>JABAHO010018702.1_pt1 | contig 14758 bp, 26 predicted proteins | sample 7062071 | NCBI WGS metagenome assembly JABAHO01 (sample SAMN14534356, study PRJNA622989) | marine sediment metagenome | biome: marine biome [ENVO:00000428]; feature: marine pelagic biome [ENVO:01000023]; material: deep marine sediment [ENVO:00002113] | place: India: Gulf of Kutch | collected...
GTCTTGGGAATTACATTACCTCAAGGAAATGAAATTAGAGAATTTGGAAGTTCCCAAGTAGGAAAGTATGAGATTCAACTTGTTTTAATTGGCAAAGATTCTATAGATTTACCAAAATTTCTCTATTCCAAATTTGACCTAGAATTACTAGAAAATGCAGAAAAAACTCAAAATCCAAGCGCCTCAAAGGAGATTCCTGCATGGGTAAAGAACAATGCAGGTTGGTGGGCAGATGGTGAAATTGATGATGGTTCCTTTGTTCAAGGAATACAGTTCTTAATCAAAGAAAAAATCATGAATGTTCATTCAGTTGTAGAGACAACTAGTTCCTCAAAGGAGATTCCTGCATGGGTAAAGAACAATGCAAAATGGTGGGCAGATGGTTCGATAGATGAGAGTTCTTTTGTTTTGGGCATAGAATTTCTAATAAAGCAAGGAATAGTTCAAGTAGATTAGAAATTTTTAGCCAATAGGCACCTTTTCTATTTTGAATTTAAAACAAAATCAAATTTCAAAGTTTGATTTTAAAACAAAGTCTAAATTATAGCAATCAAGAATTTTACCTATGGAAGGAATCTCTAGTAGAAATGTTGTTGAAGGCACTTCTCGTGCTCCACAAAGAGCAATGTACAAAGCTATGGGATTAGATGATAGTGATTTATCAAAACAAATGATTGGAGTATGCCATACAGGAAACGAAGCAACTCCATGTAACATCCACCTTCCAAGATTAGCACTAAAAGCAAAAGAAGGAGTTTCAGATGCAGGTGCAACACCTAGAGAATTTTCAACAATTGCAGTAAGTGATGGAATTGCAATGGGACATGAAGGAATGAAATCTTCTTTAATTTCTCGAGAAGTTATTGCAGATTCAATTGAATTAATGGTAAGAGCACATCAATATGATGCACTAGTAGGAATTGCAGGTTGTGACAAAAGTCTTCCAGGAACTATGATGGCAATGGCAAGATTGAATGTTCCATCAGTATTTGTCTACGGAGGAACTATCATGCCAGGAATGTTAAACGGTGAAGAACTAACAGTTGTAGATGTATACGAAGCTGTAGGAGCATACGATGCAGGGCAATTATCATTAGAAGGTCTAAAAAATATTGAAAATACTGCATGTCCAAATGCAGGATCATGTGGAGGAATGTTTACTGCAAATACAATGGCATCAATTTCAGAAGCAATTGGTCTTGCATTACCAGGAAGTGCTAGCCCTCCTGCTGAAGATGATAGAAGAGAAAAGATGGTGTATGATACAGGAGTGGCAGCTGCAAAAGCATTGCAGATGGATATCAGACCAAGAGAAGTTCTTACCTTTGAGGCATTTGAGAATGCAATTACAATGTTAAATTCTGTTGGTGGTTCAACAAATGGAATTTTGCATTTGTTAGCACTAGCAAATGAAGTAGGAATCAAATTAACATATGATGATTTTGAAAGAGTAAGAAAAAAGACACCACATTTAGCAGATATGAAACCAGGAGGAAACTATGTAATGAATTCCCTTGATAAGATTGGAGGAATTCCATTTGTCCTAAAAAAATTACTTGACAAAGGATTACTTAATGAAAATTGTCTTACAATTACTGGAAATACTATCAAAGAGAACTTGAATTCTATGACATTACCACAAGCTGAACAACAAATAATCAGACCTATAGAAAATCCAATTCACAGTGTTGGAACAGCAGTAATTCTCAAAGGTTCACTTGCACCAGATGGGGCAGTGATAAAAACAGCAGGTGTGGAAATGACAAAATTCACTGGAAAAGCTCGTGTCTTTGATAGAGAAGAACTAGCATTTGATGCAGTATCAAGAGGAGAGATTGACGAAGGACATGTTGTAGTAATTAGATATGAAGGACCAAAAGGAGGTCCGGGAATGAGAGAGATGTTAGCAACAACAGCAGCACTAGTAGGTCAAGGATTAGGAAAAAAAGTTGCAATGGTAACAGATGGAAGATTCTCAGGTGGAACAAGAGGATTCATGGTAGGACATGTTGCACCAGAAGCCTATGTCGGAGGACCAATAGCACTAGTAAAAGATGATGATGAGATTACAATAGATACTGAAACTAACATTATTGATCTTCATGTATCATCTGAAGAATTAGAAAATAGAAGAAAAGAGTGGAGTCCTCCAAAACCAAATTACACTACAGGCGCTTTAGCAAAATTTGCAACACTTGTAGGTTCTGCTGCAGAAGGCGCAATAACAAAACCTAATCTATAGAAATTTGTTCAAAATTTAATTTTTGTTGTTCTTTAACATAGATTTTTAGCAACTCTTTCCATGCCTTTTGAAAATCAGTTGTAAATTTTTTAAATCCAGATGTAGTGGATAGTGAAATCTCAGATTTCGGATTGTAAGAAACTTCATTTAGAGAAATACAATGAACGGTATCATTTCTTACTTCAAATAATCTAGACATGTCTCGAGTGAATTCAGGTCCAAACACTTTCCAATCAAGAAATGTTCTAATTTTTCTATTGATTGGAACTAGATTCAAAAGATAAAGCAGTTCAGCACTATCACTTTCGTTAGAGGATTGTACAATTCTTAATCTAATAATTTCATCAAACAAAAATGCCATTTTTGAGAATGCAGATAGTACACTATCTCGGTTCTTTGAGATAGTTAGTTTAGAATTAAATCCATTTTTGATAGAACCTTCGTTAATGAAGTAGTGTTTGTCTTTGTCAATTAGATACAATCGGATTTTAGGCGAAATCTTTTTGCTTTTTTTGACATTTGCCAAAAATTTTGAAACACTCATGAGGCAACAAAATCTCATCAATCAATTAAGGATTTGGCAGATTTTCAGCGGTGTATGATCAATTTGCTCACAAAGTTTATAGATCAGCGATCAGAAATCCATCTAGAGATAACAGGCACAAAAATAGATTATTCTTATCAAATTTCTGTTATCTACTAAAGGTTCCAAAATCAGTGTGATTGTTATATTGTAAATCCCCACATCACAATATGATTGCAAGAACTATGACATGCACCAGTTGCAATAATCAAGTTCTTGAAAGATTCACAAATGAAGAATACTCAGAATACTTGCAAAATAAGAAACGCGCAGAAAGACAAGGAATTGAGTTAGGTTGGTTTTGTGTCAACTGTTCAGATAAAATGTGTGTAATGTGCAGAAATGGGGTTGTTGTAAACTATATTCCTGCTCAAGAGCAAGGAGAAATAAGAAAAAAAATTCCAACCTGTCAGAACTGCTTTGATAAATTTAAGAGACAGTTGAGCAATTCTGATGAAATTGATCCAAAACAGCTTGAACATCTGCCAAATGTTACTCATGAAGAATGGCAAGAGTTTATTGAAAAAATAAATCAAAAGGATTAGAAATTTTTCCTAATTTACCACTAGATGTCGAGTCCAGGTGTTTCATAAATATAAAAAAACACAACTACAATTATGACTAAACTTTGTATCAATTGCAGCAGAACATTCCATTCAAAAACTGATTCAACATGCTCCAGACAATGTCGACTTTCTTTTGTTGACCGCCTTTTGGAAGGAAGTAAATTGGAAAAACAAGATATCTTAGCCATGTTAGCCTAGATATCTCATTTTTTACAATAATCATGAGAGAGTTTTAGGGGATTTTAATTACAGAATTACATTTACTGGACAGTTTCTATGCCTAGAACATCATAGTAGGATTTTGGAATCATTTGTTGTGCCTTGAAAAACACGTTATTTGCTGCAGCATCAAGCACATAAGTCCTCGCCCAATCTTCTTCACTCCTAATAGAACGTCCAAATCCTTGTAGTAATTTTGTTAATGTTTGAGAGGTATACCAAAGTGGGAATTTATCCATCTTGGCTTTGATTCTCTTTTCTTTATAGTTAGGATATGGGACCTTGGCAATAATCTGAAAACGAGAAAGTTCATCTTTAAGATCTACTCCTTCCCACAAAGAAGAAGAGAGTAAAACCCCAGTAGGGTCAGATGCGTGCTCAGAAATTACTTCATCTTGTGTTTTACCATCCTTGTTTTTACTATGGCAAATTCTGATTCTGCGAGTGTTTTTTGGGGAAAGATATCTTAAGATTTTTTGACATCGGGGAATCGAAGACGTAAGAATTAATCCTCGCTCATTAGAATGCTCATCTAATATTCTATCAATTGTTTTGATAACTTCTAATTCGTCTTCTTCGGTGGAACCGTAACTTAATCGTCTAATGTTTAACAAATCTATGTTTCTATTTTCAATCGGAAATGGTGATTTCGGAGTGTCAACAAAAGCAACTTCATCTTTTTTCAAACCCATGTTTTCACAAAAACTTTGTTTGTCAATTGTAGCAGACATAAAAATTTGATATTCTGTTTCAAAGAATTCATTTGCAAATTTTGATACATCAATTGGTTTAACAGATATTGTTCTAAAATTTCCATTCAAATCTCGAACAGGATCATTTACAACAAAATTATCTTTGTCAGATGAAATGTCAATTTTTGCTTGAGCCGCTCTGTCATAACGTCTTTCCAATCTTGAAATCAATTCATAGTCAGGATCATTTTCAAATCCAGGACTTTCTTTGATGTCTTTAATTTTTTTTGCATAAGAGTATGCAATGTCATCAGTTAGGGAAATCATAGAATCTAAATCTGTAAAATCATACTTGTCAGTATTCAGATTGCATTCATCAACTTGTCCGGCGAATATATCAAATCCTACAAACTGAATAATTTGGTCTTCAATTTTATGTGCTTCATCAAAAACAGAAACCTTTCTATCCAAATAATCTTCAAACAGTTTTTTGTTAAATTTCATTATTTGAAAATATGCATGATAATTCCAAAGAGAGTGCTTTGCAACTAGAGCCTCATATTTTTGAAGATAGTAATGGCATGATTGAGAATCCTGAGTATTTTCTTCAACTTGTTTTATTGTAGGTTTGAATTTGCAAGTTTCAATTACTTCTTTGCCGTTTTTACTTGTTCTTTCAATACATTCACCTTTTTCACAAGTAAGCCCCCATCTCATGGCTCTTCTGGAATTATCTACTTTTTCAGCAGACATCAATTTCAAACAAGGGAAATTTTGTTTCCCTTTAACTGGTTTGAGAAAAGGAATGTCTTTGATATATTGGTCTTGAAGATGTTTTGATGCGGTAACGGTAAATGAACTATCAAAAAATTTTGAAACAGTTGCACCAACTAGTGATTTTCCAACACCAGTAGGGGCACATAGTACAATTTTCTTGTAACCGGTATTGAATTGCTCTTCGATATCAGCAAGGATCTCTTTTTGGATATCTCTAGGAGTGAATTCTTCGGGAAATTTTTCTAAAAGAGGCAGGATTGTAATGGTTTATTCTTTCTATTAAAAGCATGAAGTTATTATAAAATCAGAATTATTGTAATCTAGTTTAATATCTAGTAAGTACATTATAGATCATGGAATTACTTGATGATAAGATGAGAGTTTGGTTAGAAAGTGCAAAATTTGTCAAACCAAACCCAGGAGTCTATGTTCTATACAATAGAAGCAAACAGCCAATATACATTGGAGAAACCAATAATCTTGAAGAGACATTCACAAAATATGTTGATACAGATTTTGAAGATGATGAGTGTAAGCAAAAAACCCAATATTATCAAAGAGTGTTTGCAGAAAATCCAAAAGATCTACAATTGCAACTAATTGAGCAATATAGAAATGAAACAAATGAGTTGCCTTCATGTAATTCAGAGATCAAAGTAGAAACACACTAAATTCTTTCACTGCATTGCACTGAAGACCTACTGGATTAATAGAAAAAATATGAGAATCTTAACATGGGAAACGCGATGATTTATGCAGGTATTGCAATCGGAGTAGCTGCAATGGCCGGAATAATGGTCTATGCACACGATAACCAAGAAAATTATCTTAGAGATGATGCAGTACTAGCACCCGCTGCTGAACAAGGCGCATTTTCATCAGAATCGGGAATGGTCCAATTGAATAAAGAACAATGGCACGATGACCCATTTGGTGATATGGCAGCTGAAGTTAGAGCAAATTACGAATCTGGTGGATAGTCCACCAAGTTTCTTTTTATTTTATTTATTTTTCATGATTCCACAGTCATGGTAGTGGAGAAAACAATTAATCTAAGAATGCAGTAATTTAGCAATGCATCAATGCTACTATTGTGAACAAATTTTTGATACAAAAGAAGCATTATACGAACATGTTGAAGTCCATTCAGATTCAGAAAGAAACAAGGAAATAATGGATAGAAAAAAGAAGGCACAAAAAAACTGATTTTCTAGCCTCAATTAAAAAAAATAGAGTAAAGGTAAGAAATTATCACATTCAGGTGGTGATATAACAACTTGGTTCCAAAATAATATGGATTGGGTTGAGGCACTATTGCGTAAATCATGTGATAGAACNNGAAGAAGTTCTTCACAGTCTATTTCATATGATTGAAGTTAATGAAAATACACTACATCAAATTCAATCAGACAAAAGAGATTTTGGACCAGAGTTAGAAGAGCTAAAACAGACAGAGATTAGAGACATAGATTTTCATCTGAAATATTATCGAAGTCTAGTAAATTACATTAATTCAATTCATGAGAATAAAATTTTTGAGAAACAACACTAGTCATCCCAAGAAACAGTGTACGCAACAAATGTTTTAGGTAATGATTTTTTTGTTTCTATACCCCATTCTTCGGGAGTATGACCAGAATTGAGTTCTGAGACCTCACCCCAATTGAATTTGGGCAATTTTGCGGTTTTCATAAATTTTTGAGATAAATCATAGTTAATAAAAAACGAGTCTGCAGTGCAAGAAAGTCTATAGATGTAGTTGTGCAAATTTCAAAGCATATTCAGATTGCTTTTCTGAATTGTTTCCATAATCAGTACCTTCATCATATTCTTCTAGTCTCTTTTCTAAAATTTTATTCAACTCTTCAATTTCTTGGGCAATCATTTTTCCAGAATCTTCTTTGGCAAGTTGCTTTCTCTGTTCTTCATTTTTTCCTCTTGTTGGATACTTTTTTCCTTCAAATTTCATTTGTAAATTAGAAATATTTTCACGTTTTACTAATTCTGCCAAATCAAAACGTCCTTGTTCATATTTTAGTAATTGATCGCTTGATTCAGAAGATCTAACTGAGGACAACAAAGGGCAAAACTCTACAGAAACCTGGATGTTTTTTATCAAAAATAGTACTTCACTGCCCATTTTTTCAGAATCAACAGTCCAAGTAAAGCCATACTTTATCACACTATGAGAATCTGCATATGATGCAGGGTTATGTTCTGCCTTAAAATCAGACCATTTTAGAGAGTATTGTTTGTTCCAAAACAGATTCTCATTTTCACTCATTACTAGTAATTTGGAAATTTCAGCATAATTAGATTGTGATTAAGATGGTTTTCCATCACGTCCACTAAATTTTCCAATTGGTTGAGAGGTATCAAATCCTAACCAAGAATAGTTTTGAGATTCTTGAGAGTTGTGAAAGTTTTGATGCTCAGTTAGTTCAGAGTCTCCCCAATCCCCATCATGAATAAAAGGACATTTTTCATGTATTCCATTTTTTTGAATTCCTTTACATGTGATTAACAAACATAGAATGATAGTTTTCAGAATTGAAAAATTTTTTGTTGAAAAGAGTGTGTTTGACGGCTAACGATTCTAGGGGAATGGTCGGTTAAGGCAAACGTAGGAACGCCGTCAAACGTGATGACTCATATATCTAGAACAGTTTAGACTAAAAGAAAGTGTATGTGTTTTTTGAACACACATCAAAAAGCAATCTAGGCTCAAATTCCTAGGCATAAAAAATGGATCATTTTTTCAACCCTTTTTGATCAAAATGCAAGACACATTTTATTTTAAGAATTTTTCAAGAAACTAATCATTACAAAATTTGGAAGCAAGACTGATTGCTTGTTTGATATCTGGCCGTAACTCCCAAAGAGTCGATGCAAAAAAGATATCAAACTTGCTTGCTTTCCAAATCCAAACTATTAATTTTAGATAATTTCAAGATTTTATGATGAATAATAGATTTTACATATGGATGGGCGTAGTAGTGGCATTAGCGGTAGGATTCATACTTTTGTTCAGTTAAGCAGATTAATTTTTTTGATTTGAAAGATCAATTTTTACTTCGTTTTTTTATTTTATGAAAATTCTTTGAGGTAAAGTATTGCCATAGGTGTAGCTGGATGGTTGATAATCGCACTAACGCATCACGGCATTGATTATCAACTTTTATCTGTGGCCAAATCAAGTTGGGTGAGAATTTGATATGTAATCAAATTTCTCTTTATCAGAAAATAATTCAAAATTATTTTTTTCCAAATCCAAAACATCATGAAATGCAGGGCATGAATTATCAATAGAAAACAACTCTTGGCATCTAGGACATTGTATAACTGCATGTTCACCCCAATCACATTCAATCTCTTCTATTAGTTCGAAATTAACAGATTCATCACAAATACATTTTATGTTTCGAAATTTTTTAAAATCCACAAAAAATGATTCTTGAAATTAAATATAATTTATTAGCAATTACTAATTGAGAAAAACATGACAGAGTGTCCTACATGTAAACTGGCAATGGAATCTCACTCCACATCAGAATTAATGGAATGCTGTATGAAACAAGTGGGAGATGAATTTGATGAAGAACAAGAAGGAATATGTCCCAATTGCAAACATGACATAAAAAAGCACTCTGACAAAGAGCTTGCAGAATGCACTATTGAGTATCTAAAGTCTGGGATTCAATAGTCTAGTTAAAATTAAACAATAGAGAGTTTAGAGCAAAATATTGAATCAAACAACAAGAGAGTTAATTGGAAAATTTTCACCAATGTGGACCAATAAGCAAGTTTGGGAGTTTGATCAGTTAAATGAAGATTTGAGATTTGATGCCATCTACGTAAAACCACAAGGGTATGAGGAAAGCCTTTGGAAGTCAAAATTAGCATATCCAGATTCAGAAATTCGAGATATGATAGTCAGAACATTTGATCATATGTTAGATGGGGAAGAATTGTGGATTTCAAATCTCAACGATAGGAAAATTGACGAGAAACACATACCATATCTTATGGCAGTCATGGCTGATGTCATGATTGATGAAGAGATTTGTTTGAATTTTAGAATTGAAAATGAGTGTTTTGTAGCAACCATAGATTCAGATGCAGATGTGATTGATTGTAAAGAATTTTTTGAAGAATTCTACCATTTAGCAACAGGTTTCAATTATGAAACAGATACAGGGATTCCAGAAGATGAGACAGAAGCTGAAATGTATCTAACAAGATTACAAGATGAATTTGATGAAAAGATGAAAGCCAATTTGGGAGACAAATATTTGCCTGGAAACAATGATCCCGATACAATTAATGCAAAATGATTTATCTGAAACACAGTAATACAATTTGAATATACATGTCCCAAAAAAGACCATTTAGAAAATTTACAAAAAAAGGCCCTTCATTAACTACTGAACAAAAAATTGAGAGATTTATTTTGAGGAATTCAGAAAATGGTTTTTTTACCAAGGTTACAACAATCCCTTACAAATTTGAGATTTCTGAGAGCAAAGCATGGGATGTAGTTGGGGAATTGCTTACAAGTGGAAAAATAGAATCGGTACATGATGAGATTTCAGGTGAAATGAAATTATGTAAAACAGGTAAAACATATTCCATAATGAACTCTGAGCAAAAAAGAAAAAGAGCGAAAGGAAATAATTTCAAAAAGAAAAAAGAAAAAACATCATAAATTCAAACAAATACTTATTTTCAGGAAAGGATTCAAAAAAACATGGATGATGAAAATTTACCTGCACAATGTCATCCAATAATAAAACCAAAGAAGAAAAAAGAAGAGGGTAAGAAAAATGATACAGTGTAAACTATGTGGAACCCCCTTGGGAAAAGAGCCAAGTACAGAGGAATTAGAGAAACATTGGAAAAAACATCATAATTGGCATTGGGAGTCTAACAAAGACAAATCACCTGAGGAAGCATTATTGAAAAAAAGAGACTAACAACGTCTTGGAAAAGTGGTCGTTTATAGCATGCCTAGACCACCAATCGAAGACGTTACTAATAGTACAGGCTCGAAATATAAAAAAATCAATAATCATTTTCCAAACATTTGTTTAAAAAAAATTAAAAATTGAAACTAATGTTCACAAAGTTTGGCAGACAATTTATCAATTTTGTACTGTAATGATATTACATGAGAGACGATTTTGCAGAATATACAAAGTGCACTACGTGCGGAGTTGCATTGCTATATTGTGACTGCAACTGTCCATATTGTGGAAAAAGAGAAGCATGTGAATGCGAGATATCCTCGCTGAGAATCACGCACTAATTCTCTTTTTTATTTTAAAATTATTTTTGAGCTATATACTATGAAAAAATTTACTTTTGATTAGTAATAGAAATTTTGCAATTAGGGCACATGTCAGTAATAGAGGCATATGATATCAAGGCACGCAAAAAAGTGTCAATGAAAGACCCACAGCCATATCTTATGAAGAATGGTTCATGGGCAGTAAAAGGAACTAGCTCTGAGACTGGGATCAAATTATTCAAAATTGTTGGAAGGACAAAACCAACAATTACCCAGTCAAGATTTGAAGCATTCAAAAATCTGTTTACAAGCAGAAAATGTGAATGTGACAAAGATTGCTAGTTATTTTTTTTCTTGCAACCATTAGAAAGAATTAATGTGAGATTTTTTTACACATTTCATGTCATTTGAGATTGACTGGAGAAGGAATTTTTATGGAATTTCATGGGCCCATGAAAAAGATAGAATAGTTGTCTCAATAGTCTTTGAGGACAAAGATGAAGCATTAGAGATTTCAAGAAATATCGAAAATTGGAGTGAAAAATTTACCAGATTGACAATTATCGAAAAAGAAGAAGATGAGTTTGCACTTTGCTGTTATCAGGATCCCCAAGTCTCAAAGAGTGAAAAACACATTGGGTTGTTTAGAACAGGGATGAGGCAAAGCAGTGGATACAACCAAGTTAAGCCAATCATTGAGCAGAAGGCACCATTATTGCAGATTGCTTTTGCGGCAGATGCAATTGACATTACCACTTATGAAGAGATTTCAAAACTCATACCAATTAGAAAATTCAGAATAATCAATGAAAAAGATTTGAAAAAGCAAGAGTACTATTATGAAAAAATGTCAACTCTGTCAAACTAAGAAATGGTAAGATTCAAAAAAATTTTGAATCATACCATCTATGGTCGGGTAACTAGGATAATCAAAATTTGATATAAAGAATAACTACTGATTTGTTCATATTTTTGATACTGATGAATCGTTCATTCTTGTTAAATAGAAAATTCCCCATCTCTAATTATGAATAATAACAATTACAATTCATCCTGGGAAGAAGCAATTGGTCTTTCATGGCTAATGTCTGAGGAAGAGCATGCCTGAATTCTCATGTAGCCCAGATTGCTGGTGCAAAAAAACACAGAATATCGATGAAATACCTTAGATTTTCTAAGGATTATTTTTCTATTTTTAATACATAAATCTCATAATCATAAAAAGTGAATATGCATTGTGACGATAAAAGAACATTATTTGTCTTAAAACAAGGAATTGAAGAAACCTGGAATGCATTAAGAGAATCAGATTTTGCAGATGAAAACCTAATAAAAAAACTTAATGAGGAAATTCAAGAGTATTTTGAATACAAATCAGAAGACAAATGAAATTTTTAATAAATTGATTAAGAATAGAGAATTTTAGTGTCGCTAATAGATCATACCAAAGAATGCAAATACAGGATGGACAATGATATGCCACATACCAACTGTTATTGTAAATGTCATAAAATCATAATGGCAGATTCAAAAAAGATGGAATCAAGAACTTTTTGAGTCTTTTTCAGGTTCAAAATTTTCAATAATCTCAGATACACGCACCAGAATCGTTTCTTTGATTTGCTCTTGAGTCATTCCAGAGGTATGCATGAGTTTCATTTGATCAAGTAATGCAAAATGAACACGTCCTTGAAGATAATCGACTATCCCATACCCTTTTTTTGGAAATTCTGTAACAAATAACTCATGTTCAGAGAAATCAGATGGATTATCAGTCATGAATCAATTTATCAAAAACCAGTTATAAAATTTCCAAATACTCATAAAACTATCATGTGGGTTTGAGATATGACTGAATTTATCCACAAACCATATGACAAAATATACGTTCGAGATATGATCAAACTCGATTTAGACGATCTTATTGGCATGATGTCTTCCTTAGAATCTGCAAATGCCTATTGGGTTGATGGAGTATTATTTGCCAGTTTTGCCATGACTGAATCTGAAGAATTGGCTAAAAAAGAGATGCAAAATGAAATGTATTTGGATAAAATTATCTTTGCAAAATATGANNCTAAACATGCGTAAAAGTAAATTGTATAAAGACTTGATTGCATGGCTAAAATCACAGCCAATTTGGAATGAATAAGATTTACAAATAATTTTTGAGCCTAGTTTGAAAGAATTGTGTGGTCCATATGCATCATCATACATTGCATGTGAATTTCTTCATCGGTAGTGTGACCAACCTTTCCACATGTGAATTGATTTGGTTTATTGCATACCTCACATTTTTTGTAGACATACAATTGTTCACCACACTTTCGACAAGATGTATCTTTCATAGATTCTATTTGTCAAAAATAAATTTAAACCATATCAAAATTAGAACAGACTAATTAGGTGATGCTAATTAGTTTGCACTAATTAGAAGAGACTAATTTTCAAAGCGTTTAATAGAAAATTTTTCTACAATTCAGTATGGAAAAAAATTGTAAAGTTTGTGGAAAAAATTTTGATTCAAACTCTAGAGTTTGTTCTATGGAATGTACATTAATTTCTGGATACTAATTTTAAAATAATATTCTAATAATAAATAATTATGAATGAAAACATCAAAGAAACAATTTTAGAATTTATCAAAAATAGATCAGAAATTAATGAAACAACTGCAACACGTCATATTCATAGAAGATTTGGGATTGTAGAAGAAGAAATTGATAAAATACTCGATGAATTATTTGAAGAAAGCAAGATAAAAAAAATTTATGATGAGGAATATCAAGAAAACAGGTTCAAAATATGATTTTCAAATCAATCTTTTTAAGAGAATGATATGAGAAAAAATTATGATGCTAAAATCTGAAAAATCAATTAAAGAGTATCTCCAAAAACTACCAGATGATACAATTATCAAATACTATCTAGATGTAGAATACAGTCCTTTTCCAATCTTAGTAATTGAGGAATATACAAGGCGATTCAAGAAAAAGACAAAAAATGAGATCATCAAGGATTTAAAATATCAGAGCAGATTAGCACGCAAAAAAACCCAGGAATTGGGAAAGATGGCAAAAAAACACAAACTTGTAGATGATGTAACCAAACAAAAATCCGATGAAATCATCAAACATGCAAAAAAGAGAGGATTTGAAATCAGCCAAGCTATTTCAAAAAAGAAAGCAAAAATCACTACCAAACTCAAAAAAACAGCAAAATCAGGTACTGTTAAAAAAAGAATTTCAACTAAATTGAAAACTTCTACTCAGAAACATCTAGAAGAATTAGAAAAATTAGGGGAATTGAAAAAGAAAGGACTGATTACTGCCAAAGAGTTTCAAGATACCAAGAAAAAGATTCTATCAAAAATCTAAACAAATCAGTAATTATTCAAATCAAGAATTTTGATTTGTTTTGAACATGGAAATCCAATTATCCATCAACTTTCTGTTCATATCAACAAAAGTTTTGGAATTCTCATTCAATGTTTTTGCATAGTTTTTGTTTTGTTCAATATTTGTAACGATCATTTTATGCAATATTGAACGGAATTTTATTGTCTCATCAGAGATATTTTCAATAATGTCTTTTGCAGCATCAGGAAATGAATAATCAAGTCCAGATTTATTAAAAAATTCTTTTTGAAGAGATAATTGTGAATTTACATAGTTTTTCCATAATTTGTAATATTCATTTTGTAAATCAAATAATGTCTGTTGAATGTGAGGAACGTTTTGCTCTATTTCAAGAAAATATTTTTGATTTATTTTTTCAAATAATTCAAAATCATTATTTTGAGAGTTTTTAGACATTAATTTTTTTATCAATTGTATGAATTTAAACTAGCAGGTAAAAATCAAGCACGAAATTATTCTAAAAAATGAAATGAATATACACTAGTGAATTATAGTCAAGCCAAATGATTACCTTTGAAAATAGAGTTCGCTACGAATACAAGATAAAAACAGCCAAAGTAGACACACTTGTAAATTCAATATTAACACACAGAGACCCAAAGGGTCAAGAAGCAAAAGATGCATCAAAGTTTCTTGATGTGTTAATTACAGAAATAGATAGGTTTTATGAAGAACATAGTGATCTTTTATCAAAGAAAGGCAAATTACCACATCCACGTTCACGATTGCCAGAAAACAAGGAGTGGAATGCTAATGCAGAAAAATATTACGAGAAAAATCCTCGTAAGAGACCTAGAAAATAAAAGAAAAAGAGATTAGATTTTTGGAATTATCTCATTAATGACAAGATGCACAGTTGCATCCTTCGCCACAATTACAAACTCCATCTTCTGAACATGTACATCCATTTTCTCCTGCTTCACACATGTGTTCACCATCGGGACCACAAGAACATCCTGCTTCACCGTGTCCA
>JABAHO010005772.1_pt1 | contig 14649 bp, 15 predicted proteins | sample 7062071 | NCBI WGS metagenome assembly JABAHO01 (sample SAMN14534356, study PRJNA622989) | marine sediment metagenome | biome: marine biome [ENVO:00000428]; feature: marine pelagic biome [ENVO:01000023]; material: deep marine sediment [ENVO:00002113] | place: India: Gulf of Kutch | collected...
GCTGATTCTCACGCTAAGCACGCAAAAACTTAGCCTTTGCGCTCTAGACGAATGTGTTAATGGGGTAATAGAACAGCACGACCGCTTTGGGCTATTATCGGACAACGCAACAAAGATCAAAACAAAACTTCAAAGGCACGAACCGGTTCTTTACGACCTCTAAGAAGAACTTGCCCGACTTCTTTAAAATTAAAATCAGATCCTGCCATCATGACAGTGCGTTCTGACACTAAGACACTCGAGTTGCACTCTTTGTTCATTTGCTCAAGTCGGGCAGCCACGTTAACAGTGTCGCCATGAACTGTGTACCCAAGCCTTACACCATCACCAACAGTGCCTCCAACAACAGGCCCTGTGTGTAGACCTATGCGGGTCTTAAGTGGAACGCCATCAACGAATTTGTGGGTTGATATAAGTTTTTGTACTTTGATCGCTGCATTTACGGCGTTTGCAGCATGGCTCTTGTCTTCGACGGGAAGATTAAAACTTGCCAGCACCGCATCACCCTGAAATTGAGTGATGACACCCCTAAACTCCCGAATTGGTTCCGCGACAAGCGTAAAGTACTCGTTCAGCATCGCCACAATTTCATCAGGCTTCAAGCTTTCACAGATCGTAGTAAATCCCTCTATATCCGAAAACAGTATCGTGGCTTCACGTAACTGTGGGCGGACGACACCTTTGTCTTTTAAAACTGTGGGTACTATGCTGTCGGGCAAAAACTTGCCAAATGTCTCCCCAATATCGGCCTGATTCTCTAATTTCTCCGCCATTGAATTAAAGCCGACTGTTAGTCTACCAAGTTCATCATCAGTCAGAACAGGTGTCCGGGCTTGGAGTTCGCCGCGCCCAATACGATGCATTGACTGTTCAAGAAGGTTTAATGGCCTTGCAAAATTTTTTCCTACGAAGATGAATGCAATAATGGAAAGAAAAACTACACCGGATAGGTATATTTTTTCAATTTGAGTAGAGTCAAGCAATTCAAAGTGAGCATGGTGCGGAAATAGATATATTCGTAGAAAAACAATAGTCACCGGAATAACGGTGACGGCAAAAAATGCGATAGCCATTTTGCGTAGCACTGTCCCTGATCCGGGCGTAATCACATCGCCAAATCGATAAAAGAATTCCTCTCTCACTTTCGACGTGAAGNNAATTCCTCTCTCACTTTCGACGTAAAGTTACCTATTACGAAATAGATAAAAAGCCCCATCAAAATACTGAATAGGATAATCAACAGAGCTGGATAGATGACCAAGTAAAAGGTATCTCTGTTGTATGTAAGAAATCTCGCATGATGGAGATAGAACAACCCAAACATATGTATGGATACCAGAAGAGCTGCCCATATAGCTGAAGCGGCTGGGAGAACGCGTATTCGATCCCTGGCTTCTTCGAAGCCTGTTCCAGTATCAATACATTGGGAAATTGGCTTAAAAAGAACTCTAGAGCCGGCGAGATTTATCAGCACTAATATCACACCAACACTGATTAATAAATCACGCAAATGATGTAGATCGCCCGCAATGATCGACGAAAAGACCACTAGCAAGAGTATGACTACTGCGAGACTTAACATCGAGGCTGAGTATTTTCGACTCATCGACATCTAAAATTTATAGATTCGCAGCGAGCACTTTCTAAAACTAGGAGGCACGAACGAACTTAACCCGGATAACAAGCATTTGTCGCGATGGAATACCAAGATTCGTTTATGGGCTGAGATCAATCCAATATGTAATGTCTATCAATAATTGTATATGCGTAGCGCATAATTACTTGTCCGTCACATTAATTCAAATTAATAAATTAGACAAATAAATAAGCTCGTGGCCACCCCTAGAATTAATCAAGAAATTGTCTGCCCAAAGGATTATGTTTCAAAATATATCCAGCTCTCAAAAATTCATTTTTTACGCCTTTGACGGCGATTTAATCCTATCCATGTAAGCACTAAATCAGTCATCTCGATGCCACAATCAGCATTCATAAATTATGCGAAGCGCATGTTCTTACTCCCTTTAGACTCCTTCATTAACAAGCGGCGTATTGCTTTGGTCTAGCCTCAGTTCATTCCTGCAAGTATCTGACCAAGTCATACAAATCTTGCTCGTCCATTTCCCAACGCGGCATATCAACTCCTAGCGGCTTGCCCGCTGGACCAATACCTTCGGTGATCGCCACTCGCAATGATTCCTTGGTGTAACTGACATGAGCATGATCCGATGACCCTGAGTGGTTATGATCTTCTGACTTAAAAAGCGCTTGCGCCGTTAGTGCAGGAGTTTTGTTCCAAAACAACGGAAATTGCCTCAATCCCTGACGATCAGCGCCATGGCATGCCGCACAGCCACCACCATGCATTTGTCGATGCATGCTCGAATGTGACCCAGTCCCATAGGCTTTCACCGGTCTCCCTGATTCACTTTTTCCAGTGAAGTAAATTCTTTCTCCATTTGATGAAAATGTGCTGGGGATTTTATTTGACCCATCTGACCAATGTCCAAAATCGCATCCCGCTAAACCCAGAGTGACTGTCAGTGGAATAATTATTATTAGCGTGTATCTCATTGTTATTGCGAGCGCTGTAAACCCATAGCTTTTGGAGCGCATTTAGGTAACATGAAGCTCCCCTCGATACATTTGCATTTGACAATGGAACGGATACTCGCCCTCTTCCATTGAAGGCAAATGGATAGATACAGGCTCATTCATAGGCAGGGTTTCGCTAATATCAAGATCAGGAATCAAGACAGTTTCTGCGCATGGAGATGCATCCTTCCTGAGAAAAGTGATCATCGCAGGTTTTTTCTTATCCAATTGAATTCTCGATGGCGAATACACACCGTTTTCCAGTGTGATTAAAAGATCCTTTTCTTGAATTACTATCTGTTTGGGTTTGTAGAGCCAAAACCACCATGCGATCAGGCCGATGATCAGCACACCCATCAAATTAACCATAACCATCATGGGCTAAGCCTCATGCCATTCGGACTGGGCATTGAACAATCGGAGCCTATTTGCGTTCATCACCACGGTTAGAGACGAGAGCGCCATGGCGGCCCCCGCTATGATAGGGCTCAGTAACAGGCCGAAGAACGGATACAGCACCCCCGCTGCTATGGGTACGCCGGCGGCATTGTAAACAAAGGCGCCAAACAGATTTTGCTTGATATTTCGCAGCGTGGCCTTACTCACCGCGATCGCATCGGCAAGGCCGTGCAGCGATCCTCTCATTAGGGTGATATCTGCACTTTCGATTGCGACATCTGTGCCGGTCCCGATAGCAAACCCAACATCCGCCGTAGCCAGGGCGGGCGCATCGTTTATTCCGTCTCCAGTCATTCCAACGATTTCATTATCCATTTGAAGTGCCATGATTTTGTCGGTCTTATCTTTTGGTAATACTTCGGCAAAAAACTCCGTAATTCCGACCTGGTTTGCTACCGCCTGTGCGGTTGCCCTATTGTCCCCGGTTAACATGATGACCCGAATCCCACTGCTTTGGAGTCGGCGAATAGCCTGAATGGAATCTTCTTTGATAGGGTCAGACACTGCAATAATCCCGACTAGTTGTCCGCCGGACGCAATATACATCGGTGTCTTGGCTTCTTCGGCCAGTTTTTGCGCTTCGCTGACGTGAGGTTCTACGTGAATTTGTTTGGAAGCCATCAGTCGTTCATTGCCGAAGTAGACTGTTGCCCCCCCCACTTTCCCCTCTATTCCCTGCCCGCTAATAGCTCTAAAATTTTGTACGCTGTCAGTAGCCAGGCTGCGTTCCTCGGCACTTTCGACAATCGCTACTGCCAAAGGGTGTTCAGAACCTGATTCCAAACTCGCTGCGATTACCAATACTTCGTCTTCACTTAAAGCCCCTGTAACAATAACGTCGGTCACTTTGGGTTGACCCAAAGTAATGGTTCCCGTTTTATCAAGCACCATCGCGGTAATTTTAGAGGCCGTTTGTAGCGCTTCCCCGTTTCGGATCAATACTCCCGCTTCTGCAGCTTTCCCCACGCCCACCATCACGGACATCGGTGTAGCCAGGCCCAAGGCACAGGGACAGGCTATGATGAGTACGGTGGTAGCCGACACCACCGCAAAAGCCACGGATGGTGCGGGGCCAAAGTTCAACCAAAGCAATGCGCTAACCACAGAGATGATCATGATAGCGGGGACGAAATAAGCAGAAATCACATCAGCTAACCGACCTATTGGCGGTTTGGAATTTTGTGCGTGCTTGACCATATCGATAATCTGGGCCAAGGCTGTGTCCTTTCCCACCCGAGTTGCTTTGAACAGAAAAGATCCGGTTTTGTTGAGCGTACCAGTAGCAACAAGGTCTCCTTCGCCTTTTTCAACCGGCATGGGTTCTCCAGTTAACATGGATTCATCGATAGCTGAGCTGCCTTCAATCACCATCCCATCTACGGGAATCTTATCTCCAGGGCGAATTTTCACGATGTCATCGACGATAACTTCTTCAATCGGAATATCCACTTCCCCTTCCGCCCGCACAACACGGGCGGTCTTAACTTGCAGTCCAATCAAACGCTTGATGGCAGCAGAAGTCCGACCCCGCGCCTTGACTTCGAGCGCCAACCCCAAGTTGATGAGCCCTATAATCATCGCCGTTGCCTCGAAGTAAACATGTCTAGCCATCACCGGCACAACACTGGGGAACAGAACAACAACCATGGAATAAAGCCATGCCGCCCCAGTACCCAATGCAATCAAAGTATCCATGTTCGCATTGTGGGATCGGATGGAATTCCAGCCACCTAAATAAAAATGCCGGCCGGATGTCACCATGACGGCAAATGTCAGAAGCCCAATCATGAGCCATACTAACCGCTCCTGATGGGTAGAAATGGTCATTTCCCCGATGAACAAACCATAAATCATTAAGGGAATACCTAACAACAAGGCAATGACCGTCTCCCGAATCAATTTGCGGTAATAGACCTGTTCTGCTACCGCTTGTTCGTCCAATATAGTTTCGTCACTTTTTCCCTCCGTGCTATGTGCATCGTATCCGATCTCCTGAATCGCCCGAATTAATCGGGATTCGCTCGCACTTCCAATCACGGATACCGTTCTTTGCGCAAGATTCATTTCCGCGTGTTCGACTCCCTGAACCGCGTTTAATGCGCCTTCAATCTTGCTGACACAGCTAGCACATGTCGCCCCCTCAATCGACAGGAGTTGGGGGGCATGAATTTCGGAAGGTATCATCGCCAGTGTTTCACTTGAGTATTAATAGGTAGCCAGTCACCAATATTCCGGTGGTTTTGTTAATCATAATGCCTGTAGTAGGTACAGCCTCAACCCCTTTCGAATTGCTTCTAATTAGTGCGATTGGCATGGTCTACTTTGAAATTAAATAAATTACATACTCTAGTGATGTGTCGAGGTTGCGCGCAGACCTTGTCCACCAAGGCTGACGGATCTCCTTTGGCTACAAAGACGTGCTGAAATTCAAGCATTCACATCAATTATTATCGCGACCTAACGGAGTTTGGCGCTTAGTCTAAAGGTTGACATTGTAGCCACTACAGGCTTTAAAATTGTGCTCGTGGACCCCCCACAAGTATTAAACCTAACATTGAAAAATTTTTTTAAAGTGGAGAAATCTTCATGTTCCGTGCAATAAAATTATCGCAAATGTTAGCTTTCGTTCTTCTAGCCACTCTAGCTATTACTAAAGCTAATGCACAACAAACCGAAGCGGATGTTTTGGTATACAAGTCCCCGACGTGCGGATGTTGCGCTAGGTGGGTTGACTACCTGGAGGACAATGGATTTCAGGTCGAGACCCGGGATTCGACAGTAATGGATGAAATTAAAGCTAATCTCGGGTTAACGGATGACCGCCTTAAGTCATGTCACACTGCTTTAGTGGATGGCTATATTGTTGAAGGACACGTTCCTGTTTCGGACATTAGAAAACTGATTGCTGAAAAGCCTCCGATAAAAGGATTAACTGCACCAGGGATGCCAATGAATTCTCCTGGAATGGCCAGTATCGAGCCTAAAGGATACGACGTTTATAGCTTTGATAAAGACGGAAACATCGAGATTTTTAGCCGGTATTAAATTTAAATTTTTACGAACCTACGTTTAAAACCCCACGCATTCCTGCCTCGTAGTGCCCGGGTATCAAACAAACAAATGGGAAAGATCCCGGGCTAGAAAACTCCCATACCAAATACCCCACCTCATTACTTTCCAGATGAATCATAAATGGATCGTCATGAGGAACATTAGGATGAGATTTCATTAATTCAGCGTGCGCAGCGACGATTTCCTGGTTCCCAAACATAAACTCATGATCGAGTTCACCCAAGTTAAGCACCAAAAATTTAATCACTTCATTAGATTTCACATTTATGACAGCCGGTTCAAATTCCATTGAATCGTACATTTTAATTTCAACGGTTCTCGTTGGAATCAAGCCCGAATGAAATCCACCAAACTCTGTACTTACCTGCTCGTGATCAGGCTCTTCTGTACCATGTAGTTCAGTGTGCGCGAACGCCGGTATACTGATAATCAGTGCGAACTGCACTGCAGCGGTCAATATCAAATTAGGTGTTTTCATAGTCAATCCTCGTAATCATTAAAAATCTCTAATTTCCATAAACAAACTTATGTATTTCGTCGTATCTCATCCTTGCATCTTGATACGACTGATAGTAAGTGAACATCTCTCGTACAACTGTAGAAAGATCCTTATATGAAGCCAGAGACGCAACCAAGGCTCCAATTGATAACTGCCCTTCCATTACCAGGTAGCCGCCAACCGTGTAGAAGTTGAACGAGCTTGTTGATGATTCTTTGGAGCTTCGGTATGACAATCATCTGGATTGGAAGTATCGTCACTGCAGCAACACCTTGAGCGATGTTTTGCACACTCATAAATGTGATGACAGTCAGGGCCGTACCACATTGAAGGATAGGCACTGTGAAAAAATCTCCCTAGAAACCACATACCGGTTCGACCTCGTGCACAACAACTGGAGTAATTTCGTCTTTCGATTCTTTGCTCCTACCCTTTTTGTGGCTACGGACAACAAAAAATCTAAGTCGACGGATCAGGCTCTCAGATAAGCTGCCTTTGTAATAGTTTAATAAGTAGTTTAAGAACCCGTTTACCAGCAGCACACCCAAGTACATGCCGCAGAGAATCAAAAAATAATCAACTTGGCCTACGATATTCGAAGCCGAAATCGTGCGAAACATTTCGATATCGATTGCGTAGTTGATTATCCGCTCGGGTAGTTCAAGCCCAGCATAAGTAATGGGTAACGTCGCTAACGCCCCAAGCCCGAGATAGACTTGAAATCTCAGTGAGTAACGCCCTATAAATGGCAGGACGTGACGGGGTAATTGGTTAAAATCGGGAGATTCGACTGGACTTACCCTATTGCGCCGCGAAACAATGAATTTGGCTGTGAGCCGATAGAGGGTCCAAGCCCCAGCGACAACAAAAAAGGCGGGCATCACTACAAGAACAACGTGGGATACCAGATGCAACCATAAGTAATCCCGTTCAAAAACGCGGACGACTAAATTATCTGTCCATAAATTCCAGTTGGAAAACACTGGTTTAGGTTTGGTTCACCAAACTGCCAATTGCCAGTCTGAGGTGAGATTGAATTTGTTGTTTGAGCTGCGAGTCAATGTCACTCGCAGCTCAAACCGATGAGTTTATGAACCGACTTTGACAACGCCTTTCATGCCCGCATCGTAGTGCCCGGGTACCAGACAGCCGAATGAAAACTCACCTGATTCAGTAAACTTCCAAGTGACGACCCCTTCTTTACCGGGCGCAACGTGGGCCATATAAGGTTCTTCGTGCTCCATTCCCGGAAATTTTTTCATCATTTCCGCATGCTCATCCAGCGATTCCGGGGTACCCAAGACGAATTCATGCATCAGCTGGCCGGTGTTTTTGTGAACAAATTTGATCACATCACCCTGCTTGACCGATATTTCACGGGGCGAAAATGTCATGTCGTCACTCATGTCTATCTCGATGGTTCGGGTCACTTCCATATCCGGCTCATACATGCCGAATTCATTGTGAACAGGGTCAAATTCCATCGCATGCTTGTGATCATGGGATCCGCCGGCAAGGGCACTCATGGATGAAAGAGCAAGGGTTACAGCCAGTGAAATAGCTGCGAATTTTTGAGATTGAGTTTTCATAGTAAGTATTCCAATAGATATTGTTTAGATAAGTTAAGAGAGATCAACTTCATAGGACACCGTCCCTTCGGGATAGTCGTACCAACCCGGATCATTCCAGTCCCCGGCAACGAGGTCTTCGCGAACCTTGAGCACGGTAAACATGCCGCCCATCTCGATAGGGCCGAACTGGCCTTCACCGGTCATCATGGGCAGCGTGTTCCTGGGCAGCGGCATAACCATTTCACCCATATCCGCCATCCCACGTTCGCCCATGACCATGTATCCCGGTAGCAGTTTGTTGAGGCTCTTGAGCACCTGGCGCTGGTCCACACCGATCATGTTGGGGACATCATGGCCCATGGGATTCATGGTGTGATGGGACTTGTGGCAGTGCATCGCCCAGTCTCCCGGCGCATCGGCAATAAACTCCACCGCACGCATCTGGCCGATGGCAATGTCCACCGTTACCTCCGGCCACCGCGCCGCTTCGGGCACCCAGCCGCCGTCGGTGCAGGCGACTTCGAATTTCAGGCCGTGGATATGGATGGGATGATTGGTCATGGTCAGGTTACCCATGCGCACGCGAATCCGTTCATCGAGTCCCGCCAGTAGGTGATCAATCCCGGGAAACACGCGACTGTTCCAGGTCCAGATATTGAAATCCAGCATGGTATTGATGCGCGCGGTCATGGTACCCGGTTCAATGTCGTAGGCGGCCATCAGGAAACAGTAGTCCCTGTCCACCTTGTGCTCTTCCGGATTCTTGGGATGCACAACCAGGGAACCCATCATGCCCATTGCCATTTGGACCATTTCGTCCGCATGGGGGTGATACATAAAGGTCCCGGATTGTTTTAACTCGAATTCATAGGCATAAGTTTTACCCGGTGGAATCTGAGGCTGGTTCAACCCCCCTACTCCGTCCATCCCCGCCGGCAGAAAGATACCGTGCCAGTGGATGGTCGTGTGCTCAGGAAGGCGATTGGTCACAAATATGCGAATCTTGTCGCCTTCCACGCATTCGATAGTGGGCCCGGGGGACTGGCCGTTGTAGCCCCACAGCCTGGCCACCATACCGGGTGCCATCTCCCGCTCCACCGCTTCGGCAACCAGGTGGAATTCCTTCCAGCCATTTTTCATGCGCCAGGGCAACGACCAACTGTTTAGCGTCACTACGCCATTAAACCAGGGGCCGGTATCCGGCTCCAGGGGAGGCTGCATGTTTGTCAGCTGCATGGTTGGCGCCTCGGGAAGCGCTGCCAGCGCAGACTTGGCCACCAGTCCTGATCCAAGCGCCAGCGCTGCGCCGGCACCTTGTAAAAACTGTCTTCTATTAGTCATGATCTTTTCTCAAAATTTGTTCAGTTAGTGGCCTTCTTCTGCACCGCCACCGCCGGGAATAGCGGATGCGGAGGCAATGGTGATGGGAGTGGACCCTGAACCGGTTAACGCCTGCTGCAGGTTGGTATCGGCCAGCCAGAAGTCCCTGATGGCATTGACATATGCCGATTGCAGGTCAGTGGCGTCACGCACGTCTTCAAGCAAATCAAACACGCTGATCAACATACCGTTGTACATCAGTAACTGCTCCTCGCTAATTCGTTGGCGAATGGGCAGCAGGGTATCCTCATAGTGCTTTGCGATCTCCCAGTTAATTCTGTAAATTGACAGCGCAGTACGGGCATTGGAGGCGGCGGCGATCGCCACGGCTTGGGCCTGGGCCTGGGCTTGCTCAAACATGAAACGTGCCTTGTCGTTCTGGACCCCGCCGGCATCAAAAATTGGTATACGCAATTCCAGTTCGTAGCCGCTTTCACGTTCGCCCTCGGCCTTCTCCCATACAGGCCCGAACTCAATGGCAGTCAGGAACGGGCTCATCTGGGTCAGGTCCATGCTCTTGGCCATGCTTTCAAGGTTTGCCTTGGCGACCTGCACATCAATGCGGTTTTCAATGGCTTCGCCCTCAACAGATTCGATCTCGAGCGGCAACTCCGGCAAATTCGGTAGTTCCACCGGCAGCGTCAGCGCTCGTGCCCGGTTACCCCACAGCCCCAGCTGTTGAATCAATACTTCCCGGGCCGTGTCCTCAGCAAGGCGTTGGCGCGAAAGCGCCGTCTGCATATCGCTCAGGAACATTTCTGATTCCGCCGCTTCGATTACGCCACTATGCCCCAGGGCCGACATCTGCCGGGTCAGCGTATTACTGGTTTCAGCTGACTCAAGGGCCCGCTCCATCAACAAGGTCTGCTGTTTCTCCGCCACCGCGTTGATCCATGCCCGCCGGGTTTCCGCCAAATGATTGATAACTGATCCGGCTGCCTCGTAGCGCGCTCTTTCCAATCGCCGTTCCTCAATATCCCGCTTGAGCGGCATCAGGAACAATCCACCGATATCAAACAAAAGGGTCGAAGAGTATTCCTCTCCGGACATTCGCTCATAGGAAAAGCCGGGGTTCTCCAGTCGTCCGGCCTGGGCATAATCTGCTTCGGCGATACCGACCTGCAGGATACCCGTTTTCGCCATGGGGTTAACCTGCATGGAAATCATTTCGGCATCAGCCAGGCTAAGTGGCCGCGCCAACATATTGTTGACTTCTTCATCTGTCAGCGCATTCTCAGGGTCGATGACTGACGCCTTGTTGTCAGTACCAATCATCTCGTCTATGAGGTCTTGAACGTAGTAAACCCCACCGTCGTTTGGAACAGAGGTACAGGCCGTCAGTGACAGCAGCGCCAGGCTTACGCCGATTCCTTTTATATGATTTTTTCTCATGATCGGATGTCCTACTGCTTGACCGGCTTGATCCGAGTGATCTCGAACCCGCCTGAAGAATTGTCGATGTCAAATTCCACCGCCATCCCTTTCTCCAGGTTTTCAAGGTCAGCCGGATTCTGCACCTTGAACACCATGGTCATGGCCGGCATGCCGTACTTGTCGATGGGCCCGTGTTCAATCTTCACTTTTCCCTGTTCGGCGCGAATTGTTTTCACAACTCCGGTAGCATCCATACCACTTGGACCGGCGCCGGACGTGTCGCCAGAGCCCTCCATCATTGACTTGTGCTTTTCTTTCATCATCGCCATGGTCATGATGTTTGTGACCACGAATCCGCCCGATGAATTGTCAACGTCAAAACCGACTTCGTCGCCTTTGGACAACCCTTCCAGCTGAGATGGGTCCTTGACCGTGAACATCATGGTCATAGCCGGCATCCCGTACTTGTCGATGGGCCCGTGTTCGATCTTGACCTTGCCCTGATCAGCACGAATAGTCTTCACAACTCCCTTACCGTCCATCCCTTTATGCATCCCGTGAGACATCTCTCCGTGGGACATCTCATCGGACATCATGGAATCCGATTCACCACCGGCCATCATGTTGTTGGAAGCCAGAGTTTCCATCTCGTTGAACTCTTCATTACCTTTAAACCGATTGGTCCAGGACAACTGCACATCAAGAGGAAGTTTTGCCTTGGGATAAACCGCTGAATGCACCGGTGACTCCGGATGCTGCTCTGCATCAAACACGCTGATCGTTTGATCTTCCTGGTCTGCTGCAGATGCAGGCTGGTTATATGACGGATCCTCCTGGGCCCGCTTGCCGAGCGAATCCTCCTGGGTCAGTTCGCCGTGCTGCTCCTGTTGGTTCTCCTGTTGGTTCGGCTCGCCGAGCGGTTCTTCCTGATCCCGCTTGCCGAGCGAATCCTCCTGGGCCGCTACCACTGCGGGCAGAAGGCTGATTGCCAGCAGAAACCGGCATTTACCCATAAAACTACTTAGATTGTTCAATTTTCGATACCTTAAAAAACTTGTTCGAGCACGCGAATACCTGGAAACCAGGACGTGCAACTGGTGAAAGCCGCTGAGACCAGCGGTAGTGGGTGTCTAGGCCCTTGGTGGGCGTTCGATCAAGCTGGGAGGAGAAGTTTTTCTTGCCTCAACGCGAGGCAGATAGGCAAGGAGGGAATAAGTCACAAAGGAAACTGCGGGTGCGGCATTAAAAAGTAATGTGCCACACAGAACACACTGGTTGCACACGGTTGGATCATGCAAGTCGACCTCTGACCTATCCACACCGTCATGCGGCCCTCTGTCATTGTTGGAAGAGGCATTGGAATAAGGGCAGTTGGAATCCAGATTACCAACCATCTGCAAGGAATCCGCCTGGAACTGACCGTGATTCATCCCAGTACCCACACCCGCGATCGCCAAGGTTGTTACCGGAAAACACAGCAACAATACCCAGCAGACTTTGCTTATAACGCGTTGTCGGATGACAGTAATCACTATTCGTCAATTCTTGGAAACCGAGCCAGTATAAACCCTGTACCGGCTACAAAGTCAATAGGTTATTTTTCTTTAAAAATGGATGATAACAGAAACCGAAAAGTTTGACCGGTTCAGGGTAAAGGTGGTTTTACGAACCACTCCGCATTAAAAGATTCTGATCATAATCAAGCAATGTCATTCATGGCACTTAAACACAACATGAAAAGGCAACGGCACCTTAACTATTCAAAGGCAGCGTCCTAGCAATTGCCTGCTCAACAACTCACGCTTTGATGGAAAGCCCCCATTTACTTGTATGACTAATTGTTATGAAAGATTTGCAAATATCCAGTGATCATTAGCGGGACAAACTTAAGCTCAAATTTGTTTAAGCCAATCTAGAAAATCAAACTTGACCTTGTACTTAGTACAGAGAATAAACTGTTAATGGTTGCTCATAAACCCACTGAATTTATGAAAACGAAAAATTTGAGACAAAAACTCCTTCCATGTCACTCATATGCAACGCTTATGTTAGCAGTTACGTTCCTATTCCTTCAGCCTCACCTCACTTGGGCTCAATCCCAGAGAATCGAAGACCCAGCGTTGCTAGCGATAGGGAAACAATTGTTCCAAAACAATTGTGCAAGTTGCCATGGTGATCGCGCCCAAGGAGTCGTTAAAGACTGGCAAAAACCTGGGGCTGATGGCAAATACCCTGCTCCACCATTGAACGGCACAGCACACGCTTGGCACCATTCCATCAGTGCGCTCGCCGGCACGATTCAAAACGGAACAATCCGTTTAGGTGGAAGCATGCCAGCATGGAATGGCAAATTGTCTGAGGATGATACATTCGCAATTATTATATGGCTTACATCATTGTGGCCCGACGAAATTTATGAAGCTTGGATGGAGCGAAATAGACAATGACTATGTTAACCAGAGGAAGAGTAGCTGCCCAAATAGGCTGCAATGTCGAGACCATACGGTACTATGAAAAAGTCGGTATCATCCCAAGCCCACGGCGAACACCGGCAGGTTATCGTGTTTATGATGAAGAGCATGTTGAGCGCTTGCAATTTATCCTTCGGGCCAAGGAATTGGGATTTTCTGCGGAGAGAATTCGTGAACTACTCAACCTATCCGATGAGGCCACCCGCACCAGAGCAGATGTAAAATCTCTTACCGAACAACATATCCAGGAGGTTTCAAACAAAATCAGGGATCTAAAAAAGCTTAAAAAGCGGCTGGACGAGATTTCATCGCACTGTGACGGTTCGGGCAAGAGTGCCAAGACTTGCCCAATTTTGATATCTCTGTTTCGGGGAGAGTAAAGTAGAAACAATTCGTGCACGGGATTCAAAAGTAGATCTAGTCTTACCAAAGTCACCTTGATCAATCTACACCAGAAGTCCGACTGGCATCGGACGATTCGCAGATATTTGGTTTTTGCTACAACTGCAAATCTAGTATGGGAGTTTCTGCATTTACCACTTTACACCATTTGGCAAGAAGAAACGTTGCCTAAGAATGTGTATGCTGCAATCCACTGCACCGCAGGAGATTTGATTATTGCTGTATGTGCTTTAATGTTGTCCCTGTTGATATTTGGCAATCAGGATTGGCCAAAATCTGGGTTTTCACGTGTACTCACCTCCACAGTCATTCTTGGTTTGGCCTACACAATTTTTAGTGAATGGCTCAACATTGAAATAAGGAAATCGTGGGCCTATTCGGAATTAATGCCCGTGGTTCCGATACTTGAAACCGGGTTGTCTCCCATCGCGCAGTGGATCGTTTTACCAATATCTGGGTTGAATTGGGCGGCCAATAATCGAAAACTAGATATCTTAAGCAATTAGTTGTCTTCACTCGAATAATTCCCGTGCCCGCTTTGGGCAATTAGCGGACTCTCATCCCGTAATTCGTTAATGTCCGCTATTCTCCAAACCGTACATCGGGGTTAATCACCACGAAGCCCTGCAATTCACTCATTGCAGTCATTTTGTAATATTAATGCCACAGATCTAAACGGTGTGTAAATTGACTCCGGGTGCCGTACCATAGGGATGCGCAAACCTGATTAACCCCAACTTGGAGAATAAATCATGAACAAGATAATTATATTTATCGTAACTACAATGACTGTCGTAATGGCATCTGCCGGATATACGGCAAGCAC
>JABAHO010016910.1_pt2 | contig 14639 bp, 19 predicted proteins | sample 7062071 | NCBI WGS metagenome assembly JABAHO01 (sample SAMN14534356, study PRJNA622989) | marine sediment metagenome | biome: marine biome [ENVO:00000428]; feature: marine pelagic biome [ENVO:01000023]; material: deep marine sediment [ENVO:00002113] | place: India: Gulf of Kutch | collected...
TCCATCGAGTAGAGCGGGGTGACCAGGGTGTTCCCCACGGCACCGGCGACGTCGGCCATCGCCACGGCCATGGCGTGGGCGTCGTCCGGGAGTTCCACCAGGATCACGGCGTCCCACTCGCCAAAGGTGAAATAGAAGTCGATGAGCGAACCGCCGAGCTTTTCCATGATCCGCGCGGCCTGGGGTTTTCGATCTTGTGGGTTGCCCACGAGGCCCTGGACACTCGAAATGTTGTATTTGATCTGGATCATGTAGCGGCGCATGGGGACTTCTCGCGTTGGAAGGATCGGGTGGCGCGGCCGGCCCTGGCGGCGCAGTGCTCGCCAGGATATCGCGACCCGGGACTCCAGAGGTTCGGAGACGGTGAACGCCGGGCGCTCTCGGCGTAGACTTCCGCGACACGCGGGAGGGACACCATGTCCGCGGAACAGCTCGAACAGGTGATTGCAGAGGTCCAGCGCACCTTCGGCGCGTGGGGCGACGACATGCCCCTCGACGCCATGCGCGAAGGGTGGGACGCGATGTTCTCGGACGTGGTGTACACGGTGGGCGCGAAATCGGAGCCCGTAAATGCCGCGGGGGTTCGCGCCGAGTGGATCACGGCGCCCGGCGCCGCAGAGGATCGCGTGGTGATCTATCTCCACGGCGGCGGCTATGTGATGGGATCGGTGAATTCACATCGCGACATCTGCGAGCGTTTCTCGCGCGAGGCGTCCGCGCGGGTGCTGGCGCTCGACTATCGCCTGGCCCCCGAGCATCCCTTTCCGGCGGCGCTCGACGACACGCTGGCCGCCTACCGCTTTGTCCAGGGCCAGGGCATTCCGCCGGGGCGCGTCGCGTTCGCGGGCGATTCCGCGGGCGGTGGGCTCACGTTTGCCGCGCTCGTGGCCTTGCGCGACGCCGGCGAGCCGCTCCCGGCCTGTGCCACCCCGATGTCGCCCTGGGTCGACTTCGAGGGCACCGGCGATTCCATCACGAGCCGCGCCCACCTCGACCCGATGGTGCGCCAGGAGCTCGACCTCCAGATGGGGCAGGCCTATGTCGGGCCGGGGGGAGACCTTCGAAATCCCCTGGCCGCCCCGCTCTACGCCGAGCTCCACGGCCTCCCGCCGCTGCTCATCCAGGTGGGCGAGCGGGAGATCCTCTTCGACGACGCCGCACAGATGGCCGAGAAAGCGCAGCGCGCGGGCGTCGACGTCACCTTCCGCGAGTGGANNGCAGATCTTCGCCAGTCGCCTCGACGAAGGGCAGGCGGCCATCGAAGAGCTCGGCGCCTTCGTGCTCGAACACACGCGCTAGGCGTCGCCGGGATTCGCGAGACCGACGAAGCCGCGCAGGGTCCAGATTTCAGCCGGGTTTCTTCGCCACCAGGGCGAACACGCGGTGCGGCACTTCGACGGGGTCCTGGGGAAATTCCACGCGGAGAAGCTCGGCGAGCTCCCGGTCGAATCGCGCGACGGCCTCGGGCTCGAGGCTCGCGGCGATCCCCGCGCTGGCGCGGATCCGGCCCCGCCAGGCGTCGTGGGTGTAGAGGGCGGGGGGATCGGCCGTCCGGCTCTGCAGGTCGCGAAACCCGGCACCCGCCACGTCGGCGAACCAACGCGGGTAGACGCCCGTGCCCCCGCCGCCCCGCCAGGCCGGGTTGTGTTCCAGGATGAGCCGCTCCGTTTCGGCGGCGAGGTTCCCGGCGAGCGGAATCCAGTCGAAATGGCCGATCAGCAGCTGGCCGCCGGGCCGCAGACGCTCATAGAGATGGGCGGCGGCACGCGGGCGATCGAACCAGTGCCAACACTGGCCGGCGCAAATGACGTCGAGGCTCTCCGGGGCGAGCCCGGTCGCTTCGGCGCGACCGAGCCGGAAATCGATCGAGAGTGATTCCTCGGCCGCGAGGGCGCGGGCCTCGCGGAGCATGGCGTCCGAGGGGTCGATCCCGACCACGGTCGCGCCGCGCCGGGCAAACCCGCGGGCGAGGGTTCCCGTACCGGTTCCGACGTCGAGGAGCGCACACCCGCGGGCCGCAACACCCATGGATTCGGCGACCATGTAGAACACCTCCGGAAANNCGCCGCGCGCGGGGCCTTCCGCGGTACGATGCCCGCGAGGAGCCAACGACCGCTCGGAGGGGCGCGACCGCAATGCCCCTCGAACCCACACCACAGGGAGAGGTCATGCCGACTGTCGATCTATCGCTCGAAGGGAAAGTGGCCCTGATCACCGGGGGCTCGAAGGGCATCGGCCGCGCCATCGCCATGACCTACGCGGAGCACGGCGCCGATGTGGCGATCGCGGCGCGCGGGAAGGAGGCCCTCGAGAAGACCGCCGCGGAGCTCGAGGCGATTGGCCACCGCGTGTTGGCGGTTCCCACCGACGTCGGTGACGAGGCGGCGCTCGAAGCGCTGGTGTCCCGTGTGACGGGTGAGCTCGGGGGTGTCGATATCCTGGTGAACAACGCCGCCACCGGCGACGACGGGGGACGGCTCTCNNGCTCTCGCGGCTCAAGCGCGAGGAGTTCGACCATGTCCTCGCCGTCAATCTCTGGGCCCCGGTGCGGTTGTCGCAACTGGTGCGCCCGTCGATGCAAGAACGCGGCGGCGGCACCATCGTGAGCATCGTCTCGAACGAGGGCATCCGCCCGATGCCGGGCCTCGGCATCTACTCCCCATCCAAGGCGGCACTGATCAGCATCACCACCATGCTCGCCAAGGAGTGGGCCAAAGACGGGATCCGCGCGGTTTCCATCGCGCCGGGCCTGGTCCGCACCGAACTCGCTGCGGAACTGGTGAAGGCGGTGGAGGAGCAGAACATCCAGCTCAACCCGCTCGGTGTCATCGGCGAACCCGAAGACATCGCGGCGCTGGCGCTCGTGGCCGCGAGTCCGGCCGGCCGCTTCCTCACCGCGACGACGCTGGTGGTGGACGGCGGCGAGATCAACGCGGGGCCCTTCGGCTAGCGGGTTCGAGCCCGACGACGCGGTGGGCGCCGGCGCCCTTCACTGACCTCCGGGAGTCGTCTCCNNCGCGGTGCTCGTGACACTCGTGTATCTCGCGGCGCAGATTCGCCAGAACACGAAAGTCGTCGCGACGAATACCCAGTCGGGCATCTTCGAATCCTGGGCGGCACTCGCCTCGGATGTCGTCCGCGACCCGGCGGTCGCGGCCCTGATCGCCGCATCGGAGGACCCCGCCGCCACGTTCTCCCGCGAAGACGAGGTGCGGATGGAGTGGCTCGCGATCCGCATCTTCGGCCAGTGGGAGAACGCCTACGCACAGCTCCTCGAGGGCATTTTCGAACCCAAACACTGGTACGCCTACGACTCCGTATACCGCCACTGGACCGCCACCCATCACTTCCGCGCCCACTGGGAAGCCCACCGCGAGTGGTACTTCGACGAGTTCATCGCCTATGTCGACGGCGTTCACCGCGAGGCGGACGGAGGCGCCTGAGTCATCGCCCGAGTTCCCGCCGTCAGCCCCGCGATAGGATCCCCCACGAGGAGGGAACCCTATGGGCATCATGGAACTCGGGGCGATCGGGGAGCTNNACACGGCCCAGGCGGTGGCGCGAGCATTCGACGCGCCGGGCGAATTGACCACGGCGGAGGTCCTCAAGATCTACGCCTACCTCGGCACCATCCTGACCGGGCTGCAGAGTACCTTCGAGGCCTACACCCTCGGGCACGCGAGCCGCAACGCGTGGGACGCCGCGCGGGAAGCCGCCACGGTGTATCTCGGGTTCCCTTTTGGCCGGGTCTTGTGGAACGCGACGAAGGACATCTTCCCGGCCGAGTTCGTCCGCGACGTAGAGGACGCCCTCGAGAGGTTCGAACCGGATCGATTGCGCACGCAGATTGCCCAGATGAAACAGGCGGCGCAGGAGCTGGCGGCGGGGGCGTAGGCTCAAGCGCGGGGCTCGCGGCGGAGCGCGGCCGCAGTCTTTGCCGGCGCGTCTGCCTGCCCGGGCTCAGGTGCCGAGATCGGCGAGGAGCTCACGCGCGCCGCGAAGATCCAGGGTGTCGCGCTCCGCGGAGAACGCGCTCACCAGCGGTGCGAGCAGCTCGCGCGCTTCGCGGTGCTTTCCCTGCTCGTGCCACAAACGGGAGAGGTGGGTGGCGGCACGGAGTTTCGGCGGGAGCGATTGGGTCTCGTCTGCCACCTGGATCGCGCGGGTGTAGTGGCGCTCGGCGAGGTCGCTGCCGGCACCGCCCGATTCGGCCAGCGCGATGTCGCCCAGCACCCGGCGGAGCTCCGGCTCGGTCCAGCGCTCACCGGTGGAGACGGCGCGCCCGAGCGCCGTCTCCGCAATCGGTTTCGCCTCGGCGACACGGCCGGCTCGAAGACACGCCTCGGAGAGGAGCGTCTGGTAGTAGGACCACCAGCACACCATTCCGAGATGGGCGATGGCGTCCAGACCGCTGCGGATTTCGGCGATGCCGGTGTCGTCGTCGCCCAGGCGGGCCATCGCCGAGCCCCGAAACACGGACGCCATCGCCCCCCACCAGGTCCAGCCGATCGTGATCGCGAGTTCGTATGCGGCGTTCCCTTCCGCCAGCGCTTTCTCGAACTCGCCGTCCAGCAGGTGGAGGCTCGCGGAGTACACCAAGGGACAGACGTAGGTGAAATCACTCCCCAGCTCGCGGCCGAGGTTCATGCAGCGGTTGATGGTGTCGCGCGATCGGGTGAGGTCGCCGAGCAACCATTGGCCGTAGGAGGCCTGGTACATCGCGGTCAGACCCGAGTCCATTCCGGTGCGAAACCGGATCCCGGCGTCGCGGGCGGGGTCGTAGAGTTCGATGGCTTGTTCGAGGCGCGGGACGCCTTCGGCGGGGCGGCCGCTGTAGGTCAGGATCGTGCCGACCCGCGACAACGCGTCCACCTCGAGGGTCGGGTCGCCCGAGCGGAGACCGAGGGCGAGCAGCTCCTCGCTGGTCGTGAGTGCATCGGCGAAGTCACCGAGTGTGAACTCGGCGAGCCAACGGCCCTGGAGCGCGAAGAAGGCCTGGTCGCCCTGCCCATAGCGCCCGGCGAGCGCGATGGCGCGGTCGGACGCCTCGGCCACCTCCGGGGCGGCGTAGCTCTTCGCCACGACCAGTGCGGGAACCAGTGTGAGGAGCACCTCGAGTTCGCGGGTTCCGCGCTCGCTGCCCTCGGGCGTGGCGCCCAGCAGGTCGAGGGCCCTCGAAAGGAGGTTCACGGCCTCGTCGTTTGCCGAGCGCTGCACCGCCTGACGGCCCGCGCGGTGCAGGTAGTCGACGGCCTTGGGGACATTGCCCCCCTCGTCGTAGTGATAGGCGAGGTCGTTGTAGTGATCTTCGAGACGCCCCTCGTACAGCGCTTCGATCGCCTTGCCCGTCCGCTCATGCAGCTCGCGCCGCCGGGTCTGGAGGAGGGTGTCGTACGCGACGTCCCTGGTGAGCGCGTGTTTGAAGACATACTCGACATCGGGAAAGGCGGGTTGTTCGTAGAGAAACTCTCTGTGCTGGAGCGAGGCCAGGGCGGCGGCAAGTGCGGGTTCCGGGAGGTCGACCACGCGGTGCACGAGGCCCAGCGGAAACTCGCGCCCCACCACCGCGAGGCGCTGGAGCAGGTCCTTCTCCTCCGCAGGCAGGCGATCGATGCGGGCGGCCAGCACGCCCTGCACGCTCGGGGGAACCTCGAGGGCGTCGATCGGGGTCACGAGCTGGNNATGCGGAGCACTTCGGGCATGCGCTTCAGTCGGTAGTGGCCGCGGTCGCCCTCGATCACCCCTTCTTCGGCGAGGGTCTGCACCACCTCTTCGATGAAGAAGGGCGCGCCCTCGGTCTTTTCGAGGATGGCGGCCTTGATGGCCGCCAGGGAGGCGTCGCGTCCGAGGAGGTCGTGGAGGAGTTCCTCGGCGTCCTGGGCGCTGAGCGGCGCGAGGCGCAGCTGCGCGTAGTAGGTCTTCCGCGCCCAGTCGTGTTGGAACTCGGGGCGGAAATTCGCGAGGACCAGGAAGCGCGCCGACCCGACACTTTCGATGAGTGCGTCGAGCACGCCGCGGGTCTCGCTGTCGATCCAGTGGAGGTCCTCGACGAGCAGAACGACCGGTTGGTTGAGGCTCTCGCGAAGGAGGAGCTTCTTCAACGCGTCGAAGGTCCGCGCGCGCCGTGTGGGGGGCTGAAGATCGTGGAGGGCCGAGTCCGGCTCGTCCACGCCGAGCAGGGCGAGGAGGAAGGGCAGAGTGTCTTCGAGATTGCGGTCGAGCGCGAGGACGTGCCCCATCACTTTGGCGCGGCGGGTGCGCTCGTCGTCGCGGGAATCGATCTGGAAGTAGTTGCGCAGGAGTTCGACGACCGGGAGGTAGGGCGAGGACTGGCCGTGGGAGAGGGCGTAGCCCTCGAGCACCCGCACTTCGCCGCGGAGCGTGGCTTTGAACTCGTGGAAGAGCCGCGACTTTCCGAGCCCGGCCTCGCCCATCACCCCGACGACCTGTCCCTGGCCCGCGCTCGCCCGCTCGAAGGCGGCGCGTAGTTGCGCTGTTTCCGCGTGGCGACCCACGAAGCGGGAGAGCCCGCGCGCCGCGCTGATCTGGAAACGGGTTTTGACGCTGCCCGTGCCCAGCACCTCGTAGACGGGAATCGGCTCGGACACCCCGGTGATCTGCGCCGGGCCGAGCGCGCGGTGTTCGAAATAGCCCTCGGTGAGTTTGTGGGTGTCTTCGCTCACCACGATCGAGCCGGGGGTGGCGATCTGTTCCATGCGCGCGGCGAGGTGGGTCGAGTGGCCGACCGGGACGTAGTCGGTGTGGAGATCGTCTTTGTGGATCGAACGCACCACCACCTCGCCCGTGTTGATGCCCACACGCATCTGGAGGGGCATCCCGCCGNNATGTCTTCCTGCATGCGGAGGGCGGCGTAGAGGGCGCGCTGGGGATGATCTTCGTGGGCGATGGGGGCGCCGAAGAGGGCGAAGATGCCGTCGCCCAGCGCTTGCGCGACATAACCGTCATAGCGATGCACGGCGTCCATCATGATCTGGAGGGCCGGGTCGAGGGTGGCGCGCGCTTCTTCCGGATCGATTCCTTCGATGAGGGCCATCGAGCCCTTGAGATCGGCGAAGAGCACGGTGATGGTCTTGCGCTCGCCCTCGAGGGCGCTCCGCGAGTTCAGGATCTTGTCGGCGAGATGTGCGGGGGTGTAGGCGGCCGGCCGTGGACGCGCTTCCACCGCTGCCGTTTCGAGGAGCGAATGCCCGCACCCGTTGCAGAACTTCTGCCCCTGTGGGTTCCTGCGTTGGCAGCCCGGGCACTCCACGTCGCGCACGATGCGGGCACCGCATTCGCCACAGAACCCCGCGTCTTCGGGGTTTTCGTGTCCGCAACCCGCGCAGGTCATGCGGGGAGATGGTACCGGAGTGGGGCTCGGGTGCCGCCCGTTCGGATACGCTTCCGCGCTGAGGAGGGCCAAGTATGACCATCGTGGAACTCGGGGCATTGGGAGAATTGCTGGGCGCGATCGCGGTGATGGGCTCGCTCGTGTATGTCGGGCGGCAGTTGAATCAGAGTAACAAGACCGCGAAGGCGGAATCGGCGCGGGCCAACATCCTGTCCTACAACGCCGAGTTCCTGACCCCCATCGCCGACCCGGAACGGATGCAGTTGTTTCGCGCCGGGCTCAACCACTTCGAGACTCTCGACCGCAACGCGCAGGCGGCGTTTCACGCTCAGATCATCAAGGTGTTCAACCTGGGGATGACGGACTTCGCGCTGCAGCGGGCCGGCATGGTGACCGAAATGACGTCGGCCGGGTTTCAGCGCTGGTGCGCCATGATTCTCCGCACGCCCGGTCTCGACACCTGGTGGGAGGGCACCAAGCTGGCCCTGGTGCCCGACTATGTCGAGTATCTGGAGGCGTTGCGCGACGCCGAACCCGGGCCCTCGATGGTCGAGGCGGTGCGCTGGTACGGGCCCGACGAGGGCGCGCGCGGGTGAGTCCGATGCGTCGGCCACAGCCGATCTTGCGCGGGCGCTGCGCATCCGGTGCGCCCGCGAGACCGTTTGAGAAAGAGGGTCACCGCCGGCAGGGTCCGGGCCACTCACTACGCGGACGGGAAGAGCGGCCGAACACGACCCTCCGCGTCGGGATTCGCCCGATGCTCCACAACTACAGGCTGAAAGTCCGCCTGTGCGGGACAGCATGGAAGACATCGGGCCCAGACACGAATGTCGCTTCTGCAAGGCGACGCTCACACATCAATTCGTAGATCTCGGCGTTTCGCCGCTCGCGAACAGCTACTTGCGGCGAGAAGACCTGCTTCGGATGGAGCCCTTCTATCCGCTCGCGGCCTTTGTCTGCTCGGACTGTCTGCTGGTGCAAGTTCCCGAGTTCGCGTCCGCCGAATCGATCTTCAACGACGACTACGCCTACTTCTCGTCCGTTTCCGAGTCCTGGCTCGAACACGCGCGTCGCTACACCGTGATGGCGATCGACCGGTTCGCGTTGGACCGCAATTCTTTCGTGGTCGAGATCGCCAGCAACGACGGCTATCTCCTGCGAAACTTCCAGTCGCGGCAGATCCCCATCCTCGGGATCGAACCGGCCTCCGACGTCGCGGAAGCGGCGATGGCAGACGGAATACCGACTCGGGTCGAGTTCTTCAGGAGCGACCTCGCGGCCACGCTCGCAGTCACCGAGGGCCCCGCGGACCTGCTGATCGGCAACAACGTGCTCGCCCACGTGCCCGACCTCAACGACTTCGTGCGGGGGCTGGAGCTCGCGTTGGCGCCAGACGGCGTCCTCACCATGGAGTTCCCGCACCTGCTGCGGCTGATGGAGCACAACCAGTTCGACACGATCTACCACGAGCACTTCTCGTACTTTTCTCTGTACGCCGTCGAGCGAATCTTCGCCCACTACCGACTCCGGCTCTTCGACGTCGAGGAGCTGCCGACGCACGGGGGCTCTCTGCGCATCTTCGCCTGTCACCACGACGCCGATCGCCCGGAGACGCCGGCGCTGCGGGATCTCCGGATGCGCGAGCGCGAAGAAGGGCTCGGCGAGGTCGNNCCATGAAGCGCGACCTCCTGCGTTTCTTGATCGACGCGGCCGAGCAGGGCCAGCAGGTCGTGGGGTACGGGGCGCCGGCGAAGGGCAACACCCTCCTCAACTATTGCGGCATCGGAAAGGATCTGCTGGCGTATACGGTGGACCGCAGCCCCCGCAAGCAGGGATGCTTTCTCCCGGGAACCCACATCCCGATCTACCCCCCGGAGCACATCGCTGCGACGCGGCCCGACTACGTCCTGATCCTCCCCTGGAACCTCCGGGCGGAAGTGGTGGAACAGATGGCGTGCATCCGGGGCTGGGGCGGTCGCTTTGTCGTTCCGAGCCCCCGCCTCGAGGTCTTGCCCTAGCAGAACGGGGCGTGCGGGTTCGACCGGCCGTTGGCGCGCCACGAGAGCTCCGCCGCGAGATGCTCGCGCTGGCCGGGCGAAAGGATCTCGTAGCGAGTCAGATGGGTTGCTCTGCGTGTTCAACCAACCCGACGCTGCTAGCTCCCCGCTCGACGTCGCTGCAGATTCGGAACGCTTTCCCGGAGCCCGCCGAGTGGCCGCGATACGCTCCCGCTCGAACACCCCAGCATGCAGGAGTGAGCGGACAATGACCGAGGTCGAGCGGCGACTCCGGGAGAACTACCCGGGTATTTTGATGATGATCGTGAGCCTGTTCGTGGCGCTCGTGTTCGAGAACCTGGTGGAGCGGATGGCGAACCGCCCCGAGGTTCTGCGGCTCACCGGCGAGAATCTCTTCTTCTTCGCGCAGTGTCTGTATATCGCGGTGATGGCGATCTACTACTGGTTCAACATCTCGCTTCACTCGTCGTCGATTCGCGGTGTGTTCCAGCCGCGCGATGCGCTGGTTCCGCTCCCGCCGGCCATCGCCTTTCTCGTGCTCGCGTCGACGGTGGGCACGGAAGCGACGGGGGTATGGATCGCCTTTGCCGCGGCGCTCGCGGCCACCGCCTGGCTCGCCTTCCGCGAACTCGGCCGGCACTACGCGGACGATCCCCAGGTCCTGGGGGGCACGGGCACCCACAACCCGAGCGGCGCGATTCATCTCGCCGCGACGCTCGTGTTGATGACCTACCTCGCCTCTACCACTGTGGTCGCGACGGGCCCGGCCACCGGCGCGGCGGCCACCGTGGTCGCCCTCGGGTGCGTCGTGGTGGGCCAGGCGGTGTGGTACCGCGAGTGGAAGGCGGCGGTGGGGCTCCCGCGCGGTGAGAGCGCTTCGGCTTCTGGAAGCGGCGTGTAGCATCGGATCAAGGCGCTCCAGTCCCGTATCGATCGCGACGCGTTCCCGACTTCGGGCTGAGGAGCGTGCACGCCGTCCACTGCACCGGCCGGCCCCGCGATAGCCTCCCTCCCGAAGGAGGGAGACACGAATGGGCATCGTAGAACTGGGAGCCGTGGGCGAACTGGTGGGTGGGCTGGGTGTCATCGCGACGCTCGCATACCTCGCCATTCAAATCCGCCAGAGTGCACAATCGACGCGATTTCTCGCGACACAGGGGCTGATCGCGGGGCAGGCGGATTCGAACCTGCACGTCGCCACGCACGGCGACCTCGCGGGGATCATCCTGTCCGGGGTGATGGCAGATGGAGACGATCCGCTGACCCCGAAGGAGCGCCACCGCTTCAATCTCTACATGGTGAGCTTCTACGTCCAGGTCGATTTCGCCTATCACCAGTACCGCGCGGGGCAGCTCGCGGAAAGCGTGTGGAAGCGGATGGTGGGCGAGATGGAGTACTTCCATCTCCCGGGGTTGGCGCGGTGGTGGAGCGAGGACAAGACGCGCTTCTCTCCTGAATTCGTTGACTTCGTCGACCGACAGATCGCGACCTCGAGCCCACCGGCGGTGGTGCCCTCGATTCCTTCGATCGACTCCGAGGAGGAGGGCCGATGAAGGCGGCACGCATCCCGCGATAGCCTCCCCCCTGAGGAGGGCTTCCGATGGATGTGATGGAACTCGGGGCAATCGGAGAGATGGTGGGCGGGGTCGCGGTGCTCGCGACGCTCGGATATCTCGCGGTGCAGGTACGCTCGGCGGCGCGCGACCAGCGGGTGATGGCGATGCGTCAGGCGACGCGAGAGATGGCGAGCCTCAACGATTCGGTGGGGGACACCGAGGACAAGGCCGAGGTCTGGATTCGCGGGATCACCGCGTTCGAGACACTCACGACGACGGAGCGGCTCCGCTTCAGTCTCGCCAACGGCCACGTCTTCCGGACCATGGAGCAGGTCTTCTATTCCGAACAGGACGGCAATATCGACCGGGAGATCGCGCAAGGGTTCATGAACCAGCTCCGCGACATCGCCGCCTACCCGGGGATCCAGGCCTGGTGGGCCACCCGCCAACACTGGTACGGCGAACAGTTCCAGACCTACGTCGGCCGGATGATTGCCGAGGGCGAACGGCCTTCGATGTATGGCGAAGGCGAGAGCGGGGCGTCCTAGGCGGGCGCGCAGCGGTACCTTCGTCGGCGGGGAGGAACGGGCGAGATGAATTGGGACGCGATCGGGGCGGCAGGGGAGGTGGGTGGTGCCATCGCCGTGGTGGTATCCGTCCTCTATCTCGCGTTCCAGGTGCGGCAGAACACCGTCCACTCCCGGGCCTACTCCCAGCGGGACATGCTGAACGAAATCACCGGCGACATCCTTCGCCTCTCTCTCGAGCCGCAGCTCTTTCGCGGCGGGCTGAGCGATTTCGAAGGCCTCTCGGACGACGACAAGGTGCGGTTTGCGGGATACATGGTGACGCACATCGCGCGCTTCGAGGCCAACCTTCGGCTCCACCGTTCGGGCTTGATGGACCAGGTGCTCTTCGACGCCCACCGCGGCTGGGCGCTGACCCTGCTCACCTCGCCCGGCGCGCACGAATGGTGGCAGCACTGGCGTCGCAACTTCTCACAGGACGTTCGAGAGTTCCTCGACGACGCCATGGAGCGCGGCGTTGACCTCCCGGGCGCGATGACCGACAACATTCCCTTTTACCGGTCGACTTCCAAAACGGTGGAAGCGCGCACCGAGTCTGCGCTGGAGCCTTGATCAACATCGCTTCCACGTGCTTCCCGCCATACTCTTTCGCGTTCAAGGGGGAAATCCATGAATATCATGGAGCTCCGCGCGATCGGAGATCTGGTGGGGGTGTCGCGGTGATCGGTTCGCTGAGGTATGTCGGAGCGCAGATTCGGCAGAGCACGAAGGTGCCCCGTGGGCAGATCGTGGCCACGCGACTGTCGGGGAACATGGTACGCGCTGCTCGACAATGTGCGGGCGATGGTGGCCGGTGCGCAGCGGCTGAGCGCGACCACGACCTCGGCGTGAACGGGATGGACGCCCTGTGAGCCGCATCCACGCCCTCGAAGCGCGCGCCGCGCCGCTGCGCTGGCGCAACCGCATCCAGACGGCGGTGTTGATTGGCGGGATGCTGGCGATCGCCGCTGTGCTGGCGCGTATGCTGCTCGGCGGGTACTGGATTCCGCTGCTCGCGGGCCTCGTGCTCTTCGGGATGGTGAGTGCGCCGCGGCTCACGCCCGAGTGGCTGATGCGGCTGTCCGGGGCGGTGCCCATCGAGCGGCATCAGGCGCCGCGGCTCTTCGCCGTCGTCGAGGCGCTCAGCCGCCGCGCCGAGCTCCCGCGCACGCCAGACCTCTACTGGGTGCCGCGCGGGTTCCTGAATGCCTTCGCCGTGGGCGAGCCCGAGCACTCGGCGATCGCCGTCAGCGAGGGGCTCCTCCGCACGCTCACGCCGCGCGAGGTGACGGGCGTTCTGGCCCACGAGGTGTCGCACGTCCGCAGCGGCGACACCCAGGTGATGCTTCTCACCGAAATCGTGGCGCGCCTCACCGGGGCGCTCGCCACAGTGGGGATCGTGCTCGCCGTCTTGAGCATCCCGCTCGTCCTGATGGGCAAGGCCGGGTTTTCCTGGGGGGTGATCTTCGTGCTCCTGGGCTCGCCCACACTGAGCGTCCTGCTCCAGATGGCCATCTCGCGCTCGCGCGAGCGCGCGGCTGACCTCGACGCCGCCCGCCTCACCGGCGACCCGCGCGCCCTGGCCTCGGCGCTGCGCAAGATCGGACGCTTCCAGGAGGGCATCCTCGAATCCATCCTCCACCGGCACCGCCACGGGCCGGAATCGCCCTGGCTGCGCTCCCACCCCATGACCGCGGNNGCGCTCGAAGGGCCGCGCCCGCCGCGCGAAGTGCTCTCCGAACCCGATCTCGCGGAGCTCCTGCGCGGCCTCCCCGTCCGCTCGAGACGCCGCTACTTCGTGCGCTGAGCACCGCGATGCTTCCCGGGGCGCCGTCGCTCACCCGATTCGCGCTGCAATCGGTCGGGCTCATGCGAGCACGCCCGCAGACGGGACGGGTGGCGGTGCCGGGCGGAATCAACCCTGGCGCGCGGTTACCAACGCGGGGCCGCAGGGCAGGCAGACACCGTCGGGCGTGAGATAGGGCGTGAATTCTTCGCGGAGGCGCGCCCGGATGGGGCCCAGGTCCACGCCCTCGGGGCCGGCTTCGCCAAACACATCCTTCAGCACACGAGCGAGGGGCCCGATCTTCATCGCCCACTCGACACTCGCCTCGAGCTCCGGACTCCCTCCGCCCAGGAGCATGTCCCGCTGCCAACACTCGTAGGCCACGTCCTTCCAGCCCGCCCGCTCGAGCAGAGACTGGACGCGATCGGCGTCTGCGAAGGCCAGGGGACCCGGCGCGTCGGCGGGCGGGCGCGGCGGAAGATCGATCAGATCCGCCACGGCCCGCACCGGGAGGGACATGAACACGTTCTGCACGGCGCCCTGCCAGCAGACGAATACGAGACGACCACCGGGGCGGATCGCGCGGAGAAGATTTGCAAACGCCGCGGTCGGATCCTCGAAGAACATGACGCCGAAGCGCGAGAAGAGGAGATCGAAGGCGTTCTCTTCGAAGGCGTAGACCTGCGCATCCGCCTGCTCGAAGCGAACTTGCNNGCTGTCGCGCCCGGGACAGCATCGCAGCCGACAGGTCGACGCCGAGGACCCTCCCCGAAGATCCCACCCGCTCCGCGAGCTGGAGGGAGGTCTGTCCGCAGCCACAGCCGACGTCGAGGATGTGTTCACCCGCCCGGATCCGCGCCCGCTCGATCGCTTCTTCGCCGAAGCGACCGAGGCCGCGATCGAGCCCCTCCTGCAGATCCACCCACGTCTCCGCCGCCCCGGAGTTCCAGTAGGTGATCTGCGCGGCGTTGGTTTGCTCATCGGCCATGGCGTGTCTCCTGTGGCGTCGCGGGCGGTCTGGCGGCGAAGTGGGCTGGGCGGGCCAGTGTAGGGCGGCCCTCACGAGCGCAACCCGTCGCCGCGTCGGGCGGGTCGCGTGTCCCTACCGGCGCCGCGAACGGTAGCGATACGCTCCCGTGCCAAGGAGGAATGTCATGGACCTCGCACAACTCGCCAATCTGGGAGAGTTCATCGGCGGCCTGGCCGTCGTGGTGACGCTGATCTACCTCGTCATCCAGCTCCGGGCCGGCAACGTCAACGCCCGCGCCGGCGCCCGCCAATCCCTCATCGAAAACTGGTCGAACATCCAGTTCGACCTGGGCCACAACCGCAACCTCCTCTACCTCATGGGCAAAGGCTTCG
>JABAHO010000836.1_pt1 | contig 14634 bp, 15 predicted proteins | sample 7062071 | NCBI WGS metagenome assembly JABAHO01 (sample SAMN14534356, study PRJNA622989) | marine sediment metagenome | biome: marine biome [ENVO:00000428]; feature: marine pelagic biome [ENVO:01000023]; material: deep marine sediment [ENVO:00002113] | place: India: Gulf of Kutch | collected...
GTTGACGATCTCGGCGGTGGCCAGCCGGATCTCGTTGATCTCCTCGTCCAACGTGGGCACCGGCTTCACGTTCATCGCCATGGCTTTCCCTCCCTTGTGCGGCCAGGCAATTAATCTAATTGAACCCGGCCCGCATTGCGACCGACCCGCACTCCGGGTCCGCCCGATACTGAGGATTGGGCTTTTTGGTATGCTGGCCCATCGAGGACTGCAATCCGGGAACGACGATGAGCACTTACGAGCTCAAGTATCCGTATGCCGAGCACNNCCGAGCACCCGGCTCCGGGAACCACGATCGAGCTGGCCCCGGGCGTGCGCTGGCTGACCATGCCCATGGGCGGCTCGCTGAACCACATCAATCTTTACCTGCTCGAGGACACCTCCGGCTGGTGGGTCGTCGACACCGGCTTGAGCATCAATCAGACCCGAGATCTGTGGCACGAGATCTTCTCCCGCGAACTCGAGGGCAAGCCCGTCATCGGCGTGATCTGCACCCACTTCCATCCGGACCACATCGGCCAGTCCAAGATGATCACCGACGAGTTCCGCTGCAGCCTTTACATGACCCGAGCCGAGTACTACCAGGCCCGGGCATTTTCCGGCAGCGGGCCCACCTACCAGTCCAGCTGGCTGGGCGAGACGTTCTACCAGCGTGCCGGAATGCCCGCGGACTACCTGGATCAGCTTCGCGAGATCTGGGCCCACCGGTCGTCCGAAGGCATGTCGATGCCGGACATGCCGGCCGGCTATCGGCGCTTGGAGGACGGCGACGTTCTCACCATCGGCGGCCACGACTGGCGCATCGCGGTAGGCTCCGGCCACTCCCCCGAGCACGCCTGCCTGTACTGCGCCGCCCTCAAGATCATGATCTCGGGCGATCAGATCCTGCCCGTCATCACGAGCAACGTCAGCGTGCACCCCACAGAGCCCGAGGCGAACCCGCTAAAAGACTGGATGGAATCCCACGACCGGTTCCTGCGGGTTCCCGACGACACGCTGGTCCTGCCCGCTCACAACCTGCCGTTCTATGGGGTTCGCGAGCGATTGCGCCAGCTGATCGGGCACCACGAGGATCGCATGCTGGCCATCGAGGAGCACTGCGTCGAGCCCGCGGTGGCAAAGGATCTGCTGCCCGTTCTGTTCGCACGCGAGCTCGATCCGCGCCAGATGATGATGGCTTTGGGCGAGGCCATCGCCCATCTGCACCTGCTCATGCACCGCAACCGCATAGAGCGGGCGCTGCACGAGGACGGCTGCTTCCGTTTCCTGTCCATCGACCCGGACCTGAAACGGCGCGCGCACCCCGGAGACCACGACGCGCCGAGCGAGCGGCCCGTGATGGTCTGAGCCGGAACTACGGGGCTACGCGGCGTTGCAGAAAGGTGAGCTCAAACGGCGCATTGCCGAGTACACCTACCGGACGATGCGCTGGGGGCAGAACCACCTTCCTCCGGGCATCCGCTCACTCGTGGGCGTGCTCTTCATGGTGGGCGGCGTGTTCGGATTTCTTCCGGTGCTGGGCTTCTGGATGCTGCCCCTGGGCGTCGCCTTCGTGGCGCTCGACGTGCCCGGCACGCGACGCCACATCGACATGTGGATGCTGCGCCTGTACCGCCAGGCCTACCTTAAAGACCCTACGTCTAACCAGTAACCACCACCATCCAGGCGGCGGACGTGTCCGGCGGTCGGCGTCGCGAAGTGCGTTCCTATGATCAGAACGTCCGAGTCCACGTAGTTTGCGAGCAGCCGCTCACGGGTCGCTTCACCGGCAGCACTGTCGAAGTCTGCCGAGGAGCACCAGTCGGTGCGCGTCATCTGGCAGGGATGATGTATGCAGTCGCCGGTGATGAGAGCCTCCTCGCCATTGGACCGGATGTGCACACTCACATGACCCGGGGTGTGGCCGGGCGTCGGCTCCAGGACGACCTCGGGGCACAGCTGATGCTCCCAGTCCACGAAGTCCATCAGCCCGGCGGCCACGATGGGCCGCACGGAATCTGCCATGATTCCCCGGTTGATCTCGTCCTCGGCTTCGCCGTCCCAGTAGCGGAACTCCTTTTCGGCCACCAGGTAGCGGGCATTGGGAAAGGTGGGAACCCACTCGCCGTCCACCAGCATGGTGTTCCAGCCCACGTGGTCCACGTGAAGGTGGGTGCACAGCACGGTGTCCACCGTCTCCCGGGGATAGCCTGCGGCGGCTAGATCATCGAGAAAGCTCGTCTGCAGGTTGGTCCAGGCCGGTATGGATCTCTGCTTGTCGTTGCCGATGCAGGTATCGACGATGATGCGGCGCGACCCCGTATCCACGACCAGGGCATGGATGCTCATGATCAGGTTTCCCGCTTCGTCCATGAAGTGCGGCTGGAGCCAGTCGATGGGCAGGCAAGCATCCCGGGTCGCGTCCGGCAGGATGAACCGGGTGCCTCCGGCCACCTCCATCTCCACCACGCGCGTGACCTTCACGTCACCAACCTTCCACTGATTCATCGCCGCTCCTCATCTGTACGGGCCGGTTTGAGCACCGAGCATGCCACAGGTCTCTTGATGGTGGCATATCCGCAGGATAAGGTGCCCCGAGACACGAGCGAGGAGAACTCATGGGCCCGATCGCCAAAGCAGTGGACGTCGCCCGGGCGCTTAGTAACGTGCCCACGCTGCTTGCTCTCAAGCGCGGCATGAAGCCAAGGCCCCTGGACGAGCACGGCTGCTTCGCTGCAGACGTAGAGCGCAACGCTGCCGTCTTTGCGGACCGCACGGCCATCATCTTCGAGGGCAAGTCGGTCACCTGGGCCGAGTTCAATGCCCAGTGCAACCGCCTGGCAGCGGCGTTCAAGACCCAAGGCCTCCGCAAGGGCGACGCGATCAGCCTCATGATGGAGAACCGCATCGAGCTGCTCGCGACCATCGTCGCGCTCAACAAGCTTGGCGTCGTGGCGGGCATGATCAACACCAACCTCCGCGGCCGGCCATTGGCCCACTGCATCACCGTCACCGAGTCACGAACTTGCGTGTTTGGCGAGGAGGTGATGGACGCCATAGCCGAGGTGAAGGACGAGCTGCCCCTGGAAGAAGGTACCGGCTACCTGTTCGTTCCCGACGGCGGGGACAGCGCGGCACCCAACTGGGCGGGAGATCTGAGCAAACTCGCCGCCGACGCCGACGACGCCAACCCTCCGGAAACGGGCGACGTGCAGCTGGGCGACCGGGCCCTGTACATCTTCACGTCCGGCACCACCGGGCTGCCCAAGGCGGCCGTGCTCTCCAATCGCCGGTTCGTCGCCACCGCAGGCCTCGTCCACAAGGCAGGCCTGCGCTGCAGCGAGGAGGACAGAATCTACATCTGCCTTCCGCTCTATCACGGCACGGGGCTGCTCATCGGCGTTGGCGCCTCGTTTTCCTCCGGCGCGAGCATGTTCATAAGGCGCAAGTTCTCGGCCAGCAACTTTCTGCGCGAGGTCCGCGAGTATCACACCAACTGCCTGATCTACATCGGCGAGCTGTGCCGCTATCTCATGAACACGCCGGCGCAGCCCGACGATCACGACAACCCCCTGGTCACGATGATGGGCAACGGCCTGCGGCNNGCCCGAATTCAAGGCGCGCTTCGGCATCAAGCGCGTCACCGAGTTCTACGGCGCCAGCGAAGGAAACGTCTCGTTCGTGAACCTGTTGAACAAGGACTGCACCATCGGCATGACCGGATCGAAGATCGCGCTCGTGCGCTACGACGTGGACGAGGACGAGATCGTCAGGGACGAGCAAGGCCACTGCATCGAGGTGGCTTCGGGCGAGCCCGGGCTTCTGCTCGGTCATATCAGCGAGGATGCCGTGTTCGAGGGGTACACCAACCCAGACGCGACGGAGGGAAAGGTCGTTCGCAATGCCTTCGAAGAAGGCGACGCCTGGTTCAACTCCGGCGATCTCATCAGGGAGGTGGAGGTGGGCTACAGCNNGTGCGGGCATGGTCGCCATCACCCTTGGCGACGGTGTAGACGAGCTCGACGTGGACGGTCTGTCCCGCTACGTCACGGATACCCTCCCCGCCTACGCCAGGCCCGTCTTCGTGAGGGTGCAGCCCGACATCGACGTCACCGGCACTTTCAAGATGGTCAAGGGTGATCTGCGTAAGCAGGCTTACGACCTTGGCCAGGTCGACGATCCGCTGTTCGTCATGAAGCCCGGCGAGAGCGCCTACGTGCCCCTTGATGAAGACTTCGCCCGGGTCGTCGCGTCGGGCACGGCCGGCTACTGAGGAGCATTCACGAAAGCTGAGGCACAACCGCCTCGTCAAGCAGCGCCATGGCTCGACGTGCTTCCACGGGATCCGTGCCGGCGGTAGGGCCGCTGATCGCAACCTTCTCGATGCCGAGCGCAGCAAGCCGGCTCAGCCGCTCGATGCAGTAGTCGGGAGGGCCTGCGATAGCGAAACGATCGACGAAGTCGTCGTCGAGCAGCGCTGCCTGACTCGAATCCGCCCGTGTGTGCGCTTTCATGTCATAGCCGTCGTGCAGGCTCGACAACATGGCCAGGTCGTGGTCGTCCGCGGGCCCGGCAACCTTGCCGTGCATCACGGAAAACCGGGCGAAGGTGGTCAGCCCACCCCGTACCAGGTCACGAGCAACGCCGCGGTCCGGATGGCAGACCAGGTTGACGTAAGCGCCAAACGTCGGATCCCCGGGAATCCCCGCGGCGGCTCTTGCCGCCCGGGCCCTTTCCATTCCCCAGCTCAGACGCTCTTCCACCGCCCCAAGGGTGAACATCACGCGGTCCGAAAGCCTCGCCGCCATCTCGATGACTTTCGGCCCGGTGGCGGCAACCTCCACCGGCACTTTGTCCACGTCGCGCTTAAACCAGCGGATGCGGCTGGCACTCGGGTGGTCGGCAAGATCGAGATCGGCTACTGGAGCCGCGATGTCGTCGTCCATCGGAATGTCCTCGAAGGGCACGGCCTTGCCCCCGAGGTAGCGTTGCAGCACGTCCAGATAACGCTCGAAGCCAGGCAGCCTGGCCGGCGATCGGCCAAGATGAGCCAGCGCGGAGTCACCCCGCCCGATGCCCAGAACCATGCGTCCACCGGAGACGTCCTGCACCGCCATGGCCGCGGAGGCGGTCACCGCCGGGTGTCGCGTGACCGTATTCGTGACCCCCGTACCAAGTCCGATGCGCTTGGTCCCGGTCGCCGCCACGGCAAGCCCCACGTAGGAATCGGCCGCCAGGTTCTGCGAGTCCACCACCATCACCCCGCTCCAACCCACGGCTTCCGCCCGCCGGGCTACGGCGAGCACGTTGTCGGCACGCGAGTGAGTCAGGGTCCACAGTTCCATCGGTTCAGGCGTCCGGAATCGAGGTTTCCCCATCTTGGTGGAAGCTTTCGAAAAAGAAAACCCCGGGCTTCTGCCCGGGGCCGTTCGCATACGGCCTGGGGGAAAGGAGGGAGCATGAGCCCACTGGGAGCATGCCGTAGCGAACTGGGTGCCAGCCGACTACCATGGCAATCCTGACGACTGCCTACCTCCGTGCTGGACCTGCCAGGCACCGGCCGAGACCTTGGGGCAGACATTAAGGCCGGATCGCTGAACGCTACCTGAATGCTCGAAACCCTCATGAACTGGCCCCGCCGACGAGCGGCCACCATCCGGGCCGCACCATGAGCCGCGCCCTGCTGCTCGACCTCGGCAACGTCGTGCTGCGCGTGGATTTTCGCCGCACCTTCGATTACTGGGCCAAGGCGGCCCAGGTGCCGGCCGAACATCTCCATCGCCGCTGGCTGCTCGACGAAGCGTACGAGCTGCACGAGGTAGGCGCTCTGGAGTTCGAAGACTACATCGCAGTTCTCAGCCAGCGCTTGATGATCGATCTGCCCATGGAGGATTGGCGCGCAGGGTGGAACGCAGTCTTCGCGGGGGCTTTCCAGGACGTCCACGCTCGGCTGCCAACGGTGCGGCAGAGCATGCCCCTGTATCTTTTTACCAATACCAACGCGACCCACCAGGCCGCCTGGAGCAACCTGTACGAGGACACGCTGCGCCACTTCGACGCCCTCTACGTCTCCTCGGAGATCGGCCACCGCAAGCCGAACGTCTCGGCGTTCAGGCACGTGGCCGAGGACATGGGCCACGCGCCCGAGCAGATCGTATTCGTTGACGACACCGAGGAGAACGTGCTCGGCGCGCAAGCCGCCGGCATGGATGCGCGCATGGTGCGCAGCGAGGCCGACGTCGTGCGCATACTCGACGAGCTCACCGACGCCGGGAAGCGCGATTCATGAGTTGATGGCGTGCCCGATCTCGGCGTAGCGGTCCAGCAGCGGCAGCACCGTGTCCGCGTCCGCCGAGGGCAATCCGAAGATCACCCGATTGAACCCCAGCCCGATCATCTCCTCGGTGCGACCTCGGTTGGGCCCCATTCCGAAGATGCTGAAGTCGGGCTCCCCCTCCCGGCCCGCCGCGGCCCAGGCCTCGCGGGTTGCGCGGACCCCTTCCGCGTAGTCCAAGGCACCCTGTGCGGACACCCGGGCGGGGTCCTGATGGATCGGGAACCAGCCGTCGGCGTACTCTGCGATCCGGGCCCACGTCCAACGGGACGATGCCCCCATCAAGAGCTTGGGACCTCCCGGCTGCAGCGGTTTGGGCTCGGCCCACATGGCCTCGAAGTCGACGTGCTCCCCATGAAACTCCGCCGTCTCCTTCGTCCATATGGCACGCATGGCGAGCACGCGCTCCCGGAGCACGGCCCAGCGCTCATCGAAAGCGACCCCGTGATGACGCATCTCCTCGACGTTCCACCCCGCGCCGATGCCCAGCAGAACCCGGCCGCCTGAGAGATGATCCAGCGAGGCCACCTGCTTGGCGAGGACGATGGGATCCCGCTCAGTCACGAGCGTAATCCCCGTGCCGACCTTGATCGTGTCGGTCACCGCGGCGGCCATGGCGAGCCCAACGTAAGGATCGTAGGCGTTCCAGTACTCCCGCGGCAGCTCCCCGCCGCCCGGCCAGGGGCTGGTCCGGCACGCCGGTATGTGGGTGTGCTCCGGAAAGAACATGGACTCGAACCCGCGGGCCTCGGCAGCCCGCCCCAGGTCTGCCGGCGAGATCGAGTAAGCGGTGGGGAAGATCAGCACGCCGAAGTCGGTCATCTGGGTACGCTCCTGTTCAAGATGTTGTGGTGTTCAGCAGCTCCCTGAAGACGGCTGCCAGCGCCCCACCCGGAAACTCAGAGGGGGCGGCGAATCGCGCGGCGACGTGGCCGTCCGGGCGCACAACGACGGCTCCGCCAGGCTCAAGACCGAACAACTCCAGAAAACCGCCGTTGCCCGGAAGCACTCGACAGTCGGCGCTGTGCTGGACCGCCGCCTCGAGCCAGCGCGGCGAGTCCGAGAGCACCACAAAGCGCCGTCCTACCAGGTCCAGGGTAGACAGGGCACCCCCCTCGAGCCACATGTGGGGCAGGCGGTGCCCCGGACGGGCGCAGGGCAGGTAGTCCTCCACCGGATCTTCAGGCTGCGGCGCCGGGCTGCCATCGTCGATCACCGCCGCCGAATGGTAGCTGTAGCCCAGTTCCAGGCCGCGGAAATTGCCGTACCGGCGCGATCGCGCCACCTCGCTTGCGGCGGCCGCACCGTCGGTGACCGCCCGCTGAATACGCGCTACCGACCGCGAGTTGTCCATGGCCCGGTCCGCGTTGAACCGGGCTACGGGTTTGCGCTCCGTTTCATAGGTGTCGAGGAGTCCGGGATCCGACCAGTCCTTGAGCACGTAGGCGAGTTTCCAGACGAGATTGTGCACGTCGGCGATACCCGTGTTCAGGCCGAAGCCCCCGGTGGGGGGTAGCTGGTGAGCGGCGTCTCCCACCAGGAACGCCGCGTCTCGCCGATATCTTTTGGCCACCGTGGCGTTCATGGTCCAATGGGAAATGCCCAGCACGTCGATCTTGAGCGCCGGGTCACCCGTGGCGTTGCGTATCCAGCGAACGCATCGCTCGCCATCGAACGCCGCGCGGGCCTCCGCCGAGCCATCGTAGGCGATCTGAGACAGCCACCGGTACCGCCCGTCCAGAGGCTGAAACACGCCGCGTCCCGCCTCGTGCGCCGTGAAGTAGAGCACCGCCGGGCGGTGAGCCACCAGCCGGTCCAGATTGGCGCGGTAGTATACGTTGATGAAATGGCCGAGGTTCTTGGGACCTTCAACCCCCACGCCCAGCATTTGCCGGATGGCGCTCCCTGCCCCGTCCGCCGCCAGAAGATACCGGGCGCGCACCTCGCCGCCCCTGGCTCCGGTGAGGCGCACGACGGCTCCCGTGCCGTCCACGTCGAGGATCTCCGCTTGATGCCCGTAGCGAACGTCCAGGAGCGGCTGCTGCTCCGCCCGCCCGCGCCAGATGGGCTCGAATACGTCCTGTGAGCTCAGAACCGCAGCGCAGGGGCTTGCGGCCGAGATTTGGCTCTCGAACCCGCCGGTGCTCATTCGCCCGAGCTCGGCACCGCTGAGCGTATCCGCGTACACGATCTGGCGCGTCCAGGCCCCCGGCAGGCCAACGGCCTGCAGGGCCCGCTCGACGCCGAGCCGGCGCATGATTTCCATGGTACGGGAGTTGAGGTTGCGCGCCTTGGGATGCCAGGTGGTGCCCGAGTGCCGCTCGACGAGCATCGCCGGCACGCCGAAGTAGGCGCATTCGAGCGCCGCCGCCAGGCCCACGGGGCCGCCTCCGACGATGAGAACGGGAACTTCGAGCAACGCGCATCCCCTTAAGCGTCAAGCAAGAGGGTACGCCCTTCGGGGAGGGCTAGGCTAGAGGCCGGGGATCAGAGGGGCAGTTTGAGAAGCTGCTCGCGGTAGTGGTCGATCTTGGCGACGTAGCGGTGGCCGGCCTGGTGCCGCGGGGCGTAGAGGCCGACGTTGTATGCGTGCAGAGCACAACCTTCGTCGCCGCAGCGGTCGCGCAGATAGGAGAGCACCTGGGCACCGCAATAGATGTTCTCCGCCGGATCGTGGAGGTTGGAGATGCCGCAGAAGTTGCTCCAGAACTCCGGTCGCACCTGAGCCGGGCCGATGGCGCCGACGTGCGAACGGACGTTCTTCCGGAACGAGCTCTCCGTCAGCACGAGGCTGGCCAGCAATTCAGGCTCTAGCTCCTGCCGGGTAGAGGCCTCCAGGATCCATCCTGCAAACTCCGTGGCCGTGCTGGCGCGCACACCAAAAGCCTGGGCCACCTTGGTACCGAACTCGTTTACCTCGGTGTTCCAGGAAACGTAGGAGCTTTCCGGCGCGGGTACCGCAAACGCGTAGGTCTGGTAGGCAACGTCCTCGACCTCGACGCGGTGCGCAAAACCTGCGGCGAGCAGCACCGGGCCGACGATCGCCAGGCTGTGCAGCACGAACAGGAACGGCGAGTACCAGCGCGCGTTTGCGCGCTTCGCCTCCTTCCCGCTTTTGCCTTGCCTTGCCGTTGCCACCGTTGACACCTCGTTGTGTCGTCATCTCGACTTTCTACGGCTGGGCATTCTAATGATCTGAAATGCCACAATGAACCCATATTTCGTGGGAAGTCGTTGGCAGGATGCCACCGAAACGTTGCGAGAATGCAAAACTGCGGACCATGCACGGACTTTTGTGAGGAACTCCTTACCGTCCACGCCCCGTCGCTCCTCGATCGTGAAAGAACTCCCGGACCGGCTACTGTTTATGACAAAAAGTAATCAACAGAAAACTTTTTAGAACATTACGCGACGGACAGCTGGGCAATGATTCCCGTCCGGTGTTCCTTGGAGATGTGCGCATAGGCGGCCGACGTCCGATCCACGATGTCGCCGTACCGCGCNNATCAGGTGCCCCATCTCTTCCCAACGGCCCTGCTTGGACATCGTGTTCAGCTCCGCCTGCATTTCGCCAACACCAATGCTATCCAGCACCGGCTTGTAGGCGGGCGTCGACCCATAGAAAGCGATCTGACGCGCCGTGGCCACCTTGGCCTCCGCAAGATCCTCCTCGTTCTCCCCGGTCACGACGAACACCGGATAGCTGATCTCGAAGTCGGCGCGTGTCTTGCCGGCCTTGGCAAAGCCACGTTCCAGGGCAGGCAAAGTGGTTTCCCGCAGGTACTTCTCCGTGGTGAACGCGTGGACGATGACCCCGTCGGCGACCTCCCCGGCGACTTCAGTCATCAGCGGCCCGACGGCGGCAAGAAAGACGCGCGGCGGTCCATAATCCGTGTCCGTCGGCGTGAAAAACGGCGTCATGAGCGTGTGCGTGTAGAACTTACCCGTGAACGCCAGGGGCTCGCCCTCATGCCAGTTCGCCCAGATGGCCCGCATGGCCAGGATGAACTCGCGCATGCGGGCCGCCGGCTGCGACCAGGGCATGCTGAAGCGCTTGGTGATGTGCGGGCGGATCTGCGAGCCGAGGCCCAGGATGAAGCGCCCTTTCGAGACCGCGTTGAGATCGTGGCCGATGTTGGCCAGGGTCATCGGGGAACGGGCAAAGGCCACCGCGATGGAGGTCATCAGGTCAACGCGCTCGGTGTTCTGCGCCGCCACGAGCAGTGGAAAGAACGGGTCATGGCTGGTTTCAGCCGAGAGGATTCCCGAGTAGCCCATCTCTTCGAGCTCCTGGGCCTGCGCGCCCACCAGATCGAGCTCCCAACCCACGCCGCCATCGACTTTCATTGTCTTCCCCCAGTTCTTATCAGTCTCGCCGCTCGCCGGCGCGAGCGGGGCCGGAGATTGTTTCATTCTCGTTTTGGTGAAGCAATCCCGACCGCGGACCGTCTCCGGCGAGGAAGTGGCTCGCCCGAACCCCGTCCCGGGAGACGTCCAGCCGATAGACCAGGTCGTTGGGGTGACGAACCCCCACCGCCGCTACCGGCGTCAGGCCCAGAAGATGCGTCACGATCGCCCGCGACATCACGCCATGGGTCACCAGACCCACCTCCGACCTGTCCCCCTGCAAAAGCTCCGCCAGCAACGGGCGCGCGCGCTGGACCAGATCCTCGTGATTCTCGCCCCCGGGCGGTCGGTGATAGAAGGGATCCTCCTGACGGGCTTCCCACGCCTCCGGGTAATGTTGCTCGATCTCCGCGATGGTCAATCCGGACCACTGACCGCAGTCCCGTTCCATGAGGGCTTCGTCGTGACGGATCGGCGCGCGGACCTGGGAATTCAGTATGCAGGCGGTCTCGCGCGTCCGTCCGGATGGAGAGACCACCAGCTGCTCCAGACTGGCAATCTCGCTCAGCAGACGCCCGTGAACGGCCGCCTGGGCCCGGCCGGCCGAGGTCAGGGGCGAATCCAGGCGCCCCTGCATGCGCTTAGCCACGTTCCACTCGGTCTGGCCGTGACGGATCAGGTAGAGCCGCTTCATGTTCTCCGTTGGCGATGCCGACGCTTCAGCATACACCCTGGCGATCTCGACTGCCGCGTCCAGCCGCGACGACAGCGCCGGAAGCGAGGAACGGCACAGCGCGCTCGACCACGTCGCCCACGGTGTCCGGCAACAGGTGAAAGGCCGCCGTCAGCAGGAAACCGGTTGCGAGCGAGCCGAAGGCAGCCCAGGGTCTGACCCGCCAGCCGAGCACCCGGGCAATGACCAACGGTCCGAACGCGGCGCCAAGCGCGGTCCAAGCGAACAGCACTCGGGAGAAGATCGCTTCGGGAAGGTACAGGGCGACGCCGACGGCGAGGCCACCGAGGATCACGACCACCACGCGCGAAAGCGCCAGGGAGCCGCGACGCAGCAGATCGTGACTGACCGCGGCTGCCGCCACGAGCAGCTGGCTGTCCGCGGTGGACATGATCGCCGACAGCACGGCAGCCACGACGATCCCGGCGAGGATGGGATCAAGCAGCCGATCGGTCATGGTAAACAGCAGACGTTCCGGGTCGGCTACGGACTGGATGAGGACGTGGCCGGCAAGACCCGCCAGGAACATGCCTGCGAGCACGATCACAAACCAGCACATGGCAATGACGCGGGCGCGACGGAAGGCTCGGGCGTCCTTCAATGCCATCAGGCGGTTGAGCAGGTGCGGCTGACCCAGGGGACCAACGCCGATGCTCCACATGCCGATCACGAAACCCACGGCCAGCCACCCCGCGTTTCCGTCGGTCAGCGACATCTGCCTGGCCGTGCTCACCGAGGTGAGGCCTTCACCCANNCCCAGCGCGGCCATGCCGCCTAGCTCCACGATCGCCAGGACGGGAATCAGGAGCGAGGCGAAGAGCATCAGCACGGCCTGGACAGCGTCCGTGACGCTGACGGCCCAGAACCCGCCCAGCAGCGTGTAGGCCAGGACCACGGTCGCGCCGATGAGCAGGGAAGTGGTGAAGTCGACGGCGAAAACCTCGGCAAAGGTATTGGCCGCGCCTTGAAACTGAGCCGCAATGTAGAACAGAAACGCGAAGCCGATGATGCCGGCCGCGAGCAGCAGAACCGCACGTCGGAAAGCGTCGGGCATGCCATCGACAATCAGATCATTGAGCGTGACCCAGCGCTTGGCGGCCGCCGCGCTCTGCAGCCGGCGCCCCAACCAGAACCACACCAGCACGTGACCCGTCAGCGTGCCGGGAAGAAGCCAGACGGCCCCGATTCCCTGACTGAACGCGATGCCGGAAACGCCCAGTATCGACCAGGCCGAAGATGACCCCGCCGCGTAGCTCAGCGACGCGACCCAGGCGCCCAGCCCGCGGCCGCCGATGAAGAACGCCTCGTTGTCGCTCGTACGCCCCCGCGCCCACCAGCCAATAGCCACCAGAGCGAGCTTGTACGCGACCAGGGTCGTGAGGATGACCCCGGTGTTGGACACGATCAGTCCTCGGGCTTGCCGGAGCTGGAGGTCCGATAATCCCCGAACGCCTCATCGCGTTTCGACAGCGCGTGGGTCAGCCCCTTGCTCATCTCCTTGAAGTAGGCACGCGTCGTATCCGTGAAGAAGGCGAGCTGCTGCATCTCCGTGCCCGCTCGAATCCCCGCCCGGATCCCCATGGCATCCATCTGCCGGTGCACGGCCCGTTTGTTGAATTGTTGCAGGTCCGTGGGCGTGAGCGCGACGCGCTCTGCGATGGCGAGCACCCGCTCTTCCAGCTCCTCGACGGGAAAGGCCCGGTTGGCGAAGCCGCTTTCTGCGGCTTCGATGCCCGACATGTGATCGCCAGTGAGCATGAGCTCCATGGCGCGTCTCAGGCCGACTATCCAGGGGTAGAATTGATTGTCCGGGGGGGACATGGTGCGCACAACCGGGTACCCGATCTTGGCATCCTCCGCCACGTAGACCAGGTCGCACGCCGTCGCCAGCTCGGTACCGCCAGCTAGGCAGTAACCGTGCACCTGGGCAATGATCGGCTTGGCCATGTCCCACATGTGGAAGAATCCTTCCACCACGTGCCGCGGCCAGTGCCCGAGCCCCCCGGCGGTGTAGAACGGCGGGTTCTGGCTGGTATCGCTCTTCAGATCGTAACCGGCAGAAAAGCAGGGCCCGGCCCCGCGGATAATGGTGACCCGAACCGCATCGTCGCGATCGGCGTTTTCGAGCGCGTGAAACATTTCCGAGCGCAGCTCGTTGGACAGCGGGTTGCGCTTGTCCGGACGATTCAGCGTTATGCGGCGTACCATGGGCCGCGGCTCGTCGACGATGATCTTCTGGTATTCCATGCTTTCCTTCCTGCCTTCGGATCGATGGACCCGGTGGGTGCCTATCTCAAACTGAACCTGTCGGCCGTGAACGCGGCGAACGTTCGCTCCACGTCTTCGGGCGAGGCGGCCAGGGGCGCCACGATGTGGGTGTGCACGCCGCCGTCCGCGTCCTCCTGAATCCGCGCGCGGATCTCGTCCTCATCGCCGATGATGGCGATCTCGTCGATGAGCTCGTCGCTCAGCGCCCCGGTCGTCATCGCCCGGTCCTTGGCCGCCCAGCCCTCGGTGATGGTGCCGGCAGCCTCAGCATGGCCCGCCCAGGCGAGAAACGCGTTGTAGACGGGGGTGGCGTAGTAGGGAGCAAACGCAGCCCGGAACAGGTTTCGGCCCGCTTCCTTGTCGTTCGTGCACAGAACCATGGCGCGGTTGACGACCTCGACGTCCTCCGAGTTCTTCCCGGCGCGCTCGGCGCCGATACGGACGTGCTCCATCATCTTGGGCAGCACGCTCTTCGGCCACAAGTTGAAAATCACACCGTCCCCGACCTCGGCGGCCATCTCGATCATCTTCGGGCGCAGGGCGGCCAGATAAATGGGCGGAGGATGATCGAGCGGTGCCTGGCGGTAACCGTGGCTGGTCAAGGTCTCGCCATCGAAATCGCTCTTCTCGCCGGTCAGCATGGACCGCACCAGAATTGCCGTCTCCCGGACTCGGGTCAGAGGCTTGTCGAGCGGGATGCCGTTCCACTGACCCATGATGGTCTGGCTCGAGGAGCCCAGGCCCATCACGAACCGGCCCGGCAGAACCTGCTCGAGCACATTGGCCGTCGCGGCCAGCACCGCGGGCGTGCGCGTGTAAACGGGCGTGACGGCCACGCCAATCCGGATGCTGCTCGTGTGATGCGCAACCGCGGCAACCTGGGTGAGGCTGTCGGGCGCGCCCGAGTCGCCGAACCAGGCATCCGCGAAGCCACTGTCCTCAGCCCAGCGAAGGCGCGCGACGGTGTGCTCAA
>JABAHO010001556.1_pt1 | contig 14577 bp, 16 predicted proteins | sample 7062071 | NCBI WGS metagenome assembly JABAHO01 (sample SAMN14534356, study PRJNA622989) | marine sediment metagenome | biome: marine biome [ENVO:00000428]; feature: marine pelagic biome [ENVO:01000023]; material: deep marine sediment [ENVO:00002113] | place: India: Gulf of Kutch | collected...
GCCGACGTCTTCGCCGAGCACGACGACGTTCGGGTCTTTGTCCATGACCACGTCGAGCGCATCGCGGATGGCCTCTATCATGTTCATCTGCGGCATCAGAGTCCCTCCACCTTGATCATGCGCTGGCGCTGCGACTCCAGGTGGTGTGGCGTCTCTGCGTAGACATCATCAAACATGGTTGAAGGATCGAGGAACGGGCCCTCGGTCATCGTGNNCCTTCGGTCATCGTGCCGTACTGCTGCGCTTCCTTCCAGGCAGCCATGACTTCCGCTTTCAGCTCTTCTTCGAGCTTTTCGTGCTGCTCCTCGGACCAGTGCCCTTCACGGATGAGGTGTTGTTTCAGTCGTTCGATGGGGTCGCCCAGGGGAAACGCCTGCCATTCGTCTTTCGGGCGGTACTTGGACGGGTCGTCCGACGTCGAGTGCGCGCCGCCACGGTACGTGACGAGTTCGATCATCGTCGGCCCGCCGCCTCGCCGCGCACGGTCAGCCGCCCACAAAGTCACGGCGTAGACGGCAAGCAGGTCGTTGCCGTCGACCCGGATTCCCGGGATGCCGAGTCCGAGCCCCCTGGCCGCAAACGACCGCCGCTCGCCGCCGGCAAAGCCCTGGAAGGTCGAGATTGCCCACTGGTTGTTGACGACATTCAGGATGACCGGCGCCTGGTAGACGGCGGCGAACGTCATCGCGTGGTGAAAGTCCGCCTCGGACGTCGAGCCGTCGCCGACCCAGCTGGCCGCAATGTGATCTTCACCCTTGATGGCGGAAGCCATCGCCCAGCCAACCGCCTGCGGAAACTGCGTGCCGAGATTGCCCGAGATCGAGAACATGTTGGCCTTGGCGCTGTGATACATGATCGGCAGCTGCCGGCCCTTGCACATGTCGCGCGTGTTCGACAGGCACTGGCACATCATGTCGACGAGCTTCATGCCGCGATACATGTACAGACCCTGGTTGCGATAAGACGGAAAACACATGTCGCCGGGTCTCAGCGCCATGCCCTGGGCGATGGACACGGCTTCCTCGCCGAGCGCTTCCATGTAGAACGAGATGCGGCCCTGCCGCTGGATCTGCCACATGCGTGCGTCGAATGCCCGATTGAGCATCATCCAGCGCAACGCGATCTGCAGCTTGCCGGCGTCGAGATCGGGCGCCCATGGGCCGACGGCCTCGTGATCGTCGTCCAGCACGCGCACGAGGTCCGCGCTCAGGTGTTCGATGTCCCGCGTCCGCGCGTCGATCGGGGGGCGTTCGACGCTGCCGGCCGGCGACAGGTTCAGGTAACTGAAGTCGGGTTTGTCACCGGGCCGTGCGGATGGGTGTGGTATATGCAGTCGTGATTTTTTGTTCATGATATTTACGTTTTTCAGTGACGAGCCGGCGAGCCAGTTCGTCGGCCACGATATTGGTCGGTGAACCGGATGCGGCAGCGTCGTTGAAGATGGCAGCCAGCCGCTCGGGAATTTTCATGACTTCCGCGCGGACTTCCTCCTCACGGCTCTCACCGAGATATTCATGCGCGACGCTGATAATACCGCCCGCGTTGATGACGTAGTCGGGCGCGTAGAGAATGCCTTCGCGCATCAGCAACTCGCCGTGCGCCCTGCACTCGAGCTGATTGTTGGCCGCGCCGGCAACGATGCGTGCCCGTAGCGTCGGGATGGTCTCGGAATTGAGCACGGCGCCGAGGGCGCAGGGAGCGAACACGTCGACGTCGAGGCCGAAGACGTCCTCGGCGCCGACGGGAGTGGCGCCGGTCTCGTCGGCCACCTGCGCGACGCGCTCCGCGTGGATGTCCGTCACCCAGCAGCGCGCTCCCGCGTCGCGGAGATACTCCACGAGTCGCTGGCCGACGTTGCCTACCCCCTGCACCGCGACCTTCGTGCCGTCGAGATCGCCGCGGCCGAGCCTGTGGCGCACTGCCGCTTCGAGACCCACGAACACGCCGCGGGCCGTGACCGGTGACGGATCGCCCGAGCGTGCCTCCCCGTTCCGGGTGCACTTGTTCGCAATGCCGACGACGTGCTCCGTCTGCGTGCCCATCTGCCGGATGTCTTCCACGCTGGTCCCGGAGTCCTCTGCAGCGATGTAACGTCCGGCGAGCTTCTCCACCGATCGCCCCATGGCGCGCATCAGAGCTTCGCTCTTGTCCTTGCGGGGGTCGCCGATGATGACGGACTTGCCGCCACCGAACGCCAGGCCCGCCAGCGCCGACTTGTAGGTCATCCCGCGGGACAGGCGCAGGACATCACGCAGCGCTTCCTGATCGCTCGCGTAGGGCCACATGCGCACGCCGCCGAGCGCCGGTCCAAGATTCGTGTTGTGCACGGCGATGATGGCGCGAAGCCCCGTGTCGTCGTCTTTGAAGAAAGCCACCTGCTCATGGCCATCGAAGTCATCGTGTTGAAATACGGACATTGGCTTGATACTCCGCTAAACGTGTTGCCGTGGCGGATCGGACGGCGACCGCGCGATCCGCGGGGGTGGGCTTCAGCCCATGCTGCCTCGGGCGGACGCGGCGCGATTGCGGAAAAGCGCGTGGCTGATGAAAAGGCGCGGCGGATGCGCGCAGAGCACGTGACTCGACATCGCTCACACTCCTCGAAGAGGATCGCTCTTCCGTGTAAGTGCTTTGCTAATCGGCGTATCGCGGCCCTCGTGAGGCCGGTGAGACGTCGAAGGCAGGCCCGCCTGCGTGGCAGGGCCCTTTTTTAAACCTAGCGCGACCCCCCGGGGAATCAATTGCCACCGGTCCCTGGCGTTAACGGCGTCACAGGAATGAGGTGCCTGCCGACACCCGTGGCCCGCCCGTCCCGGGGCCTCCATGGTGCCTGGCGATCCGGTAATATGGCGGCCTTCGAAGGCCGGCTCCCGCACCCGGGCGGCGGCCAGGCACACGAGGAGACGCGCAATGATGCGAGAGGACGGGACGTTCGCACGCGTGGGCGCCGGCCGCGAACGGGCACGGCGGCCGCGCATCGGCCGAAGCCGCGCCTTGGCCCTGGCCGGCGCCTTGCTGCTCGGCGCGGGCAGTCTCGATACGGCGGCCCGCGAAGCGCTCACCGGCGACCAGATCCGCGGCCTGATCACCGGCAACACCCTCGAGGGCAGCTACCTCGCCAAGCGACTGGTCATGGTTTTCTACGCCGACGGCGTCGTGCGAGGCTCCATGGGCCTCAGCGGCAGCGACTCGGGAACCTGGGAAATCGAGGGCGATACCTATTGTAATGAGTGGGTTACATATTTCGGCGGCGTGCGCCGCTGTTATCGCTGGATCCCCGAGGGCGACGCCTATCTTCTGGACAACGTCGATGCGTACAAGATTCAGCCGATAAAGGGCCGAATCGTCGCAGGCAAGCCCAAGGGCTATTGACGACTGTCAATTGGCCTGCCGCGCCCGGCGCCGGGCATTTTCGCCGAGGGCCTCTGCACGAAGAAACGCCTAATTATTTGGTATCCGTGGTCAAACAAGGCTAGTATTCGTGCACGACGGGCTCGGTCGGCGATTTCGCTGGTCAATCCCGCTGGTAAATTCGGGGCGAATTCGAAATAGGGAGGACCGACATGTCCGCGAAAATCGCACGTTTTACGACGGTGGCCTTGGCAGCGATGTTCATCGCGCTGGGCACTGGCTGTGCATCGCAAACTGAGATCGAAGAAATTCGCAGCATGGCGCGCGAGGCCAAGGGCGCGGCCGATCGTGCCGAACGGACGGCGAAACGCGCCGAGTCCAGGGCCGAAGAGGCCCAGCGCCAGGCGGAGCAGGCTCTCTCGGCGGCCAACGCCGCGCAGGCTTGCTGCACCGCAAACACCGAAAAGCTGAACCGCATGTTCAAGAAGTCCATGACCAAGTGATTCGCCCGGGGACCCGCCGGGGTCCCCGTCGATCAACGGTCGTGGATGGCTCGCCGCCGCCGGGAACCGGGTCCGCCCCGGGAAATGCCTGACGGGTTGCGGCGAGCGGCATGAACGACAAAGGGGTCCTCGGACCCCTTTTCGTTTGCCTGGCGGGCGGTTCGCCCGCTGCTCGCCTGCGGGCGAGGGAAAAGCTACTGCACGCGGGTGTTCTCGAGGAAATACGGCCACAGGACAAGCCCGCGGGACCAGCGCAGGCTGACGTTGAAGTCGTCGACAGGCGATGTCACGGGGCCCCTCGCCTCCAGCGTCAGGTCATCGGGCACGGGCACGATGTCCACGTTTTGGGCGAGCTTGAGCTGCACGATGGTCGGATCCGATACGGCATAGGGAATCCCGGTCAAAGTCTCCACGACCGCCGTCACCTGCTCCCAGCGAATGTGCTTGGCCTGCTCCTCGGAGGTGACCGCCACCACCTTGCGCATGGCGTCGCTCGAGGGCAGCGTGCCGCCGAGCTCGAGCTCACCCGCCGCGGGATGCACTTCGACGTAGAGCACGCCGTCCCGCCAACCCGTCTTCACCGGCTGGTTGACGACGTGCACGGGAGTATCCACCGGCACCGATTCGAACATACTGACAATGTCTTCGGGATACATGCGCACGCAGCCATGGCTGACACGCATGCCGAGACCGAACGGCTTGTTGGTGCCGTGAATCAGATAGCCTTTCCTGCCGAGCGCGAGCGCGTGGGTGCCGAGCGGATTGTCGGGCCCGGGCGGCACCGACATGGGAAGCGGATTGCCATCGGCCTCCGCCTCCGCGCGGATCGATTCCGGCGGATACCAGGTGGGGTTGGCGACCTTGGCCGCGATGTTCGTCGTCCCGAGCGGCGTGCTCCAGCCCACCTGGCCGATGCTCACGGGATGCGTGATGACCCTGCGCTGCGGCGCATCGATGGGATCCGGATAGTAATAGAGACGCATCTCGGCGAGGTTGAGGACGATGCCGTTGCGCGGCGCGTCAGGCAACACGAACCGGGAGGGAATGACGATCAGCGTGCCGTCGCCGGGGATCCAGGGATCCACGCCGGGATTGGCGAGCTTGAGCTCTTCGAAGCCGACGTTGAAGCGGCGTCCGATATCGAGCAGCGTATCCTCTTGGGTGGCGATGGCGCCCTGCAGGTGACCGACCACCGCGTCGCCGTCACCCGGAAGCCAGAAAGTATCGGCGCGGGCCGCCGACACCGGGGCGAGCACGATCGCGAGGGCCGTGACAGCAAAAGCCGCCAGGGTACGGACAGGATGCCGGTATCGGGACATGCTCGGGTATGGTCGCGCTGAAATTCGAATCAGCTAGGAATAATAACTTAAGAATCCGACCTTCGCAGAAATCACCTCAGGTGAGCTGCGGGGAAGCCGCACCGCGGACACCTCCCCGGGTATCGCAATCACGCGGTAAACGCTTCAGCGGGGCACGTCGCGAAGCCCGGTAGTCGCCACCGAGCCAGGGCCTCAGTGGACGTACCGCGGCAGCACTTCGTAGACGCCGTCTTCGAACTGGCCGAAAAGCTCCTCCACCTGCGGATGGTTCACGGGGCCGCCGGTGTCGTCGATGAGCAGGTTCTGCTCGGAGACGTAGGCGACGTAGGTGGTCTCCTCGTTCTCGGCGAGCAGGTGGTAGAAGGGCTGGTCCTTGCGCGGCCGCACGTCCTCGGGGATCGACTCCCACCACTCCTCGGTGTTGTTGAACTCCGGATCCACGTCGAAGACCACGCCTCGGAACGGATATACCCGGTGGCGAACCACCTGGCCGATGCGGAATTTCAATGTCTTTTCGTCACTGGCCATGATGCTGTCACAGATTGTGCCTTACAGTGCCAAGATCAAGTGCCCGCGGTTGCCCCGGCTCGTTGCCAGGCGCCCCCGGCCACCGGCGCCTCCAGAGGGTGCGCGTGCACCCACCAGTCTACCCGGTCGCCGGCCACTGCGAAGACAGCGGTGGCCAGCGTGTAGCCTGGATCCGACCCGCACCGCCTTTTCCGGCATATCGGCAAATCGGCTTGCGCGCAGTCGCCGAGCACCACCAAGGCGTCACGGCCCTCCAGGGCCCCGGCCGAGATGAGCGCCTCGCCGCGCCGCTGCCGGCTCGCCGAGGAATCCGCTACCTCTTGAGGTATATCGGCGCATTCGGCGAATACTAAATGATTACTGTGCACCGCAACATCGGTGACGCGATGCACGACACAGACGCTCGCGGGCGCCTCCACCGAGAGCAGCGTGGCGCGGCCCGCCTGGCCCAGATTGTGGTGAAAGCCGCTGGCGCGGTCGCGCCGCCCGACCACCTCCAGGGCCGTGTCCAGATCGGCGCTTGCCAGCACCGCCCGCGCAATGATGTGGCGCGGGATCCCGACCACCTGGTCCCGCGGTCGGATGTGGTTGATCGTCTGCACCAGACCCGCGTCGTTGAACGCGAACGTGTGCCCGGGCAGCAGGCCCGGAGAGCAGAAGCTCGTGAAGCCGATTCCATGGAACGGGCGCACGCGCGCGAGGAAGCAGTGGCCGTCGAGCTCGGCCTGGTCGTCCTCGTTGTGAGCGATGATGGCGGGCTCGTTCCCGCACGCGCTGATCATGACGGTCGTGCAACCGGCATCTTCGGCGTGACTCTGATCGCCCCCGCCGGGAACGTCGCCACGACAGTTCCACAGGAAGATGTCGTCGAAGTCGGCGCCGGCCCCGTCGGCGATACCCTCGATCTCGCGCAGGTGCTCGGGAAACGCATCGCGCGCCGCTGCTGCGAGCGCCGCGAGCCGATCGCTTCCCGACCACGTGCGCTTCAGTGCCCGAAAGCGCTCGAGATGAACCACGATGCCGTGAAACGCGTGTGCGCCCGCTTCACCGAGTGCGCGGCCTACCTCGTAGGCATCGCCCGTCACTTCTACGCTGTGCACCAGACTCGCGTCACGCGATCGCGATATTCATAATCGACCGCCGGCACTATACACTGTTCGAACAGCCACAGCCCGCAACGACTTCAATACATGCCATCGAAGCTCTCACTGATCTCCGACGATTACGGCCGCGCCGGGCGTCTGGGTCGCGTGCACGTGGTGGTGGCACCCGAGGACCAGCCGCCGTTCAGCATCAATGCCATCGCGGTGGAGGAGGATACCCATCTTCTTCTGAGCAGCGAAGGCGCCATCGATGAGCCCAAGGAGACGTTCGCAGAGCTGGTCAGCGCCGCCGCCGAGCGGCAACCCGAGACACCCGGTAGCGTGCTCGTGCGAAAGGCCGAGCCTCTCGAGTTCCTCGCCATCGTTCACGACATCGACTGCGAGCCCACATGGTGCGAGGCGTGGATCGCCTCGGCCATCAACGGCATCGTCGAAGAGGCGGAGTGGCGTCAGCTCGAGGCCATCGGCATGCCGCTGCTCGGCACGCGCCACGGCCACATCGAAGGGCGGCGCGTTGCGCTGTGGCTGGCGCGTTGCCTGTCGCGAGCGAGGTTCCGACACCTGAAACGGATTTGGATCGTCGCACCGCCGGGCAGCGAGACAGAGCTCATGTGGGTCCTGCGCAACGAATTCGGTGCCAGACGCTAGGCCGACGGAATCCACGGTGTTCGACTCTCTGTGGACGAAGCGAGCCCTGCTCCTGGCGACGATGGCGTGGCCGGGCATCGCCTGGTCTTCGGACAGCGCCTGGCACTACACCATCGACCAGCACCGGCAGGAGCAGCAGGCGAACTTCTGCACATCACAGGAGGGCGTCGAGGAGATCGCCGGAATTTTCCATCGCTACGGACCCCGCACCGGTTACGCAGCGCTGGCCGAATCCGCGAATTGCTCGGTGAGCGTCGAATCGTTCACGCCGCGAAAGGTGCTCACCAGCGTCACCATCTCCGAGGGCAAACCCGGCGAGTACCGTGTGCGCTTCGTCGAGGTCGAGAACGATCGCGGCGACATCATCTACCTCGTGACGACCCGCGAAGTCGTCGCCGAATGAAGCTCGTCCGCGGGAGCGGGCGCTGATGGCCGGCTGGCTCTGGATCCCCATCACGCTTTTCGCCGTGGTCATGCAGACCGTGCGCACGGCGGGCCAGAAGCATCTCACCGGCCATCTGGACCCGATGGCGGTCACCCTGGTGCGATTTCTCTTCGGCCTGCCTTTCGCCGCCCTCTATCTGGGATTCATCGTCTCCTGGTCCGGCAGGGGTCTGCCGCCGTTCAACCCCACCTTCTTCGCTTTCGTCGTCCTCGGCGGCGTCGCCCAGATCGTCGCCACCGTGCTGCTCGTCTACCTCTTCTCGCTGCGCAACTTCGCAGTCGGCACCACCTACGCGCGCACCGAGGCCTTTCTCACGGCTTTCATCGGAGTGCTGCTGTTCGGCGAGTGGGTGAGCTTTCAGGGATGGCTCGGTATCGTCGTCAGCGTCGCCGGCGTCGTCGCCCTCACCATCGCCCGCAGTCATATCGACGGCAGCTCGCTTCTGGGACGATTGTGGAATCCGGCCGCCGCCATCGGCCTCGGATCGGGGCTCGGCTTCGCGCTCGCATCGCTGTCGATACGAAAGGCAAGCCTTTCCTTCGGCATCGACGACTTTCTGCTCACCGCGGCGATAACGCTGCTCATCATGGTCATCCTGCAGACGTTCATCATGATCGTCTACGTCGCCGTCAGGACGCCGGCGCAGTTGCCGATAATCACCCGTCAGTGGCGCGTGTGCCTGTTCGTGGGCGTCACCTCGGCACTGGGCTCCATCGGCTGGTTCACCGCCATGACCCTCGAGCGGGCGTCCTACGTGAAGGCGCTCGGCCAGGTGGAGTTCGTGTTCGCGCTGCTGATCTCGACTCTCTTTTTCCGGGAGCGCACCACGGGCCTCGAGCTCATCGGGATGATTCTGGTAGGAGGAGGCGTCGTTGCGCTGCTGCTGGCGGCCTGAGCAGCGACCTGTTCTTGGACCGCCGGTGATAATCTGTTAAACGGTGGTGCAATCGCTGACTACCCGGGGGTGACAGCACGCATGTTCTACGAGACCAAAAATCATCACGGGCTCGAGCGCAATCCATTCAAGTCTTTGATTGTGCCGCGCCCCATCGGCTGGATCAGCAGCCAGGACCGTGACGGGGTCGTCAACCTCGCGCCCTATTCTTTTTTCAACGGCGTCTGCTCCGATCCGCCGATGGTGATGTTCGCGAGCGAGGGAACCCACATGGAGGGCGATTCCAAGGATTCCGCCACCAATGCGCAAGCCACCGGTGAATTCGTCTGCAATCTCGCGACCTGGGAGCTGCGTGAGGCCATGAACGCGACCTCCGAGCACGTGCCGCGCTCGGTCAACGAGTTCGAGCTCGCAGGACTCACGCCGGCGCCCTCCCGGCTGGTCAAGCCTCCGCGGGTGAAGGAAAGCCCCGTGCATCTCGAATGCACCCATCTGCAGACGGTGCAGCTGCCGGGCAACGATCCCGAGCACCCCACCCTGGTGGTATTCGGAAAGGTGGTGGGCATCCACATCGACGAGAGCATCATCAGCGACGGCATGATCGACATGAGCGTGTTCAAGCCCATCGCCCGGCTCGGCTACATGGACTACACCGTGGTGGACAACGTCTTCACCATGCTGCGGCCGTAGATGCGCTCCGTGCTGCGCAGGTCCTGAAGGCCCATGCAGATCCTGCAAAGCGCATTCGGGTTGCTGGTATTCATCGCCATCGCCTGGGCGATGAGCGAGAACCGCCGTGGCGCCAGCGTGCGCGTGGCCGTCGTCGGTGTCGCCGCACAGATCATTCTCGCCGCGCTGCTGCTCAAGCTGCCGCCCCTGGAGGCCGCGCTCGAGGCGTTGAACGATCTGATACTCATGCTGCAGAGAGCTACCGACGCGGGCACCTCGTTCGTGTTCGGTTACCTCGGCGGCGGCCCCCTGCCCTTCGAGGAAACCCGACCCGGCGCGAGCTTCGTGCTCGCCTTTCGCGCGCTGCCCCTCATCATTGTCGTGAGCGCGCTGACCGCGGTGCTCACCTACTGGCGCGTTCTCCCCTGGATCGTGCGCGGCTTCGCGGCGCTGCTGCAGAAGTTCCTCGGCGTCGGCGGCGCCGTCGGTCTCGGCACGGCCGCCAACGTCTTCGTCGGCATGGTGGAGGCGCCTTTGTTCGTGCGCCCCTACCTGGCGGCGCTGAGTCGCAGCGAGCTGTTCGTGATCATGGTATCGGGCATGGCCACCATCGCCGGCACCGTGCTGGTGCTCTACGCCACCGTCATCGGTCCCGTGATTCCCAATGCCGTAGGACACCTGCTGACGGCGTCGCTCATCAGCGCACCGGCCGCCATCACCATCGCGCTTCTCATGATCCCGCAGAGCACGCCGTCGACGGCCGGCGCGTTCGTCCCGGAGCGCGGCGCGAGCAGCACCATGGACGCCATCACCCGCGGCACGCGCAGCGGGCTGGAGCTTTTTCTCATCGTCATCGCCATGCTGCTGGTGCTGGTGGCGCTGGTGTTCCTGGTCAACGCGGTGCTCGGCCTGCTGCCCGCGGTGGGCGGTGCGCCGCTGTCGCTCGAGCGCCTGCTCGGTTACGTGATGGCGCCGGTGTGCTGGCTCATGGGGGTGCCGTGGAGCGAGGCGCCGGCCGCCGGAGCGCTCATGGGCATCAAGACGATTCTCAACGAGTTTCTCGCCTATCTGCGCCTCGCCGCCCTGCCCGCCGGGACGCTCTCCGATCGCAGCGAGCTCATCATGACCTACGCGCTTTGCGGCTTCGCGAACTTCGGCAGCCTCGGCATTCTGATCGGCGGACTCTCGACCATGGTGCCGGAGCGCCGGGACGAGATCGTCGCCCTCGGGCTGCGCTCCATCGTCGCCGGAACGCTGGCCACCTGTTGCACCGGCGCCGTGGTGGGTATCCTGTCGACGTGACCGACGAGGTCGAAGAGGAGAGCTTTCCGTGTCCTCGAATCCCGCACAACCGGCCGCCTCAGCCTATCCCTATCCGTTGCTGATCCGCCAGCTCCTGCACACGCCGCTCACCACCGCGCCGCACCAGGAGATCGTCTACGCCGACAAACGCCGCTACGACTACGCGACCCTGCGAGAGCGCATCGGCCGTCTCGCCGGCGCGCTCGCCGATCTGGGCATCAGGCCAGGCGACACGGTGGCGGTGATGGACTGGGACAGCCATCGCTATCTCGAATGCTTCTTCGCCGTGCCCATGATGGGCGCGGTGCTGCACACCATCAACGTGCGCCTGTCGCCGGAGCAGATTCTCTACACCGTCAATCACGCCGAGGACGACGTCATCCTCGTGCACGAGGATTTCCTGCCCATCATCGAAGCCATCCGCGAGCGCATCGAGCGGCCGTGCCGATTCGTCCTCATTCGCGAGGGCGACGAGGTGACCGCGCCTTCATTCCCGATCGAAGGTGAGTTCGAGTCGCTGGTGGAGAACGCCCGACACGATCATTCCTTTGAGGATTTCGANNATCCGTTCGCGATTCGAGCGGGACATTCCCGTGGTGCTGCTGCGAGACGACGGCGCGCCGACAGAATCCGACATCACCCCGGCGGCAGAGTACGAGCAGGCGCTCGACGCGGCCGCCGAACACTACCCGTTCGAGGACTTTCACGAGCACACCCGCGCGACCACCTTCTACACCACCGGCACCACCGGCGATCCCAAGGGTGTCTTCTACAGTCACCGCCAGCTGGTCCTGCATACCCTCAGCCTCACCGCCGCCATGGCCATGGCCGGTGATCATGGACGCTTCTGCCGGGACGACGTCTACATGCCGATCACGCCCATGTTCCACGTGCACGCGTGGGGGATGCCGTTCATAGCGACCCTGATGGGCGTCAAGCAGGTCTACCCTGGACGCTACGAGCCCGAGAAGCTGCTCGATCTCATCGCGAGAGAGAAAGTCACCTACTCCCACTGCGTGCCGACAATCCTGCACATGCTGCTCACCTGCCCGAAGGCGAACGAGGTGGATCTCAGCAACTGGAAGGTGGTCATCGGCGGCTCCGCGCTGCCCAGGGGGCTCGCGAAAGCGGCGCTCGATCGCGGCATCGACGTCTTCTCCGGCTACGGCATGTCCGAGACCGGCCCGGTGCTCACCCTCGCGCATCTCGAGCGCGGCATGCTCGCCGGGGGCGACGACCAGGTGCTCGATCTTCGCTGCAAGACCGGACGTCCGCTGCCGCTGGTGGAGCTCGACATCGTCGACGGCGAGATGCGAAGCGTCCCCCATGATGGTCATAGCACCGGCGAGGTCGTCGTGCGCGCACCCGCGCTCACCCAGGGTTATTTCAAGAACGCCGAGACATCGGAGGCGCTGTGGTCGAACGGCTACCTGCATACCGGTGACATCGGCCACCTCGATCCACGGGGTTATCTCAAGATCACCGATCGCCTCAAGGACGTGATCAAGTCGGGCGGAGAGTGGATCTCGTCCCTTACCCTGGAGGACATCGTTTCCAGTCTCCCCGGCGTCGGCGAAGCCGCCGCCATCGGCATACCGGACGAGAAGTGGGGCGAGCGCCCGCTCGTGCTGATCGTCCCCAGACATGGACACGAGCCGATCGTCGATGCCAATGCCGTGCGGCGACACGTGCAGAAATACGTCGACCGGGGCGAGATCTCGCGCTGGGCCGTGCCCGAGCGGGTGGAGATCGTCGATGCCATCGACAAGACCAGCGTCGGCAAGATCGACAAGAAGCGCCTTCGCACCCGCTACTGCTGAGGGAACCCAGCGTGGCGCGGGCCGCCGGCGCGTCTGCGAGTCGGGTTAAGATTACCTGAATGGACACCATCACCCAGATCGCGCTCGGCGCCGCCGTCGGCGAGGCAACCCTCGGCCACAAGGTCGGCTCGCGCGCCATCCTCTGGGGCGGCATCTGCGCTGCGCTTCCGGATCTCGACCTGCTGGTCCCGCTCGGCGACGTGGTGCGCAATTTCACCTACCACCGCTCGGCGTCGCACTCGCTGATCGTGCTCGCGGCGCTGACGCCGCTGATGGTGTGGCTGATCCTGAAGGCACATCCACAAACCGCGGCGTACCGGACTCGCTGGTATCTGCTCGTCTACCTGGCGTTCGCGACCCACGTGCTGCTCGACTGCTTCACCGTCTTCGGCACCCAGGTCTTCTGGCCCATCGACAACACACCGGTGGCGTGGTCGAGCGTATTCATCATCGATCCTGCCTACAGCCTGCCGCTCATGGCCGGCGTCCTGGCAGCTCTGTTTATGACGCGCAGCCGGCCCACTGGACACCGGCTGAGCTGGGCCGGCCTGGTCTTCAGTAGCGCCTATCTCGTTTTCACACTCGGCGCCAAGCTGCACGTCGAGCAGGTTGCGCGGCAATCCCTAGCCGAGCAGGAGATCGCCTACATACGTCTCCTGAGCACACCATCACCCTTCAATGCCCTCCTCTGGCGGGTGCTGATCGTGGAGGAAGGCGGCTATCGCGAGGGCTTCTATTCGTTATTCGACGAGAAACGGGAAATCCGCATGCAATCCTACTCGAGTCAGCCGCAACTTTTGCAGGGAATCGAGGATCACTGGCCGGTGAAACGCCTGCAGTGGTTTACCCGGGGTTTCTACTCGGTTTCGCGAATCGGCGAGGACGTTGTCATCACGGACCTTCGCATGGGCGTCGAGCACAGCTACGTGTTCCGATTCAAGGTCGGAACCACAGGCAACCCCCACTCGAATCCGGCGGCCGCCGAGCGCCTGCCCTCCATGCGCGCGCCCGGGCGGCTCAAGAACGTGTGGATCCGGATCTGGAACGCGGACACCACAATCTGAAGCGTTCATTTATAATGGGCACGTTGACATTGCGAACAACGCGCCCGTAGCTCAGCTGGATAGAGTACCTGGCTTCGAACCAGGTGGTCGGGGGTTCGAGTCCCTCCGGGCGCGCCAACCATGCGCGATCACATCAATCCGTACTTGAAGAACGGCAAACGCGAGCTGATCCTCATTTCTCCGTACTTCGTCCCTGGAGACAGGAGTGTGAAGGCACTCATCGATAAGGTCGAGCGGGGTATCGACGTGGAGGTGATCACGAATTCGTATTTGTCCAACAATCACTCAGTCGTGCACGCCGCCTACTCGAGATACCGTGAGGCGCTGCTCGCAGGCGGGGCCAAGCTCTACGAGGTGAAGCGGAGCTCGAGGAAAGAACGCCCGGAGGACAGTGTAGCCTTGACAACACGCGCACTGAAGGCGGCGTATTTGCGGTGATCTGACCGGTTGAGCACTGCCTGGGGTCGGCAGTGCCGATGCCTTAACGGCATCGCCCCTTATCTGCTCCTGTTATCGGTTTGGTTGAAGACGTTGATGCACTAGATGTCGTCAGTACCGTGCTGCGCCATCCGTGCGGCGATGACCTCGACCGTAAGCTCGATATGCTGATCGGAAATTCGACACGCAAGCTCGGTGTCGCGCGCCAGTGTCGCCTGGAACAATGCTTCGTGTTCGGCATGTACGTCGCGCGGTACGGTTCTTTTGGTCAACGATATGCGCAGGTAGCGGCTCGATTGGGCAAACAAGATTGCCCGGAAATGCATCAACCAGCGATTGCCACACGCGGCTACCAAGGCATCGTGAAAGGCCTGGTTTCGTTGTTCCCAGTCGGCCGCGAGTCGGACTGCATTGGTCGGTAGTTGCTCCTCGACCTTACTCAGACGATGGAAGGCGGCCACAATGCCAGCCTCCCAATCGTCATCCCCTCTC
>JABAHO010007013.1_pt1 | contig 14518 bp, 10 predicted proteins | sample 7062071 | NCBI WGS metagenome assembly JABAHO01 (sample SAMN14534356, study PRJNA622989) | marine sediment metagenome | biome: marine biome [ENVO:00000428]; feature: marine pelagic biome [ENVO:01000023]; material: deep marine sediment [ENVO:00002113] | place: India: Gulf of Kutch | collected...
GACTCGGAAGCTCGCAAGCTCGTGGCAGAGGATCCCTGCGTAGTCACCGACCTGCTGAGAGAGAGCTGGCTCAAAGAGTGGCAGCTCGAGTGACCGAGACTCGAGGTAGATGCGTCGGTTAGGCGTTAGGGCGTCGTCCCGTCGCTCATACTTCCACCCGGCTGGGTGAAGTTGCTTCCTTGGCTGGAGTAGGTGGCCGGTAGGTGCATGAACTTCGAGTACGTTCGGATCGTCCACGAAACCGGGCCGCGGAAGAAATATGCCTCCGGCGTTGCGATCTCGTCGATGTCCTTCTTGTACTTCTCGGCGGTGCCTTTCGACAGGTGGAACTTCAGTTCGTCGCTGTGACCGAACGTTTCGTGAATGATCAGGGCGTCCTCGCCGATGACCTGATAAGTCTCGAACCGGAGTAGGCCTTCCTCGAGTGAATGCGCATCAGTTCCGACACGTTGCCACCAGTACTTGAGATCTTCGAGGTGACTCGGATCACCAGGCTTGCACGTCCACTTAGCGGTCACGTTGATCGCCGTCTCCGGGTCGGGGCGCTGGTAGTTCTCTTTGACGTATCCGAAAAGGAACTCCCCGAACACGGCCGGTACGTTCTTGGCGAGTAACGCTTCCCGTACGACGGCGGGAATGCTGACTCCACGGATGAGGTGCAACTCAGGTTTGGCGACCTTGGTAAGCGCGGCCATGTGCTGCGTGGCTGTGGTGGAGAAGTAATGAATTAGGGCATCGGGGTGGCTGAACACATGGTGGACGAGGACCGCGTCTTCACCTACTGCGTGGTTGATCTCGGTCGACAGCACGCCGGCATCGGCTCTGGCGCCGGCGTGGATGTCTTCCCACTCCTGCAGCATCTCTTTCGACTCGGCAGACTTCCTGAAGCGCCCACCCTTCTTTATTGGGATCCACTTGCCGGTGACGGTTATCTCGGTAGCGAGCTTGGTGGGCTCAGCAAGATGAGGCGGCAGAGGTTCACTCAGCTGGGTCATTGTCTTTCTCCGATCGAGTTGTTCATTCAGTCACGTGACGGGGCCGAGGACCCAACCTAACGCGTGAAACGCCCTCCGAAAGAGGCGCAGGCGCTCTCCTGCCTTGCCGGCCCATCGCGTATGGCTCCCTGCACCACGGCGTCATTCAGCGCGAGTCCATGCCTACTTCCGCCTCTGAAGGGGCGATGCCGGAGGCGATCGATGCCGGGGAGTGAACAACCACTGGAGAAACCTTGGCCGTGAAGAGGTGGCTCTCTCTTTCTCCGCGGCAGCGGCTTGCTGAATGGCGTCTTCGGCGGCGGCACACTCGGTACCAAAGGCACGTTGGTGGCTGCGGTGGAGCCAGATGAACATGTCGCCATCACGACAAGAAGGCATGAGGTCCCTCAATCCGGCTTCATCCGCAGCCTGCAAGGTGGGACGGAAGACGCAGTCATACCAATGGGCTGCCACGTGTTCAGGGCGGAGCGGCCGCTCTTGCTCTTGGATGAGGTCGTATCCATGGGCCTTGACGGCTTCTAGCAGCTCCCCATAGCTGGCACCTGAAGACGCAAAGATACGGGCGCCGGGCCGAACCGGGCTGAGGCCACTCTGTTCAAGAAAGAGGCGTTCATAACCGGTTATCTCGACCTGAGCACGCTCCACATCGGATTCGAGGCGATACGGTCCGTGTATCAGCGTCACGATGGCATCGATGTATTCGACACCGATGCGTCGCGCCAGGGCGACCCGGTGGTGACCGTCCGAGACGAAGTAGGTCTGGTCGATCTGAAACACAACAATGGGCGGGAAGTCTCCATCGGGGAAAGCCGCTTCGACGCGATGCATACGGTCCCGAATGCTGCTGCGGAGCGGGTGGAAGCATCTGTCGAAGTCGGAGCACCGACCAACGGTTCCCACGATTTGCTTGACCGCGATGGGACGGATACCGACGCTGGGCGACTGCTCGACCAGACCCAGAGACTGCTTGACATCATCGAGATCAAGCAGGGCCCCACAGGTCTTGTGTGACGCGAGGGTGACCATCAACTTCCCGCTATNNGATGGCATTGGCCTGATGTTGCCTCCTCTCTACTCGTAGGCGATGGCATCCAAAATGTTGAGCTTGGCCGCCCGTCGGGCCGGCCCGACCGAGGCGAGGATTCCGGCCACGGCCGCGATCACGAGCAGAACCGCGATTTGGGCCACCGGGATGGAGAGCTCGGTGACCCCGAGGCCGCCCAGTGCGGCGACGACGGTCACACCGAAGAACACGCCGACGACCACTCCGAGCAATCCTCCGATCAGGGCGACGATCACCGCCTCCCACCTGACCATTCGACGGATCTGACGCCGGCTCATCCCAACCGCACGCAGCAGGCCGATCTCCCGAGTCCGTTCGAAGATCGAAAGGACAAGCGTATTGGTGATCCCAAACAGCGCGATCAGCACAGCCAGGAAAAGGAGGGCCTGGAAGACGCTCAGCAGGACGTCGATCTGTGACTCCTGCAATTCCCGAAACTCGGCCTGATCGTCGATGTTGACGTTGGGGTACTGGCTCGCCGCCTGCTCGATCGCCGACCGTGCTTGGGTAGCAGTGAAACCGGAGGCCGCCTTTACGCCGATCGCGAAGTCGAGCTGTTCGCTGAAGTTGGCCTCATAGAAGTCGAGCCCAACCAGGAACGACGGCTGCTGGGGTAACACGTCACGTTCGGCGTAGATGCCCACGATCTCCACTTGTTGGAGACCGGTCGCTGCGAAGCCCATTGAGATTTTGTCACCGAGCGACCAGCCCGCGCCGTCCACGGTGTCCTCGTAGACGAACACGCCGTTGGCGGCCAGGGCCTCGAGGCTGCCCTCCTTGATGTCGAGGAACACGGTCGCGTCGGCAGTCTCTGCGTCGATGCCGAGTAGCATCGCATCGTTGCCGCCGCGGTCCCAGAAACCCAGCCGCAGCGCAGTGGCTGCCTCCACCTCCGGCCGGGCGGCAATGTCGGCGGCCAATGTGGGCGGCATGCCGCCCCCAAAGTTCTCAGTCGTAAGGACGTAGTCAGCCCGCAACCCCCGCTCAATCGCCGCTCCGACTGACGATTTGATTGAGGCTCCGAGGATGAAGAAGAACCCCACCAAAGCCAGGCCGATCATCAGCGCGGCCGACGTTGCGGCTGTGCGCCGGGGCCGCCGCATGGAGTTCTCTTGAGCAAGCCGACCGGTTGCTCTTCCCATCCATCGGGCCGGTGCGCCGATAACCCGCACGAGCGGCTTGATGATGAGAGCGCTCAGCATGGAGACGCCGATGAATGTGATCAGCGCTCCAGCGCCCACGGCGCTTAGCTCATTGAGAGGCCCTAGATCGAGGATGTCCCCGAACAAACCGTTCACGATCAGCGCCACTCCAGCGGCAAACAGGATGCCGCCGGCGAATGCCCGCCGGCGCAGACTGGCTGCGGGTGCGGTCTGCACCTGCTGGAGCGCCGCCATCGGCGGAACCCGAGCCGCCTTGATCGCAGGAAGGATCGACGACACAACAGTTACGACCACCCCGACGATCATCCCGACAATCACCGTACGGGGCACCAGCTCGGCAGAGGTCGTCGGCAGGTCGAAGCCGACCGCATCCATCAACGTGGTGAGGCCGACCGCGATCCCGAGCCCCAGTGCGATACCGAGAATGGACGCAACGACGGCGATCAGAAGTGCCTCAACCACCACCATGGTCAAGAGCTGTCCGCCGCTGGCACCCACCGCTCGATACAACGCGAATTCCCGAGTGCGTTGCGCGACGATGATCTGAAACGTGTTCAGGATGATGAACGCCCCCACGAAAACCGCAATGGCGGCAAACACCAGCAAAACGGTCTGCAGGAAACCGAGCTCTTCGGCAATCTCGTCGGACTGTCGTTGTGCCTCGTCGGCGCCTAGGGTCGCTTTGAACCCAGCCGGGAGCGCAGCCGCGATGTCGTCCCGCACCTCCACCAGGTCGGTGCCCTCGGCGACAGCCACACTGATCGTCTGGAATTGCCCCTCGAGATTGAAGACCCGTTGCGCTTCCTCGGTGGTGAAGCCGGTGAAGGTTGCACCTGCCAGGCTGTCGGTCTCGCCGAAACCGGCGATGCCGACGATTTCGGCATTCAGCAGTCCGGTGGGCACGATGACCGACACTTGGTTGCCGACGACGAAGTCGTACTCAGCGGCAGTGCGGGCGTCGACCGTGACCTCTCCGGCACGCTGGGGAACCCGGCCTTCGCGAAGCTCGAGGCTGCCCCACAGGCGCTCGTCGTCAGGCCAGTTGCCGCCAACGGTCGGCGGCCCATTGGGGGCGATGGGTTCGCCCTCCTTATCGATCAGCTGGGCGTACCCGTTCGCATTGCCCTCCGCAACGGCCACCCCGGGAATAGCCTGCACCGTCGGCAAGACCTCGGCATCGAACGGCGGCGGCTGGGTAAAACCTGGCTCGAACTCAGTGTCGAGTTGCACTACCACGTCCGTACCGGAGTAGACGTCGTCGAGCAAGATGTCGAACGTCTTGTTGATGGTGTCGGTGAAGATGAAGGTGCCAGCGACGAAGGCGACGCCGAGCATGATGGCAACGGCTGTCAGCACAAGCCGCAGCTTGTGGGCAAAGACACCCTTTAAGGTCGCTCTAAACACTGCCCACCTCCAGCTTCTGGATGCGGTCGAAGATGCCTTCAGTGGTCGGGGCCAGCAGCTCGTCGGTGATCCGCCCATCCTTGAGGAAGACCACCCGGTCGGCGAAGCTCGCCGCGGTGGGGTCGTGAGTGACCATCACGATCGTCTGCCCGAATTCGTTGACTGCTTCTCGCATAAACCAGAGCAGCTCGGCGCCCGACTTCGAGTCGAGGTTTCCGCTCGGCTCGTCGGCAAATACGATGTCGGGCCGGCTTGCCAATGCCCGGGCTGCTGCCACTCGCTGCTGCTGTCCGCCGGACAGCTCCGATGGACGGTGGGCCAGTCGGTCGCCGATACCAAGCGCGTCGATTACCTGTTGATACCAGGCCTCGTCCGGGTCGGCTCCGGCGATGGTGAGTGGCAGCAGAATGTTTTCACGAGCGTTGAGAGTGGGGATCAGATTGAATGCCTGAAACACGAACCCGATGCTGTGACGCCGGATCAGGGTTCGCTTCCTCTCAGGAAGCGCCGAAAGCTCGACGTCACCAATGAAGGTTCTCCCCGAAGTGAGCTCGTCCAGCCCGGCCATGACATGCAGAAGTGTGGACTTGCCCGAGCCCGATGGCCCCATGATGGCGCTGAACTGTCCCCGCTCGAACCCCACCGTCACGCCGTCCAGGGCGCGGACCTCTGCCTGTCCCATCCCATAAATCTTCACCGCGTCCTCCGCTTTTGCGGCATACGCGGGTGCTTCAAGTGAACCTGTCATGGCTGATTCCCTCCTCGAGCGGTGCATGCGCAATCAATGCCGATCCCTTCGGCCGGCCCATCCCCGATAAGCGAGGTAATTCCCAACGTATCGGGGCGCTCTGGCACCTCGTAGGGCCACAAGACCTAACGAGGTCCGCACGGTCGATGCCGCTGACGGTGAGGGTGGTAGCGGCGACGCGGCGGCCCGGCGCGGCTCGGCCGCCTTTTGAGTCGGCGGAGGGATCTTGACCACCGAAGGTAAGGCAAGTCGAACGAGGCTTGGATCATGCCGTTGTTGAGCGCCACCGATGACGAGGGATGACTTGGTTTCGCCGCTGACTGGTTGCTCGTCAGCAGCCTCCGCTTCAGATCACCGGCGGGCAGGGGTGGCGGTTTCGGCTGGGGCGGGGCCTGCTCGTCACCGGCGGATACTTTTTGGCTCTGCTATACCTCGGGTTGGCGGCCGCGCTGGTAGGGGAGGGGATATTTGCGTCTTTTGGCTCGGCTTTCCTCGGTGTGGCGTTTGTGATTGCCCCCAGGGATTCCGGGCTCAACACCGGGCGATGGAAGAGCTGTGGATTCAATGGCAGCCTGATCGGGCGCAGACTACGACGGCGCCACCGGCTGGCCGGCACCCGATGCATCCGGTTCGCTCAGCGCAGCTTCAGGCTGACCCTCTAATTGAGTGAGGTCTATCACTCCAAGTTCTTGACTGATGCGCTGCCCGACCACCCTTCGGATGGCAGTGTCCATGGCCTCGTTGACCGTATCTTCGACCAGCTGGTCGATCTTGCTGTTGGCTGCGTCGATGAGCTCCTTGACGCGGTTCTCGACGAGATCTCCCGTCGCACCAATGAGGCCATCGATTCTTTCGCGGACCGCGCCGCCGAGCTCTCCCATGAGAGCCTCGAGACCGCGAGCGCCGGATTCAACCGGGCCGACCGCCCCGTCTTCGATTGCTCGGGCAACCGGGTGAACCGCCGTTTCGGTCTCGGCGGGTTCGTGCTCTTCGGTGTCGTTACGGTTGACGTCAATCCGGATTTCGATGACCGCCGGGGGCACGGTGCTGGCCTTGCGGCGCTTTCGCCGTGTGCCCTTCGGAAGCTCGAAGAAGACGATCTTCTCGTCATCGGGGATTCGGTCTGTCATGTTTCCCTCCTGTTTTCGCTTGGGATGGTCGGGTTTGGTCGAGTAATCGTGATGTCGCTGGCCGCCGACGCCAGCCCCTCTGTCAGGTCGATGGCTACAACTTCCATGCGGCGTCGCCTGCCGGGTGGGAACAGTACGAAGAGCCCAAGGCCCGCCACACCGATCCCTCCGAAAATCGAGCACGATTGAACGGTGATGTTGTCTTGCCGGTATGCGAATTCGATCGTGTCGTTGGTTTCTCCGGCGGTAATCGCTATTGGTCGCGGATTGGTGCCGACGCTTAGCAGTGCCCGGCGTGGGAAATCCTCGCCTGACTCGTCGACGGTGATTTCGTAGGCGCCCGCGACAACCGTGAACTCATACGTGCCATCGGCGTCGGTGACGGTGGCTTGCCCGTTCGACAGAATCACCGGCACATTGGGAATGCTCTCCCTCGGATCGAACAGCCCGCACGTGTCGCGATCGATTGAAATCCGGCCGCCAATGGTGGCGGTGAGAAAAGCTCCGGCGTCGACAGTGAGGATCGTCTGGCCTCCAGTTAGTGACATGGGAGCGCCCAAGACCCTGTCGGGATCTGCGTTGCTGTCGATGGCCTCATCCGCCCCCTGATTCGGCGGCGAAATCATGTAGCCCGGTGGTATGTCGGAGAACTGCACCATGTAAGTGCCAGCCGGACCACCCAACAGATAGGCGCCAGATTGATCTGTCACCGCGCGGTCTACGGTGATGTCGTCGGCTGTTCCGGGCAGGTTGTCATCGCCAGGGTTGATCAGGCTGACGGTGACGCTCTCGAGGCCAGTGGTTTCCGCAGCGTCCTGTATACCGTTTCCGTTGACGTCCACCCAGACCCGGTCTCCGACGGTGATGAAGGGCTGATACCCGAAGTCGGCGTCTTCGTGATCTTCCCCCGGTCCGAGTGACACTGCCGCCGGATCTTCACCTCCAGTGAACGCACTCTGCGGAATCACTTCGCCCACGTCGGTCACGGCGATCAGGTAGGTGCCCGCGAGTAGATCGCTGAACTTGTAACGGCCGGCAGCGTCAGTGGTGGCCGTGGCAGTCAATTCGTCGCCGGCCGTGAGTGTTAAGGAAGCGTCGTTGTCGAGATGTAGAGCGACGGTCACCCCAGTGATTCCGGCTTCGGGACCGCCATCCTGTTCGCCGTCGCCGTCCAAATCCAACCAAACGAAGTCGCCGATCGAACCGGCCCGGTATCCGAAGTTGGTGGTGAGGGTTTGGTTGGTGGTGAGGGTGAGGTCGCGGGGTTCGGGTGGGGTGGTGAGGGTGAGGCCGGTGAGGGGTCCGGTGGTGTCGATATCGATTCGGTATTGGCCGGCGGGGAGGCCGCTGAACAGGTATGCGCCGGAATCGGTGGTGGTGGCGGTGTTGACGGTGATGTCGTCGGCGGTGCCGAGCAGATTGTCGGGTCCTGCCTGAACCAGGGTGATGGCTACTGCGCTGATGGGGAGTTCACCCGGGTCGGGTGTTTGGTTGTTGTTGGCGTCGTTCCAAACTATCCCGTTGATGACGGCGTCGGGTGGGGGTGTTTGTCGGTATCCGAAGTTGGTGGTGAGGGTTTGGTTGGTGGTGAGGGTGAGGTCGCGGGGTTCGGGTGGGGTGGTGAGGGTGAGGCCGGTGAGGGGTCCGGTGGTGTCGATATCGATTCGGTATTGGCCGGCGGGGAGGCCGCTGAACAGGTATGCGCCGGAATCGGTGGTGGTGGCGGTGTTGACGGTGATGTCGTCGGCGGTGCCGAGCAGATTGTCGGGTCCTGCCTGAACCAGGGTGATGGCTACTGCGCTGATGGGGAGTTCACCCGGGTCGGGTGTTCGGTTGTTGTTGGCGTCGTTCCAAACCAACCCCTCAATCACCCCTGTCGAACCGTTGGAATCCCGCTCGTACTCGATCACGACGTTGTCGATTGCGCCGGATTCACCCAGAAGAACGTCCATTTGCACAACGCCTGTTAACCCGATCGCGAAGGACTTCGTCATTTCCGCCCCGGTCGACCCGAGTGGAGCGGTGCTAACGGCGCCACTTTCATCGATAAACCTGAGCGAAGATGGGGCCCGTCCACCGATAACCCCGGCGATGTCCCGCGCTACGAGACTGCGGACGGTGACGACTCCGGTTCCGAACTGACGGAAATCGAAACTCAGCACTCCGCCATCGGCCTCGTCGTCCGGATCGTTGTGGTCGAGATCCTCGCTGAGGATGAGCACGTTTCCGAGTGACGGGTCCTCCAGATCGGGATCTTCACCTGAGCAGCCACCGGTGCAACTGGCATCGAAGATCATGGCGAAGTTGCTGTCGGAGGCCGCCACCGTGCCATCGGTTCGTGGTGTCGGGTCCGGATTGGATCCGTAGACGGTGATCTGTCCGTCACCGGGTCGTGCCCCGGTGATGCCGACACCAGGGCTCAGGATCGAAACGGTGTCACCTGCCTGTAGACCCGTCGCGAAATCAATCGTGGCCGCACTCGTCTGGGCACCCGCCAGGGCCAGAGGCACCAGCAAGAGTGCGGCTGTGCAGGCGGCGGCGATGGCTCCGAGGACACTGCGCCGGCGAGACCCCGCCCTGTCGTATTTAATCAAAGCGCAGAATTCACTCGATGACCCCTTTGCTACCCGACCCTGCGGAAGCCTACTCAGGCGGTTTTCGCGATGTCGGGCCGGGCTGGCTCCCGAAGATTTCGGTGAGCCGCGCAGTGTTAACGGGGCTGGGAGCCGTTACAACGCCACGCGGACGGACGACTCACCGCTATCCGGGAAGCGCAATCTTGCCCGGCTCCCGCTGTGGCGGTCGAGGACCTTGCGAAGCTTGGCGTGTTCGTAGTGGTCATCCGCTTTCAGCTCCTGAGGCGAGTAGGTCATGTGGATCATGAAGTCATCATCGCCGCGAGCCTCGAGCAGCCAGTCGAGGGTCTCCGGTTCGGGATTGCCGTGCCTGCCGTCCCCTGATACGACGTAGTGGTCGGCGGTTACTCGCTCGAAGAACTCGGGCGACACGTTGCGGTCGCTTCCGTGGTGTGGCAGCTTCAACAAGTCCACATGCAGGTTGCCCTCGACATCGAGCACGTCTCCGGCTGTGGCCATCCACTCCAGCATGATGTCGCTGCGGGCATCGCCGGTGAGCAGCATCGTCTTGCCCGATGCCGCTTCTGCCAGCACAACAATGCTTGACAGATTGAACACCGAAGTGTCAAGACCACTTGCCGATTGGACCATCACCGCCCGGTCGCCTTCCTTCTCGAGGATTCGTTCGACGTCCTTCTTCCATCGCTTCTTGAGGTTCTCCACCTCGGCCGACCCCGGTCCGAGAACTCGTAGCTTGACACCTCCGATTTCGACGGGACTCGCCGGCCCGGTGTCGTGCAGCGCCAGGCCATCCTGGAAGCCCGGGTTGATCGGGATCCTGAGCTTGTTGGCGTCCTGACGGAGCCGGCGGCCCTGACGGACGCTCTCCAACACCAGCCGAGTAGGACGCCGAAACAGACTTTCGATTACTGGATCGGCAACGGCTGCCGAGGCGAGGGAAACGGCTGACTCCTGCAGCCGGGTACCGGACCCTTCGGACGCGACCACGTCGGCGAAGCTGTTGTGCCACAGCGCTTCTATCTCAACGAACGGCTGCTCATTCTCCTCTTGTGCTTCGATGAGGTCGGTCGTCAGATCGAGAATGCCGTTGATGTGGTCGTCGTCGATGTGACTCACCATCAATAACGCAACCCGCAGCGGGTCAGAATCTGCTCGCAAGGCCAGCAGCCGGGGCTTCAGCGCCTCGTCGTAGACCCGGGCGGCCCCGCCGTCGATTATGACTAGCTCAGGCTCCGTTTCAGTACCGGCATGAAGCAGTAGCGAATCGCCGTAACGGGCTTTGAGGGCTTCCAGTGTGAACACGCTCATGGGGTATTCCGCCTCCTATATCGATTGCAGAGCACGCAGAATGTCCAGCATCCCGTTGCCCTGGAAATACCGTTCTCTGCCGAGATCGCTTGCCGTCTCGCAAAGGATTTCCTTAATCCGACTCGGCTCGCCGACGAGTTCCTTGTGCCGTGCCATGAGCATCGCGGCCGCTCCGCTGACGTGCGGTGCCGCCATGCTGGTCCCGTCCTTGTAGGCGTCGCCTCCATTGGGGATAGGTCCCTTGATCTTTTCGCCGGGCGCAACTAGGTCCGGCTTGATCCGTCCGTCACCGGTTGGGCCCCGACTGGAGAAATAGCTCACGCCGTACTCGTAGGGACGCTTGCGGTGAGTTGACCCGACAGTGATCACCGAATCGGCATTGCCCGGGTCTGTGATGCTGACGGTGTTGTATCCCTCCCGGGGTCCGGCGGGCGTCTCATATTGCATGTATCCGTAGTTGCCGGCTGCGGCAACCATGACCATGCCCAGAGCTACGGACTCGTCGCATTCCTCGCAAATAGGCGTCTTCCCGCAGGCGTAGTGCGCCACCTCGTGGCGCAAGGAGAGACTCAGGTTGGCACCGTGCACGTCCAAGTATCCGGCCGTGGAATTGCGATAACGCAGGTACTGCACTGCCGCCATCACTTCGAATTCGTCGGATCGTCCGTCCTCGCGCAAGACGCGAGCGTCCACCAGGTTGATGTCCGGGCAGATTCCAAGCATCACCGGCTCGTCGCCATTGCGCCAATCGGCTCCGAGGATGCCGGCGACGTGGGTGCCGTGTTCGTTGACGGGCCGCTTGGGCTCCTTGTCGACGATGAAATCCTCGAGGATCTCCCAGTCGATGTCCTGACCCTTACAGATGCGGTTGCGTAGCGAAGCCAGCTCACGTTCGAGCTGACGTTTGTTGCGGTTGCCCTTGCCTCGGCGCCTCAGCAGAACCTCGAGCAACTCGTCCCGAGCGGCCTCGAGGTCCGGGTTGGGGGTGAAGGCCTCCCCGCAGACATGATCGTCGCCCTTGGCTGTGAGGACCTCGGGATCAAGCAGGTCCCGTAGCTTCGTGAAATCAAGAGTTAGGCGGACGCGGCTCGGCGGCGGCAGCCTCTTCCGTTCCCTTTCCGTTTTCTTCTCTGCTGGCTCGTTCTCGAGCTTCTTATGATCGATAAAGGCGGGGTGTTCACAATCTATTCCGCTGTCGATGATCGCCCAGGTGATCTTGTCGCACGAAGTTTCGAAGAGTAAGCGCGCCGCGTCGGCTTTAACGGTGAGGGAGGACTTGTTGACCGCCGCCTCGGCGTCGCGGTTGATGTGTACCGACCACAGACGCCGATCCGGGGGCGGCGTATCAACCGGCCAGTAGCGGTAGATATCGAGGAAGCTCTCTGCGAGCAGCCTGCTGAACTGCTCGCACTCCGCCTCGTATGCGTCGGCGTTCGCTTCGTCGTCATCGGGAGACGCCAGGTATTGGTTCAGCCGCTTCTCGAAATCCGCCGGTCTATCTGGTGTTTCGCTGAGAGCGATCGTTCCAGCAAGTCGCACGATCCACAGAACGTCTGGCCGGGGCTTCTCCAGCCCCTGGTCTTCAGCGGAATCACCGTCCTGGTGGCCCTTGCGAACGGCTTCGAGCTCCCGGGCGAGCGCCGCGGTCATCGCCTCTTCATCGAAAGCGTCAGTGGGATCGGGGAACCCACAGAGGGGTGGGGACTCTTCTGAGCAGCGTTCGGCTTGGGCCGCTTCGCCACGGAGGCCCGCAGGCGAGCCCGTTTGTTTGGTTCCTTCGGGTGACCACCAGGGGGTCATGGCCAGGACGACCCGCATCAGTTCGTCGAAGTAGAGAGTCGCGGTGATCCGCCCGGGGAGGCTTGCGAGACGGGTCCGCTCCCTCTCCTGGTTTGCTAGCGGAGGCCACTCATACTCACCCTCGCGGTACTTGTAGACGTAGTCCCGCACATTTTGAGCCACCTTGGATGCGGAAACGCCACGAAACGGCGTGATGATCAAGTCCTGGGGTCCCTGCGGTTCGCCGGCGAAAGCAAGCCATACGTCGGGCATGATGGGCGAGTCCTGGGTGAAGCGGTGCCCTCCCGGATGGTCGTATAGCAGCCCTCGCACGAGGGTCTGATCCTGGATCGCCACCTGCGACCTCCTTATTTGCGAGCTAGCGCGGACCCCCTCGCTCAGGCCATGACGGGTCCACGAAAACATGCCCGGAGGGAAGGCGAGGTTGGTAGTCGAGCCTTTCCATTCGGACCTTTACGCTCTGATGAATGCGAGCGTTAGTGGGCATTATGGGCCGGCGGGTGCGGCCCAGCAGGATCCATAGCTTCGACATCTTGTGGAGCTCCCCCGTGGCGGAGTCGACCGTCACGATCGCGTCCAGCTCGTCCAGCCATGACTTGTCGACGAGCAATCCAGCGGCGAGCGCCTCGTGCACCATCCAATGCAGGGCTATGTCAGCAAGCCGATGATCCGGGTGAAAGGTTCCCCCGACGTCGGAGTGCACGCCCGCGAACCACACCTCATCAACGTCTCGGTCGTCCCGGCCGACTTCCCTAGTTGAAAGGAGGTTCGCCTTGTATTGGCTACGCCTCTCATCGATGGAGACGGCGTGCCGCACATTGCTCACGTTGGGAAGTTTGCGTGTCCAGGCGAGCACCAGGCGCTTGCGCACCCACCCCACAGCCTTGACAGTGTCCCAGACGCCTACGAAGTGAATAGCGTGGTCGCTCTTCTTGTCGAAGTCGGTTCGGCTGAGAGCACCCGACCAACGGTCGGAGAAGTTGTAGTCGTCCGGGTCCTTGAGCTTCCGTCGCCAGAACAGTTTCACGGCCTCCGGCACGAGGTTCTCGCTACCGGGCGGCAGCAGACCGACGAACCGCAGCATTCCCGCAATAGCGCGGGACGTGTAGGCACCGCGACTGAACCCAAAGAGGTAAATCTTGTCACCGGTCTCGTAAGTGTTCATCAGGAACGTGTACGCCTCGATGACGTTCTTCTTGATACCTAATCCAAATGCCTTGCCCACCAGCTTGGTGAACCATCGCCCCAGCCCGGTCCGGGAACCCGCCGAGCCCTCGGTGCCCACCCCGGGGTCGTAGAACACCACCTGCTTGCCCGGTTCGTTCCTCTCGAGCATCTGCATGAGGCGCACAACGTTGGTACCAAGCGGCGCGCCGTTCTTGCCCGGCTTGATCCTGTTCCCCGTGCCATCGTTGAGGATGACTATGTTCTTGGCCATGACCCCTCCTCCCCAGGCTCTTGCTGAAACCTACTCTCTCGGATCGCGATGTGTCAGCCGGGGGGCGATGGGAGCAAAGATCCTTTAGAACTCTGTGTCCTATGGCACCCGCCCGGTACGCCGGGGTGGTCGGGGTTCCGGCACCAAGCGAATGGTTCTGGCAGAATCGTCGAGTGTTCTCGTTGCAAGGGAGGATGAATGCGCGTTCACGCAAGTTTCGACACTAAGGCGTCTCCGGCGCAGGTTTTGACGGCTCTCACCGATTTCACAGAGCGCCGGCCGGAGATATGGAAACCTACGCTCGATCCTGAGAAATACGAGGTCTACGAGGTGGGTGAAACCTCGGCCCGGGTGCGGGAAGGCTCCAAGGTTCCCAACGTGTGGGCCGTTGAGCTCTATGACTGGTCTCAGCCGGGCCGAATAACTGTCAAAGCGGAGGAAAGCAACTTCTGCAAGCCGGGGGGCGGCGTCGATTACACGATCACCGAAGGGGCCGACGGCGGCAGCCACATCGAACTCGAGTGGCATCGGGATCCGAGCAACTTCAAAGGCTGGATGGCGATTGCACCAATGAAGCTGGTTGGTTCCAAGGTGCTAGCAAAATCGCTGTCAGGAAGACTGGACCGCTACGCGGAGGCGTCACCCGACTGATCAGGCGCCGCGAATCTCTTGAGCTGCCAGCGCCGGCCCGGACGGGTTCGCAGTGCACCCACGTGGAAAATCGGGCGAATCATCCACGCCACAATTCCGCGAGGGAACTTCAGCAAGCCGGCGCGATCCCGCCGAGCCGATTCCATCAGGAAAGCCCCGCTGGCTTCAGCGCTGAGTGGATCCACAACGACGCCCTCCGACAGCAGGTAGTCGACGGCGTC
>JABAHO010001589.1_pt1 | contig 14501 bp, 11 predicted proteins | sample 7062071 | NCBI WGS metagenome assembly JABAHO01 (sample SAMN14534356, study PRJNA622989) | marine sediment metagenome | biome: marine biome [ENVO:00000428]; feature: marine pelagic biome [ENVO:01000023]; material: deep marine sediment [ENVO:00002113] | place: India: Gulf of Kutch | collected...
GTCGTAGCCGATCCACCAACTCCAATACCTGCTGCTGATGTCCGAGATCGAGTGCCGTGGTCGGTTCGTCAAGCAGCAGCACCGCAGCATCTTGACAAAGGGCCCGCCCGAGGATGACCCGCTGCCTTTCTCCACCCGAGAGTGACGTCAAGGTTCGATTTGCGAAAGGAACTAGGTCGAGGCTTCCCAGGACTTCTATGACACGCTTCACGTCGGCTGCGCCTTCGGAGCCCCAGTAGGAGATATAGGGCGTGCGCCCCAACATCACGTAGTCGGTAACGGTCATTCCTTCTGGTATGACCGGGGTCTGCGGAACCACCGCCACCTGAGCCGCCATCTCCCGTCGCTTCATCTTTTCGAGCCGGCGGCCTCCGATGGTCACACCCCCCTGGACAGGAAGAGAGCCGGACAACGCCCTGACCAAGGACGTCTTCCCAGAACCGTTGGGCCCGACGACCACTACCCACTCACCTCTAGCAACTGCCAGATCAACCGACTTGAGCACCTCGACGCCGTTGTAGGCCGCGGTCAATCCCCGACAGCTCAACATCGTCACGATCGGGCCTCGGATGATGCGGCAAGTATGAAGGCAAAGAACGGAGCACCGACAAAAGCAGTTATCACACCTATAGGTAACTCGCTGCCGGATTGTGCAGTACGGGCTACGAGGTCGGCCAGCATGAGGAAGGCTGCCCCACCAGCGAGCGAAAGTGGCAAGAGCCGCCGGTGCGAGGGACCAACCGCCAGGCGGACGATGTGGGGAACGATGATCCCTACGAAACCAATCAGACCACTGACGGCCACTGCGGCGGCCGTGCCTAGTGTGGCGGCGATCACAACGGTGACACGAACCCGCGCGGGTTGGATACCGAGAGTGGCTGCCTCCTCCTCCCCCACCGACATCACGTCCAGATGTCGTCGGTGCGCCAGCAACACCAACCACGTCCCGACGGCGTATGGCAAGAGGAGCCGAACCTCACCCCAACCAGCAGTCCCGAGCCGGCCCAGAATCCAGCTGAAAACTTGCCTTATCGTGTCGGCGTTTTGCTGCTGCACGTAGGTCTGCATAGCGGTGAAGAAGGCGGCCACCGCCACCCCCGACAGGATGAGCGTGGCGCCGGTCCTGCGGCCACCGCCCAACAAGGCGAGGGCGTAAGCGGCTGCGACAGCTGCGAGGCCGCCGACAAAGGCGAACGGGGCAATGGATGCTGTTGGCAGCTCCGACACGATGGCGATGGTGGCGCCGAGCCCAGCTCCGGCCGCGACGCCGAGGAGGTAAGGATCGGCCAAGGGGTTGCGAAAGACTCCTTGGTACGCCCCGCCGGCGCCTGCAAGCGTGGCCCCGACCAAGCCGGCCAGAACCATTCTGGGGACTCGCAGCTGCCAAACAATGGCGGCGTCCTGTTCGGTCAGCCCCGAATCGATGGTTACGAACGGGATGTGATCGAGCGCTTCCTTAATGGCCCCCCACGGATCGATGCCGGCCGGTCCGAGGACCACCGAAGCGGTGCCGGCGGCCACCAAGGCAACCGTCACAACCGTCATCGCCCTCAATCGGAGCCGGGTGGGGCGTACGGGGGCGACTAGCGAGGCCATTACACGGCGTTGTGGACGGCGGCGAGGATGTCGGCCATCAGGTCTATGGTTCGCGGTCCCCACCGGCCGCTGATATCGGCGTCGATTTCGACGACCCGTTGCCCTTCAATAGCCGACAAGGCCTCCCAGCCTGGTCGGGCCGCGACCGTCTCCGCCGATTCACCGAAAGCCGCGTCGCCCAGGAAAATGAAATCGGGGTCCTGGTCGATGATGAACTCGGCCGACAGCTGCGGGAACGGATTGGAGGGATCCACCGAGGCTGAGTCGGCAATGTTGACCAGGCCGAGCGACGAGTAGAGGTCGCCAAGAAAGCTGCTCGAGGCCGCGGTGTAGAAGTTGTTGTCGATCTCGTGGAAGAACGTGTAGTCCAGACTGTCGGCTCCAAAGCTCGCCGAGCGAGCGAATGCCTCGGCCTCGCTTGCGAGCGCTTCCCCTGATTCCGGCACGCCCAGAGCGGCACCTAGAGCGCGAAACTGCTCATACATCCCCTGCAATTCGGTCGGCGGGCCCAGAAGCAAGTAGGGGATTCCTAGGGCTTCCAACGCGTCGGTCTCACCTTGAAAGTCAAATGCGACAATCACTAGGTCAGGATCGAGCGCAGCTACCTCCTCGACGTTGAAATTGAATGAGTCAATCGCGGGCTTGTCAGCAACCTCGGGGGGATAGTTGGAAGTGAGGTCCACCGCCACCAACTGGCCGTCGCCTCCCAGCTCGTAGATGATCTCCGTGTGAGTTGCCGACAGGGACACGATCCGCTCGGGCAAGGAGGCGATCGTCACCCAGCCCTGATCGGTCGCGACTTCCACCGGGAACATGGACTCGACCGTCGTCGCAGTCTGCTCCGGCAGAGCTGGTGATATGGAGGTCGCAACCGGCGCTGAGATCGTGGTCGAGGTAGTAGCGGTATCTGTGGCACAGCCAGCGGCAACCACGGCAAGGATCGACAAGGCAAGGAATCGGCTTCGGAACATGGCTCACCCTTCACTCGAGAGCTACCACGCCGACTGGGGCAGGCGACCTGACTCATCCCTGCACGGGCTTCACAGTTGCGGGACAGTGCCGGATTCGAACCGGACTTCGCTCTTGCGCTCGGGGAGACCCCAGCGGTGTGTTGTGAGGGCAGGATAACTCCGCGGTCCTACACTGCAAAGGTGGAGACTAAGAAACTGACTGCCCTGCTCGCCGGACTGGCAGCTCTGGTCGGCATTGCCTTGGCCCGCAAGCGGCCAGTCAAACCGCCCACGCACGACGGCAGCTGGCAGCCTCGCAAATGAGAATCGCCGTCCACGCCATCTCAACGGTGGGCAGACGTGTCCTCCGGGTGCTCCAAGGCGAGCCCCACGTCTCCGAGGTCGGGTTCTGGGGACCCGAGGAGGCCGACGGCAGACCTCCCACGATCAATGATCTCCGTACTGTCGACATCCTGGTCGCAGAGAAGATTCCACCTAAGAGCCTTGTCGAATCCGCGCTCGCGAGCAGGACCCCGTTGGTAGTCGCAGCCAACAAGGGCAGGGACCTCGGCAGGAGCTTTGCCGCCGAAGGTGTATCGCTGGTGTTGGGAGCGAACCTCGGCGCTGGACTGTCCACCTGCTTGGCGGCTCAGGAGGCCGCCTTCCTGGACGAACCGTTGGAGATCCGCTTGGCGTGGACGGTTCCCGGAAGACCTCGCCGCAAGGGCGAAGCCATTCCGTTCCCTGGGCCGGTGGGCTCCATGTGGGCACAACCCACCGATGTCATTGGATGGACGCAAAAAGACATTCCGGTAAAAGCCTTTGCGGCGCCTGTGGAGTCGAATTGGCACGCGGCGATGGCGCAGGTTTCCGGCGCGATCGACGACGGAGTCCAGCGGACGATCGTGGGGACTGCCGATGACGGCGAGTTCCTAGCTGCGATCGCGCTGGCAGCAGCTGTGGTCCCCACCGGCCAACATGCCTACGGACCGGGCCTGCACTGGGTTTCCGAAGCCCCCTCCCCCTATCTGGATCGGGCACTAGCGGCTGGGATCGACGTCGCCAGCTACCACGACAGAACTAGCGCTTAACCGTCAGAGAAACTCAATGCCTTGCGCCAACGGCAAGTCACCACCCCAGTTGATGGTGGTGGTTTGGCGGCGCATGTAGGCCTTCCACGAGTCGCTCCCCGCTTCGCGGCCACCACCGGTCTCCTTCTCACCGCCGAAGGCACCGCCGATCTCGGCTCCCGAAGTGCCGATGTTGACGTTGGCGATCCCACAATCGGAACCCACGTGTGACAGGAAGGCCTCCGCATGTCTCAACGACTCGGTAAATATCGCCGACGAAAGGCCCTGGGGAACGTCGTTCTGGACTGCGATTCCATCTTCCAGATCGTCAACCTCGACGATCCACAAAACCGGAGCGAAGGTCTCCTCCTTGACGATCGGAGCCGACTTGTCGATGCGGACCAGCGTTGGCTCGGCGAAAAACCCGGGCAGACTGTCGAGGCGGTTGCCCCCGAAAATGATCTCGCCACCCTGCTCCTGGGCGATCTCCAACACCGTCATCATATGATCGACGGCCCGCTCGCTGATGAGGGGGCCCATCAGCGTCTGGGCTTCAAGCGGATCGCCGATCTGGATCTGCTTGTAAGCATCCACCAGGCGGGCAGAAAGCTCATCCACCACGTCCCGATGCACGAGTAGCCGGCGCAGGCTCGTGCAGCGCTGGCCGGCCGTTCCGACTGCAGCGAAGGTAGCCGCCCGGACTGTCAGATCGAGGTCGGCGTCGTCCATGACGATGATGGCGTTGTTGCCGCCCAGCTCCAGCAGCGGACGACCCATCCGTCCGATCACTGCCGGGCCGACTTTCTTGCCCATAGCACAGCTTCCCGTCGCCGAGATGAGGGGCACTCGGGTGTCGTGCACCAAATGGTGGCCGACCTCGTCATCGGTTCCAACGGCCAGGTTGAAGACGCCTTCAAAGCCCGAGCCGGCCATCACTTGGTGACAGATATTGGTCACCGCGATTGCGGTGAGCGGTGTGCGCAGCGATGGCTTCCACACGAGGGTGTCGCCACACACGGCTGCGATGAAGGCGTTCCACGACCAGACGGCCACCGGGAAATTGAAGGCGGTGATGACTCCGCAAACACCCAGCGGATGCCATTGCTCGTACATCCGGTGACGAGGCCGCTCGCTGGCCATGGTCAATCCATAGAGCTGCCGTGATAAGCCCAGGGCGAAATCGGCAATATCGATCATCTCCTGCACTTCGCCTTCGCCTTCAGCCAGGATCTTGCCCGACTCCATCGAGACCAGGGTTCCCAGCTCGGTCTTCAGGTCACGGAGGGCATTGGAAATCTGGCGGACGTAATCACCACGCTGAGGAGCGGGAACCATCCGCCACTCGGAAAACGTCTCCGCCGCGGCCGTTACTGCTTTCTCGTAGTCAGCCGCAGTCGCCATCTCCACGACACCGATGCTGGAACCATTGGCAGGGTTGATGCTTTCGACAGTCGCGCCCTCTGCATCGTGCCAGCCGGCCGCGTAGATACCGCTGGCGGATTTCGAGATTCCGAGGCGCTCGAGTGTCTGGGCAGCGTCCGTCATGACCAACGCAGGCTACCCAATTGGCTCAGTTCGAGACCGGAGTTTCCTGAGTCGGCAGATCCTGTAGCGGGCCGTTGCTGCTAGGTATCGCAGAAGGACGGGGAGCCCGCACGACGTCCGAAGGACGCGGCGGCTCATAGATCTCCTCGAGAACGACAAACTCGAGGCCACCAACCACGTCTGAAATCAAGTTGTAAAACACGGCCGAAAGAGTGGCAAACCCGGTGAGAGCAATGGTTGAGACGATGCTGAAGAAGACCANNGAGAGCAATGGTTGAGACGATGCTGAAGAAGACCATCACCCGGAAGTAGGAGGGCCCATCGAGGTTGAGGTCCTCCTCGAACAACGAAAGGCCGTTGATTGACTTGATGATGTCGTCGGGAATTCCGCTGTTGCGCAGCAAAGACCAGGCGATCACTATGCCAATCGACATAGCCATCACCAGCAGGACATTGAAGATGGCCGAAACCTTGAGGACGGTCCAAGGATCAATCTTGCGAAGGACCCGTCGGACTCTACGGACTGCCATAACACCCCTCTTCGGATCGGGCGAGATTGTACTCCCAACCGACGCTCAGTCCGTGCACTGGGGTTCCCACCCGCTTAGTCGTCTTCCGACGGAACCAGCGTGAGCGACGTCACGGTGGCATCGCCCTCAGTGTTCATGACCTTCACGCCGGAAGCAGCTCGCTTCTGCAAACTGATCGACTCTGCCTTTGTCCGAATCACAATTCCATCGCTCGACATGACAAAAATCTCAGAAGTCTCATTCACAGCCCGGGCGGCGACCAGCTTGCCGCGGTTGGCGGCCGGCTTGACCGCCTTGACGCCGTAGCCGCCCCGTTTCTGCTTGGGGAACTCCTCCATCTTGGTGCGCTTGCCGTAGCCGCTATCGAGCATCAACAACACCTCGTCGCCTTCCCCATCCTGGGCCGCAGCAATCACGTAATCGCCTTCCCGCAGGTTGATACCCCGCACGCCCTGCGTGCTACGGCCCATTGCCCGGATGTCCTCTTCCGCAAAGCGGATCCCCTGCCCGTTCCGGGTGAACAACAGCAGATCGTTGTCTCCCGACGTGGTGCGGACGGCAACGACCTCGTCGCCCTCGAGCAGTTTGATGGCAATAAGGCTTGCCTGTCGCGAGTCGTAGTCGGAGAACTTGGTCTTCTTGACGAGACCGTTGCGTGTCGCGATCACCAGGAAACGGGAGGTTTCGTAATCGCGCGTGTCTACTACTGCCTCAATACGCTCGTCTGGCTCGAGTGGCATGATCGTTTGGGCCAGCGCTCCCTTGGCAGTGCGGTCCTTACGGGGAATCTCGTGGGCTTTGATTCTGTGAACCTTGCCCTGGTTCGTGAAGAACAGCAGATAGGCATGGGCGGTTGTGTGGAGCACAGTGCTGACCACGTCATCCTCGGTGACCTTGGCAGCCTTCACTCCCCGTCCGCCTCGTCCTTGTGCCCGGTAGGCGTTGGCTACCACTGCCTTGACGTACCCGGCTTCGGTTACGGTCACCACCAACTCTTCATCGGCAATCAAGTCCTCCATCGAGAACTCGCCATCATCGGGGACGATGCGGGTCCGACGTGGATCGGCAAACTTGCCCTTGATCTCTGTGAGCTCTTTGGCAATGAGCTTCCTGCGCTTTGCCGGACTCTTGAGAATCGCCTCCAGCGCCTTGATGGTCTTAGCAAGTTCGGCATGTTCGTCACGCAGCTTTTCGCTCTCCAGGGCGGTTAGGCGACGCAACGGCATGTCGAGGATGTGGTTGGCCTGGATCTCACTCAACTCGAAGCGCTTCATCAAAGCGGCGCGGGCGGCTTCGACGTCCTTGGAACCTCGGATGATCTTGACGACTTCGTCGATGTTGTCGACCGCAATCAACAGCCCTTCGAGTATGTGGGCTCGGGCCCGCGCCTTGTCGAGCCGGAAGCTGGTCCGTCGCTCGACCACCTCCATCTGGTGGTCGAGATAGTGCTTGATCGCATCCACCAGGCCGAGGGTGCGAGGCACCCCGTCCACTAGAGCCACGAAGTTCACGCCAAACGTGTCCTGCAGCGGCGTTAGCTTGAACAGCTGGTTGAGCACCACCTGCGGCTGGGCATCCTTTTTGAGCTCGATCACCAGGCGGGTCCCAGCCCGGGAACTGGACTCGTCGCGTAGATCGGCGATCCCAGCTAAGCGCTTGCCGTTGACCAATTCGGCAATCTTTAGCATGATGCGATCATGGGAGGTCTGGTAGGGAATCTCGGTGACGATGATGGCGGTGCGGCCTTTGCGGACCTCATCAATATCGGTGGCAGCTCGCATTTTCACCGATCCCCGACCCGTGCGCAGCGCCTCTTGCACGCCGCTCGTGCCGACGATGTAGCCGCCGGTCGGGAAATCCGGGCCCTTCACGAGCTTCATGAGATCCTCGACGGTGGCTTTGGGGTTTTCGAGCATGTAGACGCAGGCGTCGACTATCTCACCGAGGTTGTGGGGTGGGATATTGGTGGCCATCCCGACTGCGATTCCCGTTGAGCCGTTGACCAACAGGTTGGGGAACCGGCTCGGTAGCACGGCCGGTTCCTGATCCTCGCCCGAGTAGTTCTCTTTGAAATCAACCGTGTCCTCGCCGATCCCTTCCAGCATGTGGGTGGCCAGCGACTCGAGGCGACACTCGGTATATCGGTACGCAGCCGGTGGGTCGTCGACCGTGCCAAAGTTGCCCTGCGGCTCGATCAACGGATAACGCGACGAGAAGTCTTGCCCGAGGCGGACGAGAGCGTCGTAGATGGCTCCATCACCGTGCGGGTGATACTTACCCATGACGTCACCCACAACCGCGGCGCACTTACGGAAGGGCGTCCCGGCCCGAATGCCGTTCTCCTCCATGGAATGAAGGATGCGCCTATGTACCGGCTTAAGCCCGTCTCGGACATCGGGAAGCGCCCTGGAGACGATGACCGACATCGCATAGTCGAGGAACGAAGTGGACATCTCATCGCGGATGTTGATCTGCTCGATGACGCTTGAACCGTTGTCTGCCATTAGATGTCGAGGAACCTCACGTCCTTGGCGTTCTTCTGAATGAACATGCGCCGGCCTTCCACGTTGTCGCCCATCAGCGTGCTGAAGATCTCATCGGCGTGGAATGCGTCCTCCAGCTCAACCTGCACGAGAGTGCGGGACTCAGGATCCATTGCCGTCTCCCACAATTGATCAGGATTCATCTCGCCAAGCCCCTTGAAACGGTTGATGGTCGCGTTCTTGCCGTTCAATTTCTTACGGAAAGCCTTGAGCTCCGCTTCATCCTTGATGTACGAGACGTTCTTGCCGTGCTTCACTCGATAAAGGGGTGGTTCGGCAATGTAGACAAAGCCGGCTTCGACCAGCTGACGCATATGCCGGAAGAGGAAAGTCAGCAGCAGCGTCCGGATGTGGGCGCCGTCGACGTCGGCATCGGTGAGCAGAACAATCTTGTGATAGCGAGCTTTTTCTAACTCGAACTCGTCCCCGATGTTGGCCCCAACGGCTGTGATGATCGCTTGGATCTCCGCGTTCTGCAGGATCTTGGGGAGCCGGGCTTTTTCCACGTTGAGGATCTTGCCTCGAATCGGCAGGATGGCTTGCACCCGCGAATCCCGGGCCTGTTTGGCGGGACCGGCTGCCGAGTCGCCCTCGACAATGAACAACTCGCTTTCCTCAGGGTTTCGCGAAGAGCAGTCCGCCAGCTTTCCGGGAAGCCCCGAGGACTCGAGCAGGCTCTTACGACGCGTCAGGTCGCGGGCCTGGCGAGCGGCCATGCGGGCCCGGGCCGCGGTTAGGCACTTTTCGACGATCTTGCGCCCTTCGCCGGGATTGCGATCAAGCCACTCCGGAATCGCCTTGTTGAGCTCAACCTCAACAAAAGAGCGGATCTCGGTATTACCGAGTTTGGTCTTGGTCTGACCTTCGAACTGTGGATGCCTTACTCGCACCGACAAGATCGCCGTGAGCCCTTCGCGAATGTCCTCACCTTGCAGCGTTGGATCCTTGTCTTTGATCAGGTTCTTGGACTTCGCGAAGTCGTTGACTGCTCGCGTCAACGCCCGGCGGAAGCCTTCTTCGTGCGTGCCACCTTCGTGGGTGTTGATGTTGTTGGCGAAGGTCAGGACGGTCTCGGTGTACCCGGTGGTCCACTGCATGGCCAGGTCGATCTCGGCGTCGTCGGAAATCGCCTCGGCATTGACGATCTTGGCGTGCAAAGGCTCCCTGCTCCCGTTGAGGTATTTGACGAAGTCGAGCAGACCTCCGGTGTATTTGAAGACCTCTTCCTCGTCACCTCCTGTCCGCTCGTCGGAAAGCCGAATCTCCAATCCCCTATTGAGGAATGCCATCTCTCGCATCCGGGCCGACACCGTGCTGAAGTTGAACTCGGCGCTTTTGCCGAACACCTCGCGATCGGCCCAAAACGTGATCTTGGTCCCCGTGCGCTTAGCCGCCTTTACTTTCTTGAGCGCGGCATCCGGCTTACCTCGCTTGAAGGATTGCGCCCACAGCGATCCATCGCGAACTACTTCGGCTTCCAGCTTGGTCGCCAGGGCGTTTACAACTGAGACCCCGACTCCGTGCAGGCCGCCCGACACCGTGTAGGCGCCGGCCTCGAATTTACCGCCCGCATGGAGGGTGGTTAGCACGGTAGTGAGGGCTGATTCCTTGGTTTTCTTGTGCTTGTCGACCGGGATTCCTCGACCATTGTCCTTGACCTGGACCCCCAGGTCGTCGAGGAGCGTCACCTCGATACGGTCGGCGAAACCTGCCATCGCTTCGTCGACCGCGTTGTCGACGACTTCCCATATCAGGTGATGGAGGCCCTTTGGTCCGGTCGAGCCGATGTACATCGCGGGTCGCTTGCGGACGGCTTCGAGGCCTTCGAGGACCGTTATGTCGCTGGCGTCGTAGGACGCGTCAGGCGAATCTGTCTTGGTATTGGTGGCCAAAGTGCAGTGCCCCACGGGGGTGTTTACAACAGTGTGATTATACCATTTCGGGGTCACAAAACCCAAGCTAAAACGGACACATTCCGTGGTTTCTGGAGTTCTCCACCATTGGGCTTTCTGCGTTCAAAACACCCGACGCATCTTTGGCTCCCACCTTGTCTGGGCGATCGCCTGCCGGTTACCAACAGAGTTGTCCCCAGACTGTGGACAACCACTCAAAATGGTTTTCGGGCAGCCTTGAGCCGGACCACGTCGACCACCCCCTCACCCAGATGCTGGTCGAGCTGCGCAAGCAACTCACCTGTTCGATATCGCAGCACGGACAGCTCCGCAGCGGTCGCTACTTCGAGGACGAGCTCGCCGTTTCGTAGCCGAAGTGGTCGGCTCCGCGTGTTCCACGGCTCGCCGCTGATTTGCGACCACTCACGAACCAAACGCGTGCTGACACCAGGATCGGCCATACCCCAGCTCTTTAAGAGAGTTTCGACCGCGTTCGAAATCGGCTCCAAACTCATTGCTCGACTACGTTACCTCCCCCGGAGATAGCCCAGCGCTTCCCCGCCACTCGCTCCTGCACATGGGAGCGAGCAGTCGTAATAAACGCCTGTGCACTGGGAAGACGCTCGGCGACGGCGACCTCTCTGATGGGATCCAGCTCAGAGAAGACATCATCCAGGATCAACAGGGGCGGATCATCGAACCGCTCGGTCAAAAGATCGAAACTGGCCAGACGAAGCGCTAATACGACCGACCGCTGTTCCCCCTGGCTGGCATGGGTCCTCGAATCAGCGTCATCGAGCACGAGCCGGGGCTCGTCACGATGCGGTCCCGCGACTGTAAGCCGACGATCCATATCAATGTGACGATCCTGTTCCAGCTTGCCAAGCAACGACTCAGAAAGTTCCTTTTCGCCATCGTTGGGCAACGCCCATTTGCTCTCGTAGCGCCACGCCAGGGTTTCTGGACCCAGACGCGCATATGCGGCCCTCAGGTGGTCGGCCATCGCCTCGATTGCCGACCTTCGATGGACGAAAACCCGGGCGCCACTTACCGCCAGTTGCGCCTCAAAGCCCGCCAGGGCGTCGAGATCGGCTTGATGACCGTCTTGGCGTAGGAGAGCGTTGCGCTGTCGCAAGGCCCGCTCATAATCACTCTGATCGGCGGCGGCCGCCGGGCGTACTTGGACGGCCAAGTCGTCCAAAACCCCGCGTCGGGCTCCCGCACTGCCCTTCACAAGCTCCAGATCATCGGGCAAGAACGTGACACACCGCAGAGTTTTCAGAAGGTCCGCATTACGCCGTGGTCGCTTACCATCCAACTGCACGCGCCGTCTTTCGTTGCGGCTCAATTGAATTTCGATCTGGTGCTCCGAGACCGGACCGGCGATAGCGCCCCGAATTATTGCGCTTTCCCCCTTACGACCAAGCAAGGCATCATCCGCTGCCCGCCGAAAGCTTCGCAATGTACTCAGATAAACGATGGCCTCGAGGAGATTGGTCTTTCCAGCGCCGTTCGCACCCACCAAGACATTGCTTTCGGGATGCGGATGAAAATCGAGTTGTGGATAACTTCGGAAGTTCTCGAGTTGAAGCCAGCTGAGCTTCAGAGCCGTACCGGCATCAATAGATAGAGGAACTCATCGCTCGAGGCACCGCGCAGGATTCCAGGTTTCAGCGAATCGAGGACCTCTACGACGATCTCGTCGTCTTCGATCGCCGCTACACCATCACTCAGATAACGGGGATTGAATGCGATTGTCATCTTTTCACCCGAATACGCGCCTTCAACCCGTTCCGCAGTCCCGCCGACCTCCTGACGGGTAACGCTAATGTCAACTCCGCCGTCGCTCAGCTCGAGACGAACCGGAATATGGTCTTCCGCCACTAACGACGCCCGGTCGACCGCGTCCATCATCGCCTCCCTGGACACTGTCAGACGATTGACATATTCATCAGGAATCAACTGGCGATAATTCGGAAAGGCCCCCTCGATCAACCGAAGATTGAGCGATCCTCGATCCGACGTGAATGCAGCTTCCCGCTCCCCGACAGCAATATTGATCTTCTCAGCGGCGATTGTCCGGCCGACTTCTCGTAACCCGCGAACCGGTACGAGACCCCCATTGCCGGCTTCAACACCTGGAAGATCACGCACGGCCAAGCGATAGGAGTCCGTTGCAACCAGTCGCATCGAACCCTCATTCGACTCGAACAACACTCCCGTCAAGATCGGACGCGCATCATCCCCCGAAGCCGCCACCGACACCTGTGCAATCGCTTGCACCAGGTCATCTCCGTTGAGTTGAACCCCATCGACAGCACCGGGTCCCTCACCTAACGACGGAAAATCCTCGACAGCTAATTGACGGAGGCGAAAGCTCGGTCCGTTACCCGTAATCTCAACCTCACCTTCCTCAGTCCTGATCGTTACGGCTCCCGGAGGAAGCTTCCGGACTGCCTCGGCCGCCAACCTGGCCGGAACTACTGCCTTTCCCTCCTCGATCACCTCTACCTCGAGACTGGTGTGAACCGTCATCTCCAAATCGCTGCCTGTAACTTTCAGCCGATTGCCTTGCACCTCACACAGCACACCTTGAAGAACCTCGACCGGAGCCCTGGTACCGACGGCACGAGTGGCCCGGGCAAGGACATCTGTCAGGTCATCGTGCTCGGCTCTTAGGTGCACAAGTTCTCCTTCTGTTGTTTCATTTGAGAATGAGTTAATAGAAGTGGTAATAGGCCCTGTGGATTGTGTGTAAGACGGTAAAAGTCAATGGCTACCAGCATCATTTCATCCCCAGGCCATGTGGGCGAAACAGAAGCTTATCCACTGAAGGACCGGGAGGGGGCGACGCGCTGGGGAGAGACGAAGTATTAACCACAGGCCGGATCATGTTCCCCGCAAGTTCTGTGAGAGAGCAGTCACCTGGTCGAACAGGTTCTTGTCTTCCAACATCAACTCTTTGACCCGGTCGAGCGCATGCATGACCGTTGTGTGATCCCGTCCACCAAATGCGGCACCGATCTTTGGTAAAGACAAGTCGGTTAACTCCCGGCAGAGATACATGGCCGTCTGACGGGCCCGTACTAGCGGCTGACGGCGAGAAGTGCCGACCAATTCCTTTGGACTCAGTCCAAAGGCAGCGGCAGTTGAACCGATGATCTCGGCCGGAGCCAGCTCCCGCTGGTTGGTTGTCGGTATCAGGTCCTGGAGGACGTCGGTCGCCATCTCGAGCGTAATTTTCTGTTGGGTGAGAGCCGCATAAGCAGTGATGCGGGTCAATGCGCCTTCAAGTTCGCGGATGTTGTCAGGCACGTGGGCGGCAATGAATTCCAAAACTTCTTCGGGTATGGAATCGGGAGCAAACTCCGCGTTCTTGTGAAGGATGGCAAGTCGCGTCTCGACGTCGGGCGCCTGAATATCGGTCAACAGGCCCCATTCGAACCGACTACGGAGACGATCTTCTAACGAATTGAGGTGGCGAGGGTGGCGATCAGATGTGATGACCAGCTGGCTACCGGCTTGATGAAGCGTGTTGAAAGTGTGGAAAAACTCTTCAAGGATTTGCTCCTTGCCCTCGAAGAATTGCACGTCGTCGAGCAACAAGATGTCAGTGCGACGATACCGATTCTTAAATTCGTCCATGCGTTTGCGACGGATTCCGTCGACAAAGTCGTCGAGGAAGGCTTCCGAAGTCACGTATCGCATTACCAACGCGGGGTTCAGTTCGCGGGAGTGGGCAGCAACGGCGTGGAGCAAATGCGTCTTGCCGAGGCCTGCCGGGGAGTAGATGAACAACGGGTTGTAGTGCTTCCCGGGCTGTTCAGAGACGGCCATTGCCGCCGCATAGGCAAAGCGATTTGAAGATCCGACCACGAAATTCTCGAAGGAGTACTTGGGTGAAGCCGGCTGTCCATCGGCCGAGGGTCGGGGCGATGCCGAAGACTCGAGTCCCTCCGGTGCTACCTCCTCTTCCAGTACGTCATCGGAGCCGGTCACGAGCTCGGGGCCAACCTCTCTGGCTTCGAGGGCCACGGTGATCGAACTCCCATATGTGTCGGCGACGACCTGGTTCAGGAGAGTTCCGTACTTCTGTTCTACCCATCGGAGGTGAAACTCGCTCGGGGTATAGATTCGCAACTGATTGTCTTCGACGCCCTTGGCGCTCAAGGGTTCCAGCCACGTTTGCCAGGTGATCGGCGTTACCCGATTGCGGAGAGCCTGGCGGAATGTTTCCCAGAGGTCTGCTACTGGTTGGGTTTTCAACTGTCTCCGCCTCGTTCCAGCTAGTCCACAGACCTATCCACAATATGTGGAGAACCCGCAACAGCGTCCTCTCGGATTCGCCAGGAAGTTGTCGGTCCCACCAGGAAGT
>JABAHO010033246.1_pt1 | contig 14494 bp, 13 predicted proteins | sample 7062071 | NCBI WGS metagenome assembly JABAHO01 (sample SAMN14534356, study PRJNA622989) | marine sediment metagenome | biome: marine biome [ENVO:00000428]; feature: marine pelagic biome [ENVO:01000023]; material: deep marine sediment [ENVO:00002113] | place: India: Gulf of Kutch | collected...
ACGCGATGGGAATCACCGATTCGTCCTGCACCGGGGAGTACTTCCAGAGAATCGGAGGCCCGGGCTTTGTGAGATCGAGCGCGATCACGTGATTCGGGAACGGCGTCACGAGATACATCACGTCGTTTACGACCAGCGGAGCGCCTTCGTGTCCCCGCAGGACGCCGGTGGAGAAGGTCCACGCCGGTCGGAGCTTGTGGACATTCCCGGACTCGATGTCGGCCAACTCGCTGTATCGGGTCAGCGCGTAGTCCTTGCCCGGGAGCACCCACTGATCGTGGTCCGTCTCGAGGGCTTTGAGGTCGTCTGCCAACACCGGCGATGCGAAGAGCATCGCGGCGGACAACGCGAGCACCGAGACGAGCCGCCAGGAACGAGTGGATTCACGACGCATTGCGCCTCCTCACCGTGGTCGGGGTAGTTCGGGGTCCGAGTCGGACCCGCCGATACGCTACGCGCTCGTTCCCCGGCGTGTCAATTTCTCGAACCGGAGCGGGCGATTCGCGTACCCTTTGCGAACCCATGGGAGGACGGAGCGGATGAGCGGGACGACGCGGCGAGGGGTTCGGAAGGGGACGTGGCGGGTACTGCGAGGAATGGAGTTGCGGGCGCCCGGTGGGCCGCAAGCGCGGCTCTCTTTCGCGATCGTCTGCCTCTTCGCGACCCTCGGGGTGCCGACCGGCGCCCTCGGCGCCGGGGACGAACGCGGCCCGAGCTGGCAGTGGAGCGATCAGGAGCTCCGCGAGACGGTGGAAGCGATTCGAGCCGGCCGCGATCTACGCCCCGAGACGTGGCCGGGGGGCGCGCGCGTCGCCGTGGCCCTCTCCTTCGACGTCGACACCGAGCCGCTGTGGATCTCCTCCCTCGGGCTCACCAGCCCCTCCTATATGTCGAGGGGCGAATACGGCGCGCGCCGCGGGATGCCCAGGGTGCTCGAACTCCTCGACGAGATGGAGATCCCGGCGTCCTTCTTCGTACCGGCGCAGAGCCTCATGCTCCACCCGGACATCGCCACCGAGCTCAAGAAACGCCCCCAACACGAAGTCGCCTTCCATTCCTTTGTGCACGAGAACCCGCTCACGCTTTCGCGCGAGGAGGAGCGCACGGTGTACGAAAAGGCGCTGGCGGTGTTCGACCGTGAGTTCGGCAAGCGGCCAGTGGGATTCCGTTCCGCGGTATGGGACCTGAGCGACGCCACGATCGACCTGGTTCGCGAGCTCGGCTTCCTCTACGACAGCAGCATGATGGCCGACGACCATCCGTATCGGCTGATGGCACGCGGGGAGGACACCGGTCTGGTGGAGCTGCCGGTCGAGTGGATCCTCGACGACTTCCCCTACTTCGGGTTCCTCTTCAATTCGAACATGATCGGACTCCGCAGNNCAGCGCGGACGAGGTCCTCCCGATCTGGAAGGAGGAGTTCGATGGCGCCTATCGCGAAGGAGGGCTGTACCTGCTGGTGATGCACCCCCAGGTCATCGGCAAGCGCTACCGCATGGCGATGCTCCGCGACCTCCTGGAGCACATCCGAGGCCACGGGGACGTCTGGTTCGCGACCCACGAAGAAATCGCCCGATACCTCCTCAGCCAGGACGCGGCCGCGGCCGCGGGTGGAGCGCCGTAGACCCCCCGCCGAAAAGCGAGAGGGAGCCGAGCCCGCCGACGCGCCGGGCTCCGGTGCGAGGCCACCCGCTCTCGGAACCCCCCGGGCCGCCCCCTTCCCAGCGGGGCCCGGGTCACGTCGAAGGGCGGTGGATCTTGGGTGGGGCTTCGTGGCACACTGGGCAGGTCTTCGGGTCGCCAGCCCACCGGNNTACGGCGACCGTCGACACCGACTGCGCGTGCCCGGCTGCGTACCCCCGTTCCCGGTGGTGTGCACCGGCGGCGAGGGGGCCGGACTCCGTGAGATGCGGGCCCGGTCGCTCCCTTCGCGCGCAAAGTGGAGGAGGCCATGGCCAACCGGAAGATTCTCGTCGTTGGAGCGTCGGGCCTCGTGGGCTTCGAGACCGTGAGGTACTTCGAGACCTTGCCCGACTGGGACGTGGTCGCCGTGTCCCGCCGGAAGCCGGATGGCCTCACGTCCGCCACCCACATCTCCGTGGACCTGACCGACACGGCGCGCTGTGCCGAGATCTTCGGGGCGATGAGTGACGTCACCCANNGGCAGAACCAGGAGCAGATGCAGACCAATCTGCGGATGATCCGGAACCTCTTCGACCCGCTCGAGCAGGCGGCCCAGGGCCTCGAGCACTTCACGCTCCTCCAGGGCACCAAGGCCTACGGTGTCCACATCGAACCCTTCCCGGTTCCCGCGCGGGAACGATGGCCTCGTCACCAACACGACAACTTCTACTGGCTCCAGCAGGACTACATCGCCGAGAAGCAGATGGGAAAGCGCTGGACCTGGACGATTCTCCGGCCCCAGCTCATCTTCGGCGAGGCGATCAAGGGGAACTTGAACGTCCTTCCCCCGATCGGTGTGTACGCCGCGCTCGAGCGCCAAGCGGGCCGACCCCTCTCCTACCCCGGCGGACCGCCCCTGCTCTTCGAGGCGGTCGACACCGAACTCCTGGCGCACGCGATCGAGTGGGCCGGGACGACCCCGGTCTGCGGCAACGAGATCTACAACATCTGCAACGGCGACGTCTTCACCTTCGAGAACCTNNAACGGCGATGTCTTCACCTTCGAGAACCTCTGGCCCACGGTGGCCGAGTGTTTTGGGATGGAGCTTGGCCCCCCGAAGCCCGTGTCGTTGGCGGAGAGCCTCCCACGGCGTGGCGCGGAGTGGTCGGAAATTGTCTCGAAATACGAGCTCAAGGCACCGGAATCGCTTCACGATTTCCTGGGTGAATCCGCGGAGCTCGCAGACTTCAGCATGGCCTACGGCGCGGAAGAAACACCGCCGCCGGTGGTCGTGAGTACGATCAAAGCGCGCCAGCACGGGTTCTCCGAGTGCATCGACACGGAGGACATGCTGCGGAAGTGGTTCGCCCGGTATCAGGACGCGGCACTCCTCCCGCGCTAGCGCGCGCGGATCGATAGCGCCTAGGCGGGAGGGTTGGCGCCCCCCTCCGCGGCGTCTCCGAGGGTGCCTCGAGCGCCCCGGTAGGGACCCGGGATCGGCAGCACCTCGCGCCGGAAAGCGTAGGGGTGGGCGGTGGCGATCCCGAGATAGACCATCGCGAGCCCCGCGGCCCCGATCAGCCAACCCGCGGTCGCTGCGACGGTCGGCCAGGGTGCGATCGCCTGCTCGGCAGGGGGACGGATGTTCAGGAGCGCGAGAAGCATGACCGCGCAGGAAAACACGATCAGGGCTGCCATCGAGAGCACACTTTGGGTGGCCATGATGGGAACGAACGCCACCAGAACGGCACCCAGGACGAAAAAGATCCAGCCGTTCATGACCAGCGTGACGGGAGCCTCGGCGGGTGCGCCGAGGCTCAGCGCCATCGCAACCGCAGGGGCCCCGAAGAAGAGAATGCCGAACGCCAGGTTGAGGCTTCCGACCAGCGGGTCGCCGCGGCGAAACAGGATGATGCCCACGATGGTCTGGACCAGNNGAGATCGCCTGCACCCGTCTGTCCGGTGAGCGCCGCCCACACCGCCGTGGTGCCCGCGCCCACCGCAAAGAGTCCCGCCGGATTCGGGTCGCCCCAGGTCTCGTCCGTCATCGCGATCTCCTCCACGCTCCGTCGCCCGGGTAGCGACGCACATCCGGGGGCGCCCTCGTGAGCCCCGCCAGAAAGAAGACCGCCGCCAAGAAATCCCCGGCGCGAAAGAAGACGACGACGACCCGCGGCGCGACTTCGACCCGCGCCAAAAAAAAGACGACCCAGCGCGCCGCGAGCTCCAAGAAGAAGACCACGCGCCGCAAAACGAGTGCTGCCGCCGAGCCCGAAAGCCCGGCGAAACAGCGCGCGCCCCGCCCGCGGGCCAAGACCCCCTCTTCGGCTCCTGCAAAATCCGCCGCCGCCAAGAAGACCTCGGTGACGAAGCCCGCCGCGAGCGCACCGGCGAAAGCGCTCCGCCCGATGACCTTGAAGCAGGCCACCGCGCAGCTCGGGATCGAATCCCTCCGCCCCGAACAAGAGCGAGCCGTGCGCGCGTCGATGCGCGGGCGCGATGTCCTCCTCGTGGTCCCGACGGGGTTCGGGAAGTCGGCGTGCTATCAGCTTCCGGCCCTCATGCGCGACCACCTCGTGCTCGTGATCGCTCCGCTGCTCGCGCTGCTCGAGGACCAGGAGCGCCGCATGGAGAAGGCCGAGATCCCCTCGTTGCGGGTGGACGGCCGGGTCCGGGGTCGCAAGCGAGAACGCGCACTCGAGGCGTTGGCCGGCGGCGAGTTCCGTCTGGTCATGACGACACCCGAATCGCTCGAGGCGAGAGATCTCCAGGACGCCCTCGCCCGCCGCGGAATCGGTCTCGCGGCCGTCGATGAAGCGCATTGTCTGTCGGAGTGGGGACACGATTTCCGGCCGGCCTACCGGAGCCTCGGCGCGCGTCTTCAAGCGCTCGGGGACCCGCCGCTGCTCGCGCTCACCGCGACCGCGACGCCGGGCGTGCGCGACACGACGATCGCGTCACTGGGGATGACCAAACCGGTCGAAATCACGCTCTCCCCGCACCGCTCGAATCTCGCCTTCGATCTGATCCGCTGCACCGGGGATGAGCGGATGCGCGCCCTGCTCCGCCTCGCCCAGCGGTTGCGGCGACCGGGTCTGATCTATTGCTCGACCCGCCGCGAAGTCGACGAGATCTATTCGCTACTCCAGAGCTTCCGCATCCGGACCCATCGCTATCACGCCGGGATGAACGCCGCGGACCGCCAGCGCGAACAGCGCGGCTTCATGAGTCGGCGGCGCCGTTCGATCATGGTGGCCACCAGCGCCTTCGGCCTCGGCATCGACAAGCGCGACATCCGCTACGTCCTGCACTTCCAGTCGCCGGCCTCCCTCGAGCAGTACGTGCAGGAGGCCGGGCGCGGCGGTCGCGACGGACGCCGCGCCAACTGCATCCTGCTCTACGACCCCGAGGACCGGCGCATCCACGAGGCGCTCCAGCAGCGCAGTCGGATCCACCCCTCGCAACTGCGGCGCTTGGGATCCGGACTCCTGGCCTGGTGGAAAGAAGAACGCGCGCCCGACCGCCACGCCCTCGCCGTGTCCGCGGAAACCGGGGAACGGAGTGCGGCGGCGCTGTTGGCCAAGATGGACGAAGCGGGGCTGGTCGAGGGCGACGCCGACGAGATCCGGCCGGGGGTCCCGATCGCGGAGTTTCCCGCCGGCCTCCAGGAGCTCGCATCGCAGTTCGACACGCTACGCATCGAAGACGGGCATCGCCTCGACGCGCTCGAATCCTACGCCGCCGAAGAGGGCTGCCGCGCGCGCTTCCTCCAGCGCTACTTCGGCGAGGACGACCCCGAGGACTGCGGTCTCTGCGATCGCTGCCGGGGCTCCGGGGATCGGCCTGCCGAGTTCTTCGATACCGTCGAGCGCCGCGACCGGGGTCGGCCGGTGACCATCGTGCGCCGAAAAGCCGATCTCGAAGCGGCCAAAGCGGCGGAGGCCGCCGCCAAGAAGAAAAAAGCGAACCGGCGTCGGCGCCGGCGGCGGCGCCCGCGACGGCGCNNGCGCCGCGGCTCCGGCGCTGCGCGCAAGACGACGTAGACGCTAGAGACTGCCTTCGCCGGGTCCCGGCGGCTCTTCGGGCTTCCCGTCGAGATCCGCCAGGAACGCTTCGACGCAGCGCGCGAACCACAGGGGTTCCTCGATCATCGGCGCGTGGCCGCAGTCGGGGACCGAGAACAGCGTGGCTTGCGGCATGAGGTCGAGGAAGGTCTCGGCCACCGCCATCGGCGTGACCTGATCCGATTCCCCCCACAGCAAGAGGGTCGGTACGTCGATCTCGCCGAGCACGCCCTGCATGTTGTCGAGCTTGGCGCTTCGCGCCGACTGGATGATGTTCATCACGGTGGCGCGGTTGCGCATGAACCCGACCACCTCCGCGATGCCCTCTTCGGTGATGAACTCCTCGCGGACGAAGACGCGCTCCATCTGATCGCGTACGAAGGCCGCGTCCGGCCGCAGCGGCATCCGAGCGGGCTCGTGTTCGTAGAGGCCCGAGCTCCCGGTGAGCACCATCGCCTCCACCAGATCGGGTGCCTCGAGGGCCAGACGCAGCGCCACGTGTCCACCGAGGGAATTTCCGCAGAGCGTGACCCGCTCGTACCCCTGGGAGCGGAGGAAGGCCTCTGCGTACACCGCGAGCGCCTGAACCGTGATTTCGGAGCGTTCCGCTTCGAGCAGGGGAAAGTCGAGCGCCACCACCCGGCTGAACTTCGCGAGGTGCGGTTGCACGTTGTCCCAGTTGGATACCGCACCAAAGAGGCCGTGGAGCAGCACCAGGGTGCGGCCCCTCTCGCCGTGCTCGACGAACGAAAAAGAGGGAAGCACCCCCTCGCTCAGCCAGGCGGGCTCGCAACCGAGATGCTCGGCGCTCTCTCGCAGCCGCGTCCAGAGCGCCTGGTCGCCATCGGCCGCGGCGACTTCCGCGGGACGGCCCTCGCGCAGCAGCACCAGGAGCGCCGGCGCCAGCACGATCAGGGACGCGAAAGCGAGACCCATGGCGCTCGCCATCAGCCAGCCGAAATTGCCGATGTGCGCGAGTGGGGAGAGCGCGTAGCTCATGAAGCTCGCGGAGAGAACCAGGCTCGTGAAGAGCAGCGCGCGACCCGTAGATTGAAGCGTTTCGAATACCGCGACCGACACCTTCCCGGCCCGCGCGTAGACGCGTTCGAATTCGTGCATGAAATGGATCGTGTCGTCCACGGCGAGCCCGATCGCGATGCAACCGACCAGCAGCGTGAAGACATCGAGCGGAATGCCAAGCCAACCCATCATCCCGAGGGTCAACGCGATGGGGGTGAGGTTGGGGATCATCGCGATCACACCCGCCCGCCAGTTTCCCACCGTGACTCCGATCAGGGGCGTGATCAGCAGCAGCGCCAGCACGTAGCTGTTGGCGAGGCTGCGGAGCACGGCGTTCACCACTTGACTCATCACCATCGTCGCGCCGGTGATCTCGTACTCGGCGTGGGGCCCGATCGTCGTCGCCGCGACTTCGTCGATCGCTTCGATCCAACCCGGGTAGAGCACCGCGTCCTCCCACGGAAGACGGACGCTGATGCGAAGGGTGCGGCCGTCGTCGGCACTCCACCCGCTCCCCGCCGATGCCGCGCTCTGATTCCAGAGCATCACGTTGCGCACCAGGGTGCCGCGCCGGGTGGGAATTCCGGCCGGGTCGTCCGGGTCGAGGCTGCGATGCACTCGCTCGATCACGTCGACCGGGGAAAACACATGGCCGGCGCGGGTCCCGTCGACTTCGAGGCCCCGAACCGCCCACTCGAAGGCGTGGACGCCCGCAAAGAGGGCGGGGTCGGTCAGCGCGGCGCGTTCGTCATTGCGCACCAGCACCTCGAGCGACATCAGGCCCCGGAACTCGTCGTCCACCGCCGCGGCACTTTCGACCAGGGGGTGGCCGGTGGGAAACCACGCCAGCGGATCGTGGGAGAGCCGAATCTGCGCGATGCCGACCACCGCGAGCGCCAACGCCGCGAGGGCGGTCCCGGCGACCGGGACGGGGGCGCGTGTGGCAAGGCGACCGAGACCCGCGAGCAGACGGCCGGACAGCCCGCGTTCCCTCCGCTCGGGGCGGTGCCGCAGGGGAGCGATCGCGAGCAGCGCGGGTGTGAGCAGGAAGGTGAAGAGCGTGGCGTACACGATTCCGATCGGGGCGAACACGCCGAACTCCGCGATCGGTGCGAGCGCCGCCGATTGAAACGAAAGCAAACCGGCGATCGTCGTGAGCCCGGTCAGGGCGATCGGCATTCCGGCGTGTCGAAAGGCCGCCCCGACGGCGCTCTCCACATTTTCGCCGGCGTCGAAGTGCCGGAAGAACGCCACGAGAAGATGCAGGACGCCGCAGACCCCGACAGCGAGGATGAATGCGGGGAGGATCTGGGTGGGGGCTCGCACCGGCGTCCCGGTCCAGGCCATCGTCCCCATCGTGGCGCCCGCCGCCACACTCACCACGGCGATCGGGATGTACACCCCGGGCGCGCGCCGGAAGAGCAGCGCGAGCAGCAGCATCGAGATCCCGAGAGACAGGAGGCTGAGCCGGATCATGTCGTGGCGCATCGCGCGCTGAAGTTCGATCGCCACCAGCGGCGGGCCGACCAGGTCTATCACCCAGCCCTCGCGATGGTGGTTGGCGAGCACGGCCCGTGCAGCGGCCACGATCTCTGCGTCCTCTTCGGGTGTGATCATCGGCGGGCGCGCGGGGTCGGAAGCGCTGGGCGGAACCGACGAAAACGCGCTCGTCTTGAGGACGAGGAGCGCCTGGGTGCCCGTCTCCGAAACCAGCAAGCCGCGCAACATCGGGTCGTCGAGCACCCGCCGTCGGAAGGCCTCGACGTCGGCACCGGGCAGGAGTGGGAACTCGCGTTCGAGCGGTCGAACCACCAGTCCCCCGCCCTCGCCCCGGACCAGGCTCGGCGCGCTCTTTAGGCTCGTCACACTCTCGAGGTGGGGCACCTCTGCCTCGAGTGCTGTATGGAGATTGGACAGGGCCGCAAGCGCCCCGGGCGACAGCACATCCTCTCCGCGCACCGCCACGAGCAGCAGCGCGTCGCGCCCGAAGGCCTCGCGAAACGCTTCATAGCGGGACTGCACCGGATCGTCGTCGCGGAGAAAGCCACGGCTGCTGGTATCCAGCTCGAGGCCACCGATCTGAGACAGGGGAAGCGCCGCTGCAACCGCAAACGCCAGGAGCCACGCGCGGTGGTGCCGCACGATCCAGCGCCCAATGGCCTCGAAGCGACCTTCCAGGGCGTCCCGAATCGGGCGGGCGCGTCGCCTGTCTCGCCCCGTTTCCACGAAGCGCCTTTCCTGAGCCGGCATTGCTTCCCCAACGCCTCCCGGAACCGCGGGTGGCTCCCCATCTCTTCGGTTTGCATCCGACTTTCTGGAGATGAGGGGTTTGCCCAACGCCCCAAGGAACAGGGGAATTTGTTTCGGTTCCGAGAAAAAGATCCGCCGCTTCGAGAATGACACGGGACGGCTCAGGATCTGTGGCGGCCCTTCCGATGAACGGAACAACCAGCAACCCCCGTACGAAGCGCACGCAGCGCGTGCGAACGGAGAGACCGGATGGACCTCGAACAACGCGTCATCAAGCTCATCGCCGATCACCTTGGCGTCCCCGCCAGCGATGTGTCGCGCGAAGCGTCGCTGCTCGACGATCTCACCGACTCGCTCACCGTCGTCGAGCTCATGATGACGATGGAAGAAGAGTTCGACATGGAGATCGCCGACGAGGACGCCTCCAAGATGAGCACCGTGGGCGACGTCGTCGACTATCTGGCGGGGCGCGCGGCCTAGCGCCCGTCCTCGAGGCGGTGATCCGCCTCGTGACGCGACGCCCACTCCGCTTCCTCGGGCTCCCAACCCATGGAGACTCGACAGGCGCGCGTCGCGTGGAGAGGTGCCAGCAGGGCATCTGCGACCTGCGCGGGTTCGAGACCCCCAGTCTCTGTCTCGACGGTTCCGAACGTGCCTGGATCGAACTCGTATTCGAGCGCCCGGTAGATCGCTTCCAGAACCGGCACGACGCGCTCCCGGCCGCCGACCGCAATCACGCCGCCGACGTGCGCGGCGCCCCGTACGATCCGTTGACCGATTCCTGCGAGTTTTCGCCGCCCGGCGGCATTGACTGAGAACGCCCCGGGGCAGTACTCGCCCGGGATCTCCCCGACGCGGGCGTCCACACCGAGACCCGCGAGCGCGTCGCGAATCCACGCCGCGCAGGCCTCGAAGCGGCTGTTGATTTCGGCGCGGGCATCCGCGCTGGGTCGCGACCAGGCAAAGGCGAGGCCTTCGCGCTGGAACAGGGCGGCCCGACCTCCGGCGAGGCGCAGCGTGACGCCGAAGCCAGCCTCGCGAGCGAGTCGCAGCGCGGCCGGAAAACCGGGGCGTCGGCGATCGGCAACCGAGAACGCCACCACATCGTCGGGCACATAAAGCCTCAGGGTCTCGGGGCACTTCCGGCGATCGACGCGGTGGAGGATTGCCCGCGAAAGCGCGGTGTCGAACGCGGGCCGACCTGCAGCGCTGCCGCGCACGATGCGGAGGTCTCCCCCCAAGACGGGCTCAGTCGACGCGGTAGAGGGCGGCGGCGTTGTCGTGGAAGACTTTGCGGAGGGTGTCGTCCGGGAGCTCCCCGAGGACTCGATCGGCGTAGTCGCGCGGCCGTTCCGCGGCGAGCGCCTGCGGCCCCGGGTGCATACAGGTCGGGTGGGGGAAGTCCGTCTCGTAGAGCATGTTGTCGGGGTAGAGCTCGAGGGCGGTCTCGAGCGAGTCGTTCTCGAACCAGAAGCACCCGTAGATCTGGCGTTTGAAGTACTCGCTGGGGAGCAGATCGTACTCGGGGTGCTCTTTCGCGACGCCGCTGTTGCTCCACTGCCAATCGAAGGATTCGAGCGCGTACTGGATCCACCCCACCCCGCTCTCGACGGACACGAAGCGCAGATCGGGAAAACGGTGGCAGATTCCGCTGAAGATGATGTCGGCGATGCATCNNCGGGCGAAATTCGCCTGCACGCCGATGTCATCGTGGTCCCGCAACAACTCTTTCGGATCCTCGCCGCCCCCGATGTGGAAACTGATCGGGAGCCCTGCTTCCTCGGCCGCGGCCCAGACCGGATCCCAATACCGGTTGCGGAGCGAGGGCTGACCGAAATCCTGGGGCTGGCTGCAGGCCAGAACCGCCTTGTGGCCGAGATCGGCACAGCGCTGGATCTCGCGGACGGTCTCGTCGGCATCCCAGAAGGGTGTTGCGGCGACCGGTATCAGGCGGTTGGGGTCTTCGCGCGTCCACTCGATCAGGAAATCGTTGTACGCCCGCACGCACTCGAGCATGAGCTCGGGCTCGCCCAGTTTGAGAAAACGCCCCGAACCGAACCCGCCGACATTGGGATACAGGACCTGGGCGCGGATCCCCTCCTGGTCCATGAACGCGAGACGGGCCTTCGCGTCGTAGGCACTGGGGGGCAGATCGTCCCAGGTATCGCGGTAGGCGGCGGGAAACACACCGTCAAAGCCCGCCATCGTGTACGCGCCCGGTGCGCCGGCGGCGCGCCCCCGGATGACCCACATATCCTTGCCGTCTCGCCGCTCCACACGCGGAATGTCATCGCCCCACTTGGCGGACACGCGCGAGGTCCACAGATCCGGCGGTTCGGTCAAATGCGTGTCGACGTCGATGACGGAATAGCGATCGAAGAGATCGGGCATGGGCGGCGCGTTTCCTCCGCGAGACAACCTACCACAGGGCCGCAATCGGCCTACGTGGCCCGCTCAGGAAGCGGTGCGACGGGGAAACTACGGGAAGTGAACGCGGGTGCTCGGCGCGCGGAGTTCGACACTCTTTTTCAATTCACGCCCATCGGGAAAGACCGCCACCAGCTCGTGTAGACCGGCCTCGATCTCGAGCCCGGCGAGCGGGGTCGTACCGGCCGCCTCGCCGTCGATGCGGATCTCGGCCGACGGATCCGCGTCGACGCGCAACATCACGAGCTCGGACGCAGGAGCGGACGCAACCGACCCGGACGGGGACGTGGGAGCGGTCGGCTGAACCCAACCGGCGGGTTGGAACAGGGGCCACAGCGGCGCACAAGCCAAGAGGGAGAGCGCGACGGCGGGCGCCACCAAGCGCGCGAGCCGGCGCGGCGGTGGCTCGAGGGCGAGTGCCTCCTGGAGGAAGAGCGGATTCTCCGGCTCGGCGGGCTGATAGGGCTCGTCGGACTCAGGGGAGTCGACGGACTCGACGGGCGCGGGGGAGCGCGGCTTGGCTGTCTGGACTGCGCCGAGAGCGACCTGCTGTGCCGCCTCGACCCGGTCCTTCTCGGCCACGCGCTTCGGCCGCAGGGACACGTCCTCCAGCCGTTTTCGCAATTCCGATTTGATCAAACGCGGAACGCCGTCGGTCAATCTCACCAGTTCGAGCTCGTCCCAGAGCCAGGTCGGTGCATCCCCCCGGTTTCCGACGATGCGGTGCACGAGCGTGTCTGCGAAACACCGGAGCGCCTCACCGCGGAGACTCCTGCGCAGGGCAACCTGTTGGGGCGGTGCGGAAAAGCCGGACAACACCGCTTCGAGCTCTTCGCCCTCGAGGCCCGCGAGGACGATCTGGAGTGCGCCGCCGGCCCGCGTCACCCATTCGTTGAGACGTTTTGCCGCCGCGACCGGGAGACTCTGCGCCTCGTCGAGCAGAAGGACGTGACGACGGCCGAAGCTCCCCTCGACCCGAACCCACGTCACGAACTCATCTTCACTGAGCGGGGCCGCCGCGTCCGCACCCATCCAAGACAACAACCACGGTGCAAATTCGTCCGGGTCGAGGTTCGCGAAGGGGAGATAGACCAGGCGGGTGCCGAGGGGCGGGTCCATTTCGAAGCGGCGCAGCACGAGACTCTTGCCGAACCCGGGGGGTCCGAGGAGGACGATGCGATCCGTGCCGCTCTCGAGCGCCTCACGGATCGTGGACAAGGCGCGTTCGTGCTCGGGNNTCGGGCAACGGGACGTAGCCACTGGGATCGACCGCGTCCTGAAGCAGCTTCAACTTCTCGAATTCGTCGCGCGTCATCGCCGGCTCCGCGTCTGCGCCACGCCCAGCTGGAGATCCCCTCGAACCAGAGCTGAAACAGGGCCTTCAGTCCCCCTTCTTTATGTGCGTTCGAGCCGGGTTTGGTGGCGCCGGGGCCCCTGGGGGACCTCGCGGGCCACCACGTTCGCGGCTGGGTGCAAGGGACGTTGGGTTGCGGAAGCTCCACGAGCGCCGGCGCGCGGGTGGAGCGACGCTTCAGGGATCGAGGCGTCGGGTCCCGCGCACGGCCGCTTCGTGGGGATCCATGGCGAAGCGCAGGGGAGAGAAGTCGGCTTCGCCTTCGATGGCCACCGCCACCATCGNNGGGTCGTATTCGAGGAGCTCGGGCCGCCCGCGCTCGGCGCGCGAGATTTCGTACCCGGTGTCGATCTGCGCGATCAGACCTTCGCTCACCCCCTCCTCGCCCGGCGCGCGGACCAGGTGGAGATTCGCGATCAGCGGGACGTCTCCGGGAGCGATCGGCTCGGGGTCTTCGAGTTCGATATGAAGGAGCACCTCATCGCCCCGCGCGACCTGCCCGACCCAGCGATCGTGGCGCGAGTGAAGCGTCACGTCGGCAACCTCCGCGTCGAACCCCCACTCGCTCGCGAGCGCCTTGGCAGCATCCTCAGTCGACGAAAAACTCGACACCAGATACCCACGTGGACGGATTCCCGCGCGGGCGACCACTCGAAGCTGCGCCAGGCTGAAGGGACCCACCGGACTGTCCGTGACCCGCATCACGTTGAAGGCCGCGTAGGGTGGGACACTCGGGTGGAGCGCCGGCGCGATCAGGGCATCGGCCGGCTCCTCCTCGATTTCGTAGGTGAGCTGGAGCATCGCCATCCCGCCGAGGGTCCAACCCGCGGGTTGCAGACTGGCGAGTTGCGGGCGCGTGGCGAGGGCCGTCGCGACATCCTGGGTTCCAAAATGCGGCATGGGCGCTAGTCGCTGCCTCCGGCAACAGCCACCTCGGGCGCCTCCTCCTCGGCGAAGTGGGGCATCACCTCTTGGGCAAAGAGGCGGAGACTGTCCAGAACCGCCGCCTGCGGGATCTCCTCGGCGGCGTTGAGCACGAAGTTCACGCGGTCGACACCGCAGGATTCCCACTTCTTGAGCTCGCGGACCAGGCGCTCCGGGGTCCCGACCCCGATCCCTTCGGGCGCCTCCTTCTCGGAACCTGGGCTGTCCGCCTGGCGGCGGGAGGCCGACAGCAGACCCGGGACGGGGTAGAAGCGCGACGGGTAGACTTCCTTGGCCATGTCGAGTTGACCGGCGAGATAGTTGAAGGTTCGGACCATCCCCATCCCGGTCTTGTAAGCGGCCTTCGCATCCTCGTGGCAGTAGAGAAAATTCACCGTCGCCACCTGGTCGTTCACGGTGAGTCCGACCGGTTCGCAAACCCGTATCCGGCGGCGGTACTCCTCGACCTTGCGCTCCTGCTCTTTGNNGAACTCGTCCCAGCTCTTCTTCGTGTTGTCCGGGTCGACGCGGAAGCCGCCGAGCTCGGTCCAGGTCGCCGAGCGGCCGGTGCCGAACTCGAGGCGGCCGTCGGAAACGATGTCGAGCACCGCCGCGCGCTCGGCGATCCGAACCGGGTGATTGAATTCGGGGACACAGATCACGATGCCGTGGCCCACGCGGATGCGCTCGGTCTGCATGGCGCACGCCGTCAGGAAGAGCTCGGGCGCCGCGCAGTGGGAATACTCTTCGAGGAAGTGATGCTCGACGGCCCAGACGTTGTGGAAGCCCAGCTGGTCCGCCAGCCGGACCTGCTCGAGGGCATTCTTGTAG
>JABAHO010007133.1_pt1 | contig 14481 bp, 13 predicted proteins | sample 7062071 | NCBI WGS metagenome assembly JABAHO01 (sample SAMN14534356, study PRJNA622989) | marine sediment metagenome | biome: marine biome [ENVO:00000428]; feature: marine pelagic biome [ENVO:01000023]; material: deep marine sediment [ENVO:00002113] | place: India: Gulf of Kutch | collected...
GTCTTCGAGCCGGCGCTTCCGGACGGGGCCATCGTGTCGGCGCGCAAAGGGTCGGGGAATTTCACGCTCGTCGCGCGGGGGACGAGTGCGCACGTCGGCCGCGCATTCTCTGAGGGGCGGAGCGCAATCCACGCGCTCGCCGATCTGACCGTGCGGGTGACCGAGTGGAACCGGGAGCCCGGCCTGATCGCGAATGTGGGTTTCGTGCGCGGCGGGGGCGCCGTGAATGTGGTCTCCGATCTCGCGTTGGCGCGCATCAATGTGCGGGTGGCGGAACGCGGCGGACCCGAGTGGGTCGAAGAGCGTCTCGCCGGGCTCTGCGCGGCGATCGAAGCCGAGCACGGGGTGTCCATCGCCATCCACGGCGGGTTCCTCTCCCCTCCGAAGCTCCTCGGCCCCGCAGAACAGCGCCTGCTCGAGAGCCTGCGCGACTGCGCGCGGGACCTCGGGTTCGATCTCGATTGGCGGGAGACCGGTGGTGTGTGTGACGGCAACAAGCTCGCGGCCGCGGGTCTCCCGACGCTCGACACCCTGGGACCGGTGGGCGGCGGTCTTCACAGCGATGCGGAATTCCTCGACCTCGATTCGTTGGTCCCCCGCGCCCAGCTCGTCGCGCTCTATATGCTGCGCTACGCGCGGGGTGCGTGGGCTCTCCCGGAACCGGTCGGCGCGGCTGGGAGCGCCTCATGAGCGAGGTCGAACGCGCTACTCGAGCGCTCCTCGACGCCGCCCAGCGCGAGCGAGCGGAGATCGACGCGATCCGTCCGCCCGATCCGGCGCTCGCCGCCACTGCGGCGGACCGTCTCGAGCGTTTCGGCGGGCAGCGGGGTGGGGCGCTCTTCTACCCCTATCTGGGCACCGGGAGGGGCAACGGCCCCTTCGTGGAGCTCATCGACGGCAGTGTGAAGCTCGATCTCATCGGCGGGATCGGAGTCCACTATTTCGGCCACGGTCATCCCGAGCTCACCCGGGTCCTGGTGGATGCGGCGCTTTCCGACACCGTGATGCAGGGCAATCTGCAGCAGAACGACGAATCGGCGGCGCTCGTCGACGAGCTGCTCCATCTCGCGCGCCGCGGTGGGGCGCCCCTCGACCACGTATTTCTCACCACCAGTGGCGCGACCGCCAACGAAAACGCCCTCAAGATCGCGTTTTGTGAGCGCCAACCCGCGGACCGCGTGCTCGCTTTTCGCGGCGCGTTCGCCGGTCGCACACTCGCGATGGCTCAGATCACCGACAACCCCGCCTACCGCGCGGGTCTTCCGACGGCGCTCGCGGTGGACTACGTGCCCTTCTTCCGCCCGGAGGAGCCCGAGGCCAGTCGGGCCGAGAGCCTCGCGGTCTTGGGGGAACACCTGAGCCGCCACCCCGGTCGCCACGCGGTGATGATCATGGAGCTGGTGCAGGGAGAGGGGGGCTACTACCCGGGTGAAGCGGAGTTCTTCCGCGCTCTCTGCGCGCTCCTCGTCGAGCGCGGTGTCCGCATCTGGTTCGACGAGGTCCAGACCTTTGNNCTTTTGCCTTCCAACACTTCGGTCTCGAGGAGTACGCTGCGCTCGTGACCATCGGGAAGGCGAGTCAGGTCTGCGCGACGCTCTTCGCCGAGGCCCTGAAACCGCCGCCGGGTCTGGTGAGCCAGACCTTCACCGGGGCGAGCAGCGCGATTGCGGCGTCGCGCTGTGTGGTGCGTGCCTTCGCCGAGGGCGATTTCTTTGGCGAGGCGGGCCGCGTCGCCCAGATCGCGCGCCGCTTCGCGCGCGGCTTCGACGCCATCGCCGAGCGGCACCCGGGNNGCTCCGGGGCCCCTATGGGCTCGGGGCGATGGTTGCCGCGACCCCCTTCGACGGGAGCGCCGCGACGACGAGGACGCTTCTCGACGCCCTCTTCCGGCGCGGGGTGATCGCGTTCTCCACCGGTGGGGCGCTCGCCCGGCTCCGTTTCCTCCCGCCGGTGGCCGTCCTTCGGGACGACCACGTCGACACGGCGCTTTCGGTTCTCGAGGACGCGCTGGAAGAGGTGGACGCCACTCGGCAGAACGGAAAGGGGGATCGGCGATGAATGTGTTGCGTCCGGTCGCCGAGGGGGATCTCGACGCGCTCCTCGCTCTCAGCGGGATGACCGGATTCGGGCTCACCACACTCCCGACCGACCGCGAACTCCTCGCGCGCCGCGTGCGCGGATCACTCGCCGCCTTCGAGCGCCTCGCCGACGGCGCCTCGCGGGGAGACGCCTATCTCTTCGTGCTCGAGGATCTCCACCGAGGCGAATTGGTCGGGACCTGCGGGATCGTCACCAAGGTCGGCGGCTTCGACCCCTTCTATGCGTACCGCATCGAAACCTCGGTCCATGAATCCAAGCGCCTCGGGGTTCGCAAGGAGGTCGAGGCCCTGCATCTGGTCGCCGAGCACGACGGGCCCTGCGAAATCGGAAGCCTGTTTCTCGCGCCGGCCGCCCGCCGCGGCGGAAACGGCCGCTTGCTCTCGCTCGCCCGCTTCTTGTTCATGGCAGAACACCCCGATCACTTCGACCCGGACGTCATCGCCGAGATGCGGGGGGTGATCGATTCCGAGGGTCGCTCGGTGTTCTGGGAGGCGATCGGCCGTCACTTCTTCGACGTCGATTTCCCTACCGCCGACTACCTGAGTGTGGTCGACAAGCGCTTCATCGCCGATCTCATGCCGAGCCACCCCATCTATCTCCCGCTTCTCCCCGAGGAGGCACGCGCGGTCGTGGGCCAGGTGCATCCCGACACCGAACCCGCGCTCCGGATGCTCGAACGCGAGGGCTTCCGGAAGAACGGCATGATCGACATCTTCGAAGGCGGGCCGGTCGTCACCTGTCCGCTCGACGAGGTGCGCGCCGTGCGGGAGAGCGAGTGCCACGCGGTGTGTGAGATCGAAGACGCCGCCCCCGAAGAATTTTCCGGTCCCGCGTGGGCCGTGGCGACGCCAACCCCCTTCCGCGTCTGNNGACGCCAACCCCCTTCCGCGCCTGCGCGGCGCCCCTGCGCCGCAGAGAAGACGGCGTCGTCCTGCCAGCGCGTCACGCCCTCGCCCTCGGCGTCAAAGTCGGCGATCCCGTTCGTATCGTGACCCTGCGCCCGGACGAGGCCCTCGAATGAACGGAGCCCCGGTGTCGGACCGGGGCACCCCGGAGGCCTCCGCTGCGCTGGCGGCGGAGGAGTGGAACTTTGACGGGCTCGTCGGCCCCACCCACAACTACGCCGGGCTCTCCCCCGGAAATCTCGCCTCGGAAGCGCATCGCGGCCGCATTTCGAACCCCCGCGCAGCCGCGCTCCAAGGCCTCGAGAAGATGCGCCTGCTCCACGAACTGGGCGTGCCCCAGGCGATCTTGCCTCCGCCGCCGCGACCCGCTTTTGCCTGGCTCGCGCGTCTCGGGATGGGGCACGACGCGCAGGCGGCCTTGTCGCGCGCGGCCCGCGAAGCGCCCGCACTCCTCGCGGCGGCGTGGAGCGCGTCGAGCATGTGGACCGCGAACGCCGCGACGGTCTCCCCTTCGGCCGATACCGCGGATGGGCGCGTGCATCTGACCCCCGCCAACCTCGCGGGGGAGGCGCATCGTCGCCTCGAGCTCGAATCCACCGCGGCGACCCTGCGGGCGGTGTTCGCGGATCCCGCAGTCTTCGCTCATCACCCGCCAATCCCCGATCGTTTCGGAGACGAGGGGGCGGCCAACCATTTGCGGTTGGCGGGCGACTACGGGTCCCCCGGCGTGCAAATCTTCGTCTACGGGACACCGGAAGAACCCGGCGCGCGTCGCCCCCGTCGACATCCGGGGCGTCAACACGAACGGGCGTCTCGCGCGGTGGCCCGCCAGCACGGGCTTCACCCCGACCGGGTGGTCTTCGTCCAGCAAGATCCCGCCGCGATCGATTCGGGCGTCTTTCACAACGATGTCATCGCGAGCGCCGACCGGGATTGGCTCTGGCTCCACGAAGGGGCGTGGGCGGGCGGCGGCGATCGCGCCCGCGAAATCTCGAGCCACCTGAAGCGCGCGGGGGTCGATCACCGGTTCGACCTCGATCGCGAAGAGAACCTCCCGCTCTCCCTCGCCGTCTCGACCTATCTCTACAACTGCCAGGTGGTGAAGCTCCCGGGGGGCGCGCGCGCCTGGATCGGGCCCGAGGAGGGCAGGGGCGTCGCCGCGGTGCGGACGATTCTCGAGCGCTTCGAGGACGAGGGCGTCGTCTCGGCCCTCCATTATGTGGACCTGCGAGAGAGCATGCGGAACGGGGGCGGCCCCGCGTGTCTGCGGCTGCGGGTGGTTCTGCGCCCCCACGAAGCCCGGGCGATCGCAGGGGGCGTCGCGTACAGCGAGGCGCTCCACCGCCGTCTCGCCGACTGGATCGAATCTCGCTACCGCGATCGGGTGGGTCCCGCGGATCTCTCGGATGGGGCCTTTGCCGCCGAATGCCTCGACGTCCAACGCGGTGTGTGCGAGCGGCTGGGACTGCCGGCTCTGGCGGAGCTGGAGCCCGGGCGAAGCGCGTCATCTGCTATCCAAGAGCGCTAGCCCCTACGAAGTTTCGATCGGGTTGCGAGGGGCGCGCGAGGGTCGGGTGAAAGCGCCGATGGAGCCGGCCGAGCTCAGAGAACGACTACAGCGCTTTTGTGAGCACCACTACGGGCCCGACGCCCGCGTAGAGGATCTCGAGGGATTTTCCGGGAGCCACGGGGGCCTCACCTTCGGTTTCGCGTGCCGTCGCGAAGGGGGGGAACGCGAAGAGATGGTGATCCGGATGGCGCCACGCGGAGTTCGGCGCAGCGGGAACACAGACGTCGCGCGGCAGGCGCCACTGCTGCGCGAGCTGCGTCGTCACGGCTTTCCCGTGCCGGCCGTGTGCTTCGCGGGGCAGGACGACGAGTGGTTCGATACGGCCTACATCCTGTTCGAGCGCTTACCCGGTCGCGCCTTCATCGTGTGGGATCCGGACCCGGCCTTCGACCGCCGCCCCGAACGGGTGGCCCCGCTCTGGTACCACGCGCTCGAATTGCTGGCGCGGGTTCACGCCTTCGATTGGAAACGACACCTTCCCGATTGGGAAGCGCCAACGCCCATCGAAGGCGAGGTCGCGCGATGGGATCCGGTGCTCGCCAAGGCGGCGGAAGACGAGTGGATCCGGCACGGCGAGCGCGTACGCGCCCTGCTCCTCGAGACCGGGCCCCTTCCCTCGCCCGTCGGACTTCTCCACGGCGATTGCCAGCCCGGCAACATTCTCTTTGGAGAGGACGGGCGTGTGGAGGGGCTCCTCGACTGGGAACTCTCCGCGATCGGCGCGCAGGACTACGACCTCGGGTGGCTCATGATGATCGGCGACCGCGAGAGCTTCCACCCGAGTTGGTGTCCGGTGAATCCGCTCAGCCCCGAAGAGATGATCGCGGCCTATGAAGACGCGGCCGGCCGCCGGCTCGCCGGCATCGATTGGTACCGGGCGCTCGCGGGCTACAAGATGGGCGTGGTGACGGGGCTCTACACCCGACTACACCGGGAGGGCCACCGGCCGGATCCCGCCTGGGAGCGTTTTGCCCTGGGGGTTCCTTTTCTGTTCGGTCGCGCGGAGTCGCTCCTGCGCGCCCTCTAGCGTCGAGCCGCGACCCTCCCTCCTTCACCCCGCGCTTCGCCGAAGGTCAGAACTTCCCGAACACCCAAAGGTCAGAACACCCGAGGTCCGGACGCACCCGTTCACCGCTCGCCGTCGAGTCGCTTCGGGTTCACGATCCGGACCTTGTCTTCGACGCTCTGTAACACGTGTGCCACGAGCGAGGCGTCGCCGGCGTCGAGCGAACCGTCGCGAATCTTGCCGGTGAGCTCGCGGTTCAACGCGTCGAGTTCCCCGGGGTGTCCGAGCAGGGCCGCCACGCGCTCGCGTTCGGCGCGGTCGAAGGTGTCGGCGTGTTCGAGTTCGCGGCGTACGATCCGCAGAAGGTGGAGGGACACGCGGGTTTTGAAGCGCGCGTCGTCGTCGAGCGCGGGGAGCAGGGTTTCGAGAAAGGCCGAGACGGTTTCCAGGAGATTGGTCGCGCTGGGTCGGTCTTGGGACATGTTCAGTCGAGGCTTCCATCGAGGGTCTTCAAGAGGTCGTACTCGATTTCGGAGACGTTGCGCCCGCACGCGGCGAAGACCACCGAATCTCTTCCGCCGTACACATGGCCGTGGGCCTGCATCAGGTTGATCACGGCCCAGCGCACCAGGCCGTAGATCTCCCAGTAGCGAACGCGTTCGGGATCCACCCCGACGCCGCAGGTCGCGGTGTAGGCCGCAGCCAGATCGGCGCGTTGTCCAAAGCCTCCCACTGGCGCGTCCCGTACACCAAAGCGCCAGGAGCGGGTGCACAACCAACCGATGTCCTCGAGCCGGTCGCCGCTGTGGCTGCACTCCCAGTCGAGTACGGCGCGGATCCCCGCCGCTGTCACCAGAAAGTTGCCGTTCCGAAAGTCGCCGTGGACCAGCACGGCGCGGTCGATCGGGACGCGGTGCTCCTCGAGCCAACGAAAGCCGAGTTCGAGGGCGGGGTGCGCCTCGTCGTAGTGGTCGAGGCGGTCGCGCTGGGCCGCGATCGCATCGGCGCTCTCCGGAATCTCGGGGAGGAAGGGTAGACCCTGCGGGTCGATCGCGTGGATCGCAGCGAGGATCTCGCCGCACTGGGCTGCGAGACGCGGGCGTACGTCCGCGAATTCCGCGTCGCGCAGCAGTCGGCGGGGAAGGGCCACGCCCTCGACGCGCTCCATCACGAACCCGCGCCCCAAGTGATCGCGTTCATCGAGCAGGAAGTAGGGCTTGGGGGTGGGGATTCCCGCGTCATGGGCGGCGCGCACGAGGGCGTATTGCCAGTCCGGCCGGATGAAGGGACTCATCGGCGCGCGGTAGGTCTCCTGGCGGAGCACCAGGCGAAGCGGCGTGGGCGCGGTGTCCCGGACCTCGAAGAAGGTCGTGCGGTTCGAGCCGCCACCGAGGGCCGTGTCGATCCCATCCACCCGGGCCGCCGTGCCAAAGTGCCGCCGCGCGAGCGCACCGAGCGCTGCTGAAAGCCCCTCTTCGCGCTCGTTGTCCACCCTTCGCCTCAGTGTTGCCGGGGGCGCCTCAACTCGGGAAGCCCACCGTCTCGCCGTCGCGGACGAGATCCAGGTATTCCGAAAACCCCAGACCCTTCTGGCCGTTCCAGGTCCACTCGGTCATGGCTTCGGTGATCTGGGTGCGGAGCTCTTTGCCGTTTTCCTCGCGTCGGTTGCGCAGCGGCGCGAGCGAGAGCACCTCGCCCCGGATGCGTTCGGTGCGCCCTTCGGCCCGCACCGCGATCTCCACGGCGACCTGGTGGCGGTCTTCGTTCCATTCGGTCATGAGATCCACGTCGCGGATTTCTTCGTAGCGTCCCTCTCGGTACAGCACCCCGTGGCGCCGGGTCGTCCCGTCGAGGTCGGTGATCTTGAGGATCATGAACCCGGCGTCGGGTCCGAAGTTCCCGACGAGGAGGCGGTGACAGAAGATGTTCTGCCAGTAGCGCGGTCCCCAGGAGTGGTCGCGCCAGCCGAATCCGTCGAGCTGCCATTCCTCTTCGCCGACGCGCACCGGGCCGCGCACGCGGGTGTGCTGGTTGAAGTGGCCCCGGGAAAAGTCGCGACCGTAGAGGGGCTGCACCGCATCGCCCCGCGGTTCGCCGCCGTGCAGGGGAGAGATCCCCTCCATGTCCCAGTCCACTTCGCAGTGGACCCGTTCGTTCTCGCGAAAGGCCCGGCTCGGGTCGAGCAGCTCGCGCGCCTCGCGGAGGACGAGGAGGGGCCCTTCGTAGCGGGTGCGAAAGCGCCGGAAGGGCTCGACGACCTCGTAGCGGAGGCCACCGGCGGAAAAGGCGTCGTTGTCCGCGATCTCGGGTCGCCCGAACATGAAGCCCAGACGCCCGTCCGGGAGATAGAGGCAGGCCGAGAGTTCGGCGTAGCCCTCGTTGGCGCGGTTTCCGAGGCGGAACCACGCGCCCATGCGCTGTCCCGGATCGAAGCAATTCCAGTAGACGCTCTCGTTGAAATTGCGCGCGGCTTCGAGCGGATGGGGATATTCGTCTTGTTCAGTGAGAAGAAAGTCGTCGGACGACACCGGCTCCGCGCGGTTCGCACCCGCGCTGCGCAGATCCGGGTTCGCCACCCGCAGCTCCGTCGCGGGACACGCAGGAGGCGGGGGGATCTGCTTGACCCTCGCTTCCGGCCGCCGATACCCTAGCCCGCCCCCCGGTCCGCTCCCNNAGAGCCGACCCCGAGGAACACGCCGTGAAAATCGCCTACATGCCCGACACCCATTTCGGCACCTTCGACCAGGCGCAGCCCGGCCGGGACGAGGTGGCCGACGCGGCAGAGCATCTCCTCGCAGAAGCGGAACTCGCGGAGTCCGTGGGGTTCGACGGCCTGTGGCTGCCCGAGCGCCACGCGCGCACCGAAACCTTCTTTCCGTCGACGCTCACCCTGATGGCGGCCATGGCCGCGCGCACCGAACGCGTCGACATCGCGACCACGGTGATGATGCCCACCTTTCATCATCCGGTGCATCTGGCCGAACAGCTCGCGATGGTCGATCACCTCTCGCGGGGTCGACTGATCTTCGGGGCCGGTGTCGGATTCCACGAGGACTACTTCAAGCTCTTTGGCGTTCCGATGGAAGGCCGCGGACGTCGCTTCGAAGAAACCCTCGACATCCTCCACGGGGTCTGGACCGAGGACCGCTTCAGCTATCACGGTGAATTCTTCGATTTCGAAGACATCCGTCTCGCTCCCAAGCCCTATCAGCAACCGCGTCCGCCGATCTGGATCGGCGCCTTCAACCCCAAGGCGATCGAGCGCGCGATCCAGTGGGATGGCTGGGTGTGGTGGTTTCCCGAAGTTCTCGAGGACGTGCGGCAGATGGCGGACCAGATGCGCGAGCGGGCGGACAAGGCCGGGCGCAAGAACTGGAGCTTCGCGATGGGGCTCGAGGGCTGGATCGACGAGAACGAGACGCGCGCCCGCGAACGCCACGGGCCGCGTTGGGTGCGCGAATCGAGTTTCTACGACGCGCGCGGTGCCGGGACCTCCAACGAGGGAATCCAGGCCGAGCTCGAGAGCCGCTATCTGACGCTCGGGGGGAGCCAGAAGTGGCTCGACTGGTTGGGCCGCATCCGGGACATCATCGCGCCGGACTATGTGTGCATCCGTACCCGCACGCCCAAACCGGAAGGCGATGGCTACTACCCCTCCAAGCAAGAATGTCTCGAGTGCATCGAACAACTGGGCGCGGTGCTCGACCGGCTCTAGACGAAACCCCCGAATCCAGGGAAGGAGTCACCCATGAAAGCAATCCTCACGGCGCTCGCGCTGGCTCTCTCGGTGTCGCTCGGCGCCGCTGCCGAAGANNGCCGCCGCCGAAGACTGGCACGAATCGAAATGGGGCAAGGGCGACACCCTCGGCTCGGTCAACTTGATCACCCCGGAGAGTGTGGTGAAGGCGGCGAGTCTGGTGAAGACCGGCAAGCGCTACGCCCTCGGTCTCGTCACCAGTCGCGAAACCCCCGCTTTCGGCGCGCGCACCTTCGAGCTCTTCGCGGTCTCCCACGGAGGCATCTTCAACGGCACCAGCGACCCGGTGGGCCCCGGTAAGCTCACCTCCAACGACGACTGGGTGCTGGCCTTCATGGGGGTCGGCTCGCAGCTCGACGGGTTGGGTCACGTCGGCATCGACCACGTCTACTACAACGGCAACAAGGTGGGTGACTTCTTCGCGCCCGGGGGTCTCGAGAAACTCGGGACCGACCAGGTTCCGCCGATCGTCGCCCGGGGCGTGGTGCTCGACATCGTGGGTCTCATGAAGACCACCGCGCCGGGCAAGGTGATCACCGAGGGCGGCCTCGAGATGCTCCGCGAAGGCGTGCCGGTGGGTCGCGCCGAAATCGAAGGCGCGCTCGCGCGCCAGAACCTCACCCTGGAAACGGGCGATGTCGTGTTGATCCACACCGGGTACATGGAGATGGCCGAGATCGACAAGGCCCGGTACATGAAGTCGGTCCCCGGCCTCAGCAAAGAGGGTGCGATCTTCCTCGCGGGCTTCGACCCCGTCGCCATCGGAGGCGACACCTTCGCGCTCGAAGTCCTCCCGGATCCCGATGGCGGGGTCTTCCCGGTCCACCTCGAGCTCCTGCCCAAGCGCGGTATCTACATCCTCGAGAATATGGTCACCCGTGAGCTCGTGAGCGACAGCGCATGGGAGTTCATGTTCATCCTGGGTCAGGCGCGGATGAAGGGCGCGGTCCAGATGATCATCAACCCGGTCGCCATCCGCTGAACCGAGCGCCGCTCGACCACGGCTCGACCCGGAGCGCGGACCGCGACGGTGACCCGAGCGCGCGACGGCGAAGTCGGTCTCTAGAGCTTGGAGATGACCTTGTCGCCGAAGAGGCGAATGTCGGCCAGGGTNNACCTCCTGCTGCCACATCTGGAGCTGTTCGAGGCAGGCCTCCGGTGTTCCCGCGATGAGTCGGTCTTCGGCGGCGCGTTCGAAGGCCAGGTCTTCAGCGCGCTCCACGCCCTCGAGATAGCGGTCGGGGAGGTAGGCGCCGTTCTCGAAATAGAAGCGGTGCGTGACCATCGTCGGGTCGGACTTGCTCGCACAGTCTTCGTAGGACGAGCCGATGATGCAGTCGCGCATGAGGCACACGAAGGGCTTGCGTCCGTTTGCGGCCGCGGCCTCGCGATAGCCGGCGGTGAATTCCTTGATCACCGGGAGGGACTGCACCGGGTCGGCGATCCACCCGTCGGCCATCTTGCCCGCCCGCGCGAGCCCGGGCGGCGACCAACCGGCGAACCAGATCGGCGGGCCGCCCTCCTGCTGGGGCGTCGGGGTCACCCGGACATTGTCGATCGTGTGGTAGCGGCTGGCATAGGAGAAAGCCTCTCCGGTCCACGCCTGTCGGCACACAGCGATGGCTTCTTCGGTGCGCCGCGCGCGCTCCTTCGGGTTCACGCCGAAGGCGCCGAAATCGACCTCCTGGTACCCGATGCCCATCGCGACCACCATGCGGCCCTTGGTGGCCCGGTCGATCACCGCGATGTCTTCGGCCAGTCGGATCGGGTGATAGAGCGGGGCGAGGAGGACACAGGTGCCCACGCGAATACGCTCGGTCTTCATCCCGACCAGACCGGCCATCAGGACCGGAGCCGGGAGGTACCCGTCTTTCTGCTGGTGGTGTTCGGTGAAGTAGAAACCGTCGAAGCCCGCGTCTTCGCAGGCCTGCGCCTGCTCCACGATTTCGTCGATCATGCGGTCCGCGTTCTCGCCGCGGGGCGGATCCTGGGTGCAGGGGAAGTAGCCGACCGGAAGACTCATCGCGGTTCCTCACATGGGGGGCGTCGGGGGATCGTATCAAGCCTCGGGGGCGGGGAGGGGGCGCGAAGCGCGGCCCCGGCGCCGGCGCCGGCCGAGCAGGATCCAGAGCGCCGCGAGTGTGGAGAGCGCGCCCATCGTGTTGAAGGCGGTCTGATAGCTCTCGGCGACCAGGACCAGCGTCGTGCAGAGCGTGGAGCCGACCACCAATCCCGTATAGGTGAAGAGCATCGCGGTACCGATGGTGTCGCCCACCTGGTCGGGCGGGGTCGTGCGCGAGAGCTCCGCGAGATAGAGGCCGTTCCAACCCGACGCCGTGATTCCCGCCACCAGACAGACGGCGTGGACCGCCGCGAGGCCCCAACCCGGATCGATCGCGGCGACCCCCATCGTCGCCACCCCGCCCGAAAGACCCAGGAGCGCCAGGAGCGTGCGCGGGCTGTTGAAACGGTCGGCCACCCAACCCCAGACGATGCGCGAGAAGAGTCCACCGACCTGCATGGTCGAGTAGATCGCACCGGCGAGAATCAGGTCGTTGTCGCCGGCGTCCACCAGGTACTCCGCGACCAGAAACACGATGACCAGGGAGAAGAGCGACATCTGCATCATCGCGAACACGAAGGACGCGATCGTGAGGCGTCGGAGCTCGAGGTCGGCCATCAGGTCGCGCAGTGCGCGCGCCGAGCGGTGGGGCGCGAGGGATTCCGCGCGCGAGCGTCGGGCGTCGAGACTGCGGCGCACCGGTTGCAGCAGGAACACGGTGAGGAGGAGCGCTACGACGGTGACCAGCGCGGCCGCACGCCATCCAAAGGGTTTCTCGATCATCGGGAGCGCGATGCCCGCCGTCATCGCACCCATCGGCGCGCCCGCCTGTTTGACCGAGAACACCAAGGCCCGCCAACGGGGCGCGGTGGCATCGGCGAGGATCTGACTGGCTGCGGGGGTGAAGGGTCCGTAGCCCAACCCCAGGAGTAGAGCGGAAATCGGAAGACACCAGACCAGCGCGGTGTTGGCGAGAAGGATGGCCGGGGCCATGACCAGGATGCCGATCTGCGTGGCGCGCACAGGGCCGTAGCGCGCGACGGGGCCCCCCGAGAAGAACGAGACGATTCCGGCGCCGAGGAAGACCAGAGCCACGTAGTAGCCCACCAGCGCTTTCGGGATGCCGAGCTCGGGGGCGATGCGTTCGGCCAGAACCGCCACCGTGAAAAGACCCGCGGCCGTCACCACCTGCGAGAGCAGCGTCACGACGAGCGGCATCGCGACGCGGGGGGATCCGTCGCTCAAGGCGCGGCCCCGCGATGCACTATGCTGGCCCGCGAAACCTTCTTTTTCATCGCGGAGGCGGGTGTAGCATGAAGACCATCGTCGAGCCGGTGGAGTACGACGACGCTGTGGCGGAGGTGCGCGCCGTCTACGACGACATCATGAAGACGCGCGGGATCGACTTCGTCCCCAACTTCTGGCGCACCATCGCCCACGACCCGGCGCTCCTGCGCCGCACCTGGGAAAGCCTGAAAGAGATCATGGCCCCCGGCGCGCTCGATCCGATGACGAAGGAGATGATCGCCGTCGCGGTGAGCGCGACCAACGGCTGCGAGTACTGCATTCGCTCCCACACGGCGAGCGCGCGAAAACTCGGCATGACCGACGCCATGCTCGGCGAGCTCATGTCCGTTGTGGGGATGTTCAACGAGACAAACCGCCTCGCCTTCGGCTACCAAGTGGAGCCCGACGAGGTGTTTTTCAAGAAACGCTAGGCGGGCGCGCCGCGGACGGTGCCGCCCCCGAGCCGAGGAGACGAAGACGTGGATTTTCTGTTCAGCGCTGACATCGTGAAACCCGCCGGGATGGCGAACGACGAGTTCATCAAGCTCTGGCACCAGGAAGCGACGGCGGCCACCGCGGCCCTCGACGCCGGCGGGATCAAGGNNCTTCGATTTCCCCGACGCGGACTCGGTGGACGCCGCGGTGCACTCGTTGCCCTTCTGGGCCTCCGGTCACCACGAGATCGTCCAGAACATCCAGATGACGCCACTGCGCGACTACCGCAACTGGTTCGAAGATCTCAAGAAGATGATCTAGGCGAACTTCGGCATGATCTCCGACGCGACTTGCTCCACCGTCGTGGCGGTGTCCAGGATCGGCTGAATCGCCACCTGGTGGACGCCCGCGTCGCGCATCATCCCGATCGATTCCGCCACCTGCTCCGCGGTTCCCGTGAGCGTGGTGGCGCGGATGATGCGTTCGCTCAAGAGCGGCACGTGCTCTTCCTTGAGTTTCTGCAGGTACCCCGTGTAGAGCTTCAGGTGCCGCGTTTCGACGGGCTCGCCCGGCGCGTGGTACGCCCCTTTAAAGGCGTGGATCTCGTCCCGGAGCTCTTCCGGTAGACAGTCCGGGTCGAGACGCGCCGAGAGCGCAAAGATGTTGCTCGACGAGGCCACCATCGGCCCGACGGCCTCGCGCACCTCGCGCGATTCGATCGCGACGCCCGGCGGTGTGAGGTAGAAGGCCGTCATCGACAGGATGTAGATGTCGTCGAAGTTCCGCCCGGCGCGCTCCGCCCCGATGCGCACGTTGTCGAGCAGGAATTTCAGAAGCTTCGGGTGCACCGCTCCGAAGAGGATGACGCCGTCGGCGATCTCACCGGCGAGCTGGCAGCTCTTCGGCCCGCTTGCCGCGATGTAGGTGGGGATCGGGTCGGCGATGTTGATGAACCCAAAGTCGGGATTCAGGAACTTGATCTTGCGGTGGCGGTCGCCCTCGCTGTAATCGGTGATCTCGCCTCGAAAGAGGCCCTGACACACCTCGACGTGCTCGCGCAGCTCCGAGAGCCGAGCCGCCGGCATGCCCATCGTGCGCCGCGTGGTATTGCCCGTCCCGATCCCGAGGATCGCGCGACCCGGCGCCAGCTGATTGATCGTCGCCATGCCGCAGGCCGTGAGCGGCGCGATGCGCGACGAAGGATTCGTCACCCCGGGGCCCAACTTGATGCGATCGGTCTTGAGCGCACAAGTGGTCAGCGCCGCATACACCTCACTCCCGAGCATTTGCGTGTCGTAGAGCCACGCATGCGAAAACCCCCGGTCCTCGGCGAGCTTCACCTCATCCGCGACCGCAATC
>JABAHO010009577.1_pt1 | contig 14404 bp, 11 predicted proteins | sample 7062071 | NCBI WGS metagenome assembly JABAHO01 (sample SAMN14534356, study PRJNA622989) | marine sediment metagenome | biome: marine biome [ENVO:00000428]; feature: marine pelagic biome [ENVO:01000023]; material: deep marine sediment [ENVO:00002113] | place: India: Gulf of Kutch | collected...
CTTCGAGTTCAAGGCGGCCAAGGACATGCAGCGGTTGTTGATGCAACAACGCGCCGAGCTCGAATCGATGCTGACCCGAGCCACCCCGACCGAGTTTTCTGATCCGCGGCTGGATACCGTCCAGATCGGCACCTCGGTCACGGTCACCGACACCGGGAGCAGCCAGGCTCACACCTACCATATCCTCGGCGCGTGGGACGGCGACCCGACCCGCAACATTCTCAGCTACCCGGCGGCGCTCGCCCAGGCATTACTCGACCGTCGACCGGGCGACACGGTCAAGGTGCAGGACGAGGAAAGCAGCCGCACCCTCAGGATCGACCGAATCGAGAAGGTGCCCGAGGAACTCCTGCAAGCGCTCTGAGACAGGCACCGTCGCCCGCTCAGGCCAGACCGATATCCCGCAGCAACCGGCGGGCAACCTGGCGACATTCGAATTGCTCCTCGGCAATCTGCCGCGCACGCTGGCAATGAGCACGGTAGTCACGATTGATCTCCTCGATCGCGGCGGCGGCTTCCTCGACTGCTCGAAACGCAAACAAACCGCGGCCGGTGGGCAGGTATTTGCCAAACCCGGTGTCCTGGGTGACGACCGGTTTGCCTGAGGCCAGGTAACAAACATCCCGCTCGCTGAACCAACCGCTGCGCAGCCGCACGTTTTGGTCCTTGGCCACCGTGAACTCGGCGCGTGACTGGCGGATATAACGCGGATACGCCCCGAACACGTCGAGCGACATTCTGAACGGTGAAATGACATGCCAACCGTGGCCTTCAAGTGTTTCCCGGTCACCCGGTTCATTGATCATCACGGCCAACTCGAAATCCTGGTCGGTCAACCGTGGCAGGTCGATGACTTTCTCCCACTCATGATGTTTGCTCCAACGATACGTCTCACCGTCGTACTCGATGTCGCAGCCCTGCTGGCGATAGTTTCCAATCGTGGTGAAAAACCGCGCGTCAGGCGTCTCGCAGGCCGGCCAGTAGGCGAGATCGATCGGTTGCCGGGTCTTGACGATCTTGAGGTCGCCAAGCGGCACCCGGCAATCGGCGGCCCCGTAATTCTCGCCGTAGGTCGCCACCCGGTGATGGGCGTCAAAACATTCACGGGCAAAAACCTCGCCTGCGGCCAGGCGCAGCTCGGCGGTAACCGGGTCGGTCTCCAGGTAGACCCGCAGCGGTGCGGCAAGGTGTTCCTCGCGCAGGATGGTGCCGCCGGTAATATTCAGGAGCAGGTCACAGGTCGCATACAACTCATCGACCTTTTTGGCGGTCAAGCCCCAGCATTCCTGCGGGCGCTCAGCCAACCGATACGCCCACCGGTTTTCCAGCCCGATCTGTTCCATCGCCCGCGCCACGTGATCCACCGCATACTGGCAGTCATTGGTCAGGCGGTTCTGGACCGGGTGATACGGCCAGGCCGCACTGTCCTCGATATACCAGACTTCGTGGCCGAGATGGTGCAATCCGAGCAACCAGTGCAGGTGCATCCAGGCCTGGCCGCCGAACGGGCTCTGGCCCATCATGCCGAGGGCGATGATGCGCAACGGGCGACGGCTCATGGTCACGGAGAACATCCCTGCAACCGGTTGGCAGCGAGGAACTGTTGCATCGAGTGCCGACAGCGGACGAAACGTTGTTCGACCGGCGACGGCAGGCTGGTCTGGCCGGCCAGCTGGTTGCGGAGCCGCTCAAGGCACTGCGCGGCACAGTCCGGGGCGAACAATTCCACCCAGTCAAGACCAAGCATCTGGCAGAAGGAATAAGTGCGCGTGTCGTGACCGACAAATACGACCGGCAACCCGTTCGCCAGGGCAAGCATACCGGCATGCAATCGCATGGCCAGTACCACGTGAGCGGGTTCCGTGTAGACAGGCAGGTAATCGTCAGCGGAATCGCTTTCCAACAGGATGGCCGGATCGATGTCCAGCAGGCTTACCAGGTTGCGATCGTAGGGTTCGTGGATCGCAAACCGCACCTCGTAACCTGACAAGCCGGCGAGCAATTGCCGCATCAACTCGATCTGCACCGGCTGGTCAACACTGTCAGGCCAACGATGCATGAGGAAGTTTCGCGCGGTCAGGATCACTCGCCGCCGACTGATCGCCGCCGGCAGCGGAAGCGCCGGGCGGCCAGCCCAATACAGGACCGGACATCCTGTCATCAGGATGTTGCGCACTCCCGCCTTTTCGACCACGTCAGCGCTGAACGGGTCGCGAACGCCACCGATTTCGCAGTGCGCGTGAAGGGCAATGATCATTTCGCGCGTCTGGCGGCTGACCTCGAAATCGTTGAGTTCGCGCGCGCTACCACCGATGCCGAAGGGCACAACCGGCACCTTGATCCGTTCGAGCGTTGGCGGATCGAGAGCGAGCGACCAGGCATGCTGGTAAAGGTTGGTGCCGCACAGCACGGCCGCAGTCGTTTCATTGATCTGTCCCAGGTCACGGTCCGTTAGCGGTTGGCGCACGCTGAACCGGCAGAAGCGAGTGTCCGGATGAAGCAACCGGCGAATCGCGCGTTCGATGAACTCGTCACCAACATTGCCGGTCCCAATGGCGGGCGTCAGCAGGGCGATGGATTGGGGCATGGTAGCAGGACTCTCGCTCAGGTTTCGGGTGATTTCGGCGGGGATGACGGCTGCGGTTTTCGCTGTCGCGCCTCCTCGTAACAGGCCAGGATCCGATCCACGTACCGTGGCATGGCGAAATGCTCAAGGACACGCGCCCGAGCCGCTTGACCCATCTGCGCGGCAAGGGACCGGTCACCAAGCACCTTGTCGAGAGCGTCGACCGTGGCAGCCACATCATCCGGCGGGATGATCCAGCCGGTCACCCCGTCGGTGACCGCCTCCGGGGCACCCCCGCTGTTGCTGGCAATCACAGGGCAGCCGCATGCCATCGCCTCGAGATAGACATTGGCCACCCCGCCTTCATGGTGGGCTGGCGACGCAAACACCGTGGCCCGCCGGTAACAGGCCGGTAACTGGTCGCGACTGAGGAACCCGAGATACCGGAAATTCCGGCCAGCCCCTGCCGCGGCACATTGCTTCTCAATCCGCTCCAGCAGGGAGGTCGAGTGACCGGCCACCTCGAGGATGATCTCCGGATAGCGAGAGCGGATCTCGAGCACGCCGTCAACGATCGTTTGCAATCCTTTGCTCTCGGCCAGGTTACCCANNGCTGAACGTTTCGGCGTCGACACCACAATGAACGACGGTGATGCGGTCCCGCTCGATCTTGTGTTTGGCTGAAACAAAATCGGCGATATTGGCGCTACATGCCATCAAGGCATCGGCTTGCTGGATACAGAATTCTTCCAGGGGAATCCCAAAGCGTGCCAGCGGACTGTCCGCTAATGGCCAGTGGAGACGCTCGACGAGCAGGGAGAGCGGAGCATGCAACTGGACAACCACCGGCAGCCAGTTCCAGGGCGTGCGATCCAGCAAACAGGCGAAGCCTTCCGCGCCGTAATCCGCAAAATCCACAACATCGAATGACATCTGCTGGTGTTGCACGGCCAGGAAATCATAGACCTGCCAGGTGTAACCCAGCCAGTAAGCCATGTCCTCGTAAACCGGAAACTGCCGGTCCAGGCGGGGCAACCGATGAACAGCGACCCCGTTCGCCTGCTCTGTCTGAACCGTGGTTTGTGGCTGTCGGCCGCCACAGATGACGTGAACCTCGTGACCGGCTCGGCTCAGTGCGCGGGCTTTGTTCCAGGTCTGAGTGGCGATGCCCCCGGCGATCGTTTCCGGCGGGTACCAGCGGGAAGCCAGGCAGATTCTCATGGTTGATCAATGGAGGGCGGCGGCGCGGTGCAGCGCGGCGAAAGCTCCGTCCGCGTGCAATAACTCGTCGTACCTGCCCGTCTCGGCGACTCTGCCATCAACCAGCACAATGATACGGTTGGCCTGTTGAATCGTGCTCAAGCGATGGGTGATGATGAACACGGTACGCGCCGGGAGCAAGCTTATTGCATGATCGATCACGTCACTCTCGGTCGACGCGTCGAGGGCCGCGGTCGGTTCGTCGAGGATCAGTACGGGCGCCTCCTTGAGAAATCCCCGGGCCAATGCGATCCGCTGGCGTTCGCCGCCGGATAAGGTCGCCCCGCGCGCGCCCAGCCGGGTCGCATACCCCTGGGGTAAGCGCTGAATAAACCCGTCGGCACAGGCTGCCGCGGCCGCGGCCTGGACCTCGGCGTCCGATGCATCCGGCCGGGCCACGCGGATATTTTCCGCCACGGAGGCCGGCATCAGCCAGGTTTCCTGGGAAACAAATGCGATCCGCGCGCGCAGTGCTGCAAGTTTCCAGAGCCGGACGTCGCGCCCATCAACACTGACCTGGCCGGCCTGGACATCAAAGAAACGCGGGATGAGCGAGACCAGGGCGCTCTTGCCGCTACCGGTCGGCCCGACCAGGGCCACCACCTCNNGAAACGTCGTGTAACACGGGTTGACCCGGCAGGTAACCGAAGCAGACCCCGTCGAGGATCACTGACCCACGCTCGGTCGCCGCGGGTGACACTGCCGTTGCGGTATCGGGTTCGCGGAGAACATCATCGTCGTCCAGAATCTCCTGCACGCGCCGCGCACCGGCACGGGCCGAGGCGATGCCGGTTGCCAGGTAGGCCAGGCTTTCCAGGGGCGCATACAACGCCGCGAGATAGGCGAGGAAAACCAACAACTCGCCGAGGGTCAAGGTGCCGTTGGCGACCTGCCAGCCACCGGCCCACATCAAGATGGCGGTGCCGGCTGCCATCACGGTCCGGGTCGCAACACTGAACTGGAGCTGGACCGTGACCGCACGGAGGCTGGCGGCAATCGCCCGTCGACTCAACCGCGTAAACCAGCGTTGCTGGTGCTGTTCGCGGCCAAAGCTTTGCACGATCGGCAGGGCGGACAGCGTTTGCTCGGCCAGGCTCATCACGTCGCTTTCCCGCTGGTATTGCTCGTAGCTGCGACGGGTCATCGGGCCGGCAAAATACCATACGACGAGCCCGATCAATGGAATCACCGCCAGCGCCCAGAGCGACAGGACACGGTCCAGCCGCCACATCACCACCCACATGGCTACCAGGGTAAGCGTCGATGTCACTGCCACGAGGGCAACCCACAGGAACAGGTCGCGGATACACTGGGTATCGGTCATCACCCGTTTCACCAGGTCGCCGACCCGGTGCTGGTGATGGAACCGCGGTGACAGGCGCTGGAGATGGTCCATGAGATCGCCACCCAACGCGGCTACCAGGCGCGCGCCGACACTGCTTTGAACGGCTCCCTGGACGAGACGACAGGCCTGGGCCAGGGCAAACAGCAAAACACCCGCAGCCGCCAGCCAGAGAAGTTGTCCAGGTTCCCGGTCCGCCCCCGGCAACTCGCCGATCCAGCTCACGGACGCCGGCAACGCCTGATGCCGCAGCGTGTGGTCGACGATAAGCTTGAGCGGCCACGGTTTCACCAGCTCAAAACCGATGACTGTCAGCGCCAAGACCAACACGCCAAGCAACCCGCCGGCATGGCACCGGATATGCCGCAGCATCGATTGCCGGAGGGATCTCATCGGGCGCCCTCCCCGGCCGGGCCGGTCGCCTGCAGCGAGTACAACCGGTGATAAATCCCCGCCTGCGCCAGCAGCTCGGCGTGCCGACCAGTTTCGACAATCTCGCCGCGATCAAGGACAACAATCCGGGTCGCCAATCGCGTGAAGGAAAAACGATGCGCGATGATCAACACGGTTCGGCCGGCAACCAGACGGCTCAGCGCCCGCTGCAATTCCTGTTCCGTCTCCGGATCGAGCGCAGCGGTGGGTTCGTCAAGAATCAGCAACGGCGCGTCTCGCAGGAACGCGCGGGCAACAGCCAACCGCTGTCGCTGTCCGCCGGAAAGCCGGGCACCCTGTTCGGTCAAAGGTGTGTCATACCCACTGGGTAATGCGCGGATAAACTCATCGGCTCGCGCCGCCGTCGCGGCAGCCACCACCTCGGCTCGTGTCGCGGCCGGGCGCGAATAAGCGATATTCTGGGCCACGGTCAGTGGCAGAAGAAACGGTTCCTGGAGTAACACCGAGACCCGGGCGCGCAGGCTCTGCAGCTGCAACTCGCGCAGGTCATGGCCATCGAACCGTACCTGGCCGCTCCATGGATCGAACAGGCGGGGGATGAGCGACACAAGGGTGCTCTTGCCGGCGCCGGATTCGCCGACCAGCGCAATAATTTCACCGGGCTCCACCGCCAGGTTAATCTTCCTCAGGACAGGGCGACCGGTCTCGTACCCGAAGGAGACCCGGTCAAAAGTCACCGCGGCCGCCTGGCCGGTGGTCGCTGGGAGCGGCTGGGCCTGCGGATGCTCGGGTACATCCTGCGTTTTGGCGAACATCTCGGTCACCCGTTCCAGGCTGGCACGGGCCGACTGCGTCTGGGCAACGGTATTCAGCAAACCCTGGCAGGCTGACTGGAGGAAACGCAGGTAGCCAACAAAAACCAACAGGCTGCCCAGCGTCAGCCTGCCGTCCAATACCTGTCGGCCGCCGACCAGGAGCACCACACCGGTGCCGATAGCCAGCACCACGGCTCCCGCCGCGCCAAACCCGGTTCGTGCAATGGTCTCGGCCTGGGTGGTGGCCCGCACGTCCTCAGCCAGCTCGTCAAAAGCCTGGCGCTGGCGCGCCTCCATGCCGTAGGCCTGGATCATCGGCATCAGGCCCAGGGTTTCATGGACCAAACTCTGGAGACTGGCCCGCGCGGTGCGTGTCCGGCCGGCCGTACGCCGCAGGCGCGGCCCGAGCCACAGACTCGCCAGGGCGAGCAGCGGTCCCAGTGCCAGTGAGATGGCGGTCAGTGACGGGTCCAGCTGCCAGGCGAGCAGACCGATAGCCAGCAGCGTCAACACGTGCCGACCAGGTGACAAGATCAGGGCTTCCACGAGGGTCGCGACGGCCCAGGCATCACCGGTCAGGCGACTCAACAAGTCGCCGATCCGCTGGCGCCGGTGAAACATGAGTGACAATCGCTGGAACCGGTAAAACAGATCTCCTGCCAGGCGGTAAACCATGCGCTGGCTGACCAGAGTCCAAACCCAGCTATGAATGACCTCGATGACCACTCCCAACAGCACCAGCCCAAAACCGGCCAGGGCAGCGAGCAGGATGACGCCGCTGCCATGAGACGGCCAACCGAGGTTCTCAAGGAAACGTGCCAGGCCCGGGGAGGGTGGTTGGTCACCGAGCGCCTGGTCGACCAGCAATTTCAAGGGCCACGGCTGCAGGGCGGCGACCGCGGCGAGGGCGGCACCCAATCCGAGCAGAAAAAGTAGCAGGCGCCACTCACCGCGGGGATATCGGAGCAGCCGCGGAGACATGGGCGTGGGAGGTACCAGGCGATGAGCCGGACCGGCCATCAATCCGGTTTCTCGAATTTTTTCGGCTGATCGAGCTTGGACAGGCCGAGTTCCAGCGCCGTCATGTCAAGCAACGCCAACCCCAACCGCAAGGTGCGTTTGGTGCGCAGGTGCAGGTAGCCGAGGAATAGCGGAATCGACGCGAACAACGGCAGCGTCCAGACCGCGTGCCGACTCAGACCCAGCACGAGGGCCAACGCCGCCACCAACAACAGCAGGCTCAGCCGGGCAAACAATGTGAGCTGGGCGCTGAGTTTGCCGCGGATCATGCGTTTCTCGGCCCCGTGATTCTCCGCCACGGTCTGCAGGCTGACCTTTGAAAACCGGTCCCCGTAAATCTCCAGGTCAAACTCGTCCCAGCCGCTGTCCACCCGCACCGGCCAGCGGTCGCGGTCGAGTAACTCGATCAGCTGGTGGAGGAAGGTAAACCGTTCGATCCCTTGCTCGGTCCAGTACAACGCCGAGGCCCGCGGACCTACCCATCCGTAACTGCGGGCCAGGGCGCGGACACGCGTCCGGGCCTCGGGAGGGGCGTGCACCGATGATGCCAACCCGCGTGAGTAGCGCGGCCAACCGCGCACGATCGGCTGTAACAGGTAGAGAACCGCGACCAGGAACCGCGACCACCAACGTCGCTGCCCGGCCGGGATCACGACCCGCTGCGCGGCGTAAACAGCGACACCGACGCTGGTCAACATCGCCAGCGCCGGGATCGGCCAGAGCCCGAACCAGATCGCGGTCAACAGGAACGTCCCGACCGTCATCACCAGGTGCCATTCCAGGCTGGTGACGGCGCCGACCAGGCCGGAAGGGGCCGGCGTGTAAAGTGTCTGGAACAGCCCGCCCCCGAAAATGCCGTGATAGATCGTGAACCGGCCGAACACACCCCAGACCTTGGAGGCGTTGTAGATCCTCCCTTTCCACCGCGTCCCGCCGAGCGAATTGAAGTACTCGGGATGTTTATGCTGGAGCAACGCCTCGGCCACGCCGTAGCCGGTCTGCTGGTTCAGGTACGCCTCCACCGTGTTGCGTCGGTAATGCCAGACAAAACCGGCATGGCTGAAGGCAATCTTCCAATCACGCTGCAGGATCCGCCAACAGATATCGACGTCATCCCCAGCGGCGCGAAAGATCGGGTCAAACCCGTCGATCTCGTCCAGCGCCCATTTCCAAAAAGCCATGTTACAGCCGGGAATGTGCTCCGCATGACGATCATCGAGCATCACGTGCGCCGGGCCGCCGGGTGCCACCGCGACACAACCGGCGACCGGGTCATCCTCAAGCGGCGGGAAATTGTGGCCGCCAATCGCCGCCGCATCGGTTCGCAGCAGGTCACCGACCAGGTAGTACAGCCAATCGATATCGACACGACAATCGCTGTCGGTGAACGCAACGATCTGGCCGCGGGCCGCGGCGATTCCCTCGTTGCGGGCCACGCTCAGGCCGTGGTTTTCCTGGTGGATCGCCCGCACCTCCGGATACCGCGTCACGATCTGTCGCGTGTTATCGGTTGAGCCGTCATCGACCAGGATCACCTCGTAATCCGGGTAATTAAGTTTCTGCAGGGAATCCAGGCAGGCCGGCAACGTGCGGCCCCCGTTGTAACTGGCCACCACCACACTGACCCGCGGCGCGGCGGTCAGGGGAAAATAGGGCGCCGCGGCAAACGCGCCCGCCACCGCGTGGAACGCCGCCCGTGGTTGGCGATGGACATCGGTCAGCCCGAAAAACCAGTTCTCAATCTGGTGCCCGCCGGTGTGCCAGTCGTCCGTGAACGCGAAGATAAACGTGCCCGCCACCCCGGCCCGGTAAGCGGTCTCGATGTGCCCGGTCAGGAACGCTGCCTTGGCTTCTTCGCCTTCCCGCAGGGAATCCATCCCGAACTCGGTGAGGACCAATGGTTTTTCCGCCGCGATACTTTGCAAGCGGTCGAGGTAGTTGGCAAACGGCTGGCGGTCGTGGAGGTAAACATTGTAACTGAGAAAATCCACGCCGGCCGGTTGCAGGAATTCCGTCGGGGGGTAGTTGGCAAAGGTCACCAGCCGGTCGGGGTCGACTGCCTTGACGATCGCTGCCAGCTCGTCCAGCACGCCACAGATCCGGCTCGCGCCGTACCAGCGGGCAATGTCCGGGGGAATCTCGTTGGCCAGCGTGATGGCAAAGACCGCCGGATGGCCTTTGACCGCCTCGGCCACCTCGCGGGTGACCCGGCGGATCTCCGCCAGCCCGGCCGCGTCATCGAGGAAACAGGTATGCTTCGGCCAGTAATAATCCACCAGAATCTTCAGTCCATGATCGTGGGCCAGGTCAAGAAACCAGCGCGGGGGGACATGATAAACCCGCAGACAATTGGCGTTGAGCGCGGCGATCAGGCGAAAATCTTCCACCACCCGATCCGGCGGTGGAAACGTGCAGCCGTCGGCATCCGGTGCGAACGGGCCATAGGTCACGCCTTTCGGGTAAAACTTGCGGTCGTCGACCCGGAAAAACTTGCCGTCGACTCTCACGAATTTTTTGGAAACCGCAGCGGAGGCGGCCCGCGAGGGTTTCGCCGCAGCGACGGGATCCTGGTCGACAACTGGGGCAGTGTTGGCCATCAAACGTTCCGGTTGCCGGATGTTGCCGGGTACCGAAATTTCTGAACGCTTCTTAACAAAATGCGGGTGGCTGGTCAATGGATCGTTCTCTCGGGTCCATCTGGATAGACGACCCGTTCGAGCGACTATTCAGCAGTTGATCCGAAGCACCTGCCACGTGTCGGCATGGAACGAACCGGTAGGTGAACCGGCAACCGGATGACCGGGCAACCCGCGCGACGGGATCGGGTGAGGAAAAGATCCCGGCGGGCCGGGCCTGATGCGGGCCGGGCGAGGGCAGAGCCCCGGCCGGGGCGGTTGTTTTATTTCTCTTCCCTGGCGGCCTGGGCCTCGGCGACGACTTTCTGGGCAACGTTGCTGGGCACCTGGTCATAGTGGGAGAACTCCATCTCGCAGGAACCACGACCACCGGTCATCGACCGCAGTTCACTCGCGTACTTCCCGATCTCGGACTGGGGTACCTGGGCCTGGATCGCCTGCATCCCGTCCTGCGGTTCGACCCCCATCACCCGCCCGCGCCGATGACTCAGGTCACCGGTGATATCGCCCATGAACTGGTCCGGGACATGAACGGTGATCTCCATGATTGGTTCCAACAACACCGGACGCGCCTTGGCCATCGCATCGCGGAACGCGTGCGACCCGGCNNATCCGAGTCGACGTCGTGATACGAACCGTCGTAGACCACGGCCCGCACGTCTTCCACCGGGAACCCCGCCACCGTGCCGGCTGCGAGGGCTTCGTGGCAACCTTTCTCGACCGCCGGGATGAAGTTCTTCGGGATCGCGCCGCCGACGATCTCGCTGACAAACTCAAACCCGGTGCTGCGATCCAGCGGCTCGATCCGCAGATACACTTCGCCGAACTGTCCGCGCCCGCCGGACTGTTTCTTGTGGCGGTGATGTCCCTCGGCCCGTGAGGTGATCGTCTCGCGGTAATCAACCTTGGGCATGCTCTGGTCAACATTCACGCTGAACCGGGTTTTCATGTTCTCGATCGCCACCGCCAGGTGAATATCGCCCATACCGGAGATCACCAGTTCCCGGGTATTGGCATTGCGCGAGGCGCGGAAAGTCCGGTCTTCCTCGGCCAGCCGCTGCAACGCGGTGCTGATCTTTTCCTCGTCCTTGGCTGATTGCGGATGGATCGCCAGGCTCATCACCGGGGTCGGGAAATGGATGGCAGCGAACCGTACGCTTTGGCCGGGATCGCAGAGGGTATCGTTGATGTGGGTGTCCTTGAGCTTGGGCAAAGCCACGATATCACCGGGACCGGCTGCCTTGACCGGTTCCTGTTTCTTGCCCTGGACCCGTAACAGCTGGGTGATCTTTTCCTTGTTACCGCTGCGCGGGTTCACCAACTCGGAGTTGGGAGACAACCGGCCGCTCACGACACGGACATACGCCAGCGGACCGGCGTACGGATCGACGGTGACCTTGAAGACAAAACCACAAAACGGGGCGTCGGCTTTCACCTCGGGCTTCTCGTCACCGTCCACCGGCAAGGCCAAGCGCTCGGTCGGCGCGGGCAACAACGCGACGATCGCGTCGAGCAACTGACGCAGGCCGATTTCTTTTTCGGCCGAGCCGCAAAAGATCGGAATAATCGCGCCTTTCTTGATACCCTCGTGGGTGCCCTCGGTGATCTGCTCGACCGTCAGGCGTTCGCCTTCGAGGTATTTCTCGATCAAGGCATCGTCCTGCTCCGCGGCGGCTTCCTCGAGGCTGTCGTGGGCCTGGGCGAACTGGTCTTTCAATTCTTCTGGCACCTCGTCCGGCGGCGTGGTCCGCAGGTTCACCACCTTCGAAAATTCGGCTTCCTTGCCAAGCGGTAACTCGAACGGGATACAGTTCTTGCCGAACGCCGCACGGATCTGCTCGACGCACTTGAAAAAATCGCTGTTTTCCTTGTCCAGCTTGTTGACGAAAATCAGGCGGGGTGTCTCGAGTTCATCGAGAAGGTTCCAGGCTCGCCGCGTGCCCACCTCGACCCCGCTGACCCCGTCGACGACCACCACCGCGGCATCAGCGGCATGGATCGCCGCCACGGCGTCTCCGACAAAGTCCGCNNCGTGATCTTGCGCTCGATCTCGTCCGGGGAACAGTCCGCCAGGCTGTTGCCCTGGTCAACCTTGTGATGGGTGCCGACGGTTCCCGAGACAAACAGGGCGGTGTCGATCAACGAGGTCTTGCCACTGGATCCGTGACCGGCTACGACGACAGTGCGAACCTTTGCGGTGTCGGTGGTCATGCTGAGAATCTCCTACCCGGGGTGTTTCCAGACAAATTACGGACGAACCGCGATCTTCCCCGCAAAGAAAACCCGGATCAAGCCAAAAGGACGGTCTTTAACCGGGATACCGCGCCAGGCCGGCCGCGAAACTTTCCTGGTCCAGCCCGAACACGGTCACGGCCGGGACCGGGTCGCCCACGTTATCCTCGCGCGACATCGCGATTTGTTCGCGGTTGAACGGTGGATACTTGAACATCTTTTCCAGCAACCCCGCCTGGATCCCCGCCAGCCAGAGCGGCAAATGCATTTTCGGTTTGCGCAAGCCGTGGTGGGCCAGCAACTGATCGTACAGTTCGTTCCAGGTAAACGCCGCCGGCCCGACCAGGTCATACGTCTGCTGGATCGTCCGGTCATCCTGCAAGGCGCGGATGAACGACCGCGCCACGTTCTCAACCGAGACCGGCTGGATCCGGGAGCGACCGGCGCCGAGAACCGGCACGACCGGCGCCCGACGTACCATGCGCGACAACACGCTGATCGATTTGTCTCCCGGCCCGTAAACCAGCGACGGCCGAAAAATCGTCCATGCCAACCCGCTCTTGCGAACCGCTTCCTCCGCCTGCCACTTGGTCCGGTGATAGCGGCTGACCGCGTTGTCCCGCGTCCCCAGCGCGCTCATGTGAAGGTATCGTTTCACGCCGGCCGCCTTGGCTTCGGCGAGGACGTTCACCGTGGCGTCCACGTGCGCCCGTTGGAAGGTGTTTTCTTTCCACTCGTTGATGATGCCAACGAGATGGATCACCGCTTTCACGCCGTCAAACGCACCGGCCAGCGATGGGGCATGGATCACGTTGCCATGATACACCTCGACACCCGGCTGGTCGGTCACCGCGCGGGCGGTGGCCAGGTCACGCACGATCACCCGCACCGCCAGGCCGGCGGCCAGGGCCTCGCGCAGAACGGTTTCACCGACAAAACCCGTGGCTCCGGTTATCGCTATCATCCCTGGTTTTTTAGCCGATTCAGAGCCAGGGCTCAACCGAATACCCGCGGTCAGTGAGACAAATGCGGATCGCCCCGGATTCGGCGGTGCGGAATACGCGGATCGACCGCGCCCGCAGGCGGTCCAGGAGAGCCGGCCCGGCCGGGTCGCGGGCGCCAGAAACCGGGCCGCTCGCCGGTTCGGCCAGGATGATCACCTGCGGGTTAACCGCCTCGAGAAAGGCCGCTGTCCAGGCTGATTCGTGGTCATGGCCGCCGCAGACGATCACCTCGGCTCGGAGCCGGTCCGCTGGCTGGGCGAGCAGGGCACGCTCAACCGTCTCACCGGCGCTGGGCAGGAACAAGACGCGGTGCGGGGACTGTTCGAGGGCAAACACCAGGGCGTTATCGGCGCTGCGCCGGCGGTTCCAGTCAGCCGGCGGATGCAACACCCGCACGGTCAGGCCGCCGGAGGTCTGCCACGCGGCGCCGGCGCGTAGCGGCACGGTACCATGGGACCCGGCGGCGAGTTGTTCCCGCCAGCGATCGTGATAGATGGAACGAACCGGTAACCCGTTCTCGACAACGCGCCGGAACGGGACCAGGCGACTGAGAACACCGAATCCACTCACCTGGGCTTTGGTGGCGCGACTGATGATGATCGTGTCCAGCCGGTCAACTCCCTGGGAACGAAGAAACGGCACCACCACCCGCCGCGCGCCCCGCAGATCACCGGTATCGACCAGGATATCTTCACGCTCACCGGGAACATCCACCAGGGCTGCCTGGCCACGGTAAAGATCCAGTACGGTGATCACGGTGGCGCGACCCCGGTCAACGGCAAGGATCCAGGTCAGCACCAGCAACGGGACACCGACCAACACCAGGCGGCGACGCCAGCGCCGGTCGATGATCGGTGCCAGGACCAAAACCAGTCCGCCATAATACAACCCCGCCCACCAGGCCGGCGGGGCCTGGACAAACAAGTGCCCGCCCGGGATCCGGCCCAGGGCGTTCACCGCAGTCTCGAGCCCTCCGAGGACAAGATAGTTTGCGTTGTTAAAGATTTCGGCCAGCTCAACCGCGAACGGGTAGACCAGGATCGACGACATCCCAAGAGCGATGACAGCTCCCAACAACGGCACCGCCACAAGATTGGCCAGCACGCTGACCGGGGTCAGGAGATTGAAATAAATGG
>JABAHO010005719.1_pt1 | contig 14369 bp, 14 predicted proteins | sample 7062071 | NCBI WGS metagenome assembly JABAHO01 (sample SAMN14534356, study PRJNA622989) | marine sediment metagenome | biome: marine biome [ENVO:00000428]; feature: marine pelagic biome [ENVO:01000023]; material: deep marine sediment [ENVO:00002113] | place: India: Gulf of Kutch | collected...
CGAAGGTCACGCCCAGAAGCGGCAGGACGAAGAAAATCCAGTAAAGCTGAACAAGAAGCGATGTGCCCCGGAAAAACTCGATATAGACGATGGACGTGCCGCGGATCAGCCGATTGTCAGACAGCCGCATCATCCCGAACAGCGCGGCAACGGTTATCGCCAGCAGCGTGGCAAGCAGCGTCTGTTGCACCGTCACGATCGAGCCGTCGATGAAACGGCTACCATGGGTTTGCAGGTATTCCAGATAATGCTGCATCGCGCCTCTCGCCCTTTCCGCCGGACCGGTCAGTGCCGGTCCGGCGGATTATTCAGACCCGGGCGCTGCCTGTCACAGCGCCCGGGCAATGGTTTGAAAGCCTAGCGGTTGGCGCAGGCGTAATCGGTCGAACCGTCACCTGGCAGCGTGGCCTCGGTGTAGCCATACTCTGCCACCTTGGCCATCATGTCGTCAGAACCCATATATTCGCCCATCGCCTCGTTGAACGCGGCGAGGAATTCGGTATCGGCCTTGCGGAACCCGATACCGCCCCAGTTCAGCGCCCAATCGGGCAGCTTGGAGGGATCGGAAAGCTCGGCCGCACCGTCGCTCTTTTCAACCAGCAGGCTGGCGGCGAAGAAGTTCGACCCGATCGCATCGGCGCGTCCCGCCATGAAGGCCGCCAGCATCTCGGTCGGACCCGGTACTTCCATCACCTTGTCGCTGGGCACGCCTTCGTTGCGGGCAAACTCGACGATGTTATAGCCCGCACCGGTCACCAGAACGGAATCGGTGTTCTTGATGTCCTGATAGGTGTGGATGTTCTTGGGGTTGCCTTTCTTGACCACGAAGACATCGGCGAAGACGCCGAACGGGTCAGAAAAATTCACGTTCTCGCAGCGGCTGCCAAGGATATACATACCGCCCGTGATGATGTCATAGCGATCGGCCTTGAGACCGGGGATCAGCCCGCCCCAGTCGGTCACGACCGATTCAACCTCGGTGATGCCCATCTTTTCGAGCGCACCCAGCACGATCACATGGACAAAGCCCAAGGGTTCGCCGTTTTCGCCCGGATAGGCCCAGGGTGGTTCGTTCGAGAACCCGATGCGGATGGTTTCGCCCGCCGCCACGCGGTCGGTCAGTTCGTCGGCAGCCACCGGCGCAGTGACAAGCGCCGTCACCGCAAATGACGCGGCAATCGTGGATGTCGCCAGCTTTCTGAAAATGGACTTCATTATTTCCTCCCTTTGACGAGACCGTATTCGGCCTCGCTTCTGTGTTGGCCCCGCGAAAAGTTCGCCAGGCCCTTCTCGCCGCCCCGGCCGATTGCAGGGGCGGTCTGTCGCGGCACATTCAGCCTGAAAGCCGCGCGGCCAGCTTGTCCAGAAACTCCAGCCCCTTAGAAAGCTCACCAATCTCTATATATTCGTCGGGCGCATGCGCCCGCGTGATCGAACCGGGTCCGAAAACCACGGTCGAATAGTCCGCATCGCTGAAATACCCCGCGTCTGTGCCGAAAGATACCACGCCACGGCTGTTCTGTCCGGTGATTTCACTGACGAAATTCGCCGCCCTCTCGGCGTTGCGGTCGTCCAGCGGCGGCACCGCAACTTCGGTGATCACCCTGATATCCGCGCCCGGATGCACCGCCCGCATGCCCGGCAGCAATTCCTCAGCCGCAAAGTCCTCGATCTCGGCGATGATTTCGCGCGAATCCTCGCCCGGCATCGGGCGGAATTCCCAATCGAAGTTGCACCATCCAGCGGTGGCATTGCGCGCCGCGCCGCCCTCGATGGTGCCGACATTGAAGGTGGCATAGGGCGGGTCATAGGGCGAACCGGAATAGGGTTTGGCGGCCAGCCGCGCGCCGATTTCCTCGATCTTCGAAATCAGCCGGACCGCTGCCGAAACCGCGCTGACACCAACATTGGGGTTACACGAATGCACCTCGAACCCAGTGATCTCGGTGCGCATTTCATCACCGCCCTTATGTCCGGTGACGATATTCATCTCTGTCGGTTCGCCCACGATCACGATCTCGGGGCGAAACGACTTGCCCGCCATGTCCGCCAACAGCCCCGGCATGCCCAGCCCGCCGGTTTCCTCGTCATAGGAAAAAGCGATGTGGATCGGTTTTTGCAGGTTGGTCGCCTTGAAACCGGGAACAGACGCCAGCACGCAGGCCAGAAAACCCTTCATGTCCACCGATCCCCGCCCGTAAAGCCGGTCGCCCGTGCGGGACAGAACGAAAGGATCGGTTGCCCATTTCTGACCCTCGANNCGTAGAAGAGATACCTTGGGATGCAAGATGGTCCTTAACATAGCCGACAATGCGTTCGGTCGAACTGCCCGAGACGGTTTTGCATCCGACGAGTTGTTCGAGAATCTCGATTGCATCTGTCAGCGCTTTATCCACGCATTTCGCCCCTCGGTGCGGTCTTCACACAGGAAATGTATAACAATGGTATTCGATTCGTCTAAGGGATTCGCGTATTTGTTGGATTGACTTCGCGCGACACCGAATTTGCTCTGCAAATACTGACCCAAGGGGATCGAGACGAAGCACGCGGCACCAAATTGCCACGTGACATCTGCGTCAGCCAATCACTGAAAATCCACAGTTGTATATTTCTCGAAGCTGTGGCTAGCTTGAGTGCGACCGCCGACCTTGATCCGCGAAGAGAACAAGCCTGGCCATGACGTTGCCGCCTCACGCCAAACCAGCCGCCGCGAGCCGCCCGCATCTGGCGGATTCAAGCCCTTGGCGCATCCGCTTCCGCACCATTTACGAAAATCTGCGCCAAAAGATCATCCTGCTGGAATATCCCCCCGGCGCGCGGCTCGATGTCGATGCGCTGGCGCGCAAGCACGACGTCAGCCGCACGCCGATCCGCACGGTCATTCAGCGGCTGGAGAACGAGGGGCTTGCGGTTACACGCCACGGGGTCGGAACGACCGTGGCCGAGATCGACTTTGCCCAGGTGCATGCCGCAATGCAGTTCCGGATGCATCTGGCGGAATTGATCGGCACTTTGAACCCACGCCCTCCCGCCGCCGATCTTGCCGGTTTTCTGGAGGGTCTTTCGGTGGATTTCGCGGGGACCGGACAAGAGAACTTTGCCCAGGTGTTTGCCCGTATCGACATGCAGTTGCATGACCGCAAATGCGAGCTGATCGGTCACGACCTGCTGCGGCGCACCTATGACGAGATGTACTACCGCACGGTGCGCACTTGGTTCCATTTTCTGCCACGCATGAATTGGAAGACCGAGCGTGACGCGTTGCTTGGCGATATCGACCAGACGGCCAGGGCCGTCCGACGCGGTGATATCGCCGCCATCGGTTTCATCACCCGAAACGCGATATCCGAAGGACTGTACCGGCTTTCCGATCTGATCGAAGAAATCGACGACGCTCAGGCCGTGACATGAGCGCCTTGCCCGCCAGCCACTATCAAACGATTGTCGTCGGCGGCGGGGTGGCCGGGGCGAGCGTCGCCTATCATCTTGCGAAACTCGGCAGGACCGATGTTGCGCTCGTGGAACGGCACCAGTTGACCTCTGGCACCACGTGGCACGCAGCGGGGCTGATCATGCAGTTGCGCTCCACCCACGCCCTGACCGAACTGGCGAAATACAATGTCGAGCTCTATTCGACGCTGGAGGCCGAGACCGGGCAGGCGACCGGGTTCAAACAGAATGGAACGCTGGGTGTTGCCCGCACGCGCGATCGGATGTTCGAGACCCGCAAGACCGCGTCGATTGCCAAAAGCTTCGGAATCGAGGCGCATATGATCTCGCCTGCCGAGGCGCGCGACATCTACCCGGCCATCGACCCGTCGGTGATCGAGGGCGCGATCTATATCCCCGGCGACGGCCAGACCAACCCGGTCGACACCACCATGTCGCTGATCGCGGGTGCGAAACAGCGCGGCGTCAAAGTGTTCGAGAGGACGGGCGTCACCGGGGTGAAACGGCTGTCGGGCGGCGAGTATCTGGTTGAGACAAGCCAGGGCGACATCCGCTGCGAAACGCTGGTTCTGGCCTGCGGCCTCTGGACCCGCGATCTGGCCTCCCAGCTTGGTATCCGGGTTCCGCTCTACCCGGCCGAGCATTTCTATGTGGTGACCGAGCCGCTGGCCGCCGCCACGCCCGGTTTGCCGGTGCTGCGCGACACCGACGGGCATGTCTATGTCAAGGAGGACGCAGGCAAGTGGCTGGTCGGGGCCTTCGAGCCGTGGGGCAAGCCGCTCAGGATGGATCAACTGCCCGCCGACACGCCCTTCATCGAGTTGCCCGAGGATTGGGACCATTTCGAACTGCCCTATAGCAAGGCCATGGAAATCCTGCCCGATCTGCAAAGCGCCGGCATCGCCAAATTCTTCAACGGGCCGGAAAGCTTTACGCCGGATCTCTTGTTCATGCTGGGCGAGGTGCCCGGCCTGCCGGGTTGCTTCGTCTCGGCTGGCTATAACTCGGAAGGCATCGAGTTCAACGCGGGCGCGGGCCTTGCGCTGGCCGAATGGATTGTCGAGAGCCGCCCGACCATGGACCTTTCCCATGTCGATATTGCCCGGTTCCACCCGTTCCAGATCAACCGGCGCTATCTGCACGACCGGACCGCCGAAATCCTGGGCCTGCATTACAAGCCGCATTGGCCGCATCACCAGATGGAAACCGCACGCGACGTGCGCAAAAGCGCGCTGCACGACCGTTGGGCGGTGCTTGGGGCCAGTTTCGGTGAGGGNNGGAAACCGCACGCGGCGTGCGAAAAAGCGTACTGCACGACCGCTGGGCGGCGCTTGGCGCCAGTTTCGGCGAGGGCATGGGCTGGGAAAGGCCGATGTGGTTTGCCGGGGCTGGCGGGGAGACCGGGAACGTCTATTCCCACACCGCCCCCAACTGGTTTCCCGCGACCGCCGCCGAATGTCGCGCGGCGCGCGAGACGGCGATCCTCATCGACCAAAGCTCGTTCGGAAAGCATCTGGTGCAGGGGCGCGACGCCTGCGCCGCCCTGCAACGCATGTGCGCCGGTGATGTCGATGTGCCGGTGGGCAAGCTGGTCTACACCCACATGCTGAACCAGGGTGGTGGAATCGANNCCCCGATGGCGGGATCGAGACCGATATTACCGTCAACCGGCTGGCCGAGGACCGGTTCCTGATCATCTCGTCGGCCACGGTGCACCCGCGCGACAAGGCCTGGATTGAGCGGCATCTGGGCGATGGTCATGTGACGCCGACCGATGTCACCTCCGGCTATGCGGTTCTGTCGCTGCAGGGGCCGAAGTCGCGCGCTATCCTGCAGACCGTCAGCGACGCCGATTTCGGCAATGCCGCCTTTCCCTTTGCGACATCGCGGGAGATCGACCTTGGCTATGCCCGCGTCATCGCCAACCGCCTGACCTATGTGGGCGAGTTGGGGTGGGAGCTGCACATCCCGACCGAATTCGCGCAACATGTCTTTGACACCGTCTGGCAAGCCGGGGCCGATTACGCTCTGATGGCGGCGGGTTATCACGCGCTGGAACACCTGCGCTCTGAGCGCGCCTATCGCGAATACGAACTTGACCTGACGCCGACCGATACGCCTTTGGAGGCCGGGCTTGGCTTTGCTGTCAGGCTGGACAAGCCCGGCGGCTTCATCGGGCGTGAGGCGCTGATGCGCCAGAAGGAGGCCGGGGTTCTGACCAAACGTCTGGTCAATTTCAAACTGCGCGACGCCGAACCAGTGCTGTGGCAGGAAGAGCCGATCTGGCTCGATGGCCGGATCGTGGGCTATCTCAGCTCGGGTGCCTATGGGTTCACGTTGGGGGCCTCGGTGGGGATGGGTTATGTCCATCACCCAGGCGGGGTGACGTCGGATATGGTCGCGGGCGGCGAGTGGCAGATCGAGATTGCCTGCGAACGATTTACCGCCGATGCTTCGCTTAAACCGTTTTACGATCCATCCGGGCAAAGGGTTAGGGGTGAGACACCATGCCGATGATCCGCATCGGAGATATTGTCGAGGCCCGCGCCCGCATCGCGCCCCATGTGTTGCGGACACCGCTGGCGCCTGCCGGGGCGCTGTCGGGGGCGCTGGGGGTCGAGGTGGGGCTGAAGCCTGAGATCTTGCAGGAAACAGGGTCGTTCAAACTGCGCGGGGCGACCAACGCGATGCTGTCGCTTTCGCGAGAGGAACGCGCGCGCGGCGTCGTCACCGCGTCGAGCGGCAATCACGGGCCTGCGCTGGCCTGCGCCGCAACCCGGCTGGGCGTGGCCGCAACCATCTGCCTGTCGGAAATGGTGCCTGCGAACAAGGTCGCCAATGTGCGCGCCAACGGTGGCACGGCACGGGTCGAGGGGCGGGACTATGACCAGTCGTTGCGGGTCTGCATGGAGCTTGTCGACGAACCGGGCCTGACACTGGTGCATCCTTTCGACGACCCCGCAATCGTGGCCGGGGCCGGAACCATCGGGCTGGAACTGGCTGAGGATGCGGATGATCTCGACTGTGTGCTGGTGCCGCTTTCGGGCGGGGGGCTTCTGGCGGGCATCGCCACCGCCATCAAGGCCCGCGCGCCGGGGGTTCGTGTGATCGGCGTATCGATGGAGCGCGGTGCCTCGATGATCGCATCGCTAAAGACGGGCAAACCAGTCAGTGTCGCAGAGGCCGAAACCGTTGCCGATGCGCTGGGCGGCAGCATCGGGCCGAACAACCAATGGACATTTGAGACCGTTAAAAAGCTGACCGACGATTGTGTTACCGTCAGCGAGGAGGCCATCAAGCAGGCGATGCGGCTGATTTTCCGTCATCAGGGGCTGATGGTGGAAGGCGCGGGCGCGGTCGGGGTCGCCGCATTGCTGAGCGGCGCGGTCAAAACTTCCGGTCGCACGGCCTGTGTGCTGAGCGGCCGCAACGTCGCCCCCGACGCATTTATGAACATCCTGTCCGAAGGAATTCCCGATAATGCCTGATACATCTACCGGATTTCAAAGCATCCCGGCCAAGGCCGACTTTACGCCCGATGGCGGCCCGGGCAAGCACCGGATCGGGCTGATCGTTTTATCGAACGATTATGCGACCGAGCGCGATTTTATCAACACCCGGCCCTGTGACGAAGTGGCGCTGTTTGCCGCCCGTGTGCCCAACACCACCGATTGCAACCTGCAAACCCTGCCGAAAATGGCGCCGCACATCACGACCGCCGCCGGGCAGATCGTGCCCGAGGGCCGGCTTGATGTAGTGGCGTACAGCTGCACATCAGGCACCGTGGTAATGGGGTATGAGGAGATCTGCGCGCGCGTTCATGCCGCCCGCCCCGGCGTGCCGGTGGTAACGCCAATCACCGCCTCGCTGGCAGCGCTGGACCAGTTCGGGGCCGAACGGCTTGCCGTGCTGACGCCCTATTCCGACGATGTGAACGGCGCAATCGGCGGGCACCTTACGGCCAAGGGCAAGGAGATTTGCGCCTTCACCTCGTTTCAGATCGAGGACAATGAGGTCATGGCCGCGCTGCCGCCCGAAGCCATCTTTCATGGCGCGCTGGAGGCGGACCGGCCAGAGGCAGATGCGCTGTTCATTTCCTGCACCGCCATTCGCGCGGTCGATGTGGTGGAGCGGATCGAACAGGCGCTCGGCAAGCCCGTGGTTACCGCCAATCAGGCGATGATCTGGCAGGCACTGCGCTGGTCGGGCTATGCCGGTGCAATCGAAGGATACGGAAAGCTCTTGAAACAAACGAACCAACCCAAACAAGGATAACGCTCATGCGTCAGCAAGATGTTCTGTCCCATCCGCCCCGGGTTCTGACCCAGCCCGAGCGCGAGTTTTTCTTCGATCAGGGCTATGTCGTGAAAAAAAGCGTCATCTCCGCCGACTGGATCGCCAGGCTGAACGAGGCGATCGCAAAGCTGGTCGAGAAGTCGCGCGGGATCACCAAATCGGACGGCACCTTCGATCTCGAAACCGGGCATTCGCCCGACAACCCCCGCTTGCGCCGCATCGCCTATCTGGACGATCTCGACCCGGTGTTCTGGGACTTCTGCAAGAACTCGAACCTGCCCGACATGGCCGCCGACCTGATGGGGCCGGATGTGCGGTTCCGCGAATGCCTGATCAACATCAAATGGGCCGATGGCGGGCAGGAAGTGAAGTGGCATCAGGACATACCGTTCTATCCGCTGACCAATCTCAGCGTGGCGCAGTTTCTGGTCTGCCTGAACGACGTCGGTCACGAGCAGGGGCCGCTCATGGTCGTGCCAAAGAGCCACAAGAAAATGATCTATGAGCATTACGACGACGACGACAACTGGCTGGGATACATCCCAGATGACCGGCTGGCCGATGCCGGGCTGGAAAACGCCGCGGAACTGACCGGGCCGGCAGGCACGGTCACAGTTCACCACTCTGCCACGCTGCACGCCTCGCGCGCCAATCTCAGCAAGCTGGGCCGCCCGGTGCTGATCGTCGGCTACGCCGCCTGCGACGCGCTGCCCTATACCGCAACGGCCTATCCGTCCAAGAACTACGGCACGGTGGTGCGCGGCAGGGAAGCGCGCTATTCGCATCACGAGGCGGTCGATTTGCGCATGCCGCCCGATTGGTCCGGCGGCTATACCTCGATCTTCGATCACCAGGACAAAACCGAAAGGGCCTGAGACCACATGCCACCAGAGCCATATGCCGTCACCATTGCCCGGATCGAGGCGGCGCGAGACCGGATATCGAAGACCATTTACCGGACCCGCACCGAACGTTCCGCCAGCCTGAGCGACCTGGCGCGCGTGCCGGTGTATCTCAAGCTGGAACACCAGCAGCGCACCGGGTCGTTCAAGCTGCGCGGCGCGACCAATGCGGTGCTGAGCCTGTCGGAGGAAGAGAAAGCGCGCGGCGTCGTCGGCGTGTCGACTGGCAATCACGGGCGCGGGCTGGCCTACGCGGCCCGGCAGAACGGCGTGCGCTGCATCGTGGCCATGTCAGAATTGGTGCCGCAGAACAAGATCGACGGCATCCGCGCACAAGGTGCCGAGGTGCGCATCATCGGCCAAAGCCAGGATGATGCGCAGGTCGAGGTCGACCGGCTGGTCGCCGAGGAGGGCATGATCATGATCGCGCCCTTCGACCACCCGGATATCATCGCCGGACAGGGCACGCTGGGGCTGGAACTGGCCGAGGACCTGCCCGAACTGGAATGCGCCATTGTGCAGGTCTCGGGCGGCGGACTGATCTCGGGCGTGGCGGCGGCGCTGAAGGCGCGGCTGCCCAATATCAGGGTGATCGGTGTCAGCATGGAACGCGGCGCCGCGATGTATGAATGCCAGAAGGCGGGACAACCTGTGTATGTGGAAGAGATGAAGACGCTGGCTGACAGTTTGGGCGGCGGCATCGGGCTCGATAACGCCTATACATTCGCCATGACCCGCGATCTGGTGGACGACATCGTGCTGATCTCCGAGACCGAGATTGCGCAGGCGATCCGCCATGCCTATTGGCAGGAAAGCCAGATCATTGAAGGGTCCGGCTCGGTCGGGATCGCCGCGCTGCTTGCGGGCAAATGCAGGCCAACAGGCCCGACTGCCGTGCTGTTGAGCGGCGGCAATATCGACATGAAACTGCATCACCGTATCGCCTCCGGCGAAGATGTTGATGTGACGGCGGAGGGATGAATGCCTGAGATTAAGATACTGACCGAGACGGAACTACGCGCCCTCGTGCCGCTGGATCTGACGGCGGTCGACTGCATCGAGGAAGGGTTCAACACGCTGGCTGGCGGCCGGGTTGTGATGCCGCCGATCATGACGCTGATGGTGCCGGATCATAACGGCGAGGTCTGTGTGAAGACCGCCTATGTGCCTGGCATCGACAGTTTCGCCATGAAGATGAGCCCCGGCTTTTTTGACAATCCGAAGCTTGGCTTGCCCAGCACATCCGGCCTGATGGTGCTTTTCGCCAGCAAAACCGGCGTGCTGGAGGCATTGCTTCTGGACAACGGCTATCTGACCGATGTTCGCACCGCGGCGGCGGGTGCCGTGGCCGCGCGGCATCTCGCGCGCGCCGACGCCACGCGGGTCNNACGGTTGCAGCTTAGGGCAATGACACTGGTGCGCGATGTGACAAGCGCGGTGATCTGGGCGCGCGATGCTGCCAAGGCAGAAACGTTGGCGGCTGAACTGCGGGGAGAACTTGGGATCGAAGTCATCGCCAACACCGACGCCGCCAAGGCCGTCTTTTCAGCGGATATCGTCATCACCACGACACCTTCCGCCACGCCGCTGATCAATGCGGACTGGTTGCAACCGGGGCAACTGGTCATCGCGATGGGGTCGGATCAGGAACACAAGGTCGAGCTGGACCCGGCCTGTCTGACCAAAGCAACGCTCTATGTTCCCGACAGCCGATCGCAATGTGTCCTGAAGGGCGAATTGCGCAGCGCTGTCGAGGCAGGGCTGATCGCGCAGGACCAGAGCTTTGCCGAGCTGGGCGAAATCACGTCAGGCAGGGCTCCGGGTCGACGGTCCGACAACGATATCGTCATCGCCGACCTCACAGGAACCGGCGTCCAGGACACCGCCATCGCCACACTCGCCCGCGAACGTGCCGAGGCTGCAGGCAAGGGCAAGACTTTCAGCAGCTGACCCTGTTGCTAGGAGGATTGGTCAGGTACGAAACATTCTCGCGGATGGGTTCCGGCATTTGACTCAAATCTCTTTGTGGAAGGCGGATTGTTCCGCTCAAAACGGCGCATTGCTTTTGACTTGGTGAATGTCCGATTTTTGGGGGGTCGCCTCGAAGCCCGGTGGTCAAAGCGCCGATTCACCAAATTGCTTTCCGTTTTTGATCGCAGACGGTACCGCAACGGAGCTGGCATTGAGCCTTCGGTGCCCAGGATCAGGTTTGTTCCGTTCGTTTCCCGGTCCGGCGGCTCGGAGCGAAGGTCAGATCGGGATGACGGCATTGAGCCCGGAGCGGACCTTCAACCGGTCTGAGATTTCGCAACAACTCACCCTGACCTTGTTTGAGCATAGTTTCAATTCAAACGAGAGAAGTTCACCACCGACAATCGATGAGCGGGACCTTTGTGGCTCGGGATGTGAAAATCGCTGTGCAATTATATGCGTTTGTGTCCAATAATTGCGATGCCAGAAACCGCAAGTTCGAAAAATCCTGGGTCAGCAAGAAGTTCTAATCCAGCATCAAACTCGTCCTCACTCAGACCGCCTTGGGGAGTGATCATCTGGGAGCGCACCTGATCAGCTGTCAGTGCAAAAAAGGATGCCCAACCTATTCCGCCCTGAGAAAAGAACTGATCACCCTCGGCTCGAAGTTCGGCTAGGTCAAGCTTACCTGCTTCGCGTGGCATGGCGCGTGCCCAAAAACAGTCGCCGCCTGAGCCTGCCACGGCAACGCGCGTCAGCTCTTCCATAAACGCTGTATAGGTCGTGTTTTTGGAAAGACGAAATGGGAAAAAGTCGGGTTCCTCAATGATGATCCAGCCGCCTGGACGTACGGCTGACACCATTCGGTGCATCGCCTCTACCGGATCGGGAAGNNTCGCATGGACTATGTCGAATTCTGCTGGCGGCGGCGGATCACTCAGAATGTCATGGCGCCGGGTCTCTAGTTGCGGAAACTCGACCTGTTCGAGCAGCGTTGGTTCGATGTCAGTGGCAAGGACGCGACCAGTCTCGCCAACCCGTTCGGCTAGCCAGCGAGCAACTGACCCACCCCCACCGCCGACCTCCAGGCAGTGCCAGCCAGGCCCGAGTCCCGTCGCAGCAAGGCGTCGCTGTGTGATCGGATCTAGCCCACCTTCAAGCAACGCAAGACGTCGCCTTGCATTGTCCCATGTGTTATCGAGGCTGTAACCAGACATTGCTTTTCCCTTATGAGACATTCGTCCATCATTTGTTTATCTCGTAATCCTGCCTCTATTTTATGTAATGAACAACGCTTTACCTTGCTGGCTCGCAGACACCTGCTTTGGGCTCTTCCCAGCCGATCGCTGCACGTTGCCACAAGGTCGGCTCAATTGGAGTAACTGCCATTGGCCATTTGCCCAATCGGTTCGACACTGGCGGTGCGCCAATCCAGGGCGCCTACTTATTCTGCTGGACTTCACGGCCCGACAGAGCGGTACTGGCCTTGCGCGAACCACCGTCTCCGCAGATCGCCCGGATCTCCGGGCTCCGCCTGGTAGCAGCGGCACCAACGCCCCTGTTGAACGGCAAAGGAGACACTCATGTCCAAACAGACAATCGCCAAAAACCAATCTGACACAAGCGCCCTTGACAAGCGCCGGTCCAGGACTGGACGCAGCAAGCGCGAGCAGCTGATCCGCATGCTGAGCGCGCCCAGGGGCGTCGGCGCCGAGACCATAGACCGCAAATTCGGCTGGCAGGCGCACACGACACGCGCGGCGCTCTCCGGTCTGCGCAAGGCGGGCTTTGAGGTGCGAACCGAGAAGTCCATCGATGGAAAGCCAACACGGTACCGGATCGTCGCTGCGCCAAAGCAGGACGCTTCGACAGATGCCGCGTGATAAGGCTAGCCGCATCGGATCCGGATCTGCATGCAATGCGGCGGGGCAATCAGATATTCGGCGTCGCATTGCAGGTCTGGATGCCATGGAGAACAGCACCCTGCGGGCGGCATGGCGCGAGGCCTGGGGGACCGATCCGCCAAAAGGGGCGCGCAAACGCTTCCTGATTCTGGGCATCGCGTGGAAATGGCAGGCCGATCACTTTGGCGGGTTCAGTCCGGAGCTTAGGCGTCGGATTACCGCATTGGAGGCGCGCAGCCCCATTGGTTCCAAGCATGCTGAGAGGGCAATCACGGACGCATCCTCGGCAGCGCGCCCCGCGCCCGGTACCCGGCTGGTTCGCGNNTCCATGCCACAGAGACCGGATACCTCTGGCGGGGGCGGACCTTCGGGTCGTTGTCCGCGGTCGCCACCGCCATCACCGGCGTCAGCCAGAACGGTCCACGGTTCTTCGGGCTGCGCAGTCGTCGAAAGGCAGGCTGATGGCCGGGAAGCTGCGTTGCGCGATCTACACCCGCAAGTCCACCGAGGAGGGGCTCGAGCAGACATTCAACTCTCTCGACGCGCAGCGCGAGGCCTGTTCCGCCTTCATCACCAGCCAGCGGCATGAAGGCTGGTCCGAGCTTGTCGGCCTCTACGACGACGGCGGCTTTTCCGGCGGCTCGATGGACCGGCCCGCACTAGTGAAGCTGCTTGCGGATATCGAGGCGCAGNNCCGTCACCCAGCAGTTCAACACCACCACCTCCATGGGCCGGCTGACGCTGAACGTGCTGCTCTCCTTCGCCCAGTTCGAACGCGAAGTCACGGCCGAACGGATCCGGGACAAGATCGCCGCCTCCAAGACAAAGGGCATGTGGATGGGAGGGATCCCTCCGATCGGCTACCGGCCGGAGAACCGGCAGCTGGAAATCGAACCGGAAGAAGCAGAGATCGTTGGGCTGATCTTCAGGCGCTATCTGCAGCTGGGGTCCGTCCGCAGACTGCAAGCGGAGCTCACGAACCACGGCCACCAAACGCCAGTTCGGACCAGCCGCAAGGGCCGGGTAAGCGGTGGCTGCACCTTCTCGACCGGCAAGCTCTACAAAATGCTCTCGAACCCGGTCTACATCGGCCGCATCCGACATCGCGAGATGGTTTATGATGGCCGGCACGAGGCCATCATCGATGGAGACACCTGGGAAAGGGTCCAGGCACTGCTCGAGGCAAACCGCGTGTCGCACAAAATCAGAACCCATGCAGCGCACGCAAGCCCACTTGCAGGCAAGCTCTACGATCCGGATGGCCACCGGATGCGCCCGTTGCATACCCGGAAGGGCGACCAACGCTATCGGTACTATGTCAGCCCAAAGCTCGTTGAAGGCAGCGTGGAAACAGGTGCAACTGGATGGCGCCTTCCTGGACAAGAGATCGAGTCAGTCCTCGGAAAGGCGATCGCTAGTCGCCTGGCTGATCCGGACCTGCAACGACTGTTGCTTGGTGACGTATCCGGTCATGACATGATCGACCGGTTCGCATCATCCCTCCAGAGCCTGCTGGACGATCTGGGCGACACACAATCCAAGCGGGGCAGGGAACAGTTGATGGCGATCGTAAAACGAGTCGAACTGTCCGAGGATTGCCTTGCTGCGTCGATCTCGCTGCAATTCGTCATGGCCAGTCTGTTCGGAGACCGGTCGCCGGATCTTCCTGACTTTGAGGTGAGCGCGCCGATCGAAATCGCCAGGCGCGGTGCAGAGCTCAAGTTGATCCTCAAAGGTGCCTCTGGAGAGGAAAGACTGCCCGATCCAAACCTCGTCCGCTGCGTCCTGGATGCCCGCCGTCGTTTCAAGGCATACACCGACAAAACCCGCGAGATGACACTCTCGC
>JABAHO010000881.1_pt1 | contig 14356 bp, 13 predicted proteins | sample 7062071 | NCBI WGS metagenome assembly JABAHO01 (sample SAMN14534356, study PRJNA622989) | marine sediment metagenome | biome: marine biome [ENVO:00000428]; feature: marine pelagic biome [ENVO:01000023]; material: deep marine sediment [ENVO:00002113] | place: India: Gulf of Kutch | collected...
CGTGGAGGCGTAGAGTCCACTAAGACAAGAACCATGAACGATCACAGAACGCGGCTGCCTGCGTTCATCGCGGGTCCTTTATTGGCGGCTTTTTTTGCAGGCTGCAGCGGCACGCACGACGATATCCTCGATCCCATCCTGCCGGAGGGGGATGCTCCCTATAAGTCCAGCAAGAGCGCTCCGCCTCTCGAGGTGCCACCGGATCTCAGTAGCTCAACGCTCAACGACAGCATGGTGGTGCCGTCCCTTTCCCAGGGAGTGGCCACGTACTCCGCCTACGCCAGCGGAACCCAGACGGCTTCGGCGGGAATCAACGGCGTGCTGCCGCAGAGCCAGGGTATCCAGGTGCAGCGCGCCGGCAGCCAGCGTTGGCTGGTGGTCGACCTGCCGCCTGGCGTCATCTGGCCCAAGGTGCGGGACTTCTGGCTGTCCCAGGGCTTCCTCGTCGAGATGGAGGATCCGAGCATCGGCGTGATGGAAACCGATTGGGCGCAGAAGCAGGTCACCTTCGACGGCGGCGCGATCACCAATTTCTTCAACAAGCTTTCGAGTCAGCTCTACGGCGTGAACACCCGCGACAAGTTCCGCACGCGCCTGGAGCGCGGCACGGTCCCCGAGACGACTGAAGTGTACGTTTCGCACCGTGGCGCCGAAGAGGTCTCCACCGGCAAGGTATCCCGCGCGCTCGACGACACCGGTAGCGAAGAGGTCTACGTGTGGCAGATGAGGCCGTCGGACCCCGAGCTCGAGGCGGAGATGCTGAACCGCCTCGTCATCGCGTTGGGCGTTCAGCAGGAAACCGCGACGAAGCTGGTGGCGCAGGCCCCCGAGCGTCCCGCGCGCGCCCGGCTCGTGAGTGACGGTGAGGGCGCCAAGGTCCTCGATGTGCAGGACAATTTCTCGCGCGCCTGGCGACGCACCGGCCTCGCGCTGGATCGCGTCGGCTTCACCGTCGAGGATCGGGATCGCTCGCGGGGGCTGTTCTACGTGCGCTACCTGGACACCGACAGGGCCGATGCAGGCGCAGAAAAGGGCTTTTTCTCGGCGCTCAAGTTCTGGGGCGACGACGAAAAGGCCGCTGCCGGTGAGTATCTCGTCAGTCTCATCGGAAAGCAGGCAACAACGCAGATCGTCATTCTGGACGTCGACGGCAAACGCGAGACCAGCGAGACGGCCGATCGGATTCTGAGCCTGCTGCACGAGCAGCTGAAATAGCCGATTACGGCTTACGTCTCACTTGCGTTTCGCGTGCCTCATGAGGCGCTTGCGCCTGCGCTGCTGGCGGGGGGTGATGACGTTGCGCCGCCCCTTGAAAGGATTCTCCCCGCTCCTGAACTCCAACCGGATGGGCGTGCCGCGCAGCTGCAGGCTCTCGCGGAACACGCGCGTCAGGTAGCGGCGGTAGTTGCTCGGCACCTGGGCCGCCTGATTGCCGTGTATCACGATGAGGGGAGGGCGCGAGCCCCCCTGGTGCGCGTAGCGCAGCTTGATCCGGCGCCCGCGCACGACCGGCGGCGGATTGCGTGCGAGCGCTTTCGCCAGCACATGGTTGAGCTCGGGCGTCGGCAGGCGCCGTGACGCCGAGCGCCACGCTTCGTCGACCGAGGCGAGCAGGCGGCGCAGCCCCGTGCCNNCGCTTTTGCGCGGCGTCGGCGCGGTCCCATTTGTTGACTGCGATGGTGAGCGCGCGGCCGGCGTCGAGGACCATGCCGAGCAGCCCGGTATCCTGGTCGGTGATGCCCTCGCTCGCGTCGACAACGACAATGACGACATCGGCCGCCGCGATCGACTGCAGCGACTTGACCACGCTGAACTTTTCGACCGCCTCGGAGACGCGGCTGCGGCGGCGGATGCCGGCCGTGTCGATGAGCGTGTAGTGCCGGCCGGCGCGTTGGAACGGCACGCGAACGCTGTCACGCGTGGTGCCGGGCGCGTCGTGGGCAACCAGTCGCTCCTGCCCGAGCAGCCGGTTGATGAGCGTCGACTTGCCGACGTTGGGACGTCCGACGACCGCGATACGCACGCCCTCGTCCTCGATGGGTGCGGCGTCGCCGGCCGGCGGGATCTGTGCGAGCGTGGCCTCGACGAGCGCCCCGATTCCGCGCCGGTGGGCCGCCGAGACGGCCCGGGGCTCGCCGAAGCCGAGGGCGTGGAACTCCGCGACCGCGAGCTCCGCGTCCAGGCCCTCGCTCTTGTTGGCCGCCACCGTCACGGGCTTGCCCGAGAGTCGCAGCCTCGTGGCGATGTCCTGGTCGGCCGCGTTCGGCCCCTCGCGGGCGTCGACCACGAATATGACCGCGTCCGCCTCCTCGACCGCGCGAAGCGCCTGGCTGGAGATGGCTTTCGCCATGGCGTCCGCCTCGTCGGTGAGTCCGCCGGTGTCGATCACCACGTAGGCGCCGGATTCGGTCTTCGCGAGCCCGTAATTGCGATCCCGGGTGATGCCGGGCTCGTCGGCGACGAGGGCGTCCCGGGAGCGCGTCAGGCAGTTGAAGAGGGTCGATTTGCCGACGTTAGGCCGTCCGACGATGGCGACGACCGGCAGCAGGGCAAAACGTTCGCGGGCCTGGTCCATGATGACACCGGTTGGCGCGTTCGTGTCACACGCGTTTCGCGGCCACGCGCCGGCGGCGATTACTGAACGACCTGCAACGCGGTCAGCTCGCCGCCGCTGCCGTAGACGTAGACCGCGAAGGGTGTTGCCACCGGCGCGGCGACGATGCGGCCCGCATCGACTCGCACACGTGCGGCGAACTGGCCATCCTCCTGGCGCAGCCAGTGCACGTAACCTTCCAGATCGCCCACGATGACATACGGCCCGAAAACCGCCGGCGGCGAGAGGCGACGCGCTTCGAGCTTCGCCTGCCTCCACATGGAGGCGCTGTTCGAACGGTTCAACGCCCAGACGTGGCCGGCGTCATCGGTGACGTAGACGTTATCGCGGCCGATCCCCAGGCCGGCATGAGACGACATGTCACGACGCCAGACGACCTGCCCGCTCATGAGATCCAGCGCGGCCAGCTGACCCTGATAGGTAACCGCATACACGGTCTTGCCGTCGATGAGGGGATCGGCGTCGATGTCGACCATGCGCTCGAGCTCGGTGCGGCCGCGTGGCACCGCAACGCGCGTCTCCCAGAGCGGCTGTCCATTGCTCATGGCGACCGCCACCATTTGTCCGCCGTCGAAGCCGGCAACCGCGGCGCCCTCGGCGAGCGCCGGCGAGCTCGTCCCGCGAAGCGTCAGCACCGGCGTCGTGCGGTCGTATACCCACAGCCGCGTGCCGTCGTCGCTGGCGAGGCCGAAGAGCTTGCCGTCGATGGTGCGAGCAACGGCCACGCCGCCTATCGCCTGCGGGGCGGACAGCACCTCGCTCGACACGCGTGCGCGCCATTTGACCGCGCCGTCGTCCTCGGCGAGCGCGAGGACCTCGCCATCGCTGGTGCCGAGCAGCACCAGGCCGTCACCGACTCCCGGGCCTCCGGAGAGCGGACTGTCGGTGTCGGTGTCCCACAGGCTCTCACCCGTTCTCGCATCGAATGCGCGCACGCGCCCGTCACGGGTCGCCGCATAGATCCGATCTGCGCCGATGGCGGGGCGCAGCTTGAGAAACAGCTTGCCGGCGCCGGTACCGACACTGCGCTGCCACACGGTGCGGATCTGGACGGTGGGCTCGAAGTCGACGAGCTCCGCCGGCTTCGCGGTGTTATCCGGGTTGTCGAACAGGTTGCCGATGGCCGTGCAGGCGCCGGTCAGGGTGAGAACGCCGAGCAGCATCAGGGCCTCGACGAAACGCGTGGCGCGGCTCATTGCGTTACACCGTCGCCCTTTTGGTAACCGAGATCGTCGCGCTTCATCTGCAGGCGCGCGCGCATGGCGGGCGCCAGGGAGAGGCTGGCGAGCGCCGCGTCGTAGGCTTTTGCGGCCGCCTCGGCGTTCCCACCGCCCATCAGGATGTCGCCGCGCAGCTCGTCGACGCTGGCCGCGAAGGCCGTGGTGCGGACCTGCTCGAGGATGGCGAGTCCGGCATCTCCCGCGCCCTCGTCGAGAAGCACTCGCGCCTTGCGCATGCGGGCGATGTCGCGAAGCTCCGTGCGGTCGCTGTCCTCGATGACCGTATCGAGCATTCGCTTGGCTTCACCCGGCTGGCCGGCGGCGAGCGCGCTCTTTGCGCCCAGCAGACCCGCGAGTGCGGCGTACTCGCTGCCGGGGTGCTCGATGATGATGACCTCGGCTTTCTGCACGGCTTCCGCGTGCTGATTGCGTGCCGCCGTGTCGACCATGTTCTGATAGGCCACGGACAGCTGCTCGGCGGAGGTCTCCACGTGGTTTTGCCACGTCGTCCAGCCGAACACGCCGCCGAGTCCGAGCACCAGTCCGATCACGACGGCGCGACCGTTCTCCTTCCACCACTTCTGCAGTGCTTCCAGTTCTTCCTGTTCTGTTTCCACGCCTCGTCTCTCGCTTTCTCAGTCGTCGGATCCGATATGACCTCTGAGGATTTCGACCATCTGCGAGCGCTCGACACTCTGCTGCCCGCCGTCACCGTGCATTTCCTTCAACGTGATTCGATTCTCGCGTGCCTCGTCCTCTCCGAGTATCAGCGCCAGGGGCGCTTCGCTGCGATCGGCGTTCTTCATTTTACGCTTGAAATTGCCCGGACCGGCATCCACCACCAGGCGCACCCGCGGCAGCGCGTCGCGCAGCTGCTCGGCGAGCGAGTGCGCGGTTCGCTGGGCCTCTTCGCCCACGGCGAGAAGATAGGCGTGCGGACGCTCGTCGCTCGCGGCACCCTGCCTCGCCTGCATCAGCGCAACCACTCGCTCGAGACCGACGGCGAAGCCGGTGGCAGGTGTCGGCGGCCCGCCGATATCGGCTACCAGGCCATCGTAGCGTCCACCGCCGCAAACGGCGCCCTGGGCTCCGAGCTCGTCGGTTACCCATTCGAACACCGTGCGCGTGTAATAGTCCAGGCCGCGCACCAGACGCGGATTGACCGAGAAAGCGACGCCGCTTGCCTCGAGCATGGCCTGAAGACCCTCGAAGTGCTCGCGGGATTCGTCGTCGAGACAGTCGACGATGCGCGGGGCGGCCCCGAGCAGGTCCTGCATGTCCGGGTTCTTGCTGTCGAGAATGCGCAGCGGGTTGGTGTCGAGCCGCCGCCGGCTGTCCTCGTCGAGGCTGCTCGCGTGCCGGGTGAGGTACTCGACCAGCCGCGCCCGGAAGGCGTCCTGGATCGCGCGCGAGCCCAGTGAGTTGAGCTCCAGGCGCAGGGCGCCGAGGCGCAGGCGCCGCCACAGGCGCTCGCCGATCAGGATCAGCTCGGCGTCCACGTCGGGTCCCGGAAAGCCCAGGGCCTCCACATCGAGCTGATGAAACTGCCGGTAGCGGCCCTTCTGCGGCCGCTCGTAGCGAAACATGGGTCCGATGTGCCAGAGACGCTGGCCGCGGCCGCGCAGCCATCCGTGCTCGACGGCCGCACGCACGCAGCTCGCCGTGCACTCCGGACGCAGGGTCAGGCTCTCGCCGCTGCGATCGTCGAAGGTGTACATCTCCTTCTCGACGATGTCCGTGGCCTCGCCGACCGAGCGCCGGAAGAGCTCGGTCCTCTCGACAACGGGCGGACGCAGCTCCCGATAGCCATAGCCGCTCAGCACGGCGCGCGCGGCGTCCTCGAGCTCGCGCCACACCGGGGTTTCCGCGGGCGGGATGTCCTTCATCCCGCGAATCGCCTGAATCGCTTTCATGTCAGGAGTGCTCTAGGGCGTGCCGCCGGCCTGCAGGCGGCTGCACGTTACGGAGGGCGGATCTTAAATAGCTGGAGGGAAATTCTCTACTTCGGCGGTCTCGGCGGCTGCCCCCTGCTGTCGCGCTCTGACGGTGTCCGCCGCTCGTCGAGAGCGCAGGAGCGGCCAGATTCGCACAAGCGATGCGCTTCAGGAGTCGGGGCTTCGCGAACCGATGGGTGCCTGGTTTTCGAATCCCGGGGCCGGGGATGCGGATTGCGGGGCGGGCGCCATGACCGGTGCCGGCAGCTCTGCGGGCGTCGCGGCTGCATCGTCCACGGCCACGCCGGCATCGGCTACCGACTGGGCCTGCGCCTCGGCGGTGGGTTCCTGGGGCTCCGCCGCCGGAGGATCCTCTGCCGCGGCCGGCGGCTGCGGGTCGCGCTCACCGGACAGCTCACCGACGGTGAACCGCACCACGCTGCGCCCCTCGAAGCGGCTGAGATCGTACGGCTCGCCGTTGTACGCCACCGCCGCACCCTGCACCTCGCCGAGCAGCACGCGCATGGGGCCGGCGCCCTGCACGACGACCTCGCTGCCCTCACGCGCCAGGCTGTAGTAGAGCCGGCCGCCGCCCCGGTCGTAGATCTCGATCCAAGATTCCCGGCTCAGCTGGATGGCCAGCACGTCGGAGCCGGGCAACGGCGCGGGTCGCGGCACCGCGACGGGCTCGGCGATGGTTTCCTCGCCGCCGCCGGGCGCGGTGGCGTCTCCCTCGGTGATCCCAGCGGCGCCCGTGCTGTCGCTGCCGACCGCGTCGGCGGCGGCCGTCTGCACCGTGCGCTCGTGCGCGGCTTCTCCGGCGTCGTCGCGCTCGCTTGTCACGCCCTCCGCCTCCGGCGGCGTGGCGGGTGTTGGCGTCGTCGCGCGCCCGGCGACGCTCTCGACGGCGTCCCGCACGGGCGTGACATGGGGCGCCGGCGTGTCGCTGTCGGCGCGTACAGCCGTGCGCGTTTGCAAATCCGCGGCGGCATCGTTGCCGGCGTCAGAAAGCTGACCGGGCTCGCTCGGCGGCGGCGGCTCGGGCGCGGCTCGATCGGCTGCCGCGGCGTCGCTCGGGCGCGCGTCCGGCGCCGGCGCAGAGGCCGCCTGCGACGGCGTGTCCGCCGGCGTGCTGGCCTCGGGTGCTGCAGCGGGGCGGGTGGCCGGCGCGACCCCGATCGCCGCGCGTTGCTTCGGCGGCTCGTCGAGCTGTCGGCTCTGCCACCACAGCACCACCAGCACCACCAGCAAAGCCGCGATGACGTAGGTGACCATGCGCACGGGAAAGTCGCTGACGTGCACCTCGGGCTTGCGGCCGAGCTCCGAGACCAGCGCCGGCGGGCCGAATCCGTGGCGCTCGTAGGCCTCCAGAATCGGCCCCGCGGGCAGGTCCAGCAGGCGCGCATAACCGCTCAGATAGCCGCGCACGAACGTCGGCCCGTGCAGCCGCTCGTAGTCGTCACGCTCGAGCCGCTCGATGACGCGTGACTCGAGTCGCAGGCGTGATGCAACCTCGCCCACGGACATGTGGGCGGCCTCGCGCGCCTCGCGCAGGCGCTGGCCCGGACCGAGGTCGGCCTCGGAGGTCGTCACCACCCGTGTCGTCGCCTCGTCCGTCGTCATCGCACGCCCGATTCGATCAGCAGCCGTGTCTCCGGGGAATCCGGGTAGTTGGCCTTGAGCAGCATGGCAAGACTCGAGACCGCGTCCTTGTCGCCGAGCTTGCGCTCGATACGGATGCCGAGCCACAGGGAGCGGGAATTGTGCCTGCTCACCTGTTCATAGCGTTGCATGTACCCGCGCGCCGCCAGGTACTGCTCGGCTTCGAAGCTCAACTCCGCCATGTTGAGCAGCGCCACGCCGAAGCGCGGATCGGCGCGCAGCGCAGCGCGAAAATGGTCCTCGGCGCCGGCCCGATCGCCAGCCCTGAGCTTGCACAGGCCGGCATTCGTGTAGGCCAACGCCGGCTTGTCATAGAGCGGGTTCTCCACCGCTTTCATGAAATACTGCACGCCCTCCTCGATGCGTCCTCGCGCACACAGGAACACCCCGTAGTTGGTCTGTGCCGCGGAGTCGCCGGGATTGAGCTCGATGGCGCGCTTGAAGTGCTTCTCGGCCTTGGCCGGCTCGTTGAGGCGGTCGTACACGAGCGCCATGCCGTTGTGTGCGGTGGCGTAGTTTGGATCCGCCGAAAGGGCAGTGTTGAGTCGCTCCCAGGCCACGTCGAGCTGGCCGTTGCGTACGTACTCGAGTCCGAGCTGGGCGTTGACGATGGCGACCTTGTTGGTGCTCGCGCCCGGCGCGATCGGCGGCTCGTTGGACGGCGCCGTGGCGCAGCCGAGCTGAAGGGCGCATGCGAGCGCGATGCCGAGCCAGAGGGAGGTTGCCTTCAATGCCTTCACTGTGCCCACCTGATGCCGATTGTGCAGGGTGTTTGCCCCGGATTCGGTGCGCCTCGCCGGGCTCCGGCGAGCGTCAATCAAGATTGTAGCCGCTCCGCGCCGGCCGGGGCCAAGCGGCCCGCCCGGCGGGCCCGCATTCTCTGGCTGCGGGGTTGCACCACGCCCGCCAGCTGTCCACAGGCGGCGTCGATGTCCTCGCCACGGGTCTTGCGCGTGATGGTCATGATGCCGCGGCTGAGGAGCACGTCCCTGAACGCATCGATGACGTGCTCCGGCGAGCGTCGGTAGCCGCTCGAGGGAAACGGATTGAAGGGTATGAGATTGACTTTCGACGGCACGTCGGCGAGCAGAGCCGCGAGCTCGAGGGCGTGCTGGCGGCTGTCGTTGACGCCCGAGAGCATGACGTACTCGAAAGTGACCTTCTCGCGGGGATCGCCCGCGACGTAGCGCCGGCAGGCCGCGAGCAGGTCACGAATCGGGTAATGCTTGTTCAACGGCACGAGCTCGTCGCGTAGTCGATCGTTGGGTGCGTGCAGCGAGACCGCGAGGCTCACCGGGCAACGCTGCCTGAGCGCGTCGATTTTCGGCACCACGCCGGCGGTGCTCAGCGTGACCCGGCGTCTGGCGAATCCATGGGCGTTGTCGTCGAGCATCAGCTCGAGGGCTTCGACCACATTGTCGAAGTTCAGCAACGGCTCACCCATGCCCATCAGCACGATGTTGGTAATCGTGCGGCTGCGCTCGCTGCTGCTCTCGAGCATGCTCCTGGCGAGCCACAGCTGTCCGATGATCTCAGCGCTGCCGAGGTTGCGGTTGAAGCCTTGTCTCGCCGTCGCGCAGAACGTGCAGTTGAGCGCGCAACCGACCTGTGAAGAGATGCACAGGGTGCCCCTGGGCGTGTCGGGAATGAAAACCATCTCCACGCAGTTATCGGGTGCGACACGCACCAGCCATTTGATGGTGCCGTCCACCGATTCGTGCACGGCGACGATCTCGGGAGGCGTTACCGATGCCTCGGCCTCGAGTCGCGCGCGCAGATCCTTGCTGAGGTTGGTCATTGCAGCGAACCGGGCGATGCGCTGCTGATGTATCCATTTGAGCACCTGCACGGCGCGAAACGGCCGTTCACCTCGGGCCTCGAAATAGCGCTCCAGCGCGGTGCGGCTGAGCCCGAGCAGATTGGTGCCGGCGGCCTCGCGGGCAGGTGACTCGTAAACGGCGTGCTCGTCGTGCGCGTTCATCGGCCGGTTTCAGCTCAGCGCGTGCGCGGACAGATCTCCTCGGCTGAGAAGAAGTACGCGATCTCCGTCACGGCGTTCTCCGGCGAGTCCGATCCGTGCACGGCATTTTCCGTGATCTCATCGGCGAAATCGGCGCGAATGGTCCCAGGCGCGGCTTCGGCCGGATTGGTAGCGCCCATGATTTCGCGATTCTTCTCGACGGCGCCCTCGCCCTCGAGAACCTGAACGAGAACCGGACCGGAAGTCATGAAGTCGACCAGCTCAGGGAAAAAGGGCCGCTCTTTGTGCACGGCGTAGAAGCCCTCGGCGCTTTCCCGGGTAAGGTGAAGCATTTTCGCGCCCACGACCCGAAGGCCCGCATCCTCGAAGCGCGCAATGATCGCGCCGATGGCGTTGTTGGCAACGGCATCGGGCTTGATGATGGAAAGGGTGCGTTCAATCGCCATTTAGAGCTCCAGTTTCAAGGCATCGGGTCGGCAAGCCCGTAAGTATAAGCCGCCGCGCAAACCGAGCGAAATGCCGAGCGCCGCAGCCCGTCACCTGCTCGGGGCGGCCGCGGGGCGCGTTGGTTTTTTCTGATTGCGTCCGCACCTGACAGGGCGAGGTTTGCGCCGGGGCAGGGCGGCGGTGTGTGTGCGGGCGAAGTCCCGGCAGGGACCGGCGGCTGCGTCAAACGCCGAAGCTTTCCCCACACCCGCACAGGCTCTTGACGTTCGGGTTGTCGTAGCTGAAGCCTTCGTTCAATCCCTCGCGGGTGAAATCGATGGTGGTTCCGTCCAGATAGGACAGGCTGTCGCCGTCGACAATGACCTTGATCCCGTGGGATTCGAAGACCCGATCGTCTTCGCCGATTGCGTCGGTGATATCCACCACGTACGCGAACCCCGAGCAGCCGGTGGTCTTGATACCGACCCGCAGGCCCGCGCCGGAGCCACGCTCGGCCAAGAAGTGCCTGACGCGCTCGGCAGCAGCGTTGGTGAGTTGCACAGCCATGGTCCGGTCTCGCGTCTCCTGCTTGCAGCGGGTCCTGGTCAGATGGGGGCGGACTTTCGCCCGTTCAAGCGCGCGCTCTGCTCAGGCGCTGGTCTGAACGCCGCCGCCCACGTCCACGGGGACCTGGTCCTGGCGTTCCGCTACCTCGCGCACCCGGCGCCGCTCCACCAGCTGCGCCAGGTCGATGCTGCCCAGAAACTCGTGGATCTGTTTGCTCAGATCGTGCCAAAGATCGTGGGTGAGGCAGCGCGCCTCGCCCTGGCAGTTCTCCATGCCGCCGCAGCGGGTGGCATCCACCGACTCGTCGACAGCGCCGATGACGTCGACGACGGCAATGTCGCCGGCCGGGCGTCCCAGCCGGTAACCGCCGCCCGGGCCCCGGGAGCTCTGCACCAGGCCGCGCTTGCGCAGCTGGGCAAACAGCTGCTCCAGGTAGGAGAGCGAGATCCCCTGCCGTCGGGCGATGTCTGCGAGCGTGACGGGGCCGCCGTCGTGGTGGATGGCCAGGTCCAGCATGGCGGTGACGGCGTATCGGCCCTTGGTCGTCAGTCGCATCGAATGGCCCGCGCGTGGCAGTCGCAGGCAGTGTACATTCCTGACTATTTTAGTCAACTATTCCCGCCAGGCGTTCCCGGCCGCGGCGGCACGCGCCGGGCGCGGACCTAAACGCTCTCGAGCGCGGCGCGCTGCTCCTCCAGCCGGCCGATGGCGGCGCGCAGCTCGGCGACCCGCGTGCGCTCCTTGTCGACCACCTCCGCCGGGGCGCGGTCGACGAAGTTGCGGTTGGCGAGCTTCTGCTCGCTGCGTCCGAGATCCCTGGCATGCTTCTCGATCTCGCGCGCGAGCCGCGCCGCCTCCGCCTCGGTGTCGATGAGACCGGCGAGCGGGATCAGGATCTTCATGTCGCCGAGCAACCCGACGGCGCTCTTGGGCGCGGTCTCGCCCTGCTCGAGCACGCGCACCGATTCGAGGCCGGCGAGGGCGTCCAGATAGTGGCGGCAGGCAGCGAGCATGTCGCGATCCCGCGGGCAGGCGTTGTCGAGGATGACCGGCACGCGGCGGCTCGGCTGGATATTCTGCTCGCCGCGCACCCTGCGCACGGCGAGGACGAATCCCTTCACCCAGTCGATGTCCTCTATGCTCGACGCGTCGCTGCGCTGCGGATCGGCGACGGGGTAGGGTTGGCGCATGATGGTGGGGCCTTGGCGCCCGGCGATCGGCGCGACACGCTGCCAGATGGCCTCGGTGATGAAGGGAATCAGCGGGTGGGCGAGGCGCAGCAGCGTTTCGAGCACTCCGACCAGCGTGCGGCGCGTGCCCCGCAGCGTGGCCGGGTCGGCATCGGCGTCGCCGAGCACGGGTTTGGCGAGCTCCAGGTACCAGGGACAGTACTCGTCCCAGGTGAACTCATAGATGGCCTGGGCGGCGAGGTCGAAGCGGTATTGCTCGATGGCGTTGCGGACCTTGTCCTCGGTGATCTGGGTCAGCGAGACGATCCAGCGCTCGGCGAGTCCCAGGGCAACGTCGCCGCCGTCCGCCCCGCAGTCTCGGTTCTCGGTATGCTGAATGACGAAGCGAGCGGCGTTCCAGAGCTTGTTGCAGAAGTTCCGGTAGCCTTCGATGCGGCCGAGGTCGAAGCGGATGTCGCGCCCGGTGGTGGCCAGCGAGCAGAACGTGAAGCGCAGGGCATCGGTGCCGTAGGAGGGAATGCCGTCGGGGAACTGACGCCGCGTGTCGGCCTCGATGCGAGGGGCCATGTCCGGACGCATGAGCCCCGAGGTGCGTTTTTTCACCAGCGCCTCCAGATCGATGCCGTCGATCAGATCCAGGGGATCGAGGATGTTGCCCTTCGACTTCGACATCTTGTTGCCGTCGGCGTCGCGCACCAGGCCGTGGATGTAGACCTCGCGGAACGGCACGTCGTCCATGAACTTCAGCCCCATCATGATCATGCGCGCGACCCAGAAGAAGATGATGTCGAAGCCGGTCACCAGCACGTTGCCGGGATAGAAGCGCGCGAGCTCGCGGCGTGCGTTCCGGCCAGCCGAGGGTCGAGAACGGCCACAGCGCCGAGGAGAACCAGGTGTCGAGCACGTCGGGATCCTGCTCGAGGGCAACGGATGGGTCGAGCGCGTGCTTCTCGCGCACTTCCTCCTCGCTGCGGCCGACGTAGACGCGGCCATCGGCATCGTACCAGGCGGGAATGCGATGTCCCCACCACAGCTGCCGGCTGATGCACCAGTCCTGGATGTTGTGCATCCATTCGAAATAGGTCTTCGACCAGTTCTCCGGTACGAAACGGATGCGCCCGTCCTCGACGGCTTCGATGGCGGGCGCTGCCAGCGGCTCGGTTCTGACGAACCACTGATCGGTCAAAAACGGCTCGATGACGGCGTGTGAGCGATCGCCTCGGGGAATCTTCATGCGGTGCGGCTCGGTCTTCGCGAGCAAACTCTGCTTTTCGAGATCGGCGACTACCCGCTCACGCGCCTCGAAACGGTCCAGATCCCGGTAACGCGGCGGCGTCTCGTCGTTGGTCCGCGCGTCGATGGTGAAGATGTTGATCTTCGGCAGACCGTGACGCTCGCCGACGATGTAGTCGTTGAAATCATGCGCGGGCGTTATTTTCAGCGCGCCGCTTCCGAATGTCGGATCCACGTACTCGTCGGCAATGATGGGTATTCTCCGATCCGTGAGCGGCAGATCCACTTCCCTGCCGATGAGGCTGCGGTATCGCTCGTCGTCCGGATGCACGGCCACCGCGGTATCGCCGAGCATGGTCTCGGGTCGCGTGGTTGCCACCACCACGTGGCCTTCACCGTCGGCGATGGGATAGCGGATGTGCCACAGGTTGCCATCCTCCTCCTCCGAGATCACCTCGAGGTCCGAGACCGCCGTGTGCAGCACGGGGTCCCAGTTGACCAGGCGCTTGCCGCGATAGATGAGGCCTTCTTCGAACAGGCGCACGAATGTTTCGCGCACCGCCCGCGAGAGACCCTCGTCCATCGTGAAGCGCTCCGTGGCCCAGTCCACAGACGCGCCCATGCGTCGAAGCTGCCGCGAGATGGTGCCTCCGGAGTGCTCCTTCCAGTCCCACACCCGGCGCAGGAACGCCTCGCGGCCGATGTCGTGCCTCGTGATGCCCTCGGCGTTGAGCTGGCGCTCGACCACCATCTGAGTGGCGATACCGGCGTGATCGGTGCCCGCCTGCCAGAGCGTGTCTGCGCCCCTCATGCGGTGGTAGCGGATCAGGGCATCCATGATCGTGTCCTGAAACGCGTGTCCCATGTGCAGGCTGCCGGTGACGTTGGGCGGCGGGATCATGATGCAGTAGGGATCGCCCTGGCCGCTCGGCTCGAAGTAGCCGCTCTCCTCCCAGGTCTGGTACCAGGACTGCTCGATGGCTTGAGGGTCGTAGGTTTTATCCATACTTGGCTCGAAAGAATCTGAATCCCTCGGTGGCGGCCGGTGTCGTCAGCGTCCTAGTCCCGCTATTGCAACACGTTCGGACGCGAAATCGAAGCCGGTTCGGTGATTGCGGCGGCGGTGGGCGTGGAGGTGCCGGCGGGGCAGGGGCTGCTCAGTCGCGTCGCCGTGGTCCGAGCACGTTCAGCTCTTCGATGATTTCCGGGAGCATGATCTCCAGGTGGTTGCGCACCTGCTCGCGGATATCTTCCGTGGCCTCCTGAACGGCGGTCTCGACGCGTGCCTGCACGATGACCTCGATCTCGTTGGCGAGCCGCTCGGAGAGCTTGTGGTAGAGCTCCTCCTCGTCGACCTCGGCTTGCAGCGGTTGCTGCGTGCCTTGCTCACCGGCCGAGGCGGGCGGGTCTTCCACGCCCGGCACGACGACGTCGTGAAGCAGCGGAATGGTGTACTGGGCCTCCGCGTCCGCAGCCGTGGGCGGCGGCTGCGCAGGCGCGGATGCCGGCTTTGGCTGCCGGCGCTTCTC
>JABAHO010000343.1_pt1 | contig 14352 bp, 14 predicted proteins | sample 7062071 | NCBI WGS metagenome assembly JABAHO01 (sample SAMN14534356, study PRJNA622989) | marine sediment metagenome | biome: marine biome [ENVO:00000428]; feature: marine pelagic biome [ENVO:01000023]; material: deep marine sediment [ENVO:00002113] | place: India: Gulf of Kutch | collected...
TGTGAACAGTCCGCTCACTGCTTTCCTAGTTCCGGGACAGCGCCGCGAAGACCTGGGGCGCGATCTCCTCCGCAATCTTGCGCAGGTTGGCCACGCCGGTGCCGGCCACCGGATGGGGCAGCCGAACTCGCGGAATGTCGGGCATGCCCAGCGAGCTCGCGATGAAGTCGCCCTGAGGCCAGAAGTCTTCGGTCACCAGCGCCACCGCCGGTATCCCGAGCCTTGCCATGTTGATGCCGTCACGCACGGTGCCGGTAGTGCAACTGCCTCAATGCCCGTAGGCGGCCACCGCCGCCACGCAGCCGTCGCGTATCTCCTCGAGCATGTCTTCAGGCGCAGCGATGGACGCGTTGCCCTTGTTGTAGTGCTCGGCGCGAAGGCTCGCAAGCTTCTCGCCCATGACCTCGGCGAGCTGCGCGAGAAAAACGTCCGAATCCGGGAACCCGTTGGCAAGGAACGCCACGCGCGGGTCGTTGCTCGACTCGAGATCGACGCTCAGCAGGTAGGGATCTACCGGCGTTGCGACCTCTCCCCGAGGGTCGTGATAGTCAACCATATACCCACCTCCGTCGCTGGGAACTGACCGATGGCCACGATTAAAACGGTAATGGGCGGCGAACTCCAGCTTCCGAGCCGCCACGTGCAGACGGTTCAGCCAGGCTGCACCCCCAGAGGTTCTTCGCCTCTGACGATCACCCGATGCATCAAGCGCCGCTGTCCGGGGTAGTCGTTCAACGGGTGGTGCTGCACGCAGCGGTTGTCCCAGATGGCCAGCGTCCCGGGCTCCCAGGCCAGCCGGGTGCAGTTTTCCGCGGCCACCGACGCCCGCTGCAGGTAGGTCAGCAGGGGAAGGCTTTCCTCGCGCGTCATGCCAACGAACCGCTCGGTGTGGATAAGGCTGGTGTAGAGGGCCTTGCGCCCGGTATCCGGATGCACGCNNGTTCGCAAACAGGGTGTCACCGCCGCCCACCGGCGTCTCCACGGCGTAGAGCAAGGTGAACTTCGGCGGCTCGCGGAGGTAGGAGGTGTCGGTATGCCATGCGCCCCCGAAATTACTCGTATCCTCCGGGTTCTTGAGCACGGCGACCACATAGGGCGATTCAAGCAGGGGCTCTGCGAGCGGGTAGACGTCGAGTTCCCCCAGGCGGGAAGCGAACACCACCAGCGCGGCCGGGTCGAGGCTCTGGTCCCTGAACGCGACCACCTGATGAGCGTTGATGGCCTGAACGATCTCGTCCACGGGCAGTTCACGGACATCCCCTGCCGGCGCCATCGCGCCGAGCGCACCCGTCATGGCGCTCCAGCTGCGCAGGGCCCCGCCGCTCACGAGGCGCTCCCGGCATGTGCTGCTTTTTCACATGTCATCGTGGCATGCTTCGCGTGAACGACCATCGCCGGATATTACACGAGTGGCCGAGCAAGAAGGCGTCATCCACTTTGCCTACGATCTGCAGACGCCCGATGGCGCCGTAACCGAGGAAACGCTGCGCGACACCCTCGCGGCGTGGCGCACCATATTCCGTCGCCTGGGCGTTCTCGGCCATGATCCGGAGCGCTACGGCGGGTTCGGGTTCGGCAATCTGAGCGTAAGAGACCCCGAGCGTCCCGACGAGTTCGTGGTCACCGCCAGCCAGACCAGCGGCCAGGGCGGGCTCCGGGACCGCGACCTGGTGCGGATTAGCGGGTGCAACCTCGAGCGCTTCTGGGTAGACGCCGTGGGCCACAAACCGCCCTCTTCGGAGACGCTGACCCACGCCATGATCTACGCGGCCGACCCGCGAATTCGCTGGGTCTTCCACGTTCACAGCCCGGAGATTTGGGAGCACGCCGAGCCGCTTGCGATTCCCTGCACGGCGCAGGAGGTGGCGTATGGGTCACCGGAGATGGTTCGCGCCGTGGCCGAGTTGCTCGAAAAGCACCAGTCACGGCCACTGCTCTTCGCCACATTCGGCCATGTGGACGGGGTCTTCGCCTGCGGGCCCACGGCTCGCGACGCGGGCGGACTGCTGGTGAGTTACCTGGCCAAGGCGCTGGCCTGACGTGAGGGACCACTCCCTCCCACCCGCCGCCGTCCTCTGGCAGAACGGCCGGCTGCGGTTGCTCGATCAGCGGCGGCTCCCCGAGAAGGTAGCCTATCTGGACATCGGAACGGTGGAGGCGGCCCACGAGGCCATCCGCACCCTAGCCGTGCGGGGCGCCCCTGCCATCGGCATCGCCGCCGCCTACGCCCTGGTGGTCGCGATGACGGCCGAACCTGAACCCGATGCAGCCCGCTTCCGCTCGGTGCTCACCGAACACGCCCGCCACCTTGAGTCCGCCCGCCCAACGGCGGTGAACCTCGCCTGGGCGTGTGCGCGCCTGCTTGCCGCCGCCGAGCGCTCGGCCGACCTGAGCACCATCTGGGCGGAAGCGGAAGCCATCCATGCGGAGGACCGCCGCATCTGCCGAGCCATCGGCAACCACGGCCAGGCGCTGATACCGGAAAACGCCGGGGTCCTCACTCACTGCAACGCGGGCTCCCTGGCGGTGTCCGAGCTGGGAACGGCGACCGCACCCCTGTACCTAGGCCACGCCGCCGGGAAACGATTGCGGGTCTTCGTCGACGAGACCAGGCCGCTGCTGCAAGGTGCGAGACTGACGGCCTGGGAGCTAGGCGCCGCCGGCATTGACGTCACGCTGATATGCGACAGCGCCGCAGCCACCTTCATGGCGGCCGGGGAGATTGACCTCGCCATCGTCGGGACCGACCGGGTCACTGCCAACGGCGACGTGGTGAACAAGATCGGCACCCTTGGCGTCGCCGTGCTCTGCAGGCACTTCGACATCCCTTTTTATGTGGCTCTGCCCTCCAGCACCTTCGATCCGGACACCGCCACGGGCGCGCAGGTGCCAATCGAGGAACGGGACCCGGCGGAGGTGCTGGGCGATCGGGCCGCGGACGTGCCTACTCGCAATCCGGCTTTCGACGTGACCCCCGCGCACCTGGTAACCGCTTTCATCACCGATCGCGGCATTGTCCGACCCCCCTTTCCGGAAACGTTGGTGAGCTTGTCAGGCTGAGTCGAACCGCTCCGCCTCGACGAGCCGATAGCGCACGCCCCCTTCCACGGGGACTGACTCGAACAGCCTAGGCGCATCGAGCCCAAGCTCGACTCCCGCCAGGCCATGGAGCTCGGGCACTTTCATGGTGCCGCGAATCCGGGCCAGAGTGACGTGGGGCACGAACGCCCGGGGCTCGGGCTCCGGGTTGAGTCCCGACAGCGCTTTAGCCCACTCAACCAGGGGCGTGGCGGGCTCCACGCCTACCGCGATGACGCGCGCCCGGGCCGGACGCGGAAAACCGGTCACCCGGCCGGTGGCGCACGCCAGGAGATGGCCGTCCAGCCCGGCTACCGCATCCAGCAGCGCCGGTGCTTCCGACAAGCAGACATCACCGATGAATCGCAGGGTGACGTGATAGTTGGCCCGCGGGACCAGGCGCGCTCGCCAGGGCGGCTTCCAGGCGGCCATGAGCCGCGTTTCGAGCCGCAGGGCGGACTCAGACGACAGAAAGCAGGCAACGAAACAGCGCATGACATGCCCATTCTACCGTTCTATCTTGCGCGTTCCTGATCGGCTTCCCCTGGGGTAAGGCATGCCAAAGGCTCTTTTCCACACGCTGGCCGTCTGGCTGCTTACCGGCGCGGCACACGCTGCGGACGACTACACGCTGGTGCTGAGCGGCGGCAGGGTCATCGATCCGGAGACCGGCCTCGACGACATCCGCCACGTCGGGCTCGCCGGCGATCGCATCGTCCGCATCAGCGAGGAGGCGCTAACCGGCGCAGAGGTGGTGGACGTCAGCGGTCTGGTGGTCGCCCCCGGCTTCATCGATCTGCACAGCCACACGCCTACGCCCCTCGGCCAGCGCTACCAGGCACATGACGGCGTGACCACTGCGCTGGAGCTGGAGGCCGGCGCTTATCCCGTGGACGGCTTCGGGCGCNNTTGGATGGCTTCGGTTACCACCTGGCCGCAGGCTCCGTTTTGAACTACGGCGCTTCCGCCGGGTACGGCGCAATGCGCGTGGAGCTGATGCACGGCATTCGTCAGTCACACATCATCGACCCGGCAGAGCCCGTGGGCCTGCTCGGCTGGTGGACACAGGTGCGCGAGTGGTTCGGCGACGTGACTACGGCAAACACCAAGGTTGCGACCGAGGACGAGCGCGCGCGGCTGCGCGAAATGCTCGAGGCGGGCATCGACCAGGGCGGTATCGGCATCGGCCTGCCGCTGGACTACTACAGCGAGGCGATCGACGATGCCGAGGTACGCGCCATCTTCGAGGTCGCGGCGCAACGGCAAGCGCCCATCTTCGTGCACGTCCGTCGCGGCATCAACGGCGACCCCGCCGGCCTGCGGGAGGTTCTCGACCTCGCCCGGGAGACCGGCGCTTCGGTTCACGTCTGCCACATCACCCACAACGCGATGGTGAGCATCGAGCTGTTTCTCCGCGAGATCCGCGACGCCCAGAGCGCGGGCGTGGACGTGACCACGGAGCTGTTGCCCTACATGGCCGGCTCCACCTTCATCGGGGCCGCCGTGTTCGGCCGCGACTGGCGCACCATATTCAACATCGATTACGGCGACGTGGAGTGGGCGGCCACGGGCGAGCGCTTCGATGAGGCCATGTTCAACGAGTATCGCCAGAAGTATCCCGACGGCGGCGTCATCCACCACTACCTGGACGAGGACTGGAACCGCCGCGCCGTGGTGGAGCCCGGATTGATCATCGTCAGCGATCTGCTGCCCATGTTCAGTGAGGAGGTCAAGGTCGCCCCCCACAACGGCGCTTTCAGCCGTGTCCTGGGCCGATATGTCCGCAAGGAGTCGCTGCTCAGCCTGCAGACGGCCCTGGCCAAGATGACCCTGCTCCCGGCGCGCCGCATCGAGCAGGCAGCACCCGCCTTCAAGCGCAAAGGCCGATTGCAGGAAGGCATGGACGCGGACATCACCGTCTTCGATCCCCTCGCCGTCGAGGACCGCGCCACCTACCAGGACCCGTATCAGACCTCGGCGGGCATCCGACACGTCATCGTCAACGGCGTGTTCGTGGTCCGCGATGAGCAGTTCGTGGACAACACATACCCGGGCAGACGCATCGACGGCGAACTTTGATGGCGACCACCTATCTCAAACGCTCGCAGCCCGCCGCGGCAACCGACGACGAGGCGATCGCCCGCCGCGTCGGGGAGATGCTCGAGAGAATAAGGGCGGAGGGCGAAAGGGCCGTGACCGGCTACGCGCAGCAGCTGGACGGGTTTGACGGCGACTTCATCCTTGCTGCCGAGGAGCGCCAACGGCTGATCGCCCTGGTGCCCGAAGACGTCCGCGACGACATCATCTTCGCGTGGCGCCAGATCAGGCATTTTGCCGAAGCTCAGCGGGCAAGCCTCACCGAGTTCGAGATCGAAACCCAGCCCGGCGTTACCCTCGGCCAGCGGATCGTCCCGGTTCGGGTAGCGGGTTGCTATGTGCCCGGCGGGCGCTATGCCCATGCCGCGTCCGCGCTGATGAGCGTGGCCACCGCGAAGGTAGCAGGTGTGCCCACGGTGGTCGCCTGCTCGCCCCCGCGGAACGGCGCCATCCACCCGGCCGTCGTGTTCGCCATGGATCTAGCCGGCGCCGACGTCATCCTGCAGATGGGAGGCGTCCATGCGGTCGCAACCATGGCACTCGGTCTCTTCGGAATTCCTCCCGCCGATCTGCTCGTCGGTCCGGGCAACGCCTACGTCGCCGCTGCCAAGCGGCAGCTATTCGGGGAGGTGGGCATCGATGTGATCGCCGGGCCCACAGAGTCCGCCATCATCGCCGATGCAGGCGCCGACCCCCACACGATTGCGGTGGATCTGGCCTCCCAGGCCGAACACGGGCCGGACTCCCCCGTCTGGCTGATCACGTCCAGCCGAGAGGTGGCCGATCGCGTCATGGCGCTGCTGCCCGTGGTGGCCGCGGCCATGCCGAGCCACGAGACGGTCATCACGGCGTGGAGCCGGCACGGGGAGGTGATCCTCTGCGACAGTCGCGAGGAGATGGTGCGCGCAAGCGACGCCTACGCGCCCGAGCACCTGCAGATCATGGCCGACGACCACCGTTGGTGGCTTGCACATCTGAGCAACTACGGTTCGCTGTTCCTCGGCGAGGGCAGCACGGTCACCCACGGCGACAAGTGCTCGGGCACCAATCACATCCTGCCGACCCGGCGCGCCGCGCGCTACACCGGCGGGCTCAACGTGCAGAAGTTCCTGAAGGTGCTGACCTGGCAGAAGCTCGATGAGGCGGCGAACCTGTCGTACAGCGCCGTGGGATCACGAATTTCCCGGGTGGAGGGCATGGAAGGGCACGCCAGGGCGTGCGACTGGCGCCTGCGCCGCTACTTTCCCCACCAGGACTGGCCCTTCGAGGTGCACGGGTTCGACGAGCTGTCACCCGGCACGGACGAGCCGGCGTGAGGGACCCTAAGACGTTCCGCAAGTCGTTCCTGAGGCAGGAGCCGCTGCCCGACGCCGCCATCGAGGCCGCGGTGGCCGTCATGCGCAGCGGGCGCCTGCACCGTTATGACGCCACGGCAGACCATCCCGGGGAGACCGCCCTGCTGGAGTTGGAATTCGCCCGCTACCTGGGCAGCCGTTACTGTCTCGCCTGCGCCTCCTGCGGGTACGCGCTGTACGTCGCGATGCTAAGCGCCGGCGTCCGCTCCGGCGACGCGGTGCTGATGAACGGCTTCACCCTGGCACCGGTTCCAGGCGCGGTGGCCAACTGCGGCGCCCGCCCGGTCCTCGTGGACACAACAGAGGATCTGACGGTCGACCTGAACGACCTCGAACGGAAGGCCGCCGCTGCCGGCGCTCGGTTCTTCCTGCTTTCGCACATGCGCGGCCACATCGCCGACATGGACGCGGTGATGGCCATCTGCGATGGGCACGGGCTTACCCTGATCGAGGACTGCGCGCACACGCTCGGCGCGCGATGGGACGGCCGCCTGAGCGGCAGCTTCGGGGCCGTGAGCTGTTTCAGCACCCAGACCTACAAGCACATGAACTCCGGGGAAGGCGGCCTGCTGGTGACGGATCGGGACGAGGTCATGGCCAGGGCCATTCTCTACTCGGGGTCGTACATGCTCTACGACCGGCATCTGGCGGGACCGCCGCCGGAAGCTTTCGAAGGCCTGTCAATGACCACGCCCAACTACAGCGGCCGGATGGACAACCTGCGCGCCGCCACCCTGCGGCCTCAGCTAGAGCAGCTGGACGAGAGCTGCCGGCGCTGGAACGAGCGCTACGACGTCCTTGCCGAAGGCCTCGCCGCCATCCCCGACGTCCGCCTGCCCGAGCGATCGCCCCTGGAGTCCTTCGTCGGCAGCTCCATACAGTTTCAACTACCCGGCAAATCCCCGGCACAGATGGAAGAGATCGTGGACCGGTGCGCCGCGAAAGGCGTCGTGCTGAAGTGGTTCGGCGCTGACGAGCCCAGGGGGTACACCAGCCGGTTCGACAGCTGGCACTATCTCGACGCTACCTCTGACCTCCCGGGAACGCGCAGCGCCCTGGCGAGGCTGGTCGACATGCGCGTGCCTCTCACCTTCGACCTGGACGACTGCTCTCAGATTGTCGAAATACTCGCCGACGTGATCGCCGATTAGGCTGCCGCTACCGCGCGCAGGGCGGCGCCGATCTCTCCCGTCGCGGCAATGGCGTCGGCGTCATCGCCGGCCACCACCTTGAAGTTCATCAGCCGGCATCCGGCTTGCACGTATGGCCCAAGCTCCGAGGCCACCTCGTCGGGCGTGCCGAAGGGCGTGTACTTCTCGAAGCTTGCGAAAGGCACCTTGTAGAACGCTTCCATGGCGGCGGCGACCCGGCGCCGCGCTTCGTCCCGGGTATCCGCCACGCCTACCCACGGCTGATAGCCGTGTTGCCACGTCACATCGACCCGCTCAGCCTGGGCCGCGGCTTCGTCGATGACGCCCAGGGCCTGGGTGAAGCGCCTCACCGAGCACCACGCACCGATCCACCCATCACCAAGCTGCCCGGTCCGGACCAGGGCGGCATCGGAGCGGCCTCCCACGATGATGGGGATGGGCGGCTGGATCGCGGGTCGGATCAGGGCCTGGTCGAGATCGAAGAACTCGCCGTGGAAAGTCACCTCCTCACCCCGCATGAGGCCGCGCAGCACGCCAAGGCTTTCGTTCATGCGCCGTCCCCGGGTGGCCGGATCGACACCGCACACCTCGATCTCGTGACGGTCCTCACCGCCGATGCCGACCCCGAACAGCACCCGACCCGGGGCCAGGCGATTGACGGTGGCGAGCTGGCGCGCAACGGGAACGGGATGTCGCAGGGGCAGCAGGTAAATGCTGATCATCACGCCCAGGGTCGGATGGAGCTGCGACAGACCGGCAATCTCGACGAACCCGTCGGTGCCCGACCCGTTGCGGAAGGACACGTGGTCGGCCATGAAGACGTGATCGACGCCGGCGGCCGCGACGTCGGCCAGCATTTCCCTGCGTCGGTCGAGCTCCGACCTCCACAGACCATCAGGAGTCGCAAGGCCGATCTTCACGTTGCTTCCGACGGCCCGTTCAGCGAGCAAAGTTAGACTTGTCGGACCAGCACGAGTGGGTGCCGACGCATATGCGTTCCGGCAGCTGAACCTGGGCGATGGGACCTTGCTCGATGTCGGCCGCATCGAACACCATGGTGCTGGACGCGTCCCTGTTCATGTCCGTGACGAAGGTCACCACGTAACCATCGTCCTCCCCGCTGGAACCGACCCGGGGCGCCATTGGGCTCTCGCTCAGATAGACGCCGTCCGGCAGCTGATAGACCTGCTTTTCGCCGCTCTGAACGTCCAGCCGGATCAGGCCGTCCATGAGGAACCAGCCCGGCTTCAGCGTGACGGACCAGACGTAGCGGTAGGGTTTGCCTCCATAGGTCGGGTTGATCATGCCGAACTCCGACACCGAATCGTCCANNCGTGCGCAGGTGGAAACGCCAGCGATAAGGCTTTGCGCCGATCACGTGCATGTCCAGCATGCGAAACATGGAGCGCTTGTCGCTCGGGTCGATCGTGAGCTTCGGGTTGGGGTTTTCTTCGAAGAACCCGTCCAGCACCACCTCGTCGCCGTCCTCGTAGGCGTTGATCCAGTGCAGCACGAACGTGGGCTTCGCCTCGAACCAGCGGACCTCGTCGGGACCGCCGCGGCGCGGGATGATGCCGAAGCGGCTGGGCTGACCGGCGAAGAAGCGCACAGCATGAGCGCCGGCGCGCAGCGCTTCCGGGTCCCAGTACAGCGGAAAGTCGTTCAGGATCGCGTAGTTGTCGGTGAAGGCCATGTCGTGAGGCAGGCGCGGACCGGGCAGGGGAACCGGGACGTAGTGCACCAGCTCTCGGGCCGCGTTGACCACCCCGTAGTGCATGTACGGGGCTTCCTTGGCGTAGTTGAAAAACAGCATCTCGCCGGTGGCCTCGTCCACCTTGGTGTGGGCCGATATGCCCCAGCCCGGCGTGGTTCCCGCCACCCAGTCGGCCTTGCCCAGCTGCTCGAGGGTGTAAGGGTCGAACTCGTACAGCTCGCCGCACTGGTAGAAGCTGGTGACCGCCCGACCGCCGTGGACGACCACATCGGTGCTGGACGCGTCTTTCAATCGTGTGCGTGCGCCGCAGCCGTCGCGCAGCGACTTCTTCGGCGATTCCATGAGACCGGCCCACAACGGCCGGCCCTCCGCCAGCTCGGCCTCGAACCCGTCGGTGCGGATGAAGCGGTTGCGATATTCGGCCTCCCCGTTGTCCACGAACAGCGCGTGCAGCATCCCGTCGCCATCAAAAGGATGGTACCGGCCGATTGCATCGTGCAACGGGTTCTCCGTGTTGCGCAGGTACACGCCGGAAAGGTCGTCGGGAAGGCGGCCGGTAACCGCGAGATCCATGGCATCGTACTCGCGAAAGTTCGGCTGCCACGCACCCGTCCGGTAAGGATGATCGTCGTCCTCGGGAAGGCCCGAGGCGAAGGAATCGACCAGCTCAACTTTCATCTAGCGCTCCCCATTGCTCTCGAGACGTCAACGCCCACGCTCATCGTATCCCACATCCGCCCGTCAGCGCCCCACCACCGGCTGAAGCCGACCCTCGAAAACCGTTCCCCATACACCGATGTCCTTGATTTCCATCGGCTCCACGGCGAACGGGTCCGCCTCCAGCACCGTGAAGTTCGCCAGCTTGCCAGGCGTGATGCTGCCCACCTCGTCCTCCAGACGCAGCGAGTAGGCGGCGTCGATGGTCACGGCCTCCAGGGCGTCCTGAAGGCTCACCCGCTGATCCGGCCCGGCCACGCGTCCGGACGGCGTCACCCGGTTGACGGCCGCCCACGCGAGAAACAGCGGGCTCCCCGGGGCCATGGGCATGTCCGAGTGCAGCGAGAAGCGCACGCCCGCTCGGGCCACCCCGCCGAGACGGACCATGGCGTTCGCCCGCTCGGGCCCGATCCCGATCTCCGAGTAGCGATCCGCCAGAGCCACAGTGTAATAGGGGTTGGCGCTGACGATGGCCCCGAGCTGCGCGATGCGCTCCACCTGCTCAGCCTTCGAGAAGCCGAAGTGAACGATAGTGGTGCGGTGATCGTCGCGCGGGTTGCGCGCCAGGTTGGCTTCCAGGGTATCCAGCACGAGCTCGAGGCCGGCGTCGCCGTTCTGGTGAACGTGTATCTGATAGCCTGCATCCCAGAAAGCCCGGAAAACCCGGCGGAAAGTCTCGGGCTCCATCAACCACTCGCCCTCGTGACCGTCGGTGTAGCCGTCCTGCATCTGCATCAGCTGGCTGAACATCGCGCCGTCGGCGAAGAGCTTGACGTGACCGGTGAGCGGGCCCGTGCGGTCCGTGATCGGCGCCAGGGAAGCTTCCACAGCCGCGACGAGCTCCGCGTCCGAGCTCCCCTTGGGATCGCCGCGCCCGTCCGGAATGAAGTAGAAGCGGAACGGCGTGCCCGCATCGCCCAGCACGGCGTTGTAGGTGTCGTAAACGCCGGCGAGCCCGCCCGGTTCCGCAGAGAGAGTGACGCCGCTGGCGTGGAGGTAGGCCTCAGTCAGCTCGAGCCCGGCCCGGAAGCGCTCCGGCGCGGCAAGCACGGGCATGAGCCGGGGAACCAGAAAATCGAAGTTGCCCCGCTCCCAGAAGTGCCCGTCCGCCAGATTGATCTGCTCGCGAATCACCTCGTCCTCCGCCGCGACCATCTCCTCGGTCACCCCGGCCGCAGCCAGGGCCGGCGTATTGAGCACGAACTCGTGGGCCGACCGGTGCCAGACCAGGATGGGCCGAGAGTCGCTGATCGCGTCGAGCTCTTTCCGGGTGAGGCTTCCGTGGAAGTAGTGGTGGTATCCCCAAGAGATCAACGGTGCTGCCGGGTCCTCCATGGCGGCGGCCGCAGCGCCCAGTAGGGCGAGGTAGCTCTCGGGGTCCCGTGCCGCGGGAAACGTCCTTTCGGGGAGCACCCACTCCTCGATGGAGACCACCTCCGCCGTCATGGTGAGCGCGGCCAGGAAAGGATGCAGGTGCTGATCGATCAGGCCAGCCATGACGACGTGATCGGCGAAGGTTTCGTCCACCGAGGCACCGGGGTAACGGCCACGCAGTTCCGCCAGCGCGCCAACGGCAACGATGCGTTCATCGGCAACGGCCACCGCCTCGGCCCTCGGCAGCTCTGGGTCCATGGTGATCACGGAGCGCGCCGCGTAGAGAGTCGGCGACGCATCCGAAGCTGCAGGTTCTGCGCCCTCTTCGGCGGGCGACTGCGCCGGCGGCTCCGAGCAGGACGCCAACGCCAGCAGCACCGCGCCGAGCGTGGCTCCTCTACCCGCACACATCCATCTGGAAACAGCCACGTCTTCCCTCCCCATTAAGCGTATATCAGCCCGACGGCTGCTCGGGCGTGTCCACACCCTGGCCGCGCAGGCGGCTCCAGTAGGATTCCAGCTCCCGCTTCACCACGGGCGCAAGCAGGTACAAACCCAGCACGTTCGCCAGCGCCATGGCGAAGATCATCGAATCCGAGAAATCCAGCACCGCGTCGAGCTGGGTCGTGCAGCCGATGACCACGAAGACGCAGAAGATCGTGTTGAACGTCACCTTGGCCCAGCGCTTGGCGCCGAATATGTAGATGAACCCTTCGAGCCCATAGTAGGACCAGGAAATCATGGTGGAGTAGGCGAAGAGCATCACCACCACGGCCAGCACGTAGGGAAACCAGGGGATGACGCTTGCGAAGGCGCTCGAGGTCAGCTCCACCCCGTTGATCGCCCCATCATTGACCATGGCCGGTTCGTAGACGGTGAGCGTGATCACAAGCGCCGTGATGGTGCAGATGACGACCGTGTCGATGAAGGGCTCGAGCATGGCGACGAACCCCTGGGTAACCGGCTCGGCCGTGCGGACGGCAGAGTGCGCAATGGCGGACGAGCCGATTCCAGCCTCGTTGGAGAAGGCGGCCCGCCGGAAGCCGAGGATGAGCACGGCGATCCAGCCGCCGGCCACGCCTTCGGGGCTGAAGGCGTTCTCCACGATGAGGAACACGGCCCGCGGGATCCCATCGTAGTTGGCGCCGATCACGACCAGGGCCGTGCCGACGTACAGCAACGCCATGAAGGGCACCAGGCGGGAGGTGACCCTGGCAATGCTCTTGATGCCGCCGATGATCACCAGCGCNNCTCGCCGCCGGTGACGTTGACGAACTGAACGTAGGCCTGATTGGCCTGAAACATGCAGCCGGCTCCCAGGCACGCAAGCATCAGGCACACCGCGTAGTACCAGGCCATGGCCTTACCCAGCCGAGGCAGGCGCCGCTCGGCGAGGCCCTTGTCCATGTAGAACATGGGTCCGCCCGAAACCGACCCGTCGGCGTTCATCTGCCGGTACTTCACCCCGAGGGTGCATTCGACGAACTTGGAGGCCATGCCCAGAAACCCGGCGACGATCAGCCAGAAGGTGGCCCCCGGCCCACCGATGGAGATGGCCACCGCCACGTGGGCGATGTTGCCGACGCCCACGGTTCCCGAGACCGCCGTGGTCAGGGCCTGGAAGTGCGAGACCTCCCCCGGCGCCCTGGGCGCCACGTCTTCCTTGCCGGTGACGATGCGCACCGCGTGAAGGAACCCACGTACGTTGATGAGCCTCAAGTACCAGGTGAAGTAGAGGGCGCCCGCCACCAGCCAGACGACGATGAGCGGCAGCTCCGACTCACCGATGGGGACCGAGAAAAAGACGAACTCCACCATGGCGCGCGCGATGGGTTGAAACGCCTCGTTGATGGTCTCGTCAATCCCCATGACCCGAGCATAACGCTAGGACGATCGCTCTGCGATGCTAACCACCGCGCCGAGACTTGCCCTTCAAGGGGGACGGTGAGCCGTCCCGCCTCAACGCTGCGCAAGACGAAACAGGCGGTGGCTAGAGGCACAGGGTCAGCGCGGTGGTGGCGACGATCTCGTCGACGCCCGCGCCTCGGGAAAGATCGGCGACGGGCCCGGCAAAGCCCTGCAGTATGGGCCCCACCACCTCCGCTCCTGCCAAGTGCTGGGTGAGCTTGTAGGCGATGTTGCCCGAATCGAGATCCGGAAAGATCAGGACGTTGGCACGCCCGGCCACCTCGCTGTCGGCGCCGACCTTGCTAACCGCCACGCGGGGCACTATGGCGGCATCGGCCTGAAGCTCTCCGTCCACGGCAAACGGCGGCCGGCAAGCGCGGACGATCTCCAGCGCGTGGCGCACCTTGTCAACCCGAGGGTGGGAAGCGCTGCCCCGCGTCGAGAACGAGAGCATCGCTACCCGCGGCGGCTCATCGAGCAACTGCCCCGCACTCGCGCCCGAGGCAAGGGCGATGGCCGCCAGCTCCTCGGCGTCCGGGTCCACGTTGACGGCACAGTCGGCAAATANNCGGAACGCGAACCAGAAAAAAGCTGGAAGGCACCGAGATCCCATCACCGAGACCGATGCACAGGCGGGCCGCCTCGATGACGCGACGGGTTGGGGAAGCGGCGCCCGCGACCATGACATCCGCATCGCCAGACCTGACCATCATCGCCCCGTAGAAAAGGGGCTTACGCATGGCCCGCTCCGCCATGCCGGCGCGGGCCCCGGGCCGGCCGGCCAGATAGCCGTCCACGTAATCCCTGGGGACCTCCCCGATCGCGGGATCGATGAGGCGGAAACCGCCGAGGGAGATCTGAAACTCCGCGGCCGCGGCTTCCATGCGCTCACGGCCGCCGAGCAGCACGATCCCGGCGACCCCGTCATCGGCCAGGAAGCGCGCTGCTTCTAGGATGC
>JABAHO010004505.1_pt1 | contig 14322 bp, 12 predicted proteins | sample 7062071 | NCBI WGS metagenome assembly JABAHO01 (sample SAMN14534356, study PRJNA622989) | marine sediment metagenome | biome: marine biome [ENVO:00000428]; feature: marine pelagic biome [ENVO:01000023]; material: deep marine sediment [ENVO:00002113] | place: India: Gulf of Kutch | collected...
TGCCTAACGCCTTCTATGAATCCGTAGGAAATGCCAGACCCGCCGTGCACGGCCACGCCCGAGGGCTTGTTCAGTACCAGCAGGCGCTCGTTCTCGAAGATGATCGCGGCCTCGATCTGAGCGAGATCTCTGTGCCCAATCCCAGTGGGTTGCCTCGAAGAAAGTTTCAGCGGAGGCACCCGAACCCGGTCGCCCGCGAGAAGACGATATGTCGGCTTGACCCGACCGCCGTTTACGCGAACTTCGCCGCGGCGAATGATGCGGTAAATGCGGCTCTTGGGTACACCGGCAAGCCGGGCCACGAGAAAGTTGTCAATTCGTTGGCCCGCTTCCTCACCAATGTTCAGATATTGAACCGACGTCGACGCTTTTTCTTCAAGTGTTTGAGACACTTAATGATGACTGCTAGTATTAGTCGCCCTTCCGGGCATCTGGTTGGCAAGTTACCTGTTTCAAACTCACCAGCCGGCTTTTTAAGATCGATCGCCCAACCAATCGGGCGCAACCTGAAAGGAATTAAGCCAACAATACGGCTAATTGCAAACGGAGAGCCGACTACACCGAGGCTCTCGAACAACGCGGCCCATGGGGCTGCCGGGAAACTGAGAACGGAATACCACGCCACCATGCAACGGCATGGCAGCGACCGCCGAACACCGGGCGGAACAGACGACAACGCAGCGGCATCGCCGCCCCCTTTCCGAAGAGCGACGGTTTTGGAGCACGCAGGACAGATCAGACCGCCAACCAAACAGCGCCATTGAGCGCAACCGGCACCACCGGGCGCATCTCGCGCGCGGTGTAAAGGCCGGCAGCAACCTGATCTGGTGTATTGCCCTATTCCTCGCCCATCCTCTCAGTTTCCTGTGCAGCGCTGAGCCCGCAGCACAGAGGAATTGTTTTAGATGAAAAGAATGCTGATAAACGCGACCCAGCCGGAAGAGGTTCGGGTCGCCCTCGTAGATGGTCAGAAACTCTACGACCTCGACATAGAGAGCCGGGGACGCGAGCAGAAGAAAGCGAGCATCTACAAAGCCAAGATCACCCGGGTGGAGCCCAGTCTGGAGGCCGCGTTCGTGGACTTCGGTGCAGACCGACACGGCTTCCTGCCCCTGAAGGAGATCTCCCGCGAGTACTTCAAGCAGAAGCCGCCTGAAGGTGGAAAACTCGTCATTCAGGAGCTGGTGAGCGAGAAGCAGGAACTCCTCGTCCAGGTCGACAAGGAAGAACGGGGCACCAAGGGCGCCGCCCTGACGACCTTTATCAGCCTCGCAGGGCGGTATCTCGTCCTGATGCCCAACAACCCCCGGGCAGGCGGCATCTCCCGCCGGATCGACGGCGACGATCGCGACCAGTTGCGCGACGCGCTCAGCCAGCTGAACGTTCCCCAGGGCATGGGCGTCATCGTGCGCACCGCCGGCGTGGGCCGCAGCGCCGAGGAGCTGCAGTGGGACCTCGACTACCTGCTGCAGCTGTGGGACGCGATCCAGAAGGCAGACGAGCAGGAACGCGCACCTAAGCTCATCTACCAGGAAAACAACGTCATCCTGCGGGCGATTCGCGACAACCTGCGCAAGGACATCGGCGAGGTGCTGATCGACGGCAAGGAAGCCTTCGACGAGGCCAAGGACTTCATCGACCAGGTGATGCCGCATTACAGCCAGCGCGTAAAGTTCTACTCCGATGCGATTCCCCTGTTCAACCGCTTTCAGATCGAAAGCCAGATCGAGATGGCGTTCCAGCACTCCGTGAGGCTGCCCTCCGGCGGCAGCCTCGTCATCGACCCCACGGAAGCCCTCGCGTCCATCGACATCAACTCGGCTCGCGCGACCAAGGGCGCGGATATCGAAGAAACGGCGCTGAACACCAACCTCGAGGCCGCCGACGAGATTGCGCGGCAGCTCCGACTGCGGGACATGGGCGGCCTGATCGTCATCGACTTCATCGACATGACCAGCGTGAAGAACCAGCGCGCGGTCGAGAATCGTATGCGCGAGGCGCTCGAGGCGGACAGGGCCAGGGTTCAGATCAGCCGAATCTCGCGCTTCGGTCTGATGGAGATGTCCCGCCAGCGCCTGCGTCCATCCCTGGAGGAGCTCACCACCGAGGTGTGCCCGCGCTGCAGTGGGCAGGGCCGGATTCGAGACACGAAATCCCTGGCCCTAGGCGTGCTCAGGCTCATGGAGGAGGAGGCCCTCAAGGAGCGCAGCTCTATCGTCCGCGCGTTGGTACCGCTCAGCATTGCATCCTACCTGCTCAACGAGAAGCGGGCAGACGTTGCCCAGATCGAGCAGCGTACGGGTACCCATTTGGTGATCGTGCCGAGTGTCAACATGGACACCCCGCACTTTGAGATCCAACGGGTAAGGGACGATCACGCGCGGGAAGTGGAATCCGTCCCAAGCTACGAGCTGGCGGAATCCGTTGCCAATGAGGAAGCCATCCCCGTGCGGGACGCGCCCAGACCCCAGGGACCGCAACCGGCTGTGCAGACCATTCAACCCTCGGCTCCGAAGCCGACACCCGTCCCCGCCCAGACCCCGAAACCGGCCGCGCGCAAAGCCCAGGCCCCTCAGAAAGCGAGCAGGCCTGGGCTGTTCTCCCGCCTGATGGATGCCCTGTTTACCAGCGGGGGGAGCGAGACCGAGAGCTCGACCCCCAGGCAGCGCCCGGAGAAGGGAGCCCGCAAAGACGATCGGAGCAAAGCTGAAGGCGAAAGACGCAGGAAGCAAAAGGGAGACGGGGGCCAGCGTAAGGACGGCGCCAGGAGGAAGGACAGCGCCGAGAGCCGGCCCAGGCAGCCGGACGAGGCAAAGGGTAAAGGCCGCGGACCGAAGAAGAGTTCAGACGACGACTCGAGAACCAAAAAGGCAAAGACCGGCGAGCGCGGCAAGGGCTCGGGCAAAGGGCCGGACAAGGCCAAGGCAAAGGACAAGGACAAGCCAAAGGAAAAGAGCAAGTCCAAAGCGGTCGCCGCAGGTACGCCGCCAAGCGACGAGGAGATCGCCGCAAGCAAGCGTCGCCCGAGACGCGACCGCAGTCAGCTGGAGAAATCGGAATCTACCAAGCCTGCGCGGCCCCCGGCTGCCGTCGCGGAGTCGGCTGCTGACTCCGCCACTTCAGGCCCGCCAGCCCAGAAGGAGATTGCCGCACCTCCGACCAAGGTAGCCGAGGAACCGGCAGAATCGAGCGCGGCCGCGCCCGCCCAGACCGTTCAGCCCACCGAGACCCCGCCGGCGACGACGCCAGCAGCGTCGGATGCGGAGGCGTCTCCAACGGAAACGACGCCGAAAGCGCCGCCCGCTGAAAAGCCCGCCGCCGCGCAGCCGGAGGCGGCACCTCAGGCAGAGCTGGTGCCCGTCGAATCCGCAGCCGAGGCTTCGACCACGGAGCCGCGACCGACCCGGGCGTACAACGATCCTAGAGAGGTGCGCCGGCGCCAGCGCGAAGCCGAGCTCAAGGCCGAGGGGGTGATTCCCAAAACCGGAGATCAGTCTACGCCGTAGACCTGTGGTTCCAGCTCCAGCGATACGTCATATCGTCGCTCCACCTCCGCGCGGATGGACTGGCCGAGCGCCAGGAAGTCCGCGCCGGTGGCGCCGTCGCGATTGACCAGCACCAGGGCCTGGCGCGGCCACACGCCCACCTTGCCGGCGGCGCGTGCCTTGAACCCGGCATGGTCAATCAGCTGCGCGGCGGAAAGCTTGACCCCGCCGTCACCCTGCGGACGCTCAAGCAGCCCCGGCACGCGTGAGCGCAGAGCTTTGGCCGCAGCGGCGGAAACCACCGGATTCTTGAAGAAGCTTCCTACGTTTCCGATGCTGCGCGGATCCGGCAGCTTGCGACGGCGAATGCGCACCACCGCCTCGGCGATCAGCGCCGGGGAGAGTTGTGTGCGGCCCAGCCGCTGAAGCTCGAGCCGCAGCTCGGGATAGTCAATGACCGGCTCGGCCTTTCGGGATAGCTCCAGCGTCACCGCAAGCACGATGAATCGTCCCGCGTCCACGGACTTGAAACGGCTGTCGCGATAAGCAAACCCACACTCGTCCCGAGCAAACTCTTTGACGGCGCCGGTCGAGACCTCCACCGCCCGCAAGCTGGTCAGGCGATCCGCCAGCTCCACGCCGTATGCGCCAATGTTCTGCAATGGCGCCGCACCAACGGATCCGGGAATCAGCGCGAGGTTCTCGAGCCCGGACAAACCCTGGGCAACGGCGAAGCGAACGAGCCCGTGCCAGCTCTCCCCGGCCGCCACGCAGACGTTCACGCGCCCTCCTGCGCCCGGTTCAATGCGGATCCCCCGCGTGCGGACGATGGCGACGGTCCCGGGAACGTGGCGCTTGAGAACCACGTTGCTGCCGGAACCCAGCACGAGCAACCTGCCCTGCTGGGCAGCCGGTTCACCCAGGAGCGCTTGCAACGCCTGGTCACTCTCGACAACGACGACCCGATCTGCCGTGGCAGGAACGCCCAGGGTATTGAATTCGTCCAGCCGCGATGCAGCGCTCATCAGTCCCTGACCCTGCGAAAGGAAAGGTTCACCCGCTCGCCCACCGGACGACGCGTTTTCACCAGAGCGTGGGAAACCTCTCGGTCGTGGACCAGCAGCGAGCCGTGAGCCAGGTCCAGGGCAACGCTGGGAGCACCGTCCTCCACCCGAACCCGCAGCCGACGCGTCGCACCGAGGCTCAAGGAAGCGACCGGCCCCGACAATGCGGGCTCGTCATCCCGGTGCCATCCCATGGAGTCTGCACCATCCCGATATCGGTTGAGCAGCACGAAGTTGAATGGCGTCGAGCACTCCCGGCACAAACGGTCGCGCACCGGACCCAGCGCGGCGGGCCACCCCTCGGCGAGATGATCAATGCCCGAGTACCGATAACAGACGTCAGGGTCACCGAACCAGGCAACGAGCCTTGGCACAAGCACCGATTTGCCGAACACGCCGATCCGCTCGTCTCGCCAGTTCACGGATTCCAGCAACCAGCCGAACAGGCCGTCGGCCTGGACCTCTGAGAGGTAGGACGGGAAAAGACGATACCCTGCTTGGGGTATACTCGCGCGCTCGTTTTTGGAGGGAACAACAGTGGACTTGAACGGCAAAGTGGCTGTCATTACCGGTGGGGCATCCGGCCTCGGGCGCGCGACGGCGGAGATGGTAATCAACAATGGCGGCAAAGTCGCCTTATTCGACCTCAATGAAGACCTAGCCCGCCAGACCGCCACGGAGCTCGGCGATGATGCAGCGCCCTTTGCCGTCAACGTGACGGACGAGGAATCGGCCGCCTCGGCCGTTGACCAGGTNNGATTCACGTGAACGTGAATTGCGCAGGCATCGGCGCTGCCGGCAGGACCATCTCCAAGGACGGCGCCATGCCGCTGAAGCATTTCAACTTCATCATCCAGGTGAACCTCGTCGGCACCTTCAACACCTTGAGACTCTGCGCCGCTGCAATGAACCAGAACGAGCCGACGACCCAGGACGGCGAGAAGGGCGTCATCATCAATACCGCCTCGGTCGCCGCGTTCGACGGCCAGATCGGGCAGGCTGCCTATTCTGCNNCGGCGTCGCTGGGATGACGTTGCCCATCGCCCGGGATCTCGGCAGGTCAGGCATACGGGTCTGCACCATCGCTCCAGGCATCTTCGAAACGCCGATGATGGCCGGCGCGCCGGACAGGGTAAGAGATCCGCTCATCGAGATGACGCAGTTTCCGAAGCGGCTGGGCAACGCGGAGGAGTACGCGATGCTCGCCCAGCAGATCATCGAGAACACGTACCTCAACGGCGAAACCATACGGCTGGACGCGAGTATTCGGATGTCGCCGCGCTAGCGAGGCTTCACCGCGCGGTCCGGCCCCTGACTCTGTCCAGGTCCGCCGGCGTGTCCACGCCGGCCGGCACCGTTTCGCAGGCGTCCGCAACCACGATCGGAATGCCGTTTTCGAGCAGGCGCAGCTGTTCCAGCTGCTCGATCCGCTCCAGCTCGGAAACCGGCAACCCGACGAACCGCTCGAGCGTGGCCAGACGAAATCCGTAAATGCCCACGTGCCGCAGGCCGAGGACGCGCTCACCCTCCCGTTCTGGACTGCTGGCGCGGTCATCACGCTCGTAGGGGATGGGGGCACGGGAAAAGTAGAGCGCGCGACCGCTGCAATCTCTGACCACCTTGACGGCGTTGGGATCGGTCAGGACCGCGGCATCTAAAATCGGCTCGCACAGGGTAGCCACTCGGCAAGCGGAATCCGCCTGCAGAATCTGCGCGACCTGCACGATGACCGCGGGCGGTATCTGAGGCTCGTCTCCCTGAACGTTGATCACGATGGCCTCCGCGCTCCAATTGCGCGAGCGAGCGACCTCCATGACCCGATCCGACCCGGACACATGATCGGGACGGGTCAGCATCGCCTCGCAACCCGCCGACTGCACGGCCTCGATGATTCGAGCATCGTCAGTAGCGACCACCACCTCCTCCGCGCCCGCCGCCTCACAGCGCTCGGCCACATGCACGACCATCGGCTTGCCATGCAGGTCCGCCATGGGCTTTCCCGGCAGCCTGGACGAGCCGTACCGAGCGGGCACCACGACCTTGAAGCGATCAGCCATAGCGGCTTATCCCGTGCGCTTTCAGCAGCTCCTCAAGGAACCCCTCGGAGCTTGTCGGCAGCTGCGCTTCCACCTCGAGGTACCAGACATCGGCACGCAAGCCTGATAGGCGCCGAATCTTCACCGCATCCTTCTCGGTGCAGACTACGGGCCAGTCGTTGTCGAACTCGAGCTCGCTGCCGTCGTAGACGTGATGATCCGGCTGAGCATGTAGCACCGGTGCCAGCCCCAGTTCCCTTAACGCGAGTGCAAATCTGGCCGGGTTGCCCACGCCGGCGACGGCATTGACGTTCGGATGCGCCGCCACGAACGCCTCCGGCCGCTGGCGTGCTTCTTCCGAGCCCGGCTTAACGCGCACAAACGCTGTAGGTGTCAGCGTCATGACGGTCTCTTCGGCAACGACCCCAGATCCCAGCCCGTTGCTGACCACCCAGTCAACGCTTTCGAGACGGCTGACCGGCTCTCGCAGATCGGAAGAGCGTCGTGTAGNNCAGGGGCCCGGCAGGCAGGCAGCGGCCGTTGCCCAGGCCTCGGTGGCCATCGATCAGCGCAATTTCCAGATCCCTGGCCAGCCCGTAGTGTTGCAGCCCGTCATCGGAGACGATCACGTCGACCATCGCGGCCTGCAGAAGGCTTTCGACCGCCTTGGCACGGTCGGCCGCCACCACGACCGGGCACCGCGCCCGGCTCGCGATCATCGGCGGTTCGTCCCCAACGACGGCGGGGTCGGAGTCCTGTGTCACCAGCAGCGGTTTGCGGCCCCGCCTTCCTCCGTACCCTCTGGATACCACTCCCGGCGAGTAACCAAGCGCCCTCAACTTCTCCACCAACCAGATGACCATGGGCGTCTTGCCGGTGCCCCCTGCGGTGATGTTTCCAACCACGATCACGGGAACCGGGCTGCGCCACGAAGAGCGTTTGCCGGTGAGAAAGCGCAGCCTGCGCCGAACGGCATAACGCTCGAAGGCCCATGCCAAAGGCGCGAGCAGCACCGTCCAGCGGCTGCCCGTGTACCAGGCCTGCGCCAGCGGCTGAAGAGTCTGGCCGACGGTCAGCATACTTGTGAGGCCCGCTGACGCGGACTCCGTCGGCGCCTCCGCCAACGGGGTGGGTTGCGCTTCGTCGTCGAACTGAGCCCGATATAGCGCCGCGTAAGGACCATCCCGGCCCAGCAACGCCTGGTGAGTTCCCGCCTCCACGATCCTGCCATCCTCGATGACCAGGATCTCGTCCGCGTTTTCGATGGTGGAAAGGCGATGAGCAATGACCAGGGTGGTGCGTCCGCGCATCACCTCCTCGAGGGCGGATTGGATATGCCGCTCCGACTCCGTATCCAGAGCCGACGTCGCCTCGTCCAGAATGAGGACCGGGGCATCTTTCAGCAGGGCCCTGGCGATGGCGACGCGCTGGCGCTGACCTCCCGAAAGCAGAACGCCGTCGTCGCCCACCACGGTCTGCAACCCATCCGGCAGCTCCGCGACGAACCGGTCCGCGTGCGCTCGCCGCACGGCCAGATCGACGTCGTCAGGCTCGGCGTCGGCCAGCACGCCGTAGGCGATGTTGCGTTCGAGAGTATCGTTGAAGAGCGTTACCTGCTGGGTCACCAGCGCTATCTGACGGCGCAGGGCGTCCAGCCGGTAGCGCGCCAGCGGTACCCCATCCAACAGGATCTCACCCCCCGTCGGCTCGTAAAAACGGGGTATGAGGCTCGCGATGGTGGTCTTGCCGCTGCCCGATCGGCCCACCAGGGCAACCGTCTTTCCCGGCTCGATGGCAAAGCTGACATGGCTGAGCACCGCAGCGCCGCCGCTTTCGTAGCCGAAGCTTACGTCGCGAAATTCCAGGCGGCCCGCCACCCGGTCGATCGTCACGCTGCCGAGGTCGCTTTCGGTGTCGGCGTCCATCTGTCCGAAGACGTCCTCCGCAGCCGCAAGGCCCCTCTGCAGGCGGGCGTTTACCTCCGAGAGCTTGCGAATCGGCCGCGCCAGCAAACCAGAGAGGCCCAGGAAGGTGACCACCTGGCCCGTGCTGAGCGTGCCGCCAATCTCCGGTCGGAAGAGCAGGCCGATGAGCAGTGCCAGCGCCACGGCGACAAGCACCTGTATCGCCTGAGTGCTGGAGACCTTCGTCGCGACCATCTTCAGATTCTGGCGGCGATTTGTCCGGCTCGACTTGTGGAACCGCGCCCGCTCGTACGCCTCGCCGCCGAAAATCCGCACGACCCGATAGCCGGCCACGGCTTCGGAGGCCACGTGCGTGACGTCGCCCATGGAGTTCTGAATCCGCCGGCTGATCCGCCGGAACCTGCGGCTGGCGTATACGGCGACCAGGCCGACCAGCGGGGCTGCGGCGACGAATATCAGCGTCAGCTTCCAGCTCAAGTAGAACATGTACCCCAGGTAGACGATCACCTTCCCGCCATCCTGGATGATCGACTTGAGCGCGTCGGTCCCGGCATCGCGCAGTTGCGCGACGTTGTAGGTGAGGCGCGAAACCAGGTGTCCCTGAGAGCTGGCATCGAAATAGGCGCTCGGCATTAGCAGGAGCCTGTCGAAGAGCTCGGTGCGAATGTTGTGAACGACGCCAAACGATATCTGACTGAGCAGCATCTCGCCGAGCACCTCGCCCCCGCCACGCACCAGCGCTACCACGCACATGGTTGCCGGAATGGCCCAGCTGGCATGCACGACGATGTCGTCCCAGTTGTCTATCAGGTCGCCGAAGAGCTTGACGAAATAAGCCTCGGCGGCGCTGCCGACGAGAAAGCCCAGAATGGCGAACAGAAACAGAAACCAGTACGGGCGGACGTAGCCCAGGAGCCGTCGGTAGGTCGCCCAGTCGCCGGCGGTGCGGGGGCTGTCCGTCGCAACGGCGTGCACCTCGTCGCTCATCTGCCCGCGCCGAGCCGGCTGGCCACGACTACTGCTCCTCCTCCGGCTGCTTGGTGGTTATGCTGATCTGGGTCAGCCCTACCCGACCGGCGGCATCCATCGCGCGCACGACCGCCTGATGGGAGGCCTGCGCATCGGCCGTGACGATGACGCGTCGCGAATCGTCCCGCTCACCGACCATCTCCTCGAGTGCCCGGATGAGCGTGCGCAGCTCTGCGTTTACCAGCAGGCGGTCATTGACCGCGTACTCGCCGCGCCGGTCGATGGTGATCTCTATGAAATCCCGCTCCACCTCCTGAATCTCACCCGATGCTTCCGGAAGGTTGATCTTCAGCTGCGTCTCGCGAATGAAGGTCGTGGACACCATGAAGAAGATGAGCAGCAGGAAGACCACGTCGATGAGCGGCGTCAGCTCGACGGTGGCTTCGTGATGTCTGCGTCGCGTGAATTTCATCGACGGCCAGCCCGCTTAGAGTCGCGGATCATCGTCCGGACCGCCCTGCATGATCTCGACGAGCTTACTCGCCTCCTGCTCCATGGTCACCATGAGCTCATCCACCCGTCTGAGAAAGAAACGGTGGAACATCAAAGCGGGAATGGCAACGGACAGACCGGCAGCCGTCGTGATCAGCGCCTGGGAAATGCCGCCCGCCAGCACGTTGGCGTTGCCTGCTCCTTCCAGCATCAGGGCCGTGAACACCTTGATCATGCCCACAACGGTACCCAGCAGACCGAGCAACGGAGAGATGGACGCGATGATCCCAAGCGAGGTGAGGTAGCGCTCCATGTCGTGGCTCACCTGGCCGGCCGATTCCTCCATGGCCTCCTTCATGACTTCGCGACCGCGCTTTGCATTGCCGATACCGGCGGCCAGCACCTGGCCGAGCGGGCTCGAAGCGCGGATGNNAGGCGATCGCCCTTGATGGCGTCCCAGACCTCCGCCAGCAGCTCGGTCGGAGCGATGCGCCCGCGCTGAAGGGTCCACAGCCGCTCGACGCTGATCGCCGCCGCGACGATGCTGCACAAAAGGATCGGCACCATCAGCCAGCCACCGGATTGGACGATCTCTAACACGCCGTAGCCTCCATTGGTCTCTTTCTCACGTCTACCAGGAACAGCCGCGCGCCGCGACCGGCCATATGCTATGCGCCATTCCGTCCCGGTGCACCCAGTAGTAGTCGTACAGGTTCACGGTCGGATCGCAATGGGGGGTGATGAACTGGTGAACCTCCCCAAGCAGGGGTTCCTGGCTGCCCGCCGCCGGGATGAGCACGCCGTGCTCGTCCCCTGCGAACCGATAACGCGCGCCCGCGACGTGCATGGGCTCGGGCGCCACCGTGTCCGAGGCGAAGGCCTTGTAGCCGGCGTCCACCGTCACCACGCTGTCCAGCGGCTTGCTGATCGCCGTGGCGGCGACGGTCAGGGCGACCTCGAAGTCGTCGAAGCGATCGCCCCGAGCGCCACCAATGATCCGATACTCGTGATCCATGAACACGTAGCTGCCCACCTGAATGTCCGTGACCACGCCGATATCCGTATCGATGTCGTAGGTTCCCGTTCCACCGCCGGTGACCACTTCCGGCGAGAAGCCGTTCCGCTCGAGGCGGTCGATGATGCCGGCGACCCGCTCCCAGAGCGCCGTCGACTTCTGGCGCCGATTCTCGTGGCCTTCCACGTGCATCAGGTGACCCGCGTAATGCTGCACACCTTCGTAACGCAGGCCCGGAGTCGCCTCGACCGCCTCAGCGAGCTCGAGCACCCGGTCCGGATCTCTGCAGCCCGTCCGACCCATATCCACGTCGATGTCGATCAGCACGCCAACCTCCGCGTCCGGGCGGGCGGTTTCCCCCAGCACCTGCAGAGCCATCGGGCCGTCCACCACCACGCTCACCCGGCCCTTTCCGGCGAGGGCGACGATCATTTCCGCCTTGGCCGCGCTGGTGACGGGGGACGTGATCAGAACCGGCTCGACACCGGCGTTGAGAAAAACCGCGGCTTCGGAAACCTTTGCCGCGCAGACGCCTACGGCACCGGCCTCGATCTGCCGTGCCGCAATGAGCGGGCACTTGTGGGTTTTGCCGTGGGGGCGGGCACCTTTGCCCCTGGACGCAACGAACGCCGCCATCCGCTCGATGTTGCGGTCCAGCGCGCGCTCATCAATGAGCAGCGCCGGCGTCGGCAGCAACCCCAGCGGGACGGGCTCCGCGAGCGGAACCTCTTCCCAGGTTCGTTCATTGAGGAGCTTGAGAGCAACGTCGAACGACATTCGCCTGGCTAGGTATCCGAATAGAGGTGCTCGTAGCAGTAGTTGGTCGCATCGACGAATCCGGCTACAGAACCGCAATCGAAACGCTTTCCCTTGAAGCGGTAGGCGATGACACAGCCGTCCTGAGCCTGCCGCAGAAGCGCGTCGGTGATCTGCACTTCGCCGTTTTTGCCGGGCGGCGTGCTCTCGAGGATCTCGAAGATGTCCGGGGTGAGAATGTACCGTCCGATGATGCCGAAGTTACTCGGCGCATCCTCCGGGGCCGGTTTCTCGACCATGTCCGTAATGCGAACGAGACGGTCGCTGAGCGCTTCACCGGCAATGACCCCGTAGCTGCTCACCCGCTCGGCAGGAACCTCCTCTATCGCCACGATGCTGCAACGGAACTGCTTAAAGAGGTTCACCATCTGCTTGAGGACCCCTCCGTCGCCGTCGCCGAAGCAGAGGTCATCGGCCAGCACCACGCCAAAGGCGTTCTCGCCAATCAGGGTGCGCCCTTTGAGGATCGCATCCCCCAGGCCTCGCATGTTGACCTGTCGCGTGTAGGAGAACGTGCACTCCTCCATGATCCGCCGGATACCCTCGAGGGCCTTCTCCTTACCGGTCCCGGCGATCTGATGCTCGAGCTCGTAGCTCGTGTCGAAGTGGTCTTCGATGGCGCGCTTGCCTCGACCCGTCACGAAGCCGACGTCGGTTAGGCCGGCTTCCAGGGCTTCCTCCACCGCGTACTGAACGAGCGGCTTGTTGAGGACAGGAAGGATTTCCTTGGCCATCGCCTTGGTCGCGGGCAGAAATCGGGTGCCGTAACCGGCAACGGGAAACAAACACTTCCTGATCATGAAATCCATCTCGAAGAATCAGCACGAAAAACGATGGTAGGCCGGTTAGCGTCTACTACCAGGGACGGACCGCACAGATTGAACAACAAACGGCGTTGCAGGGACAAGCCGGCCGGGAGCGGGGCTAGGAAGTCAGCGGCTTTGAGATCGCGCCTCAGATTCCTCCAAAAGCGCCAGGAGGTGACGACAGATCGCCTGGCCGGCGCGCGTCTGCTCGGGCGAATAGTCCGGATACCGGCGGATCGCCCGGGCCAGCCGATTGGCGGCAACCAGATGCGGGTCCCGCTTGCTACGGCCCGGACTCGTCGCGCGAGCCCCGCCGCGACCCTCCTGGGCCGAAGAAAGTGGTCCAGGCGACGTTTCTTCCGGGAAAAGCGGCAGGGATTCAAAGCGATCGTTCATGGGCGCTAACGTTAACCGATACTGTATAAATATACAATATCCGCCACGTCGAATTTCGGCTGGTTACTGGTCAAACGAGTAGTCGCCATCCGCGTAACCGACCCGAATGGCCGAGCCCGGCAGGAAGTCACCGCCCAGAATCCGGCTTGCCAGCGGGTTTTCGATCCGCTTTTGAATCACCCGCTTGAGCGGCCGTGCACCGTACACCGGGTCGTAACCCTCCTCGACCAGCGCGACCACAGCGGCCGAAGCAATGTCGATCTCGAGATCCTGCTCCTCCAGACGGTGGCGCAGAATGTCGAACTGGAGCTTCGCGATCTCTGCGACGTGCTCTCGCCCGAGGGGGTGGAAGACGACGATGTCGTCGACCCGGTTCAGGAACTCCGGACGGAAGTGCTGCGAGACCACGCCCATCACGGTGTCCTTGATCCGGTCCGCATTGCCCGCCTCCGTCAGCGACTGAATGGCTTCGGAGCCAAGGTTCGACGTCATGATCAGCACCGTGTTGCGGAAGTCGACGGTGCGGCCCTGGCCGTCGGTCAGGCGCCCGTCGTCGAGCACCTGCAGCAGGATGTTGAACACGTCCGGGTGCGCCTTCTCGATCTCGTCGAGCAGGATCACCGAGTACGGACGGCGACGCATCGGCTCGGTGAGGTACCCGCCCTCCTCGTAGCCCACNNAGTGCTTCTCCATGAACTCGGACATGTCCACCCGAACGAGCGCCTCGTCGCTGTCGAACAGGACCTGGGCGAGGGCTTTGCACAGCTCGGTCTTGCCCACGCCCGTCGGGCCCAGGAACAGGAACGAGCCGATGGGGCGGTTGGGATCGGACAGTCCCGCCCGCGACCGGCGAACGGCGTCGGCGACGATGCGGACCGCCTCGTCCTGACCCACCACGCGTTCGTGCAGAGCCTCTTCCAGGCGCAGGAGCTTGTCGCGCTCGCCTTCTAGAAGCTTGGTGATCGGAATGCCCGTCCACTTCGAAACGACTTCGCCAACTTCCTCTTCGGTCACGCTGTTGCGCAGCAGCTGCCGAGGTTCCGCCTCGCCGTTGCTCGCCGCCGCCAGCTGCTTTTCCAGCTCCGGAATGGTTCCGTACTGCAGCTCCGACATCCGGGCGAGGTCGCCCGCTCGGCGCGCTGATTCGAACTCGCCCCGAGCTGCGTCCAGATCCTCCTTGAGCTCCTGGGCCCCACGCAAAGATGCCTTTTCGGTGTTCCAGATTTCCTCGAGGTCGGCGTACTCCTTCTCGAGCTCGCCTATAGAGCTCTGCAGGTCTTCCAGACGCTTGCGGCTCGCGTCGTCACTTTCCTGCTTA
>JABAHO010005085.1_pt1 | contig 14318 bp, 17 predicted proteins | sample 7062071 | NCBI WGS metagenome assembly JABAHO01 (sample SAMN14534356, study PRJNA622989) | marine sediment metagenome | biome: marine biome [ENVO:00000428]; feature: marine pelagic biome [ENVO:01000023]; material: deep marine sediment [ENVO:00002113] | place: India: Gulf of Kutch | collected...
TTGACGGAAAAGGTATTCGACAAGAGGCGGCAATGACCATAGGCTCCCAAGCTTGAAGAATTTAGGTCGTCCTGTTATTCGGAGCAACGCCCGTGACATTGAGCTTATCCACCTGTTCCATTTCGCTGGGAATCATCCTGTTGATGATTTACGCCTGGTTGTGGTGCCGTCCAGAGCAAAGCCTGGATGCGTTGCGCCGCTTTCCCCGCTCTGCCCATGCAGGCAGAATTCTGGCTGCCGTTGCATTAATCTGGTGCGGGCTTCTGCTTTACTACACCCCGCTTGGGCCGGTGGAGCCCTACAAAGCATGGCTTTTTGCGGTTGTGCCTTCAACGATCCTGCTCGTGATCACCGTTATGCCGGAATTGCTGGCCGTCCGGGCCCTGGGTGGTATCCTGGTGATTATTCCGACAATCCTGCTGGAGGCCGCCCGCTGGCACGAATCGCCATGGCGTCTCGTTATCACCGTTTTTGCCTATGGCATGGTGCTGAAAGGCACGGCGTTTATTTGCACACCCTACTGGATGCGTCACGGGATTGACTGGGCAGCGTCGACGCCCACACGCTGGCGGTTATCCATCGGCACCGGTACGGCGATCAGCCTGCTGCTGCTCCTGCTCGGACTCTTTGTTTACTGATTTCCGGCAGCGTCGGCCTCGTCCAGCCGGTCTTCGATCGCGGCATCCGGGGCACCGCCCAGCGCAAGGGCTAGACGATAATGGCGGCGTGCTGCTTCAATATCCCCTCCGTCTGCATGCAGCAGAATCGATGCAATGTTGAAATGTACATCGGCGCGGTTTGGGTTGATATCAAGAATCCGCTTAAGTTCATTCAGCGCCCGCCCCGTATCTCCCTGAACAAAATAGACGGCTGCCAGCATATGCATGACATCCGGATGCCGCGGATAATCCACCGAAAGCTCTTCGAGCAAAAATAGCGCATCATCATAATCACCGCTGACAACCTGGGCACCGGCCACGAGAAGCCGCACATTGAAATCATCGGGATCACGGCGCAATTCCTGCACCAGCAGCTCGCGCGCTTCATCCGCCCTGCGCTCCCGGATCAAATTTCGGGCGCGGGTGAGAGTTTCGTTTTCGCGGGGCATCGCTGACGGCACGATGTTTTCTACGAGGCGCTGCTCCGGCTGCAATGGGGCAGGGGTGGGGTCGGTGTCCGGGAGGACCGCGGAGTTACGTAACCGGGCATTAAGAATTCCGATCTGCTCCCTGCAATAGTTCAGCCGGAACTTTGTAACCCGGGGTTGCCAGGCAGGGAAATCCGCAAGCATCGCAAGATGCGCATTGTAGGCGTCTGTAAAGAGTTCTATCGCTGCCGGGTATTCCTGCCGTTCCCTGGCGGATTCAGCCGCCTGGATCAGCATATGCGCACTTTCAAAGCGCGCGGAAGCACTCTCTGCCGGTTCCGGCAGGACCTGTGCGGCGTACAGGGCACCTCCGTATAGAAGAGAGGTGCAAAAAAGGAGTAGGCATGCTAGTGTTTTCATCACGCGACCGGCAATTATGCAGTAGGCGGAACACGCTGGCAAGTCCGCTCGCGGTCGCACAGGAACCTTCACCTGGCTGGGTATACCGAATGAAAAAAAAGGATACAAAGAACCGGACATTCATCCTGCTCACCTTTGGCGGTTTTTTTGGATATATCGCCCTTTGGCAGTGCCTCGTCTTCTTTGTTTTGATTCTGCTGGTCTGGGTTAACGAGCTGCTTGATCTCGGGGCCCTGCTTCTGAACCTGCCTGAGCGGGAATTCTCCTGGATGCGGGCATCACTGGGAACTGCAGGTATTCTTGTCGGCGGCATCATTACGGTGGGGCATACCTATATCCAGCAGAAGCAGATTGTGAGCGGACTCCTCACGATCTGCGGCTATTGCAAAATGATCCGGGTCGACAGTGAAATCTGGGAACGGGTTGAAGATTACATAAGCTCCCACTCCCAAATCATGTTTTCGCACGGGATCTGCCCGGCATGCATGGATGAGCAAACAAAACTCATAAAGCAGCGTAAAGCCTCCGCGGAGCCGGCGAAGCGCTAACGCATCCGGCCGGGCTGAATTTGCCCGGTACCGGCACCGGGTTCGGCTTGCCTTCGGACCGATTCCCCAATCCCNNCCTCGGTGTCAAAACTTATGAGTCAACAGGAGCAGGGCCTGTTCAAAGCTTTTGGAGTTGTCCACTACCTGTTCATCTGCTAGTGTTCGCGTCTTTTCCAACCTCCCGACGGCACGCGCCAACGGGTGAATGACGAATTGGAAGGCGGTTTTACGATAAAATGCATCCCTACAGGACACATACCTGTGACGCCCTGCGGGCCGAAGACAACGAAACAGAGGCCCGTCTTTCAGGCTGGATTTTCCGCAAGCGCGATCATGGCAGCCTTCTCTTCATAGACCTCCGGGATCATTACGGAATCACCCAGGTTGTCATTCAGCCGGAATCCGATTTTTTCGAGCGGTGCCAACACCTGCACAATGAAAGCGTGATTACGGTCACGGGCACCGTTAAAGGCAGAAGTGCAGATACCATCAACGAAAAGATTCCTACCGGCGAAATTGAACTGGTAGCCTCGACCCTTGTCGTGGAAAGCGAAGCGGATCATCTGCCGCTCTACCTCGCAGGCGATGAAGACGGTCCAGAGGAAACGCGGCTTCGATACCGGTACCTTGACCTGCGGCGGGACCGCATGCATGCCAATATCCGCCTGCGCAGTGATGTTATTGCCAGCATCCGCCGCAGAATGACAGAGCTTGGCTTCAACGAAATCCAGACCCCGATTCTTACCTGCAGCTCACCCGAAGGCGCCCGTGATTACCTCGTGCCGAGCCGCGTTCACCATGGCAAGTTTTACGCCCTCCCGCAGGCACCGCAGCTTTTCAAGCAGTTGCTGATGGTCGCCGGATTCGACCGCTACTTCCAGATTGCGCCCTGTTTCCGGGATGAGGATGCCCGCGCAGACCGCTCTCCCGGAGAATTCTACCAGCTCGACATGGAAATGTCGTACGTAACCCAGGATGATGTATTCGAAGCCATTGAAAACGTGTTACATGGCGTGTTTTCAGAGTTTTCCACCCTCACCGTGGACGATGCTCCGTTCAAACGAATTGCCTATCGGGATGCCATGGTGCGTTACGGTTCAGACAAGCCGGACCTCAGGAATCCGATTGAGATGCTGGATGTGACAGAGCTTTTCCGTGAGTCCGGATTTAATGCCTTTCGCATTCCAATATCCAACGGTGCGGTCGTGCGGGCTATCCCCGTGACCGGAATTTCCGGACAACCCCGCAGCTTTTTTGATCGTCTCGTTGAATTTGCCCAGGAGCTGGGCGGCAAGGGCCTGGCCTACCTTGTCTGGGGAGATGACGGCGTCAAGGGGCCCATTGCCAAGTTTTTGGCCGAGGCTGAAATCGCAACCCTTACGGAGCGTTGCGCGGTCAAATCCGGCGACGTCGTGTTTTTTGTCTGCGACGCCCCCCAAAGGGCCAGCACCATCAGCGGCGAAATCCGCTCGCGGCTTGGTCGCGACCTGGACCTTCTCGAGAAGGATGTATTCCGGTTTTGCTGGATCGTCGATTTTCCCATGTTTGAATACGACGAGGAATCAGACAAAATCATCTTTTCTCACAACCCGTTTTCCATGCCGCAGGGGGGACTGGAAGCTCTCGAATCGAAAGACCCACTGGATGTGCTCGCATACCAGTATGATATTGTCTGCAACGGCGTGGAACTTTCGAGCGGAGCAATCCGGAACCATCGGCCGGACATCATGCGCAAGGCATTTGAAATTGCAGGTTACCGGCAGGAGGAACTGGAGCAGCAGTTTTCATTTATGTTGAATGCATTCCAGTACGGAGCGCCTCCGCACGGCGGCCTCGCTCCCGGAATCGACCGGATCGTGATGCTCCTTGCGGGTGAAGAAAACATTCGGGAAATTATTGCGTTCCCCATGAACCAGCGCGCGCAGGATCTCATGATGAACGCACCCGCAGAGGTCTCTGAGCAGCAATTGCGGGAACTGCATATCAAAATTCGGGCACAGAATCCCGAGGCTGCCGGGAATTCCTGATAGGTTCGTATCCTTAAGCGCCCTGCGAAGGACCGGCCAGGGAAATCTCGCTTTCTGCACCGGTGGCCAGGTTCTTAAGCTTCGCGGCTCCGGCAGCCGTGTCATCAGGCCCGATATAGACAGCATGGGCAAAACCCTGCTTATCCGCCCGCGAAAAGAATGCTCTCGGTTTTTCCGGCTTCAGAGCGAGATCGGTCATCCGGCCCTCTGCACGCAACCGGCAGGCAAGCGCCGTCGCAGTACTGCGCTCGGCGTCCGTCATGTATCCCACGGTAGTACGCTGCGCAAGATCTCCGGCGTCTTCCACGCCCCGCGCTGCGAGAATCTCGGAAACGACCACATCGCCGAAACCGAGCCCAACCCCGGTTTCACTGCGCCCGCCCACATCACCCAGAAGGTTGTCGTATCGCCCGCCGCCAAAGATAGCCCTGAACTTCCGCTCCCGGTCATAGGCCTCAAAAACAAGGCCTGTGTAGTAGGCCAGCCCGCGCACAACGCCGATGTCAAAAACAACCGTGGCAGCAAGCCCATAGTCGGCAAGCAGCGCCTCAAAGGAGCGCACATCTGCAAGTGCAACCGAATCCGGGGACAGACGCTCGGCAGCATCATCGACGGTCTGGATGGTCATCAGCGAAAAGACGGCATCGACCTGATCTTTTCCCAAACCCTCTTCCTCAAGGAGACTGCAAATATCCTCGTCAGAAACCTTGCCGCGTTTATCCAGGGCGAGGTAGGTGGCCTGGTGATGTGCATCTTCAATCCCGACGCTTTCGAGTAACTCGGACAGCAGCAGGCGACTGCTGAAAGCCACCGTGAAATCTGTACGGGAAAGCCCGACGGCCTCAAGCGCATGCACAGCGGTTGCGAGCACTTCCGCCTCGGCTGTCATTCGTTTTTCGCCGATAATGTCGAGGTTCCACTGGTAGTGCTCCCGCTTGCGTCCACGGGTGGTCCGTTCATACCGAAAGCACTGGGCAACCGTGTACCACTTTAACGGCAATGGCAACTGGCCAAGTCGCGCAGCGACCATGCGTGCCAGGGTAGGCGTCATCTCCGCCCGGAGGGCCAGCTCTCGGCCGCTTTTGTCCGCAAACACGTACAACTGCTGGACAATTTCCTCTCCGGCTTTTCGCTTGAGCAGTTCCAGTTGCTCCACGACCGGTGCATCGTAAGCCTGGAAACCGAATCGTTCCGCGGCGGCGCGCCAGGCATCAAAGACACGGTTGCGGAGAATCATATCCTCCGGATAAAAATCACGCATGCCCCTTGGCGGGCCGAGATTTGCCTGATGTTTGCTCATGATGGATTGGTACCCCGGGCAGGAACCGCCGACAGGGACAAAGTCCGGACAGACTCCGCAGCCGGGGGGTTATTCCACAGGAAAGGCCGGAGGAGCCTCAGGAAAGGCCGGAGGAGCCTCTGAGCTTTCGGGCTGTGGTGCACTTGAGCCGCTTTGGAGAACGAGCTTTTTCATTCGCTTGCCGGGCTTAAATTTCACAACGCGTCTTTCCGGAATCTGGACTGTATGCTCAGGCTTATTAGGGTTGCGACCCACCCGCGATTTTCGGGTACAAATTTCAAAGACACCAAAATCTCTGAACTCTATATGCTCGCCGCGGGCCAGTCCCTCGGTGATGTAATCCAGGCTTTTCTGGAGAACCATGTAAACATCTTCCTGGATCAACCCGGTCTCTTTCGAAATCCGCACAACAAGATCTCGTTTCGTCATATCAGCGCATCCTCTCCACTTCCATCAATCCTTGCAGCACGGCCTGAAATTACACCCAAAAATGCTCGCACAAACCGTAAGGGTCATGCCAGTATGGCTCGTGTCGGTCGCCTCTTGCACGCACGGCCGGATCGCAACTGCCAAGTCAGTTATAAATCAGTCGATGAAAGTTACTTAAGTCCGTTACCCCACCGGTAACAAGCAAAAACTTCAAAATATGAAATTGCGCATTCACCCATACGCATTGTCGGGCACCCTTGCGATTCTCACCCTTTCCCTCTGCCTGGCAGGGACCTCATGCCGTAAACAGGACCTGCGCACGGCCGCAATACAGGTGCCCGGACTGCGAAGCCATGACTGCGTTGAGCTGGTCGTCAAGACACTTGCGGAAAAGCAGGGAATCCGACCGAGCGATGTAGCCGTGGACATGGAGCGCAGGCTCATCCTGGTCAAGTACGACAGTCTCAACCTCTCGCTCAAGAACCTGGAGCATACCATCGCGAAGGCCGGCTTCGAGGCGAATGATGTGCCGGCATATCCGGAAGGGCTCGCATCACTCCCCGAAGGCTGCCGCCCGGAGTCCCCGTAAGGTTCCATGCGCGCCCTGGTTGACCAGTTTCTCGACTACGTCAGCCTGGAGCGGGGTCTCAGCCCCAACACACAGGAAGCCTATGCCGGTGACCTTGCACACCTTGTAGGCTATCTAGAGACAAGGGGAGTCTCGTCCTTTAACGCGGTCACACGCAAGCATCTCCTGGATTTTCTTGTAGCCGAAAAGGGCAGGGGACTCAGCGTAAATTCTCTTTCCCGACGACTTGTGGCCATCAAGGTTTTCTTTGCTTTTCTGCAACGCGAACGGTTGCTCGACAGTAACGTGGCCGAAGCAATGGACACACCCCGACTATGGAAGGTTTTGCCGGGTGTCCTGTCGATGAACGAAGTCAACCGGCTGCTGCAGGCCCCGAAGGGCAATGACCGCTTCGCAGTCCGGGACCGTGCCATTCTCGAGCTTTTCTATGCCAGCGGTTTGCGTGTGTCCGAAGCGGCCTCACTGACACTGAGCGACCTGCACATGGACGCGGATTACCTGAAGTGCGTAGGCAAAGGCAGCAAGGTTCGCATTGTACCATTCGGGGCCAAGTCAAAAACCCAACTGGAAGAATACCTGGCATATGCCCGTCCGCTTCTGGAGAAGAACCGGTCCGTTCGGGAAGTTTTTCTCACCTATCGCGGAGAAGCGTTCAGCCGCAAAGGTCTCTGGCGCCTGATTAAGAATTATGCCCGCGATGCCGGAATTACCAAAAATGTATCCCCGCACACGCTGCGTCATTCATTTGCCAGCCACCTGCTTGCCAACGGCGCACCGCTCCGCGTAATACAGGAAATGCTTGGCCACGCGGATATCGCCACCACCCAGGTTTATACCCACGTGGACCAGGGGCGCCTGCAGTCTGTCCACAGGCAGTTCCACCCGAGAGCATAGCCCAGGCCGGATTGGCGTCGGCAGGGCTTGATTAGCACGCGAATGCCGTGGTAGTCTCCCTGTTCGAAAAATTAAGAGTTCTCAGGATCTGGTGATCCCGCGAAGCGGGAAATTCCGAACCGGCGGTTAAAGTCCGCGACCCCGTGCCAATGGCAAAGGGTGGACACGGCGAAATTCCGTGGCCGACAGTACAGTCTGGATGGGAGAGAACGCGCTCAGGTGACCTTCGCCGTCGCCCCGGGTGTGCTTTCTCCCGGGAGTGTTGCACGACATGAGCAAGACGGCAAAAAAACGAAGGCAGTCGCCTGACCAGGACAATGAACCGGCAGTTTTCGACCCGGTTCCGGACGTTATTGATTCAATTCGCAGAGGCGAAATCGTCATCGTGACGGACGATGAGCGCCGCGAAAATGAAGGTGACTTCATTTTTGCAGCTGAAAAGGTTTCCGAATCCGCTGTCAATTTCCTCGCAACACACGGCCGGGGGCTGATTTGTGTCAGCGCGGACAGGGGCGTTCTGGAGCGACTGGGGCTTTCGCGGGTGCAGGTCAGGGGCAGCGGCGATGCCTTCAGCACAGCCTTCACCGAGTCCGTCGACGCCGCTGACGGGATCTCAACCGGGATCAGCGCCCGGGATCGCGCACAGACCATTTCCATACTGGCCAGCGAGACCAGCGGGGCCGGTGACCTCGTCAGCCCGGGGCACATGTTCCCGATCGAAGCGGCGGCCGGAGGCGTCCTCGTTCGAGCCGGTCACACCGAGGCCTCGGTTGATCTCGCCCGCCTGGCAGGACTCAGCCCGGTAGGTGTGATATGTGAAATTCTGAACGAAGACGGCACCATGGCAAGAGTTCCGGAACTTCGCGCCATCGCCAACAAGTTCAATCTCAAGATGACCAGCATCGCGGCCATGATTGACTACCGCCGACGCAGGGAAAAGATTGTCGAGTTCGTCCGGGAAGTCCAGATGCCCACGGAACACGGCCCGTTCCGATTGCGACTGTATCACTCATGCATTGACAATGAGCATCACGTTGCACTTGTGAAGGGCAATGTTGCGCATGATGACCCGGTTATGGTCCGGGTACACAGCGAATGCCTTACCGGCGATGTTTTCGGGTCGCTGCGCTGCGATTGCGGACACCAGCTGCGGGAGGCCATGGCAATGGTATCGCGGGAAACCTGCGGCGTTGTGCTGTACATGCGGCAGGAGGGCAGGGGCATTGGTCTCGCCAATAAAATTCACGCCTACCAACTCCAGGAGGAAGGCATGGACACCGTCGAGGCAAATACCTCGCTTGGTTTTGATGCCGATCTCCGGGAGTACGGAGTGGGCGCGCAAATTCTAGCCGAACTTGGAATCCGCAAAATGCGGCTCATCACCAATAATCCCAGGAAAGTTGTCGGACTTGAGGGATACGGCCTGGACATTGTCGAACGCATACCGCTGGTGCTGCCGCCGAATGAGCACAGCGAAAAATACATGCAGGTCAAACGGGACAAACTGGGACACTTGCTGTGGTAGACGCACATATAGAATCGCAACCGCTCGATCTCCCTGGCGGGTTGAACATCATTAAACCGGAAACAACCACCGATGATCTGCAAATCGGGATTGTTGTGTCCCGATACAACCAGGCCCTGACCGGGCAACTGCTCCAGGGCGCGGTAGCGGCACTGGCAGAGCGGGGCCTTTGCATGCAGAATATTACGATCGTTTGGGTTCCCGGGTCGGATGAAACTCCGCCTGCGGTCGAAGCGCTGGCGCAAAAAACAACCATGGGTGCCGTGATCGCGCTCGGTGCCGTCATCGAAGGCGAAACGGCGCATGCCGATATTATTGCAGGCCAGGTGTCAAATTCCCTGGCACGGATCAGTTCGACAACAGGCACCCCGGCCATCAACGGGATCGTGACAGCGCGAACAGCGGAGCAGGCGGTGAATCGCTGCTTTACCGACAAAAAAAACCGCGGACACGATTTTGCAATGGCAGCCGTGGACATGGCGCTTACACTGAGAGCAATACGGAATGACTGAAACAGGCTTCGACACCTTCGATAAGGACGAGGAAGGCGCCGAGAGCTTCTCCCGACGCCTGTGCCGGGAATGGGCCGTTCAACTTCTCTACCAGGTCGACCTCAACCCCCCGGAATCACAGGAAATCATGTTCAGTGATTTTCGGGCACGAACGCGGGCACCAGGCTTTGCGCATGAATTTACCGAATCGCTGGTACGCGGGGTCTGCACGCATCGCGCAGAGATTGATGCGCTCATTACCCTTTGCGCAGACCGCTGGGACATTTCCCGCATGGCCGCTACGGACCGAAATGTCATTCGGCTCGCGACCTATGAAATTCTACATTGCCCGGAGATCCCGCCCGCCGTTTCAATCAACGAGGCTGTAGACATTGCACGGGATTTCACCGGGTCCGAGTCCGGAAAATTCGTTAACGGCGTGCTCGACAGAATTCTGAAAGAATCGGGCCGTACGGTCAGCCCCCCGGCAACCGAGTGAGCAGCGCGAACACAACCGCCGGCCGCACCGATGCCGACTGGATGCGCCAGGCCCTCAGGCTTGCAAGGCGGGGCGAGGGCGAGACGGCACCCAATCCGCCGGTTGGCGCCGTGATCGTCGACAACCGGGGCCTGGTCGGCCGGGGATACCATCGGCGGGCGGGGGAACCGCACGCAGAAATCGAAGCCCTGAGCGCCGCAACCCGCTCTGTTCGCGGCACCACGATGTTTGTTACCCTTGAACCCTGTGCAACTCGCGGCAAAACGGGCGCCTGTGCGGCGGCCCTGATACAGGCCGGCATTTCCCGGGTTGTTATCGGAGTGCGGGATCCCAACCCGGTTAACGGGGGTAAGGGCATTAACATGCTCCGTCGAAAGGGCATCCAAATAGAGGAGAACTGCCTCAACGAGGAGTGCAGCGCATTGATCGAACCGTTCCGGGTTCGAATCGAGACCGGCCGCCCACAGCTCATCCTGAAGCTGGGCATGACACTGGACGGACGTATCGCAGACATGCATGGACAGTCGAAATGGATTACGTCGCCCCAATCGCGGGAATCGGTTCAAAAAATTCGGCGCAGCGCCGATGCCGTCATGGTCGGGATCGGAACCGCACTGGCCGACAATCCCTCGCTTACAGCGCGCAGCGGCGGAACGTTTCACCGCAGGCGAATAATTGTGGACAGCAAAGCCAGGCTGCCGATTTCTGCACATGTTCTGCAGGATGGCCGGGCCTCCGACACCATTGTGGCCGTATCCCGACTCGCACCCGCCTCGCGCGTCGCGGCTCTTCGCAGTGCCGGGGCGGAGGTCTGGACACTTCCCGCACGTGAAAACCAGGTTTCCCTGAAGGCGCTGATGAACAGGGCCGGCAAGGCCGGGATGTTGCGCATTTTGTGCGAGGGCGGCGCAAAACTCGCCAACAGCCTCATGGCTCAACATCTGGTAAACCGGCTCGAGCTCTTTATCGCACCGCGCCTGCTGGGATCTGCAGGCATCCCCCTTTTGCAGGGAGAAGGATGGACACTGAAACAGGCACCGAACCTGAAAATTATCAAATCACGCCGAAGCGGAACCGACATATGGCTTACGGCCAGCCCGGACTCCGGGCACGGAGCAAGGGAGGCCTGAGATGTTCACGGGACTGGTTGAGTGTATTGGAACCCTCGCATCCATCGAACCGGATCAGGAAGGGGCCTGCGTCCGAATTACGTTTCCGGACACAGCCGAAGGATTTTCGACGATCACGGGTGAAAGTATCGCGGTTAACGGCATATGCCTGACGGTGGCTTCACCCGGAGCGGGATATTTTGACTGTCATCTGCTCTCGGAAACCCTTGCCAGGACCAGCCTCGCCGACCCTGTTGTCGGCCGGAAACTCAACCTGGAACGGGCCATGCCGCCATCGGGCCGATTTGGCGGTCATTTTGTGACCGGGCACGTCGACGGGGTAGGGCACGTATCCCGAATCGAGGAACTTGGCCGTGACCGCAGAATTTTCATTTCATGCCCGGAGGATCTCTGCTCAGGCATTGTCATGAAGGGCTGCATTGCCGTTGACGGGGTCAGCCTTACTGTGACCTCGCTGTCCGATAATGCGTTCTCCGTGGATATTATCCCGCATACCGCCCGGGCGACGACGCTGGGCGGGGTTCAGACAGGAACAGCGGTGAATCTCGAGACCGATATTCTCGGAAAATATGTCCGCCGGTATATGCCGCAGGCCTAAGTTGACACGACCAGTTGCCTCCGATATGCTGCGCGTTTCATTCTTGGAAAGAAGGAACCGGCATTGAGCACGATTGAACAGCTACTTCACCTGCAGGAGTTCGACACCCGCATCCGCGAAATCGAACAGGAACTTAAAGACATCCCCGAACGAAAACGCATCGAGGAAGCCCGCCTCGACACACTGAAACAAAATGTCGAGGAGTCCGAAAAGACCACCCAGTCCGCACAGGCCCACATCAAGGAACTCGAACTGGAAGTCGACTCCAACAAGGAAAAAATCAACAAGCTTCGCACTCAGCAACTCGACATTAAAACCAACAAGGAATTCAAGGCGATCGAGAGCGAAATCAGCATGCTCGAGTCAACAATTCGAAATATTGAAGACAAGCAGCTTCTGGCCATGGACTCCGTTGAATCCGCACGTATTGACCAGGCCCGCCACAAGTCCGCACTCGATGAGGAACAGGGGCGTCTTAACGAAGACCTGGCCGTCTGGGATGAACGCGAGAAAGAGTTGCAGCAAACACTCACCGAGACCCGTACGCAGCGCTCTGAAGCGGCGCAGCATGTGGACAACTCTGAATTTCTCAGCCGGTACGAATTCATTCATAGCCGAAAGAATCAGGCACTGGTCGCCCTCCAGGACGGCTTTTGCGGCGGTTGCCACATGTCCCTTCCGCCTTACGTGGGTCATGAGCTGAGAAAACAAATCAACCCCGTCTGCTGCAGCAATTGCGGCTGCATGCTTTATCTTGGCTGATTCTCTGCGCCCGTGGTACTCTCCTGGAGTCGGAGAGAGCGGCTGACCGCTGCCCGGCCCATTGCCTGTCAATGAGCCGGTTGGAGGAAAGTCCGGACTCTTCAGGGCGGGATGCCTCATGATTACGGTTACCGTACGAAATGAGGGACGTCGTGTTTAAGCACGATGGACGGAAAGTGCCACAGAAAACAAACCGCCTTGCACCTGTTTTGTCTTTAGACCGTCACGCAGCGGCCTGGCGTATAATTTTTCAGGTGCAGGGTAAGGGTGAAAAGGTGGTGTAAGAGACCACCGGGCTGAACCGCAAGGCCAGCCGCACGGTAAACCCCATCCGGAGCAAGATCGAATAGGGAATAAGAAGCGGCCCGCTTCGTTTCATGCGATGCATGATGAAGTTCCGGGTAGATCGCGACAGATAAATGGTCAGACCCGCGAAAGCGGAGAACAGAATCCGGCTTACGGCTCTCACCGACACTTTTTTAACGCAAACAGGAACGGCGGCACCGGAGATCCCGGCATCCGCCCCAGTAGAAAAGGGCAGGGGATAGTGACATCCACCGCAGCGAGGAGACAAAGCCGCACAGCGCGCGTTTACATCGCATTTGCAACAGCCGTTTTCATCGTGACGCTGGCCGCAACTGTTTTTTTGACACGTTCCGCCCACGCGATTTCCTCCCATGCGTCAGGTGTTGGCCGTGTGCAACTACAAAGCACCAATGAGCTCACAGCAGATTCTGCGGCGAAACCCGCAGACGTCGATGAGCAGGATTGGCTGTTTGTACAGCAACCCGGTCCCGGCCTGTCTGTATGGCAGCGAAGAATCCTGGAGCGGTATCGAAACGCAGGGGCCTGGTTCACCTACACACCGGAAGGAACGTATCAGCACAAGGCAATCCTTCACGACAATCATACACAATCCGACCGCATCGTGCGGGAAGATGAAATCCTGCACGGGGATATTCGCGTGCTGCGGATTATGCGTGACCGCATCATCATCGCCGATGCAGGCGGACAGGAAGTCGAACTCTGGCAGGACTTCAAGACCGGAACTGGCGAAAATGTAAGGGACAACACACAATCTCGACAAGGTTTGTCGGGTTTCGAGGCGAATGCCCTGGACNNGCATACTACCAAACGCTATACGACAACCCCGACCGACTGGTCCTTGTTTTTGATTCCATGAAACCCGTTTACAATACGGAAGACAAAATCGAGGGATACCAACTTCAGGTCGAAGGTGAGCATGAATTTTTCGCTGCAACGGGCTTGCGCGAAAACGATATTGTTCGATCCGTAAATGAAGTCAAAATGAGCAATCGCCGTAGAGCAGAGTTTTTCATTAAACAGTTTGCCAAAGGTCGTTCGAGCGCATTTATCCTCGATGTAGAGCGAAACGGGGAGCCCATGCGACTGATGTACCAGGTGAAATAAAGTCGCGAAATTTTAACCTCCGCTGACGGCGAAAATCAAAACGCGGACGGCCCATAGACCGGACTATTCACTTCAGAAGATCTTAAAGATTTTGAAACAGGGACAAGGGCAAGGGGTTAAGAACAGAGATTGACCGGATTGGCTTCGCGCATCCTTATCCAAACAAAAACCTCCCCGGAACCAAACATCCAGCTGAGCAAACAAAGAACCGTAAGGATGCGGAACTAACATTCCGGTTAACCACAAAATACAACAGTGACTTTCCAACGACGCTCGTCCCGTTGAGCTCCAGCTCAAAACAGGCAGCATAGCATTTACGAAACCGGTGAATGCACGACAGAGATTAAAATCCGCAATGGCTGCCCAAGAACACCAAACGAGATCCAGGGCAAAGACGGGTCCGACTCAAGGTTCGCTGAATATCGCTAAATTTAACCCCCTGTACACAACGTCGCATAATATATCTTATGTCTACTTATGTATGGGTAAACTCTCTAGATGTTGCGGGTAATGGTCTGAAACACCGAAATCACTCCACAAGCACGGTTCTGCGGCGTGACGGTTTTCCCGGGATGGATTATTCCTGAC
>JABAHO010009889.1_pt1 | contig 14310 bp, 16 predicted proteins | sample 7062071 | NCBI WGS metagenome assembly JABAHO01 (sample SAMN14534356, study PRJNA622989) | marine sediment metagenome | biome: marine biome [ENVO:00000428]; feature: marine pelagic biome [ENVO:01000023]; material: deep marine sediment [ENVO:00002113] | place: India: Gulf of Kutch | collected...
AGGTCGCCAGGAGCAAGGGATCTCAGGCGGGCGGTATCAGAGGCAAGCACATCAAGATAACTGCGTTGATCCTTCAGCAGGCCGAAACGCGGACGGGGAAGGTCATCCACGTCGAGCAGAAATGCATAATTACCGGTCTCGTAACAAAGCGCATCCGGCGATGTATCCGTGCTGAGTTTTCTCCAGCCGTTTGCCCAGTATCCGTAACTGAACTCTGTATCGGCAGGAATGCGCTTTGATGCCTGGAGAGGCACAGACCCGGCAAGGCAGAACGAGGCACTGAGGGCCCAGGCAAGTACTCCCGTTGAAACTCTCTTTTTCGCGATATTTCTAAAAACTCTCATGCACCAAATAAATCAGGTTCCCGTCAAAACGCAAAGATTTGCGACTATACCTGAAATACCGGTTCGGACAAAGCCTTAACTGGATAAACGCGAGAGAGGCGGCAAAGCAGACCTTCCCCGCTAAGCAAATTTTGGCCCGCAAGGGCGAAAGACCAGAAGAGGATAAAAAGTGGCCCGCCAGAAGCCGAAACTCCTGGCGGGCCTGCATTACCCAAAGGGGGGTGTGGGCAATACACCCGGTCTGTTTTAAACGCATTCCTCGTAATTACAAGATCTTATTTTATGAAGTTTTTGTACTACATTTTGTGTACAGTAATTTACACAAATGTACCCTTCTTGTTTTCAAAAGCATTACATCTTGATTGCAGGCCCTTTCCTGCAGCTTTCACTGTTGTTTTGCGCCAATGCCGACACATTCAGTGCCAGGGTAATCAGTATCACCGACGGCGACACGGTAACCGTCATCACCTCGGCTCAACAACAGGTCAAAATACGCCTTCATGGCATTGATGCTCCGGAAAGCGGGCAAAGTTTCGGCGCAAAATCGAAGCAGGCGCTTTCAAAGATGGTTTTTGCAAAACCGGTGACGGTGGAGGTAACGGGCAAAGACCGGTACGGCAGAACTATTGCCAGGTTGTACTGCGGAAACCTGCAGGTCAACGAGGCCATGGTCAGTAACGGATGGGCCTGGCACTACCGACACTATTCGGACAGCCAACGGCTCGAAGCGGCAGAGCAGTCTGCGCGTCTTGAGGGAAAGGGGCTTTGGGCCGACACACAGGAACCCGTACCTCCATGGAGTTACCGGCGCGGTACGAAGAAACAGGCCGCCGAGCAAAGGGCTCCGCATAGCAAGGGTCCCTACTGGCTGAATACCTCGGGGGGACGGCGACACAACAGCACGTGCCGGTATTTCCGGAACACGAAAAAAGGACGGATCTGCAGCAGGGAAGAAGGAAGCCCCTGCGGCATTTGCGGCGGATAAGTTTAGCCTCGCCTGCCCCAAAGCTCTAAAGACAAAGAGAGCATTCACTCCACGCAGAAACGAATGCTCTCCCCGGTCCTGAATGCGCAGGAATTAAAAATTGGCGTTAACCAGCACCATCCACGTCACGGGTCCGTTTTTGATGTGATTGGCCAGGCCGATCTGAATTCCGTACATGTCGTCGGTAAGGTTGACCAGGCCTAATTGTACCCCGGTTACATCTGTTGCCTTGTTCACGATACCGGTCTGCAACCCGGTGAATCTACCCTTGGTACAGGTGAAGGCGCCGTCCTGCCACCCGGTAAAATCGCCATCCGTCAGGGCNNAGGCCGGTGCCGTTTCCGTCTACGAGGTTACAGAGACCGTAGGCAAGGCCCGTAAAATCGCCGGTTGTGCCGTTCACGAAACCAAGGTCAAGTCCGGTCACATCGGCATTTTCACTCCAGATGGCCAACCGCAGCCCCTTCACGTTGGTGGACGAGTCGACAAGCTGAATCTCCGGTGTGAGGGATAACTGTATGAGTTCGTCAGCCCATGCAGCGCCGACAAGACACAGAGCCGCAATTCCGGCCACTGCCACGCGATTGATTCCCATTGCATACCACCTTTCGATACCTGGCAACGCATCCCGTTCTCGTTTGGAGATCCGGTGCTGAACACGCCGCCTGACAGCCGAACGTTAGCGCGCAGGGCAAGACTTTGCAACCGCCGAATAGGGATGATTCAGCTATGCACCGCGGAGCTCCGGACACGCCTACAACGCGGAGAGTGCCTTCTCTGCATAGGTTGATTTGGGATTTTTTGAGGGCTGATCACCCAGGGGATCGGGATAACTCACCAGGAAATTGTTTTCATCGATGAGGTTGATGAAATAGTGCGTGGTTCCATCGGGAAGTCTTGCGGAAACCTTTCCACCCGGCAGGACTTCTGCGTTCTGCCTGTACCACTCTTCGTACTTCTGCCCACCGTTCAGGGTATAGATCAGGTCTGCCCGCATAACCTTCGCACCATGTTCTTCGTAGGCAAATAGAGCGGTATCCCCGGGGCGTTCATGAGAAATAACCGACGGCACCTTTTCCTTGTTGGGCAGGGCTCCATTAAACTGGCCGTTGTAGTACGGATAACTGGCGTTCATTTCCTCAAGGATGGCCGTGAGGCGGGCATTCATGTCACGGGCCTTCTCCGGCATGGCGACGGCCAGGTTTTTTGCTTCTTCGATATCCACCCTGCTCTGGATACCGTTTTCGGTGCGGTACAGCCTGTAGAGCTCCAGCTCCGGAGTATCCGGGCTGCCCACATGGTTGTAATTTCGCACGAGTTTGTAATCGCCAATTCTGAGTGTGCTCTCCAGGGCCGCGGAATTGGGGAAGTGCCACATCATGGTGTTGCGCACCGAACCATCGGCCTCGCGGACCAGGGATGCATCCGCGGGATTGTTAAGCAGCAGGCCGGAAACATCCAGCCCGTCCAGTTGTTTGTCGACCGGTCTGGAGCCACCAACCAGGCCCAGGATGGTGGGATAGAAATCAAGTCCGTTCACCATTACCTCGGAATCAACGCCGGCCGGTATGCCCGGGCCGACAACAATCAGCGGCACCCGTGTGCCTCCCTCCATCAGTGAAATTTTACCCCGATCAAGGGGGTAATTATCCGTTATGATCTCGCCGGGAACAGCCTCCATGCCGCCATTATCCGAAGTAAAGATGACGTAGGTATTTTCACGGAGCGTATGCCCCGGCCAGCGCGGATCCTCTGTCTCGTCCAGGTACCGGAAAAACCGGCCCATGTGGTAGTCGAGCTCTTCGACCATGGCGCAGTAGAAGGGATTTGTCTGCCCCTCCCCGCTCCATTCCTCCGGGTTTTCAGGAAGATCCACCCCCAGTTTTTCAATGTACTTATCCAGCAGAGCCCGGCTGCGCGCGTGAATCGGGGTATGCACCAGCCAGGTGCAATAATACAAAAAGAAGGGCTTGTCCTTGTTTTCGCGCACGAAGTCGAGTGCATCCTCGCTGTTCTGGTGAAACGGATAGCCGTTTTCATCAAGCCGGTACGGATCTGCGGGATCAGTGGAGGCAAAGCCGGTCAGGCGATGCGGCTGCATTTTCCTGGTGACCCCCAGGTTGCTCCTTGTCCAGTCAAAGCCGACATCTTTCGGCTGAGGAAATGCACTGTGATTGATGGCGACATGCCATTTCCCGCAGTGCCCGCTCACATATCCGTATTTTTTCAAGGCCCGCGGAAGGGTCAGCGTGTCAGCCGGCATACGCCCACTGTACCAGGGAGACATCATGCGCCAGGCTTTCTTGTGATGCGGATGCGGCGGAGCGCCTCCGACCACATGGGTTTTTTGGGCACGCGCAGGATGCACACCGCTCAGGATCGCGCAGCGTGTCGGCGCACACGTCGGCGAAGGGGAATACCCCTGCCGGAAGAGCACACCCTGCGCGGCAAGCCTATCAAGATTGGGCGTTTCCATCGGCGAAGGGGCATCAACGTCATAACACCCCACATCCTGCCACCCAAGGTCATCAACGAGAATGAGCACTACATTGGGGCGATCCGGCCTTTCCGCCTGAGCGAAAACCACGCCCGCGAGGAGGCTCAAAATGAAAAGGAAACCGTGCATATAAAACCCTTATGATTTTGGAAAGCTTCGCTGCACGAAGGCGATAGGACTGACCCGACGGATCACCTACTCCTTCACCCCGCCCAGCATGATACCTTTAACAAAATATTTTTGAACAAACGGATACACCGCAATGATCGGCAGGATGGTGACAATGATGGTTGCAGCCTTGATGGTTTCGCTGGTGAATTGCACCACAGAGGTATCCGTGACACCAAGTTCCATCATCTGCGTGCTGCTTTCGATAACAATTCTCTGCAGGAAAGTCTGCAGCACCTGCTTGCTGTCATCGGTAATATACAGGAGCGCATCAAACCACGCGTTCCAGTGAGCAACCGCGGTCCAGAGCGCCACGGTTGCCAGCACCGGTTTCGACAACGGCAGGTAAATACGGAGCAGAATGGTCCATTCACCGGCGCCGTCAATCCGTGCGGACTCCACCAGTGATTCTGGAAGCGACTGAAAGAAATTTTTCACGATGATCACGTTGAAGGCCGTAATCATGCCCGGGATGATCAGAGACCACAGGGTGTTAATCATGCCGAGTTCCTTGACCAGCAGATACCCCGGAACAATGCCCCCGTTAAACAACATGGTAAACACGATCACAAAGGTCAGCATCGACCGGTGCGGCATCTCCCGGCGGGCCAGCGGATACGCGGCGACACAGGTCAGCAGAAGGGTGAGAATGGTGCCGACAACCGTACGAATAATGGTGTTCATGTAGCCCGTGGCGATGTTCGGGTTTCCCAACACCATGCGATAGCTGACGAGGGAGATTTCTTTAGGATAAAGATGGAACCCGTCCCGACTGGCCTCTGCAGCAGTGCTCAGGCTGATGGAAAGGGTGTAAACAAAGGGGTAGAGACAAATCAGCGCAATAACGCCGAGCACGAACATGTTCGCAGCGTTGAATATCTTTTCACCGCGGGAAAGTTTCATGAGAGAAGCCCCTCCCCGGCAGGGAAAACACCGGCAGGCAGGCATTCTGTGAACGGCATTACCATACGCCCTGCTCTCCTCCGCTTATTTTTCGGGCAAAGTAGTTCGAGCCTATAACGAGCACGAGACCCACAACCCCCTTGAACATCCCCGCAGCCGTTGCCAGGCTGAGATCAAGTCCCATCATGCGCCGCAGCACATAGGTATCCACAATGTCCGCCACGTCATACACCATCGGGTTGTACATGTTATAGATCTGGTCAAACCCGGCGGTGAGAATTCCACCAAGCGCCAGGATGAAAAGCGTGATCATGGTGGGAACCAGGCTGGGAATCGTAATGTGAATGGTTTGCTGCCAGCGGTTGGCGCCGTCAATGACAGCCGCCTCGTACAGCGTGGGGCTTATTCCGGACAACGAAGCCAGGTAAATGATAGCCCCCCACCCCGCCCCCTGCCAGATCCCGGTTACGATCAGGACGGTAATGAACCAGGCATCATCACTCAGGAAATTCACAGGCTTGGCGCCCATGAGTTTCACAACGGCATTTACGGGGCCGTCACCGCCAAACATCATCAGGAATATACCACCAAGAATAACCCACGAGAAAAAGTGCGGCAGGTACGTCAGCGTCTGGATTGACCGCTTGTACCCCTGGTGGCGAACCTCGTTAAGCAGCAGCGCGAGAATGACGGGCGCGAAGAACCCGAAAACAAGCCTAAGAATGCTGATCGTAAGGGTATTACGGATTGCCAAGGGAAAGTCGTCACTGCTGAACAGGCGCTCGAAATTTCCCCAGCCGACCCAGGCGCTGCCGACAATGCCGTCGCTCATCACGTAATCTTTGAAAGCGACCACAAGACCCATCATGGGGACATAATGAAAAATCAGGAAGTATCCCAGAATGGGTATGGCCATTGATAACAGGCCCGCGTGGCGGCGGTAACGCTCGGGCCAGGCACTCACGGATACGGATCCCCCGCTCATAAGTCCGCCTCCTGTACGCCCACGAGGTTGTAAATACGCCTGACCTCGCTGTACATGGCATTGGCCTCCTCGAGAATGATGCGTCCCCCTCGCTCATTCCACTCGGCGACAAAGTCATCGAACGCATCAAGGCCGCGCTCTCCGACGACAATCTCAACAAACATGGTCATCTGGAAATTCACAAGGTCGGCCAGGTAGCGTCCCGACGTCGGCACGACATCGGACTTGCCGAGAACATTCATCATGCCCCATTCGGTACGCCGGTTGTCATGGTACCAGTCACGCTCCACGGCAGCCATGTAGACCTCGTCATAGATCTGCTCGAGTGAGCAGGGAAAGAAAAAGATGGATGAGCCGAGGAGCTCGGCGGAACTGAGACGAGAGTTTCCCTTGTAGGGCGGAAGCGTCTGGATCCCCTCGATTTCATCAAATTCCCAGTGCGTGCCCTTTTGGCCGAACCGGGCTTCAAAATACAAATCGCGGTCCCGGGCAATTGATTCCATCATTTTCAAAACGCGAACCACTTTGGCCGGGTCGTTCTCAAGATGCCGGCCAAACTGGAGCACATGCGCGGCGCCTCCCCAGGTCCGACCGCGACGAAAACCGTTTTGATCCCGAAGCGGCGGACCGGGGANNCGGGAAAAAACGCACGGGTTTTGCTGTACAGGCTCGTCTCTTCCGTCAACCGGTATAGCCAGGGATGATCCACCGGATGCAAGTACCCGACTTTCCCGTTGGTAAAATAGCGCTCTGCGTTTCTCCCCTGGGTGTCCAGCGGAAAATCCGGATCCAGAAGGTCTTCGGCATACCACTGCCTGAGAACCCCCAATGCTTCTTTTGTTTCGGGCAGAAGACCACCCCAGACGACCTGCCCATCACGCTCCATCAGGTCGAAGGCCAGGACGCCATACGCGGCAAATATTTCCACGAACGCCAGGGACCAGTGGCTCATGTTCGGCGACCAACCATAGGTATCCTTTTCACCGTTTCCGTCCGGGTCATTGTGCCGAAAGCGGCGAAGGGNNTTCCGTCAGGGTCATTGTGCCGAAAGCGGCGAAGAGCCTCATGCATTTCGTCGACGGTTTCGGGAACTTTTTCAATGCCGACGTTCCTCAGCCAGTCCATCCGCCAGGACGAAATTCGCGGACGGTTTGCGCCGGCATTGATGGTGGGAAGCCCGTAATTCTTCCCTTCAAACTGGGCATACAGCCAGGCCTCCTTCCCATAGTCGTTCAACTGCTGCACGTAGGTTGGGCAGTGGGCCAGGATCAACTCGTACGGAATTTCCATGATGAAACCGTTGCGCAGGTTGGCCCGCACCTGCAGCGGATCTCCGCTCCACATGACGTCCGGCACATCCCCGCCGCACAACATCAGGGGCCGTCGTTTACTGTAGGCATTTCCGTCCATGAATATCGGCGAAAGCTCAAGGTTAAAGCGCTCCTCCAGGTTCCGCTCAATCCATGAACCCTCGCGACCGGCCGGATGCGCAATGATTCCCTGCCAGCTCAGGGCCACCGTGCGGGATGGGTCGTCCTGCACCTGTGCCCAGTCGACCGGGCTTCCCTGCTCAAGGGCGATTCGGGATTTCGGGTTGGTCGGCAGCAGGGACATGACCAGCGTGACAATCAGCGCAGATGCGGCAAGGAAGAGTTTTTCGCCTCGTGTCATGGGTTTAAGGAGCCCCGGAATAAGGAAATTTCATGGCCTGCAATCAAGCGCTGACAATAATATTTCGCCTATATATCAGGCAAGCACTTATCAGGAAACCTTCAGAAGTGTTAAGCGGCATGGCTAACGTATTTTATAGCAAACCGGCGGCTATACCCGTATGCTTCGTCTCCAGGTAATCTCTTGCATGTTTAACAGCGCCTATAAAATTGCGACGGTGTGGGGCATTCCCATTCGGCTGCATATATCCCTGTTGCTGATGGTCTTGTACCTCGGCCTCAAATTCGGATGGCTGTGGGGCACGCTGCTCTACATCGGACTTGCGTTCAGCATCGTCCTGCATGAACTGGGGCATTCCCTGGTCGCCATGGCTAAAAACTGCCGTGTGCGGGAGATCACGCTGCTGTTTATCGGCGGCGCGGCGCAAATGGAGCGCATCCCCACGCGTCCCATGGACGAATTCCTGATGGCGATCGCCGGTCCGGCGGTCAGCCTGGTCCTTTCAGGGGTTTTTTACATCCTGGCAACCCTCTTCAGCACCGCCCCGATACCCCGCTTCGGATTTTCGCTGCTAGAGATCCTTGCCGTTATTAACCTGGGCCTGGTTCTTTTCAACATGCTGCCCGCCTTCCCCATGGACGGCGGCCGTATACTGCGCGCATTGCTGGCACAGAAACTGGGGCGACTGAAGGCTACCTCCATTGCCGCCACGCTGGGAAAGGTCATGGCCGTGATATTCGGCATTTACGGATTCCAGGAATCCATTTTCCTCGTCGCCATCGCTTTTTTCGTATACATCGCAGCTGACAATGAGTACCGGATGGTGCGGATGCAGGCCAGAAGCCGCGATACGTCAAACAGCTTTCCATTTGGCTCAAAAATCATGAATGACGACTTCATTGAAACCGACGACGTCATCGTGGGGCCACCGCCCTACTCTAAAACAGGGAAACGACATGCCCACACATCTCACAACGAGCATTCGGAGCAGGATACCTGACCTGACGCGCAAGGAGGGACGCCAACCACAATGAAAAAGATATTTTCCATTGATGATGAAGAGCACATCCTGAAATGCTTTCGCGAAGCACTCACATCCGAAGGATATGAATTCACGAGTACATCCGACCCCGAGGAGGGACTGGAAACCATCAGGACCCGCGATGACATCGACCTGATCATGCTGGACGTCAAAATGCCCGGAATTGACGGTTTCGAGATTTACCGCTCCATGAAAAACATGACCCCCGTCCCCGTCCTGTTCGTAACAGCTTACCCGCGNNGTCATCAGCATGTGGCAGGAGCAGTTCGCCGACGGCACAACGGATATCCTGTACAAGCCCTTCGAACTCCAAACCCTTTATGACAAGGTTGCCGGACTGATTGGCCCTGCAGAAGAATAAGGATTTCTTTTCCGTATGACAGTCAGCGAAGATCTAGACCTGACGCGCAGAATTCGCCGTGTTTTTGTAAAACACTGGATCGACCTCGGCCGCATAGCGGTACGCTGCCACCGGGGACGCATCTATCTCACCGGCACCCTGCTGCGAATCAGCGAATCCCAACCCCGTCTGGACCCTAAAATCGTAGACGCCATGTTTTATGAAATCAAACGCCTTCCCGGGGTAAAACTTGTTAACGCACGGCTTGAGAACTGGATTAATGACTCAGGCAAGTGGCGTGAGTTCAACCGCCACGGCGACGACCCGGCCGCAGGTCGCTCTGACGAGGAATAATAAAACCGCAGCCTGACCCGGCCTGCCGATTCACGCTGTTTTCACGCCCGCGTGACCTGTTCCTGCATTCCCCACCCGCATGCCCGGCTTGCAGACAGATACAAATTTACATAGCCTTCCCAGGGTTATGATTCGACTTCTCATAGTCTTGGGGCTTGCCGCATCAACGGCACAGGCATCCTCGGTAACAAACGCATACGGACGCATACTGTCTGTCAGCACCGTTGCCCCTAAAGTTTTAGCGGTGGCCTACCAGGACGGCCATGTTGAGCATGGACGGCAGGTGCCCTATACCCCCCAGACCAACGATATTATCCGGGCCTGGAGCACGCACGGAAGCAGGTTTATCGAAAGAGACGGAACGCTACTCGGCACGGTCGCAGGCAGGGACAACGATCGGCTGATGACCTTTGACCGTGTGCGCGCCGACCGCCTTGATCCCGAGATGCTCACAAAGCCCTCGGCCTACCGGCTTTCTTCCCGGGATGACCCCATGTTTCAAAAGCCGCGGACACCGGCTGATGTCTGGCGCAAAATGAGGCCGGCCGACCTGGCCCGCACCGGACAATGGGCATTTGATGCGCCCGTCCGGCATGACCTCTACCTGCGGTTTAAGGCAGAACTGAGCGGCGGCCGCACCTATTCCCTGCAATCACAGGATCCCAACCTGCCGGAGATCACATTCACCTATGAACCCTTCTCACAGGTTTCTGAGGCCATACATCTCAGCAGGGCCGGGTTTCACCCCATGGATCCCGAGAAAAAAGCGTTTCTTTCCGCGTGGCTGGGTGACGGCGAGGGCCACCGCTACATACGGCGCCTTCGATTCAAACTGCTTAACGCCGAAAATAACCGAACAGTACACACGGGTGATGTTGAACTCCGCCTGCGAGCCTCCCGGCCGGACGGCGATGCATTCAGCAGAAACTACAACCGGGCCGACATTTACGAACTCGATTTTTCGCGGTTTCGGGACACGGGGAGGTTCCGTATCTTCATTCCGGGAGTCGGCTGTTCACACGAATTCCCGGTCTCATCCAACACATGGATTTCGGCCTTTCAAACGGCTGCGCAGGGATTCCGGCATCAGCGCAGTGGACAGGCGCTGAAAACCGAAGACCGTGCCTGGCCCCGGGCGTTTCACCCCGACGACGGCGTGCAGGTGCATAAATCGATTTGCACAATATTGGACAGCGGGCGTGGACCGGACCTGTCGCTGTCATCGCCGGGTTCGCCCTGTAGCCCTTCCAGGAAACACTCACCGGGCCCTGTCGACAATGCCTGGGGCGGGTATTACGAGGCCGGGGATTGGAACCGCCGGATACAGCATCTGTCGGCAACCCGCCTTCTCCTGGAACTCTTAGAATTACACCCGGAACTGTTTTCAAGGTTGCCGCTGCTGGTTCCTGAGTCCGGCGGAGCGCTTCCTGACATTCTGGATGAAGCGCTCTGGAACATTGATTGTTTTCGCCGCATGCAGACCCGTTATGGCGGCATTCGGGGCGGCATCGAGTCGGCTTCACATCCACGGTTCGGAGAAACTAGCTGGCAGGAGTCCCTGCCGGTTTTTGCCTATGCCCCGGATCCATGGTCGAGTTACATCTATGCAGGCGTTGCCGCACGCGCGACCCGCTGCCTTACGCAGGCCGGTGCAGACAGTGCGCCCCTCTACCTTGAAAGCGCCCTGCGGGCCATGCTGTTTGCAGAGGATGCGCTGGTGGAGGCACCGTCCCTGGCCGGGGAGCCGGCCCTGCGCGACGCGCGAAACCTTGCAGCAGCTGAATTATACCGCCTGACGGGTTCCACGCGCTGGCACGACATTTTTCTCTCAACCACGCTTTTCTCAACGGGTCCACAGCGACTCTCCGATCAACCGCATCACGACCAGGCGGATGCAGCGTATGTTTACGCGGTCACGGCCTGGCCATCCGTTCGCGAAGATATTCAGCACCATGCATCGGAGTCGATTTTTGCAGACGCCGCCATATCGACTGCCCTGAGCGAGCAATCCGGATATGGCTGGACAAAGCGGGACATGCGCCAGGTGCTCGGAGCGGGAGTTATTTCCGTACCGCAGGTTGTCACGATTGCAAGGGCCCATGCACTCAGCAAACACCCGCGTTACCTGGCCGCGGTCCTGCGCGCAACGCAGTGCAGCCTCGGAGCAAATCCCGTCAACATCTCGTACACCACCGGCATTGGAGACCGATTCCCGCAACACCCCCTGTGTATCAATGCACGGATACTTGGCGAAAAGCCTCCACCGGGATTGACGGTATTCGGCCCCATCGACACCGGCACACATAACCGTTACTGGACTTTTGAGGTCCTCGAGCCGTTTCTTTATCCGGGGATAGGCGAATGGCCGACGCTTGAGGCCTGGTTTGATGTCTACCTGTTTCCGGCCATGTGCGAATACTCAATCCAGGACACCCTGGGCCCAACGGCGTATGCCATTGGGTATCTTGCAGCAAACATCCGTTAGGCCTGCGTTCCGGGGGCGTCTACGCCGGAGGATGAACCGGCCTCGTTATCGGAACCCGACGCATCCGGCGGATCAAACCGGTTCTGGTAAAGGTTGAATGCCGCGGCCAGTGCAGGGAACAAGTCATAACGCCGGAAGGAGATATTCCGCCGTTTGATTGTATTCGCCGCGCGCCCTTTCAGATACATCTCGAGATGGTAGACAGGTCCGGCTGCACGGTGAGAAACAACAAGGCTTCCCATCAGCAGCATGACAAGTGTTAAAACAGTCAAGAGCCCCACCTGCAGCACGAGTTCCTCGCTTTTCTGGTTCCAGAGAAGGTCAACATCGTGCCTTTGCTGATCTGAAACGGCAACCTGTTCACGCATTTGCTGCGACAATTCCTTCAGAGCCGCATGCGAGACGTACAGGTTCACCGAAGCATAGACAAAAGCGAGCACGCAGAAAAAAATGATCATTCTGAGTTGAGCGCCGGGAGAACTCAACACACTGCGACGCCGGTTTGCTCCCTTAAACGTACCCATGATGTCCCTCCTTTATTGTCCCGCTCATGGTTGCACGATAAAAATGTATCCATCGGGAGCGCTTCGCATTATCCCGGTGGACAGGTTTCCGTCATCAACGGCCTGATCAATTTCACGCATCTGTGCGACGGTTCTTCCCGGCAGATGTACACGAAGCCCCGCATAACAGATTCCGAAAACTTTATCTGAGGGATCCGCACCGCGCTCCCAGTCCCAATATCCACCAATATGGGTACGCTCAGTCCACTCGAAATGCCTGGGCAGATAATTCCCGATACCCGCCGGCAGGACACCCGTCGGAACATCGGCAGGCAGATCGCCGGTATCAAGCGCATAAAGATCAAACACGTCGCCCTGCAAGCGACGCAGATCATTCATGAAGGCTGCATCCTGCGTGGAACGGCGTGCCTGAAGAAACGAGGGTATGGCAATAACCGCCAGCAACCCGATGATGGAAACCACGATCATAATTTCCAGCAGGGTCATTCCGGACCTGGATGAAAGCGAGCATGCTGACCCGCCCCGCCGGAAAATTTGTAAGTCCTTAAGGAATTTTGCCATTGGCAGCTTTTCCCGTACTGGTTATTTCAGCTACACAGTTACCGTTTGATTATGTTGGAATTCAGACCAACATCAAGTAGTTTATCAGCACAATTGCGGACATCCAACCATGGAAAGGCGGCGACTACCCATGCCAACGGTCACCAAAACGCAGTTTGAGGGACAGGAGGGCGTAGAACTCGATACCGGGCATATACGCCTGGTCGGTGTTTCCGCTTGCGGCCCGCGCATNNCAGTAATACCGGGAACATTTTTTTGTGGAAACCCGAAACCTACCTGCGCGGAGACTGGGACCTGCGCGGCGGACACCGTGTCTGGGCCACGCGGCCCATGGCCGATGAGAACGAAGACACCTATGCCACCGACAACGGCCCCTGCTCGGTAGAATTGTTTGCGGACGGGTTTCGATTGACCGGCGCAGAAAACCCGCACAACCGCACACGCCGCGGAATTGAAGTACGGGCGCTCACCGACCACATGTTTGAAGTCGACAATTTCCTGGAGAATACAGGTGACATGCTTTACAGCGGGGGCGTCTGGGCACTCACCTGCACCGTCCCTGGAGCCGCAACGAAGTATGCTATCCCCGTCAGCGACGGCTCTGACTGGGACACGTTCACCATGGTCCATTTTCGCAGGTGGGGCGGGCATGGCGTCGGCGGCCTGAACGACACCCAGATCGAGCAGACCGAAGACATGCTGGTCATCACTCCCCGCGGAATCGAGAACAAGCGCATGGTCCAGTCCCGCGCAGGCATCATGGTCATGACCGATACCGACCGGAATTTTACGTTTGCAAAGAAAACACCGTACTGCGATTCCGCGACGACCTACCCGCAAAACACGAATCTTGCGTTTTATATCGGGCCGGAGAATTTCATGGTAGAAATGGAAAGTATGAGCCCTGAGCAACCGTTAAGACCCGGAGACATCATGCACCACAAGGAAACCTGGGTGTTTCGAGACGAAGCAACCCCGCTTACCAGTGCGGATGACCTTACCAGCGTTTTTAAGGGAACGGATCACCCGTAAACTTAATCCCGGGGCGAAGAGTAATGCATACTCCAGCTCATGGGGGTGTGCGCACCTGCCTGGAAGCAGCCCCGTAGGCAATCTCCGACATACTCCTGCGCCGCCCGCACGGCATTCGGCATTGCATGCCCGCATGCGAGACCGGCTGCAAGTGCCGCCGCAAAAGTACACCCCGTGCCGTGAGACTCCTTTACCGGTTGCCTCTCAAATTCCAGGCAAACGGTATCTCCACCCATACAAAGCACATCGAAAGCGCGGGAGCCGGACAAATGTCCGCCTTTAACAACACAATCACATCCGAACATGGAGTAAATCGCCTCAGCGGACCGTTCCTGCCCGGCCTTATCCCCCACTGCAAGCCCGGTCAACACCTCTGCCTCGGGAATGTTGGGTGTTACCACTGCCGCCAGCGGGAGCAG
>JABAHO010002524.1_pt1 | contig 14289 bp, 11 predicted proteins | sample 7062071 | NCBI WGS metagenome assembly JABAHO01 (sample SAMN14534356, study PRJNA622989) | marine sediment metagenome | biome: marine biome [ENVO:00000428]; feature: marine pelagic biome [ENVO:01000023]; material: deep marine sediment [ENVO:00002113] | place: India: Gulf of Kutch | collected...
TCAACGAAATTCTTCCCGATGAGGTCATCAAGGCGGATGAGCTGGAATCCTACCTGGTCATGCTACGCGGCATGGATGTTGAAATCATCGAATCTTCGGATGTTGACCGCTACAAGAAAAAGACGGCAAGTGATCGCGGCAAGGGCCGGGAGAGCAAGCTTGATTTCTTTGATGACCCCATTCGCATGTACCTGCACCAGATGGGTCAGGTTCCTCTTCTCACGCGCGAGGAGGAGGTAGAGATCTGTAAGCGAATCGAAAAAGCTGAAAAAGAAATCAAGGAATTGTTCAATGAATTCGGCTTTGCAACCGGCATGTATCTCGACCTTGCCGACCGCCTGGAAGATGGCCGGGAGCGCTTTGACCGCGTGGTTATCGATAAATTTGTGGACAGCCGAGATCAATATCTCGGGGNNGAGTCATATGCCCAGCTCCACTTCAAGCAGAAGGTCATTGAGCTAATGGCCGGAGAGGCCGAGGAACAGTATGCCGAATTCTGGGATTTGCGCGAGTCGATCGAAACGCTGAGTCGTGGAAGAAAGAGCAAGCGCCGGGACGAGCAGCTGGCAGAGGCAAAGCAGCGCCTCGATTCCTTTGAGCAGGAAGCTCTCATGCCGCTCGAAGAGATGGCTGAAAAATTTGAAGCACTGCGGATCGCGATGAAAGAAGGGCAGCAGGCCCGCACCGAAATGGTAGAAGCCAACCTGAGGCTGGTCATCAGCATCGTGAAAAAATACATGAACCGTGGTCTTTCCTTCCTCGACCTGATCCAGGAAGGCAACACGGGCCTGATGAAGGCCGTTGAAAAATTTGAGTACCAGCGCGGATATAAATTCAGCACCTACGCAACCTGGTGGATTCGCCAGGCGATCACGCGTGCCATTGCCGACCAGGCGCGCACGATCCGCATCCCGGTGCACATGATCGAGACGATCAATAAACTTTTGCGTATCCAGAAAAAACTGGTGCAGGAGCTCGGGCGCGAACCGACGCCGGAAGAAGCGGCGGAGGAAATGGATATGCCTGTCGACCGCGTCCGTGCCGTGTACAAGATGGCTCAGCAGCCGATCTCCCTGCAAAGTCCGGTCGGTGACGGTGATGATGCCCACTTTGGCGACTTCATCGAGGATAAATCGGCTGAAAACCCATCCGAAATGACGGCCTACGGAATGCTGAAGGACCGTTTGAAGGATGTTCTGGATACGCTTACAGACCGGGAACGTGCAGTATTGGATAACCGGTTTGGACTCACGGATGGCTACTCCCGCACGTTGGAGGAAGTCGGCAAGCAATTCAAGGTGACACGTGAACGCATCCGCCAGATCGAGGCAAAAGCGTTGCGGAAACTGCGTCACCCGACCCGCCTGAGGAAGCTGGACGGTTTCCTGGAAGCGCGTTAGACCGCCCGCAGACCGGGCTGATATCCGCGCCGACCCTCAGGCACAGCACACCAATAAGAAAGGACCCGTATAATAATGCACGCAGATATTTCAACAGTGGCCTCTGCGACCTCCCTCGTAGCTCTGTTCTCCCTGATGTGGTTTGTGATGGGAATTGTGCTCGGACGCATCATGCCGGAAAGCGCGATCAGCATGACCCAGGACGAAACGAAAGGGCGGAAATCCAACAACCGCGGAGGGCGTCAGCGCCAGAACAGGCGCAACGGGAATGCCCGAGGCGTTGAGCTGTATGTGGGCAACCTTCCCTACAACATCTCCAAGAAGGAAATCTCGCAGGTATTCTCAAAATATGGCGATGTACTTTCTGTGCGGTTGATTGAGAATCGCGGCAACGGCAGACCCAAGGGCTTCGGCTTTGTCGAGATGACGGATGATTCTACGGCCCGTGCAGCCATCAAGGGCCTGCATTCGACAAAGGTTAAAGGACGGGCGATCGTGGTGAGCGAAGCCAAATCCCGCTCCAGGGCTTAGGCCGCCAGTCAACGGTATGCTCTAGCCGGATGCGCCGGGAGGAAGCACAAGCCCGTCTGCAACAGACTCCGCTGTATCCGGGCTATCAAACTCGCGAATGAGTGCGAGGGCGAACTCGAAGCTGGTTCCGGGGCCCTGGCTGGTTACAAGGTTTCCGTCAACCACTACCCGTTCCTGGACCGGACGCGTGGCTGTCATCTTGCTTTGGGCGCCGGGGTGGCATGTGGCCCGTCTGCCGGTGAGAATGCCGGCAGCCTGCAGGACCAGCGGTGCTGCGCATACGGCGGCCACCGGCTTTGCGGCTGTATTGAATTCACGCAGGGCGTCGAGGATCCGTGGGTCAGCCTTCAGTGCTTCGGTCCCGCCGTTCCCTCCGGGCAGAATGAGGATGTCATAGTCGGACGGATTGATATNNTCCGCACATTCCTGGATGCGGTAATGACGGGTGCTGCGATGGAGGCGCAGGTGACGTCCCAGCCGGCACGGCGCAGGACGTCCAGGATGATAACAAGTTCCATTTCCTCGGAACCGTCGGCTGCAGGGACTAATGCTTTCAGCATGGCTGTGCTCCGTGGTGTGTGAGAGGATAGATAAAACCAGAAAACGCGATGAATTGGAAATTTGCAATTTTAATCTGCATACCGGTTGTTGAGGCGATTGTCATCATTGAACTCGTGCGAGCCACCAGCCTGATGAATGCCCTGCTGATTGTATTTCTGACCGGACTCGTGGGCATTGGGCTGGCGCGCAGCCAGGGTATTTCCCTCATGTTCAAAATTCGGGATGAGCTGAATGCCGGTCGCATGCCGGCACCGTACATGATCGACGGGGTCATGGTGCTGCTCGCGGCAGCGGTTTTGATTACGCCCGGGCTGATTACCGATGTCTTTGGCTTTCTGCTGCTCGTTCCTCCCGTCCGGCGACTGGTAAGGCAGTGGATGCGGAGCCGGGTAGAGCGCTGGCTGAGCCGTGGCGGGCATGTCACGGTATATCGTGGCTAGCCGGGGTAGCCTGGCTTGCGGGATATCCCGAGTTTCGGAAAGGGCGGGGCCTTCTCAATAGGACTTGGCGAAGATGACACGGTGCTGTGCCGCCTTGCCGCATACCACGCAGGTGGCGGCGTCTGCGGCCTCGGTTGGAATGCACCGGATGGTGACGGATAACTCGCTGTTGGTTTTTTGTTCGCAGTCGCTGCCCCCGCACCAGCCGCTGGATGCAAACCCCGCATGCACCTCGGGCTTTTCGGCGTTCCGGGGCGTGAAATACGAGGTGAAATCGCTCCAGGTGTCAATGTCCTGCGTATGTTGGGCCCGGTGGTCAAGCGCGCGCTCAAAGAGCGCCGACTGAATTTCATCAAGCAGGGCTGGGACTTCATCGATGAAGGCTGCCTTGGGGCGGCTGGACTTGCCTTTCGGCCCCAGGTCTCTTCGCCCCACAAACACTGTTCCCTCGTCGATATCGCGCGGACCGATTTCCACCCGCAGCGGAATGCCTTTCTTGATCCACTGCCAGCCTTTTTCGCCGGTATTGATGTCCCGGGAATCGATCACCACTTCAACCGGGCGGCCGTGATAGGTTTTCTGACGCAGCCCGGCGGCAACCTCCTCGCAGCATTCCATCACGCGGGCGGTGTCGCTGTCGTTGCGGATAATCGGGAGAATCGCGACATGTGCCGGGGCAAGCCGCGGCGGCATGATCATGCCGTCATCATCGCCGTGCGTCATGACCATCCCGCCGATCAGGCGCGTGGAGACTCCCCAGGATGTGGTCCAGGCGTATTCACGGCTTCCGTCACGTGTCTGGAACATGATTTCTGAGGCTTTGGCAAAATTCTGTCCGAGGAAGTGCGAGGTGCCAGCCTGCAGGGCCTTCCGATCCTGCATCATGGCCTCGATGCTGAACGTATTGACCGCACCGGGAAAGCGCTCTGCTGCGGTTTTTTCGCCGGTAATGACCGGCATCGCCATGAATTCCTCAGCGAAGCGCCGGTAGACGTCGAGCATTTGCAGCGTTTCCTGCCACGCTTCGTCGCGCGTCTCGTGGGCGGTGTGCCCCTCCTGCCAGAGGAACTCGGCGGTGCGCAGGAACAGCCGCGTGCGCATCTCCCAGCGCACGACGTTGGCCCACTGGTTGATCAGGATCGGCAGATCCCGGTAGCTCTGCACCCACTTGGCATACGTGGCCCCGATGATCGTCTCGGATGTCGGGCGCACCACCAGCGGTTCCTCAAGCTCCCCCGCGGGCACGAGCTGCCCGTCCGGACCCGCCTCAAGCCGGTGATGCGTCACTACGGCGCATTCCTTCGCAAACCCGTCGACGTGTTCAGCCTCTTTCTGCAGAAAACTCAGCGGGATAAAGAGCGGGAAGTAGGCATTCACATGCCCTGTTTCCTTGAAGAGGGCATCCAGCGCCGTGCGCATGTTTTCCCACAGGGCATATCCCCAGGGGCGAATCACCATGCACCCCCGCACCGGGCTGGTTTCAGCGAGCTCGGCGGCACGAATAATCTGCTGGTACCACTCCGGGTAGTCTTCTTCCCGCGTCGGGGTAATGGCGGTTCTTGTTTTGGCCACGATGCTGCTCCGCGTGCACTGTCTGTTAAGCATTCAGGGAAAGGGCGCACTGTAGGTTGAGCCGGGCCTGCCGTCAAGGATGCGTAAAGTCGCCGGCCCGCCGAAAAGGTGGGGCATCGGCTGACTCCGCAATCGACAACCGGCACGTCGGGGCGTACGCTCACCCGTCATGAGACTTCTGCTGTTCAGCGACCTGCACTGCGATGTTTCTGCCGCGGAACGTCTGTGTGACCTTTCTGCCTCGGTGGACGTTGTGGTCGGGGCCGGCGACTTTGCCACCCTTCGCCGCGGACTGCCGCAGGTGATTTCTGTCCTTGCGGACATTGCTGTGCCCATGGTGTTCGTAGCGGGCAACAGCGAGACCCCGGATGAGCTTCAGCAGGCCTGCGCCGGGCTTGAGAATGTCTGTTGCCTGCACGGCACGCAGGCCGATGTTGCAGGGGTATCATTTTTCGGCCTGGGCGGCGCTGTGCCCGTCACCCCCTTCGGGGACTGGAGTTTCGATCTCACCGAGGCCGAGGCCGCGGCGCTCCTCGAGGGCTGCCCCGGGAATACGGTGCTGGTCTCGCATTCCCCTCCTGCGGGACTGCTGGATGTCTCCTCGAGGGGCGAAAGCCTGGGCAGCACAAGCGTGGCCGCCTGCATCCGCGACCGGCAGCCGCGCCTGGTGGTTTGCGGCCACATCCATGAAAGCGGCGGTAAAACAGGGCGAATAGGCGATGTCCCGGTCGTGAATGCCGGGCCCGGCGGCATTGCCTGGGATCTCTCGCGGGACTGCCGGATCGATTTGCCATGCGAATAGGAGTCGATACCGGCGGAACATTTACGGACCTCGTCATGTTCGACGAGCAGACGGGACAGGTTCGATATCACAAGTGCTCAAGCACGCCCGCGAATCCCGCCGAGGCTATCCTGGCAGGCGTGGATGCACTCACGGCCAGTGATGCGGCCGGCGTATCGCTGCTGGTTCATGGCACTACGGTTGCCACCAATGCCGTGCTTCAGCGCAAAGGGTGCCGCGCGGCACTGGTTACCACGCGCGGATTTCGCGATGTGCTCCATATTCAGCGCCAGGACCGCCCCGCGCTCTATGCCTTGCGCCATTACCGGGCGGATCCGCTGATTTCACGCGAAAACCGCTACGAACTCGGGGAACGAATGCGCTTCGACGGAACGGTCAGCGAACCCGTGAATGAAGACGAGCTGGATCAGCTCATTGGCTGCCTGAAGTCCCGTGATATCGAGGCGGTTGCGGTGGCTTTCCTGCACAGCTATGCCAATCCCGCCCATGAGCAGCAGGTCGGGCGGCGGTTGCGGGAGGCCCTGCCCGGAGTGCATCTTACGCTGTCATGCGATGTGGTGGGGGAACACGGGGAGTACGAGCGTTTCGGGACCTGTGCGATGAACGCCTATGTGCAACCCGTGATGGCGGATTACCTCGGCGGACTCGAGGCCTCCCTCGCTGCGCGTTCGCTGCAGGCGCCCCTCTACGTGATGAAGAGTAACGGCGGCGTCATGTCAGCGGCACGCGCCGCTGCCCAGCCCGTGCAGACCATTCTCTCCGGCCCTTCCGGCGGGGTGATTGCCGGTGTCGGCATTGCCCGCCACCGGAAAAACGGAAACATCATTACGGCCGACATGGGCGGAACCAGTTTTGATGTCTCCGTCATTGCGGGAGGCCGTGCGGGCATGTCGCGCAACAGTTCCGTTGGGGGCCTTGCGGTTGCCGTCCCCATGATTGACATCCAGACCATCGGGGCCGGGGGCGGAAGCATCGCAGGTATTGACCCGGGCGGCGCCCTGCGTGTCGGCCCCGAATCGGCCGGCGCGGACCCGGGCCCGGCCTGCTACGGCCGGGGCGGAACCCTGCCCACGGTGACCGATGCAAACCTGGTACTGGGGCGCCTCGGCGCAGCCTCGCTTCTCGGCGGTAGCATGCACATCGACCGGGCTGCCGCCGAAAAGGCCGTCAGGGAATTTGTTGCCGATCCGCTGGGGATGGATGTCCTGCAGGCCGCAGAGGGCATCGTCAGGGTCGTGAATGCCTCCATGGCGCGCGTCATCCGCCGAATTACCGTGGAACGCGGTCTGGACCCGCGTGACTTTGCACTCTGTCCCTTTGGCGGGGCCGGTCCCCTGCATGCGGCAGAGCTTGCACAGGATCTTGGAATGTCCGAAATCATCGTTCCGGCCGCCCCGGGACTGAATTCCGCGTTCGGCCTGCTTCGGTCCGATCTTCGCGAAGACCGCCTGCAGACCTTTATCGGCCCCTGCGAGGGAACGGTCGTTGCGGAGGCGCTGCGCCGTATGGATATCCTGGCAGAGGAGGCCCGCGGCCGCCTCGCAGGATTAAGCGGGTCGCGCCGGGAACTCCGCCAGGTCGGGGTGCGGTATCACGGGCAACGGTACGAAATCACGCTGCCGCTCGGGCAGGATGGGGCGGATGCGGCCGAGCTTGAGCAGCGGTTTCATGCCGCGCATCGGGATCTTTACGGCTACGACCGGACAGACGCCGCAGTGGAAATCTGCTCGCTGTGGGTATCCGTCGAGGCGGCACTTGATACTGTCGACCCCGTGCGTGAGGCACCCGCTGGGGGCGAGCCCGCACCGGTCAATATGCGCGATGTGGCCTGGTCTGGAACCGTAATATCCACGCCGGTCTACAACCGGGCAGACTTGCATCCGGGCCAGCTTGTCCGGGGGCTTGCCGTTATTGAGCAACTGGATGCCACGACGCTCATCGGGGCCGGGCAGGCCGGCCGCGTCATGGACGACGGGGCATTGCTCATTCGCAGTGAGGAGGTGAACGCATGACCTCCGGGCCGAATCCCGTCGAACTGGAAATTATGCGAAACCGATGGCGTTCTGCTGCGGAGGAGATGTGTGCCGCCCTGGTACGGGCCAGTTTCTCAACGAACATCAAGGACCGCCGTGATTGCTCAACGGCGGTCGCGCTTCCCAACGGTGACATTATCGCCCAGGCCGAAGTGGGGACACCGTTGCATTTGGGAATTATGCCTTCGGTTATCCGCTCGGTCCTGAACGTGATTCCCGCCGAACGCATGCCCCCGGGCACCCGCTACATAACCAACCTCCCGTACCCGGAAGGGCCGGGACACCTGCCCGACATTTCCATGGTCTCTGCAGTACATCACGATGGAAAGGTTGTGGCCCTCACGGCCAGTACGGCCCACCACATCGATGTGGGCGGATATTCTCCGGGAAGCATGCCTTTCGGGGTAACCGAAATCTACCAGGAGGGACTCCAGATTCCGCCTGTTGCGATCATCCGCGACGGGAAACTGGATGAAACCCTCTATCGCCTTATTGATCAGAATGTGCGCACCCAGGATGTGGTACGGGGGGACCTGCTGGCCCAGTCCGCAGCCGCCCGCATCGGAGAAAAGCGAGTCACGGAAATGTTTGCGAACCGGGACCCGGGAGAAATGACCGCCTGCATGCAGGCAATTCTCGACCACGCAGAGGCCTGTATGCGTGCCGCAATTCGTAGGCTTCCGGACGGAGAATATACCTTCGAGGATTTCCTGGATGATGACGGAGTCAGCGATGAGCCGGTTCGCATCCGTGTTGCCGTGACAGTTCGGGATGACACCCTGACGGCAGACTTCACCGGAAGCAGCCGGCAGGTCCTCGGCCCCCTCAATGCCCGGATCGGTGCCGCCCGCTCGGCCGTGTATTACGTATGCAAGATGATGCTGGATCCGGAGTTGCCGACCTGCGCGGGAGCTTATCGGCCGGTTCGCGTGGTGGCGCCCGAAGGATCCATCCTCCAGGCCCGGTTCCCCGCCGCCATCGGGAATGCAAATATTCTGACCGACCAGCGCATCGTGGACGTCCTGCTGGGTGCGCTGCATGCTGCGGCGCCCGAGCGGGTCTGTGCGGCCTGCAGCGGCGAGATGAACCTGGTCAACCTCGGCGGGATCGATGACCGCACCGGGCAGTACTTCAATTACGTGGAAACCTATGGCGGCGGGCAGGGCGCCCTGTTTGACCGCGACGGCCAGGACGGCATCCATACCCACCTGACCAACACGCGCAATACGCCGGTAGAGGTGATTGAGCAGACCTATCCCCTCGAGGTGCTGCGCTATGCGCTTGTACCCGGTTCAGGAGGGGCCGGACGCTACCGCGGGGGGTGCGGACTTGAACGTGTGATTCGCTGCCTTGCGGATCGTGCCACGCTGACGGTAGGTGCCGATCGCAGGGTGTTCAGGCCCTGGGGCCTCGAGGGCGGAGAGCCCGGGGCCTCCTCGGATCTGTTTGTCACCTGTCCTGACGGAACGAAACGGCAACTGCCGACCAAGGTGGTTACCGGCCTGCAGCGGGGTGATGTGCTTACCATTCGGACGCCAGGCGGAGGCGGTTGGGGTCCGGCCGATGCACGCAAGCCCGAGGCGGTCGAACGCGACCGCCGCAGCGGACTTGCCGGGTAAAGGACCGGCCCGGTTCGCTCAGGGACGGTATTCCACCTCCGTGATCCGGTAGCGCTCGGCAATGCGCCGATTGGCTTCCGGGAGCTGTTCCCTGTCCAGGACAAGGTCAAAGCCAACGGAGTTCAGCGTAATCCGGTGCACGAGGCCGTCCCGGTCCAGCACGGCAAAAACATCTCCCATGTTGCGAACCGGATCTCCGTTAACTGCGGTCACGATCCGGTTGCGAAATGCGTGGTATCCAATATTGATATCATCGGGCAGTACGGAGCTGAGAATGACAACACGGTCTTCTTTGCTCTCCTGCTTATCCCGCCCGTTGAGATACAGGTTCATGAGCCGCGAATCCGCCTTGGCCCGCCAGTCGGTGCCGTGCCCCCGAAGGTAGCCCGCANNCTCCGCTGACAAGATACCCGGCCCGATCTCCGCTCACGTTTTCCGGTACAAGCAGTACATCGTCCATGTCGCCGCTGAGCGTAAGGGATACATCCAGCAGTCGGCCCTCGCGCAGGACGTGCACCTTCACTGTCTCGCCCGGCTTGCGGTAGCCCCGGATCAGGTGAGAGATCTCCGTACGGCCGAGGGTCTCATCCCGGTAAAAACCAAGGTTGTCGATAGCCCGCCCATCCCAGCTGAGAATGACATCGAGAGGCCTGAATGCCGCATCGGCGCCTGTAAACGGAATGGTGCCCAGCACGAGGATCCCGCCCTGCACATCCTCCGGCAGTTCCAGGTAGCGTCGCTTGACAGGGTCGGTCAGTCCGCTCCAGATGAACCCCGCCGTCGGAATTCCGCGGTACGGGGTCATGACGGCATCCCGGATGAAGTCGGCGATGAACGGTGTCGCAATTACGCTGGCGATTCGTGAACGCTGGTTAAAACCGGCCACCAGGCCGACCAGGCCCCGCGGTCCGAATACCGGGGCACCCTCGCCGTTAACATTCAGGCTGCTCAGCATGTGATACAGCAGCAGGCTGTGGGGAGAATCGCCCAGTCCTGTCACGCTGGCCTGCTTGACGATGGCAGGACTGTCCTCCCGTTCCCGGACAGGGTCCATCTGGATGATGGTGTACTGTTGCCCGAGAATCACAGAAGGGTCCAGGCGGATGTCTGGCAGGGGACGGGCTCCCGGAACCGACGGCAACCTCAGCAGGCAGAGGTTCAACTGCGGGTCGCTTCTCAGGATGTCCAGGGGTGTCTTGTCTGCGGAGCGCGGCCGGTGAAACTCGATCAGCGTGGCGTTTCGAACCAGGTGCTCCGTGGTCAGAATGTGGTCGTTGTCGATCTGGATGCCGTAGCCGGCGCGGTCGCGGGGGGAACTTGTTTTCCAGGGAAAGAACGGGTCGTGCTGGCGGTAGGAGACCAGCAGCTTAACAAGCCGTGCTTCCGGCCCGGCCTCTCCCTCGGGTGCGGCTGGAGCCCATGGGGCTGCACAGGCGGTAATCAGTGCCGTAACCAGAAAGGTCCGCAGCGGTGCGGGCAAAGGGCGGTGTCCTTGAGCAGCCGATTTCATGGTCGAATATTCTCCGGTTCGGCAATGTGGTAATCGCCGAGAATTTTTGCCTCGGCGGCAGCCATCTGCCCTGCATCGAGAACCAGGATATCGCGAACATTGTCAAACGCGATTCGGTGATATCCGTCCCGGGGCGAGTCCAGCGCCGCCTTCAGGCTCTGCAGGTCACGGATGCGGACTCCGTTCACTGTGGAAACGAGTCCGTTTACAAAGGACTCCGCATAGCTGTTCACCGGGTGCGGCAGGCGGTTGATCAGTACGATAAATCCATCCCGGCCAAGATGCAGCCCGTCCCGCTTCGCGTAATCATAGGCATAAAATAAATACTGAATGCGGCGGTCGGAGGACTTTCGCTTCAGTGACTCGAGAAATTCCGAAGACATCGGTGAAAAAACAAGCCCGCCCCGAACCAGGTATTCGGGTGGATCGTCATATTGCTTTCGAAAGACAAAAGGATCGGGGGGATTATCCAGCGAGAGCCGGATTTTACGTGGGCGTCCCTTGCGCCAGATACCGAACCGGACCTCGTCTCCCCATTGCATGCGTTCGATCAGTTCGGTGAATGGAAAGCGGCTTCCGCCCAGGTCGATGTCTCCGTCATTGGAAATATCGAGGTTGTTGATATCAATCAGCACATCCCCGGGTTCCAGCCGGCCGCGGGCCGCTCCGTACGGGTCGATGTAGGAGAGAACGACCCCGGTATGGTCAGGGCCGAGGCCCAGGTCTTTGCGCAGCGCCGGGTTCTGGGTCTTGACGTAGGCGGCTCCCAGCTCCGGATACCCGTGGTAAGTCCCGTCACGAATATCGTCCAGGAAATGGTTGATGACCGGCAGCGGAATGGCGAAACCGATGTTGTCCGCCCATGCCAGCCCCTGGAAGGCAAGCCCGACAACCCGCCCGTCGTACATTACCGGTCCCCCGCTGTTTCCCGGGTTGATAGCCGCATCTACCTGTAAAACCAGGTGGTAATCGATCCCGCTGTGCGAGTATGTTGAATGATCGAGGCGCGAAACAATTCCCTTGGTAACGGATAGACGGTTTCCGCCCAGCGGGTATCCCAGAACCAGTACATCTTCGTTAAGATCCGGGAGAGCTTCAGCAAAGGGCAGGGGGCGTGTTTCCTTGAAGAAGGCCTCGTCATCCACTTTCAACATGGCGAGGTCTGCATCATGGGCAATAAAGTGCACGGAGGCCTGGAATTGGCGCGAATCGCCTTCGCGCTGCACCTGGATGAACCGGGCATCCGCGACAAGGTGTGCATTGGTCAGGATGCGGTTTCCTGAAATTACAAAACCGGATCCGGATCCCTTCGAGGGGTTGCGTGCCTGCCAGGGAAGCGTATAATTTGCCCGCTGGTAGGACGTGAAAATTTTAACCACCGACGCGCGCCCGCTGCCTGCCAGGTCGGCGTGCAGCGTGCTGCCGGGCGGGAAGCCCGCGAGTACAGCTGCCGCGAAAAGCAGGTGCACAAGACCCGGTTTTGGGCCGGGGTGCCGACGATTAAGCTTTCTGGAGCGTTGCATGGGCATATCCGATCGACATTACATGCAGGACAGGCGGAACCGGTATTCCGCAAAACCGACCCTGCTGGATCACCTGCGGTTCTTTTTCTGGAGACTCAGGCGCATCCTGGGCGGCCGCGGGCGAAAATAAAATCGGCAACTGCCATCTGCATCCTCAGTCTATCCGACCCGGCATTGCCGTGCAAGGCAGCGTGTGGTTTCCAGTGCAGCAGGGTGACCGGTGTACACCGATTTTTAGTTTTTGGGGAATTTGAATGGATGAGGGTGTAAGCAGGCGTTAGAATCTACGATTCTTTGATACAAGACTTTAACCTGGAGCAACCCTGTGACCTGCACGACGAAAAGAGAAGATCTGCCTCATCTCCTGCGTCTGCTGGACGATGATAACGAAATCGTTCGCCAGGGAGTGCGGGAGGCCTTCCTTGGATACGGAGCAGAGCTGGATTCGGCGCTGCAAACCCTCCAGGACAGACTCACCCTGGCTCAAAAAGCATTGCTCGACACGCTGCTGGAATCCTGGGTGGCCGACCGCCTGCGCGAGGACTGGGCGGATTGGCTGATGCAGCCCGGCGGCACCGGCAAGCTGGAAAAGGGCTACGAGATCCTCGCCCGGTACCGCGGAGGAGTGGGCATCCGGGACACCCTTTCGGATGATCTTGACCGCCTCGCGGAAGATTTCTGTGCAGTCTGCCCGGATGGCGGGGCATCAAACCTGATTCGCTACCTGTTCAAAGAGCGCGGATTTCAGGGTGACCAGGAAAATTATTATGCTCCCGAAAACAGCGATCTCATTCATGTGCTCAGGAACCGGAGCGGGCTTCCCCTGACCCTGACCAGCCTGGCTATCCTGGTGGGGTCCCGGTTGGGGATCGAGATCAGGGGATGTAACCTTCCGCGGCATTTTCTCGCCTGCTACGAGACCCCCACCGGCCTTTGCTTTGCAGACTGTTTTAACAGCGGTCGGATCATTCGTGAGAAGACCCTGGTGACGCTCCTCGGCGGACGGGAAATCCTGGACCGGATCATGGCGGAAAAAGTTCGGGCCGAGGACATCATGGCGCGCGTGCTGCGCAACCTCGCCGAAGCTTACCGGCGTGTGAATGACCGTGACCGGCAGTCCCTCATGAATGAGCTGCTGGTGGAACTGGAAAGTCAGCCCGGTGCGGCCCCAGAGGCACGCTTTGTGCCCGGGCAGGTTGTGCGGCATCGCCGCTATGGATATCGCGGCGTGGTTGTTGATGTTGATCCCGAGTGCCGGGCTGATGATGAGTGGTACCTGTCCAATCGTACGCAGCCGGCCCGTAACCAGCCGTGGTACCATGTGCTGGTGCATGGGTCGCACAGCAGCACCTACGCTGCCCAGGACAGCCTTGAAATCGAGACCGAGAACCTTTCGGTTGAGCATCCCTTGCTCAATGAGTTCTTTGCCGGATATCGGGGGGGGCGTTATGTGAGGAACAGCCGCTTGTGGGAAGCAGAGCCGTAGACGATGGCGCAGAAACCGTCGGCTACGCTACCTGCTTAACCCGAACCGCAGGCATTCTTCGAGCGCATAGCGGTCTGTGCATCCCGCCACGTAATCACAGGCCGCCCGCATCAGGCCGTCTGCCTCCAGCCGTTTGCGTGCTTTCCCGCCCAGGTCATCGGGGTTGCTAATGTAGTGCTCGAACAGGCGCGTCATCAGGTCCACCGCATCGGCGTTGGCTTTCACCACCTCGGGATGCCCGTACATGCGCTCAAAAAGCAGGCCTCGGTATTCACGCACCCAGTCGGTCATGTCCCCTGAAAACATGACCGTTCGGCCGGGGGCATTCATGATGTCCTGCGGTGAGGTCGCGGCCAGCTCCGTAAGCCGGGCGCAGGCATAATTCAGGACATCCTCGATCTGGACGGTAAAGAGCATGCGGATCACGGTCAACGCCAGCCGGTCGGCCGGGCAGTCCGGGTATAAATCGTTCACGCGTGCTTCTGCAAGCGACCACAACCGTGCCGAGCGCAGCATGTCGAGCGTGAGAATGCCTGCTTCGAGACCGTCCTGGGTGTCATGCGCGAGGTAGGTGATGTCATCGGCAATGTCCGCGATCTGGGCTTCGGTATATTGCCAGGGGCCTATCGGGTGTCCCTCGAGTTCCAGCCCCGGTGACCTGCTCTCGTGCTTGCGCAGGCCGGCCCGGACTTCCCAGGTCAGGTTCAGGCCGTCGAACTCGGCATAATGACGCTCGAGCTGCGTCACGATCCGCAGCGCCTGGGCATTGTGGTCGAACCCACCATAGGCGGCCAAGCAATCGGACAGCGCCT
>JABAHO010010744.1_pt2 | contig 14284 bp, 13 predicted proteins | sample 7062071 | NCBI WGS metagenome assembly JABAHO01 (sample SAMN14534356, study PRJNA622989) | marine sediment metagenome | biome: marine biome [ENVO:00000428]; feature: marine pelagic biome [ENVO:01000023]; material: deep marine sediment [ENVO:00002113] | place: India: Gulf of Kutch | collected...
CTCGGCCGGAGGCAGCAGACCGAGAAGCGCCCGCATGAGGGTCGTCTTCCCCGCACCGTTGCGACCGACCAGGCCGACCCATTCGCCGCGGGCCACCCCGACCTCGACGTCGGACAGGACCGGACCGCGTCCGTAGTCCACCGACAGGTGTACCGCCTCGACCAGTGCATTCATTCGAAGAGCGCTCCGCGGCGGCGGTGAAGGAGCAGGACGAGAAAGAAGGGACCGCCCAGCGCGGCGGTGATCAGACCCAGACGCAGCTCCTTCGGCGCGATCAGGGTGCGCGCCAAAACGTCCGCGCCCACGACGAGCACGGNNGCATCGCGAGGGGAAGGAGCGCGCCGTGGCGCGGTCCGACCAGGAGTCGGAGCAGATGCGGCACGATGAGCCCGACGAATCCGATCACACCAGCGACCGCGACGGCGGAACCCACGAGCAGTGCACACGCGACCAGGAGTCGCGAACGGATCTTCGCGACGTCCACACCGACCGCCGCTGCGTGCGATTCGCCGAGCAGCAGCGCGTCGAGATCCGGGGCATAGACGAAGAGCAGGGCGGCCGAGAGCAGCACGACGGGGGCCGCGAGCGCCGCGTGGCTCCAGGTCCGCCCGTCGAGTCCGCCGAGGGTCCAGAACACGATCTGTCTTCCGACTTCGTACTCGGCGAGCGCGAGGAAGAGGACGAAGGACGTGAGCGCCTGCATGACGGCGCCCACGGCAATGCCGGCCAGGAGGAGTGTTGCGACCGGGAGTTCTCCGCGATGGCTCGCGATCCGGTACACCACGAAGCCCGTGAGCAGGGCGCCGGCGAAGGCGCCGGCGGGCAGCGCCCACACACTGCGTGCCGCGACGCCCGTGTACAGGGCGAGGACCGCGCCGAGGGAGGCACCCGACGCGAGGCCCAACACACCGGGGTCGGCCAAGGGATTTCGGAACATGCCCTGGAGCGCGCACCCGGCAATCCCCAAGCCCCCCCCGGCGAGCGCGCCCACCAGGACGCNNTGATCCGCTTCCACTCTTCGACGGAGTCCTCGCCGGTGAGGACCGAGAGCACTTCGCCGAAGGGGATGGCCGCGCCGCCCACGCCGGCGCCGAGAACGCCGACGCCGACGAGCCCGAGGACGAGACCGAGGCTCGACACGGCGACCGAACCCCTCTTCACGGCGCGGGCTCCCGCAGACCCGTCGCCATCGGTCCGATCGGGGCCCCCGCGGACCCACCGCCACGCGCGGATTCCGAGCGGCTGGGGCGAAGCACCGCCGCGATCGCTTCGAGCGCATCGACGGCGAAGTGGCTGACCGAGAGCATCAGCGCACTCGGGAGAACGTGGACGCGCCCCTCCGCGACCGCGGGGACCCCGCGCCAGCGCGCGTCACGCCGAAGACCCCCTCGCGTCTCCTCGCCGTGGAGTGTCTCCCACCCCGTGAGGATGATCACATCGGGTTGGAGCGCGATGGCGAGCTCTGTCGAGATCGGCGAGGACTCCCGGAGGCCCGCCTCGCTCGCACAATTGATGGCGCCGGCGCGGGTCAAGAGGTCGTCGATCAGACTTCCAGGCCCCGCTGTGTAGTTCGCGCCCGCGAGATAGAGAACGCGCGGGCGGGGGCCCGGTGGCACCGTGCGTTCCACCGCATCGACCCGCGCCTCGAGCTCCTCCAGCAGCGCAGCTGCGTCGCCACCCGTTGCCGCGGCGAGGCGCCGGATCGAGGCGAAGACATCGCCGAGTGAGCGCGTCGTTCCCAGACGGAGCAGGGGGATCCCGGCCCCATAGAGCAATTCGACGGTCTCGGCGCGGGTGTAGTTTNNCCTCGGCGTTCGCCGGCACCCGCGGAATGGAACGCGGAATCCGTCCCGCGATCGGCGTGAGCTCGGGGTCGTCGATGAGGGGGGTCACGCCCGCGATATGGAGGGGGTCGACGAGTCGGAAGAGGATCTCGTCCGACGCGAGCGTCGAGGACACGATGCGTCTCGGAGGCGTCGCGAGGGGCTGGCTGCGGCCACTCGGATCGCGGAGCTCGATCGGAAACACGCCGGCGCCCCGGATCTCGGTCGCTCGGTTCGTCACGCCGGGTAGGCCCCCGCCCAGATCCGGTCGTGCGAGCCAGCCGATCGCGATCCCCGCGGCGACGAACAGCGAGATCAGGGCGAGGCGCATGACGGCGGCACGNNGGCGTGCCGCCCCCTGCGGCGGGTGTACATCCGATGTCCGGCAATCCACGGGGCGGCCCACCCCGGCCCGCCGCCGCTTCCGGGGGGGCGGCACCTTTCAACGGAACTTGCTGTTTCCCAATGACTTTTGGAACCTACGCAGAGGCGAAGGGAAGGGCGCCGCCCGGCACGGTTCTTGGACGTGGGTGTGGGATTCCAGCACGGCGAGGGCTCGGCAGGGTTCGAGCGGAAAGGACACCCGTGGGTACAACGCGCGCGATGATGGACGGAGTGGTGCGCTTCGTGGCTCGACTCCTCCTCGCCATCTTCTATCGAAGCATCGAAGTCGTGGGTGCGGAGAAGATCCCGGAGGCGGGCCCGCTCCTGCTCGTGGCGAACCACGGCAATGCGCTGGTCGATCCGGCCCTGGTGGTCGCGGAGGCGCCGCGGATGCCGCGTTTCCTCGCCAAGCACGTGCTTTTTCGTCACCCCCTGGTCCGGCCCTTCTTGTGGGCCGCCGCAGCGATCCCGGTGTATCGGCGCCAGGACGGGGTCGACCCCAGGGCCAACCTGGGGACCTTTGCCCGCTGCCACGACGAGCTCGCCGCGGGGGGTGTGATCGCCCTGTTCCCCGAAGGCATCTCCCATCACGAGCCACGACTCCAGCCGCTCAAGACCGGCGCGGCGCGCATCGCCCTCGAGGCAGAAACCGAGCGCGGGCCGCTCGGGATCCGGATCGTCCCGATCGGGCTCGTGTTCGAAGAGAAAGAGCGCTTCCGCTCCCGAGCCCTGATCGTGGTCGGCGATCCTTTTTCGATCGAGGCAGAGGCTGCCGCGGCCAAGGCCTCGACATCCGCCGCACGCGATGCCGCGCGAGGTCTCACCGCGCGGATCGCCGCAGCGCTGGGCGTGGTCACCATCAACACCACCACCTGGGAAGAGCAACGCCTCGCGGGTCGCGCCTCCGAGATCATCGGATCGGTCGATGACAAAGAGCGCGTCGAATCGATGGGCCGTGACTTCGCGCTCCGCAAAGAGGTGCTCGACACCTACGCCACGTTGCGCGAGCGCGATCCGGGCCGTGCCGAGCACCTCCGCGCCCGCCTCGAGCAGTACGAGAAGAGTTTGCGCGATCACGGATTTCGCGACGACCAACTCGGACCCCGCGAGTCGTCCTTTCTCGTTCGCTACGCCATTCCCCAGGTGCTGCTGCTCGCGTTGTGGGCGCCCCTGGCCCTGGTCGGCAGCGCGGTCAACGTTCTGCCCTACCAGTTCGTCGGGCGCGTAGCGGCGCGGGTCGAAGACACGCCGGACCAACCGGCGACCCACAAAGTGATGGCGGGGCTCGTGCTCTTTCCGCTGTGCTGGGCGGTCTTCGCGTGGTGGGTGGCGGGGAAGGGCGGGTCGACCGCCGGTTGGGCCGCCGCGCTCGCGATGCCCGCGGTGGCCTGGTTTGCGCTCCGCTATCACGAGAGCGGGATCTACCTCTTCCGGCGCACGCGCACCTATCTGAAGACACGGGCCAATCCGGAGGCGGTGTCGGCGCTGCAACGCGAGCGCCGGGAACTGCGCGACGAATTGAAGGCCTCCCGCGAGATTCCGGCACCCTAGACCGCCGTGTGTCGACGGATCCAACGCCCGGCCCTGGGCCTCGTGGCGCGGCGGTTCCGGTGATTCAGGTGCGCAGCGTTTCGATCGCCCGCCGGGTGCTCTCGAAGGCGAGCTCGGGGAGCTCGCCGAGCGCAAAGAAACGCGCGTCGTCCNNAGCGTGCCACCGAGGAGCACGGTGCGGAACGCGATGACGAGGGAGGCGCCGCCGAGCGCCGGCGGTTCGGCCCAGGTGTCGACGAGAGCCGCGACCCGCACCGACAGCCCGGTCTCTTCCATCACCTCTCGAACCGCGGCGTCGCGGGGATCTTCGCCGGCGTCGAGGAAGCCGCCGGGAAGGGCCCACGCGCCGCGAGCGGGCTCGTGGCGCCGCTTCACGAGGAGCAGGCGACGGCCCTCCGTCACCATCGCGACCACGGCCACCTTGGGATCGTCGAACACGATGTGATCGCAGCGCGTGCACGCGGGTCGCGCTTTGCCTTCGATCTCCCGTGGGGTGAGCGGTGCCGCACAGCGCTCGCAAAAACGGCGCGCGCCGTGAGCGTGACTCATTGCGGGTCGCTGGCGCCCGCCATGTCGAGGATCCGGCGGGCGCGGGCAATGTGGGGGACGTCGACCATCTGCCCGCGAAAGGTGAAGGCACCGCGCCCGGCGGCTCGGCTTTCTTCGTAGGCCTCGAGGAGTTCGCGGCTCTCCGCGATCTCCTCGGCGCTCGGCGAGAACGCCTCGTTCACGATTTCGATCTGACTCGGATGGATCGTGATCTTTCCCGTGTACCCCATCGCCGCCGATTCCTCGGCTTCTCTGCGGAGCCCGTCCGGGTTGTTGAAGTCGATGTAGACCGTGTCGAGGGGTTGGACGCCCGCGGCGCAGGCCGAGACCAGCGTCATGGTGCGCGCCTGTGCAAACACCGGGAGGTAGTTGCCCTCGGCGTCCCGGTTTCGTTTGGCGCCGATCGCCGCCGAGAGATCCTCCGCCCCCCAGCTGAGGGCCTCGACGCGGGGGTGGTTCGGGAGTTCCCCGATCGAGAGCAGCCCTTGTGGGGTCTCCGTGCCGAGGAGGTGCAACCGGACGCCGCCGGCCGGGTGCCCGTGCTCGCGCTCGGCGGCGGAAATGATGCGATCGACCTCGGCGACGTCCGCCGCACGGTTGACCTTGGGGACGAGGTAGGCGTCCGGCGGGTGCACCATGGTGCGCTCCAGGTCGCGCCGTCCCCATTCCGTGTCGAGTGGGTTCATGCGGACCACTCGCTCCTGCCGACCAAAATCGACATCGTGGAGCCAGTCGGCCACCACTTCGCGGGTGCTCTCCTTGTTCTCGGGGAGCACGGCATCCTCGAGGTCGAGGATGAGGGCGTCCGCGGGGAGCGTGAGTGCCTTGGTGAGCATGCGCTCGTTGGCACCGGGGACGAAATGAGCGGAGCGGCGCACGCGGGCCACGGCTAGGCCGGCTTCTTCAGCATCATGCCGTTGCGGACGCAGGTGCAGATCTCTTCGCCGCGCTGGTTCTTCCCGACGTGTTTGAAGGTGACGATGCCCCACTCCGGGCGCGACTTGGACTCGCGTTTCGAGACCACCTCCGTCTCCACCGTGATGGTGTCGCCGATGAAGACCGGGTTCGGGAACCGGGTTTCCTCGAAGCCCAGATTGCCGACGGTGGTGCCCAGGGTGGTGTCCTTGACCGAGACCCCGATCACCACGGCGAGCGTGAAGATGCTGTTCACCAGGATCTGGCCGAACTGGGCTTTCCCCGCGAACTCGGCGTCGAGGTGCAGGGGCTGCATGTTGAGGGACATCGTCGAGAAGAGCAGGTTGTCCGTCTCGGTGACGGTGCGCCCGGGCTCGTGCGCAAAGACGGCCCCGACCTCGAGTTCTTCAAAATACTTTCCGCCCACGGGATTCCTTTCAGCAGGGCGGGCGCATCAGGCGCCCGGCTTGGTTCGCCCGAGACGCTCGTAGTACTTCTCGGGAATCTGGTCTGGATCTTTGTAGATCAAGAAGCGGCAGTGCTCGGTCTTGAGGTCACGCGCGGGTTCGATGACGACAAAGGGCCGCCCCCGNNCCGGCTCGTGCGCGCAGTACACCGGAAAATCCTCCCGCCCGTAGGTCAGGAACTGGGGTCCTTCGAGGGTGAGCATCGGGTCGTCCCCCTCGTATTTCCCTTCGCGCACGAGGCGCCCCCCACTGCCGCAGGGCAGCATCTTGATGACCACCTTTTCCTCGTCTTCTTCGATGTCGAGGGGCTGGAGGTGGCCGTGGAGACCGGCGACGAACATCTTGATGCGTTTGGCGAGGGGTTCGCTCGTGTCGCCCAGCCGCGCCGACGTCGGTCCCCACCAGGCGTCGACACTCTCCATCATGACCGCCTCGAGGGATTCATCGCCGAAGCGCCGCCCGATCGACGACAGAAGCCCCGCCGACCAATCGCGGTAGAGGTCGTGCATCGCCTCGAACTCGTTGAACATGCGCTGCGCGATGGCTTTGGCGCGCGCGGGGTCGCCGGTATCGATCGCCTCGAGCAGTCGGTCGAGCGTGCGCTTTTCCATCTCGCGCAACTCGTCGTCGCGAAACAGGGGGTCGCTCATCGGGTCTCCCATCTCCGTCGGCCCGCCATCCGGCGGGTGCGCATTGCGGGGGAGCGATGGTATCCGGTCGGCTGCCGCGGCGCCGACGGTCGACGGGCGCGAGGTGCGGGCGCAGGGGATTCGAATGCCTAGAGCTGTCCCGTCACCACGAACTGCGGGAGGAGCATCAGGAAAGTCTGGTCTTCGATCGCGGAACGCACCTCGGCCTCGAGGCGGTCGATTTCGGCGGCGCCCATCCGGCCCGTGTCGCGTGCGTACTTCGCCATATTCGCGAGGACCGGTGCGAAGCGGCCCGTCGTGTCGGCGGTGGTCAGCACGCGCACCTTGATCTCCGACAACCCCGCGCCCCGGAAGAGCCCGTAGAGGCGACGGCCGATTTCGGGGGTGCGATAGGCCAGACGCGCGGCATCGAAGAGCGCCCGCAGGCGCTCGGTTCCGAGTGGCTCGACGGTCAGGAGGCCCCAGTCACTGTCGATCACGTGGATCCGACCGCCCGGCGCCAACACACGCCGGAACTCGCGAAGGGTCGCGGCGGGATCGCTGACATACTCGAGCACGTTCTTGCAGAAGACCCGGTCGGCGCTCCCCGCCGGTAGCGGGATGGATTCGTCGGTGCTGTGGTGGAGTGTGAGGGAGACGCCCTCGCGCTCCGCGCGGGCCTCGGCGCGCGCGAGAAGCTCGGCGTTCAGGTCGACGCCGTGGACGACACCACCCGGCGCGACCCGGCGCGCAATCTCCACGGCGGTTCCCGCCGGGCCGCACCCGAAGTCGACCACGCACTGTCCCGGGGCAAACTCGGCGGCCTCGAGAAGGGGGGCCATGCGGGGTTCCCACACGAAGAGCTCCTCGTAGGCGTCGAGGCGCTCCTGATCGATGTCGACCCAGTGATCGCGATAGTAGGTGTCCGAAGCGCTCACCGGCCCGCGGCGACCTCGCGCCCGATCAACATCCGCTGGACGTCGCTGGTGCCCTCGTAGATCTGACACACGCGGACGTCGCGATAGATCCGCTCCACCGGGTAATCGCTGAGATAGCCGTAGCCGCCGTGGATCTGGATCGCGTCGGAGCAGACGCGCTCCGCCATCTCCGAGGCGAAGAGCTTGGCCATCGACGCCTCCTTGAGGCAGGGCTCGCCCGCGTCGCGCAGCGCGGCGGCGTGAAGGACGGCCTGACGGGCGACCTCCACCTGGGTCGCCATGTCGGCCAGCCGAAAGGCCACCGCCTGGTGTTCGATGATCGGCTTGCCAAAGGTCACGCGTTCGCCGGCGTAGCCGGTGGCGGCCTCGAGGGCGGCTTGCGCCATCCCGACGGCCTGGGCGGCGATCCCGATCCGACCGATCGAGAGATTCGCGAGGGCGATTTTGTAGCCCTGGCCGGGGGCTCCCAGCATGCCGCTCGCCGGAACGCGAAGGCCCTCGAGGACGACCTGGCAGGTGTCCGAGGCGCGCTGCCCGAGTNNCCGCTGCACCACATAGCCCGGCGTGTCGGTTCGGCTGAGGAAACACGAGATCCCGCGTTTGCCCGCGGACTCGTCGGTCACCGCGAAGATCATCGCGACGCTCGCGATGCGCGCCGAGGTGATGAACTGTTTCGTGCCGTGAAGGATGTAGTCGTCGCCGTCGCGCTCGGCGCGGGAGAGCAGGTTCGAGGCCTCGGAGCCGGCCTGTGGCTCGGTCAGGAGGAAGGCGCCGATCTCTTCACCGCGGGCGAGGGGCGGGAGGATCTCGTTCTTCTGCTCGTCGTTGCCGTAGCCCATCAGCGCCGCACACACCGGCGAGTTGTTGACGCTCATCACGGTGGATGTCGCGCCGTCGCCCGCCGCAATTTCCATCAACGCCAGGACGTAGGACACGGCGTCTACACCGGCGCCGCCGTATTCCTCGGGAACGCACATCCCGAGAAAACCGAGCTCTCCGAGCTTGGCGAGGACATCGCCGGGAATCTTGCCCTCGCGTTCCCACTGGGCGGCGTGCGGGGCGATCTCGCTCCGGGCGAATTCCCGAGCCGTGTCACGGATCAGGGACTGTTCGTCGTTCAGGATCATGAAGGGCCTCGGGTGGCGCCGGCGCGCACGGCCCCGGCTGGCCCCGGATGATATCCCTCCGCGCATTCGGTCACAGCGGCGTGTGCGCAACCCGGCCGCAGCCCATCGGCAGGACCGAGCGGCGACGCGGTCGCGCTCAGGATGGTCCCCGGTGTGGCCGACGGAGAATCCATGTGGTGCGCCCCGTCCACCGCCGCGTCCGCCGCCCCGTCCGGTGGGTCCACCGCCGCGTCCGCCGCGCCGTGCGGTGGGTNNCTCGCGGGTGTGGGCCTCGCCGCGATGATCCTCTGGGTCCACCCGCCCGGTGCCTCGGCCGAAATCTATCGCTGGACCGATGATCGCGGCCGCCAACACTTCACGGAAAACCTGAACCAGGTTCCCGCGCGCTACCGCGAGGCGGCCCGGGCCGCCGCGTCGAAGCCGGCGGGTCCCGATCGCCTGCAGAGTTATCGCGCGCCCGCGGCGCCCGCCCGATCGACCCGCGGACGGTCGCGAGCCGGAAGCGGCAGCCACGAGATCTACTTCCGCCGCTACGGAACCCTGATGATGGNNGATCACGTGCGGGCGCCCTTTCTCGCGGATACCGGGGCGAGTGGGATTTCGATTCCCTACGCCGTCGCCCAGGAGCTCGGAATCCGGATCGACGCGAACACACCCACGGTGATCGTCGGGACCGCGAACGGCAATGTCGAAGAACCGATCGTGCCGCTGGAATCCGTGCAGGTGGGAACGGCGCGGGTCGAAGGGCTGCGGGCCAACGTGTCGAGCTCGATGCAATTCGGGCTCCTCGGCGGAACCTTCTTCAACAACTTCATCTACCAGGTGGACGCCGCCGAGGGGGTGATCCGACTGACGCCGAACGACGCCGTTCGAGGTGGACTCACCGAGGGGCAGTGGCGCGAGCGCTTCCAGCAGGTCCGCGCACCGCTCCGGTCGGTCGAGGATCGCCTCNNCGGGCGCTGCACGAGGAGCTCGCGCGCCTCGAAGCGATGGCCGATCGCGCCGAGGTTCCGCACGGGTGGCGCGAATGAAGGGCCGGAAACGCCCCGTCCCGGTGGCCATCGTCTTCGCGCTGACGATCGCCCTCTCGACGAGCGCCGCGGCCGAGCTCTATCGCTGCACCGACGCGAGCGGGCGGGAGATCTTTACCGGCGATCCGCACGCGTGCCGGGGCAAAGCGGAACGCCACGAAACGCAACGACAGATCCAGCGCAGCGGGCCCGCCTCGGTGGCGCCCCTTCCGCGCCGAGTACCCCGCATGCGCCCCGGCGGTCCGCCGAATCACGGAGCGGCATCGCTGTGGCAGCGCAAGAAGGCGGAGGCGGAAGAGCAGTACCGGAAGCTCGACGCGGAGCTCCCCCGTTGGGCACGCCTCCAGGCCAACTGCAACCGCGGCGCGGAGACCTGGTACACCGACGACGCGGGGATCAAACACACCATTCCCTGCAGTGAGCTCGCGGCAGAGCACGAGCGGGCACGTGCGGAGCACGCGCGTCTGCGCGCGTACCTCGAGGAGGGACTCGAGGAAGAGTGCCGCCGAGCGGGGTGCCTGCCCGGCTGGATTCGCTGACCGGGGGACCCGACGCGGGCCCCTCGGCGCGGCCACCGCGCCCGGGAACCCGCTACGTTGCCGCCATGTCCACCGTGATCACGCGCTTTGCGCCCTCGCCGACGGGGCACCTCCACGTCGGAGGCGCCCGCACGGCGCTCTTCAACTGGGCGCTCGCGCGCGCCGCCGGGGGCGCCTTTCTCCTGCGCATCGAAGACACCGACCGGGCGCGCTCCACGGCGGCCGCGTCCGCCGGGATCCTCGAGGACCTGGAGTGGATGGGGATTGTCTGGGACGAGGGTCCGCCCGGCGTCTCCGACCCCGCCATCGGCGGCGACCCACGGGGTGTCGGCCCCTTCGCGCAAAGCGAGCGTCTCGAGCGCTACCGCGCCGCGGTCGAGACCCTGATCGATGCGGATCTCGCGTATCCGGCCTTCGAGAGCCCCGAAGAGCTCGACGCCGCGCGCCGCGCCGCCCAGTCCGAGAAGCGCGCCTTTCGCTATCGCCGCGGGGCNNCGAGGCGCGAGCGCGAGCCCCACGTCGTCCGGTTCCGCATGCCCGAGGACCCGGTGCGGGTGGTGGATGCGGTGCTCGGCGAAATCGAGTTCGGCGAAGAGCATCTCGACGACTTCGTGATCCAGAAACGCGATGGCTTTCCCACCTACCACCTGGCGGTGGTGGTGGACGACGCGGCCATGGGTGTGAGCGATGTCTTGCGCGGTCAAGAGCACCTGAACAACACCCCCCGGCACGTCGCGCTCCAGCGGGCCCTTGGGCTCGCAGAGCCGCGTTATGTGCATCTGCCGCTGATCTTCAACCCCGACGGCTCCAAGATGTCGAAGCGCGACAAGGACAAGAGCGCCCGCCAGGAACTGAAAGCTCTGGGCCTCGACCAGTACACGGGCCCGGTGGATCGGGACGTCCTCGCCCCGTGGTTGAAGGACAAGCGCTCGCAGCTCGACCCCGCCGACCTTCGGACGCTCGCCGACGCGCTCGACCTCGAACTGCCCAGCATCGAGGTCGAGGACTTTCGTCGGGCCGGGTACCTGCCGGAGGTGCTCTGCAATTTTCTGGCGCTCCTCGGGTGGAACCCCGGAGAGAAGGACGAGGACGGCAAAGATCTCGAACGCTTCGACCGGGCCTATCTGGCCGATCACTTCGGGATCGAACGCATCGGCCGCTCCAACGCCAAGTTCGACCGCGCAAAGCTCGAAGCCTTCAACGCCGATTCGATCGCGGCGATGAGCGACGAGGCCTTCCACGCCGTGTGGGTCGGGTGGTGTGAACGCTACGACACCGAGGCGCTGGCGGCGCTCGGCGATCGGGCCGTGGGGTTTGCGGCGGCGATGAAGATCCGCAGCAAGACCCTCGCCGACCCGACGCGCCGAGAAGGCCCGGGTCGCTTCGCCCTCGTCGACGACGAGAAGCTCGATTGGGACCCCGCCGCCGTCGCCAAGGTGCTGCACAAAGGCGAGCCCGCGGGTGTCGAGCGCCTCCCCCCCTTGCGCGCTCACCTCGCCGAACTCGGCGTCTTCGACGGCGGGTCGATCGAGGCGGCCGTTGCGGCGTACTGTAAAGGGGAGGGCGTCGGCCTCGGCAAAGCGGCGCAGCCGCTCCGGGTCGCGGTGACGGGGGGCACCGCCAGCCCCGCCCTCGGCGAGACCCTGGCCCTGCTCGGGCGGGAATCCGTGTTGCGCCGGATCGATCGCTGTCTCGCGGCCTGCCAGCGGGGCTGAGGCTCCGCGCGACCGCGACCGTCAGCGGGGCTCGAGGGCGACGATCGCCTTTCGGGTGGCGGCCAGCCGCTCCTCGTTCACCGGACTGACGGCGAGCACCGGGACGTCGACCCCGGCGTCTCGGAAGGCCTGGAGCTGTTTTCGACAGGTATCCGGGGTGCCGAAGACGCAGACCTCCTCGACCAGCGAGTCGGGGATCTGGGTCGCCGCCTCGCGTCGATTGCCGCTCTCCCAGGTCGCCTGGACCGCATCCATCGCGTCCTTCCAACCCGCGCGGCGCCATTGACGGCGATAGTTCGGGAGCGCTGCGAAGAAGGCGAGGTTGTAGCGGGCCGCGGAGCGGGCCTCGGCCTCATCTTCGGAGACGAAGGTGGGAATGCTGAGAATGCACCCGAAGTCGTCCGTCGGGCGCCCCGCCTCGGTGGCGGCCGACCGCGCCGCGTCGAGCAGGGAGGGGATGTACGAGATCGGCGACAGGAAGGGCATGATGCCGTCCCCCACGGCGCCGGCGACCTCGGCGCTCTCCACCGTGTTGGCCGCGACATAGACGGGGACGGGCACCTTCGAGGGGGAGAGCTTGAGGAAGCCGCTGCCCGCGTTGCCATCGATCGCGTTCTGCACGGATTCGGTGTAGTTGCGGAGATTCTCTCTCGCGTCGCCCATGTCGATGCCGAGTGAACGGAGCATGCCGCGGTGACTCATTCCGAGCCCCAGAATCAGCCGCCCCCCCGAGAGCTCGGCGACGATGGTCCGCGCCGTCGACGCCGCGAGGAAGGGATGACGGAAGAAGATGTTGGCGATGTTGGTCCCGACGTGGATGCGCTCGGTGCCGTGGGCGATCGCCTGCGAGCAGGCGAGGGCGTCTCCGCGCCCCTCATTGACCAGGACATTCTCGAAATGATGTCGTTCGGCGAGTTGACCGATCTCGACGAATTCTTGCGGGGGCCCTTCGGTCACCGTCGACAAAACCAACCCGAGACGTTCTCGCTGGGCCATCTGCTCCCCTTTGTCCGTTTTGCAGGAGCCGGATGAGGGCTCGTGCGCGAGCCGGCGCGGCTCGCCTCGCGGGGGAGTATATTGGAAGCGCGATGGCGGAGCGCAGAATCGGGTTGATGCTGTGGCCGACACCGGGTCTCGATGCGGGCTTCGAGCGCGGGGTGTGGGCGGAAGAGGCCGGATACGACGATCTCTGGTTCCCCGACGGCGAAGGGATGCAGGATCCGATCGCGTTGGCGGCGGCGCTCGGTGTGGCGACCGAGCGCATTCGTCTGTGTACGGGCATCGTGCCGGTCTACAACCGCCCCCCGGCGATCCTCGCCACCGGGGTCGTCGCGGCGGAACAACGCGCCCCTGGGCGCTTCGTGCTCGGCCTCGGCTCGTCGACGAGCAACATGGTCGACCGCTGGTACGGCATGCCCTTCGAGCGCCCGGTGCAGCGCGTCCGCGAGAGTGTCGCGCTCCTGCGCCAGGTTCTGGGCGGGCAGAAGAGCGACTTCTCGGGGGAAACGATCCGCAGCCACGGGTTTCGCACCAAGGAGGCGACGAGTGCGCCGGTCCCGATCTATCTCGCGGCAATGGGCCCGCGCATGCTGCGCCTGTGCGGCGAGGTGGCCGACGGTGTGGTGTTCAACGACATGACGCCGCCCGATCGCATGGACTGGGCCCTCTCGGAGATCGACGCCGGGGCGAAGTCCGTCGGGCGGCGGGTCGACGATCTCGAAATGGTGATGCGCCGGGCGATGATGGTGACGGACGACTACGCCGCCGGGCTCGCCTACTTCCGCCAGCACTTCGCCTTCTACGCCTCGGCCCCGGCCTATCAGGACAGTGTGGCGCGGCTCGGATATGCCGACGCCGTGGACGAGGTGCGCGCCGGCTACCAGGCGCGCGACCGGGGGCGCATCGTCGCGGCGATTTCGGAAGAGATGGTGGAACGCGTGTTCGTGTTCGGCGACGAGGCGAGTTGCCAGGCGCGGCTGCGCGCCGACTACGCGTCGGGCCTCCACACGATCGCCGTGAGTCCGCAGGCCGACACCGCCCCCGAGTGGGCGCGGACCGCCGCCGCGTTCACCCCCGACGTCTTCGAGAAGGGCTGAGCGCTACCCGCCCGCGAGGGGCGGGAGGAAGTGGACTTCGCTTTCGGGATCGAGGGTTTCGAGCATCGGCTCCTGGATGATTTCGCCGTCGATGGCGATCGCGCTCTCCTCGCGCAGGCGCGAGCCGACCCCGGGCCAACGCTCGTCGAGGGCTCGGTAGAGGGCCCGCACGTTCGCGACCTCGAGCTCGACTTCGCTCACCCCGCCGGTTTCGGAGAGGAGGGCCGTCGGGATCGTCACCCGCGCCATCGCCGCTGCGGCGTCCTACGAGGACTTGGGCCCCGCCGACTGGAGCGTCGCAAGGACCCGCGGCGGGGACATCGGGGCGTGACGCATGCGCACCCCGGTCGCGTCGGCGATCGCGTTCGCCACGGCGGCGATCGGCGGCACGATCGGCACCTCACCCACGCCGCGCACGCCGTAGGGGTGGCCCGGGTTGGGCACCTCGACGATCACGGTGTCGATCATCGGCACGTCCGAGGCCACCGGCATGCGGTAGTCGAGGAAGCCCGGGTTCTCC
>JABAHO010025029.1_pt1 | contig 14283 bp, 11 predicted proteins | sample 7062071 | NCBI WGS metagenome assembly JABAHO01 (sample SAMN14534356, study PRJNA622989) | marine sediment metagenome | biome: marine biome [ENVO:00000428]; feature: marine pelagic biome [ENVO:01000023]; material: deep marine sediment [ENVO:00002113] | place: India: Gulf of Kutch | collected...
TCCACGCCGAGCCCGTAAGTGACGTGTCCCGAGCCGATCAACACGACCATGATCGCATTGTCGCCGCCATGCTCACGCAGAGCGCGCGCAGCGTTCCAGCCCATGGTTGCATCCCACGTGCACTGCGCCCGGAACATGCCGTCCCATTGCTCGTCACTGATCGCCATGTGCAGTGAATCGTCGGCATCGAAGTAAGCCCGGAAGAGGGTCCTGTATTCCTCGCTGTCGGTATCCACGACCGTCGGAACGTGTGCGGCCTGTTCCTCGGTCAGTCCGTCGAAACCGTTCCGGCGGACCGAAGAGACGACTTCCCGCGGCACGTTGACGGCATGCATCCGGATACCGTTGCGCTGGGCGTAGACGAAGATTTCGCGGTAGTACGCCCACCGGTATCCCCAGTTCTCGTACCATCGCGACGATGCGACCCAATCGGCCTCGGCTGGCGCCTCGCCAATCCAATTGTCCAGCGCAGCCTGCTCCGTGTACGGGAACATTTCGAGTCCGATGTGAACTTCGCGTCCCGCCTCGTGAAGTGCGGCGATTACCCGGGCCTGTACCCGGTGAAAATCCATGCTCGTGTGATTCTCGCCAACGAGCAGGATGGACGTGTCGCTGAGGAGATCAGCCATGGCCGACGNNAGAGCGCCGGTCGCCGAGTCCGTGATGCCGTCGAGTACGACCGCAACGCTCCGCCCCCGATTCTCCGGATCCCCGAGCGACAGATTGACGACCTCCGCCTCGCCGGCGATCACGATGTTCGTCGCGAGGTGCATCACGGCGATAAAGGCCAGCAGTCGCATGTTCAGCTCTCCGTTCTCAGGCCGCATCGCGCGGCTATTTGCCTATAGCGTAGTAGGCGGCGATTCTTCCGGCCAGCAGGCGGAACGACCGATCGTCGTAACCGCGAGCTGTCGCCAGCTCGCCCGGTTCGATCCTCGCCGGCACCATGAAAGAGGGCGTGCCGGCATCCATCTCGTTTTTCACCAGCGCCATTATCGTCCGCCAGAAGCGGATGCGCTCGTCGACAGCGCTGATCGGGCCGACAGACGGAAGCGCCCGGAACCGGCCCGGTCCGTCCGGAACGGGCACGACGTGCGCGCCGATGATCTGCCCGATGCCTTCGGCAGCAGCCAGTGATCGCAATGCCTCGAGGTAGGCGACGGCATTGTAGAAGTGAAAGTCCGCGACGACCGGGTCCCACGGCATGTACCAGCCCGACGGGGGCGATACGATGTCGACAGTAAAGAGGTACTCGTATGGTCGCGGGATCATGACGGCCAGGCAGGTGCCGTGGCTCGGCCCGAAGTAGTAGAGACCCATGCCGCCGTCGCCCAGTTCGAGCTCCATGTGCGCGTCGAACAGCACGTCGGGCATGACGACGTCCGGGTTTGGGGATGCCGAGATGTTTTCCGCGCAACGCCGCTGAGCGACGATCGTCGCACCCTCGTCGCGGAAAATCGCACCGCCGGCGGCATGGTCCCAGTGTGCGTGCGAATAGACGAGATAGCGAACCGGCAGTTCCGTGACGCTGGCGATGGCTTCACGATACGCGCGCGCAGCCTGGACGGACATCGGATCAGTCGCGATGACCCCTTCGCTCGTGACCAGGAAGATGCTGCGGTACGGTCCGTGCTGATAGGCATAGAGGCCGCCCTCGATGCGTTCGAGAGACGACTCCGCGATCCCCGGCGGAACGAGCTGCGCGCCCGCCTTCGAGACTGCGAGCGCACAGAGAGCAATCAGTATGCGAACACCAACGTTCATTCGTCGTCCCAGACCGCATCCGGCAAAGGCAACCCGTCCAGCAGCGCCGGGTCAGGCGCATCGGCGGTGGCGCCCTTGACAGTCAACAGTGCGTGCAACTGACGTACGTGCTGCGCGACGTGCCAGGCCGTCCTCTCGAGTACCGGCCCGATCTCATGTTCACCGTAATACGTCTTCACACGACCGGCCGGTTCAACAGGGCCCGTAATTCGCCACCATTCCGCCAGCTCATCGNNCTCGCCTGGCGCGGGCTTCCGCTCGAAGTGCATCTCGGTGAGTTGGCCGCCCTTGGCGGCATCGAGAAAGCCGATCGCGATCATCTGGATATGAAAGACGAGATCGGTCACGGTCCGCTTGCGGCCCGGCCAGTTGTCTTGTAGACGGTGTGCCGGGAAGGCGCGAGCATAATCGCGTGACAGTTCGAGCAAACGCTGCGTTCGATCCACGAGCTCGGCCGCTGGCAAACGATACCGCACGTCCGTCTCACCCAGGAATCTCGCCACGTCGTCGNNCGCGCGCGATCACCGGGACGCTCCTGGCGCCCAGCGCATGCAGGCGGCCGGCCGCATCCGCCTCCTCACGCACATTCACCGACTCGAACTCGAGTTGCCGGGCAGCGAGAAACTCCCGGGCGCGGAGGCAACTCGTGCAACCAGGTTGCCAGTAGAGGGTCAGCCGGTCGCTCATTTGAGCGATGCCAGGTCTTCTCGCAGTGTCTCGATCAGCATGCTCTTGTAGTAATCGGAGGTGCTGCTCGCGGCAGCATCCAGGAACGCGCGCATCTCGTCCGGGTTCTTCGGCGCATCACACCCGTCGAACCGTCCCGACATCACCCAACGCGGATACCCGACCTGGCCGGCGAGTCGCCCGTACTTCGCGGACCGGTAGATAAGCTCCGCNNCGGGGTCGGCTTCGACGGCGGCCATGCATGCCGCGATCGCGGCATCGAAGTCCATGTCGGCACTCGAGCGGGCCGGCGCCACGCTGAACGGATCGTCGCCGTGCGCCGCCTGACGGTCACATTCGGTGACGGTTTGCGAGTAGCGCGACGGGTCGAATTCGCTGCTCCATGCGAGTTGGGGCATGGCCATGATGCAGATCGTAATCGTGGTCCCGACAAATCTTGAATCCATGTTCGGCTCCGGGAGTGTCATCGCCCGGATCATAGCTCAGCAGTTGGTGCAGACGAGTAGGTTGTTGAAGACAGATGTGCTGAAAGAGTGCTTCGAATACAGCGCAGCGTAGGTGAAAGCCGAAATTTACGGGGAGGTGCTTCGCTAATATTTTCGATAACTCGGCAGATAGGCATTCGGCAATTATCCAATGAGTGTGGTCGCTTATTCGAAACGGGAGCAGCTTGGTTTGGGGCGCTGCGTCGCCGTCTTCCTTGCGGCCGCGTGGATCTCCGCTGCGATCGTGCCCTGTGCCCTTGCACTGGACACCGACTCCCACTGTCACCACTGTCAGCCGTCGGGCGACATGCCATTTTGCGATGTTTCCCCACCGTTGGAGTGCTCGCCGGATGAACCAGCAGCCGGCGAAGCGCGTATCGCCAGGAGCGAGAGCGACGGCACCCCGACCACGGCATCGGTTCCTGAGTTTCAGACCGCCCGATTTGTCGAATCTGGCTGCGGCTTCGGCAGGACGNNCGGGCGCAACCACTCCATGTAAGATTCTGCGTATACCTGAACTAGCGATCCCGCACGCATCCACCTCGTATTGACTGGATAACCGTGTGCGGAGGTCGCTCATGTTCAAGGTCCCGGGACGTCGTTACTACCCTCAGTTCCTGCTAACCATCCAGGCCGCTTCGATCGCGGTGGCGGGCGCCACCACGCCCCTGATCGCCGGAGCTGAGGTGGCAATCGGTGGCGAGATCACGCTCGGTGAAGCGGTCGAGCATGCCTTGCAGCAAAATCCGGGATTGCAGGCACTCGATGCCGAGCACGCGGCGCTGGCGGAGAAGCCGTCCCAGGCGGGCGCACTCCCGGATCCGGTCGTGTCACTCAATCTCATGAGCCTGCCGACCGACACTTTCGACTTCGATCAGGAGCCCATGACGCAGCTCCAGATTGGCGTGAGTCAGGCCATCCCGTTTCCGGGTAAGCGCAAGCTCAGGCGAGATGTCGCCGAATTCGAAGCGAGGGCGGGCGCGGCACGTGCAGCTGAGCAGCGCGATGCCCTGATCGGCGCGGTCCGGCGCACCTGGTGGCGGGTCTTCGAGACGGACCGTGCGCTTGCAATCGTCGAACAGAATCAGGCGCTCATGCGGGATTTCATCGAGGTGGCGGAGACGAAGTACACGGTCGGGCGAGGTCTGCAACAGGACGTGCTACTCGCCCAGCTTGAGTTATCTCGACTCCTGGATAGGCATACGAGACTCGTGGGAAGCCGCCGAGTTGCAGCGTCTCAACTCAATGCCCTCCTTGGGCGACCTGCCGAGTATGCCGTGAGATTGCCGACCGGGCCGCCGAACACGACCTTGCCGGATCTGCCGTCCGTCGCCGAGCTCGTCGAACACGCCGAGGATTATCGCGACTTGCTCGACGCTCACCGGGAAATGGTCGCGGCGGCGAGCGCCCGGCTGGCAGCGGCGGAGCGCGATCGTTTCCCGGACTTTCGCCTGGGTGCAGGCTACGGGTTGCGGCAGGGCTACGATCCGTTTCGCCGAAAAGATCGTCCTGACTTCCTCAGCATCATGTTCAGCGTGACCGTGCCGTTGCATTTTCGAAGTAAGCAGGGAAAGGCGATCGACCAGCGGGCCTTCGAACACACGCAGCAGCGTCACTCGCTGGAAAACGTCGTACGAGTCGTTGGCGGTGAAATCTCGAGCGCCCGCGCCGCCTACGAATCCGCCAGAGAGCAGGTGGCGCTGCTCGAAACCGCAATCATCCCACAGGCACGCCAGACCGTTGCCTCGATGCTCGCCGGCTACCAGGTAAGCGAAGTCGACTTCCTGAATGTCGTCAATGGCCAACTTGCGCTTTACAACGCGCAGATCGACTACTGGCGCGCGCTGAGCCAGGCGAAGAGATCACTGGCACAGGTGGCCGCAACCAGCGGGATGGAGGTGCTGTATGAATAAATGGGTATCGAGATCGACGCCGCTCCTGGCCGCCGCCCTGATCGCCGGAGGGATCGGCTTCTGGGCAGGCAGTTCGCTCGAGACGGGTGAAGAGGCCGCGCCTGTGGCCGAAGCCGAAAGAAGACCGCTCTTCTACCGCAATCCGATGAATCCCGAGATCACGTCGCCTGTGCCTGCCAAAGACAGCATGGGCATGGACTACATTCCGGTTTTCGCGGACGACGACGATTGGAGCGCTCCGGCCGGCACCGTAAGGATCGATCCCGTGACGACCCAGTCGATCGGCGTTCGCACATCCAGTGTCCAGAGGCGATCGCTGTCGCGTGACATCCGTACGGTGGGTCGTGTGGATTTCGACGAGCAACGGATCGTCAGGCTACATCCGAAAACAGAAGGCTGGATCGAGTCACTGCATGTAGAGACGACCGGCCAGCTTGTCGAGGCCGACGATGTCCTGCTCAGCATCTATTCGCCGAGACTGGTCTCGAGTCAGCAGGAATACCTGCTGGCGATGCGCAATTTCGAGACTCTGAAAGACAGCCCGTTCGAGGACGTCCGCAATGGCGCGGCGCGACTCATGGCTGGCGCCCGGGAGCGCCTGGAATTAATGGACGTGCCGCCGCATCAGCTGCAAGAACTGGAGATTTCGCGCACCGTGATGCGGCAACTGCACATTCATTCGCCCGCGCCGGGCACGGTCATCCGGGTTGGCGTCCGCGAGGGCCAGTACGTTACGCCGCAGACGGAGCTCTATTTCCTGGCGGATCTCACCCGCGTGTGGGTGCTGGTGGATATATTCGAGAACGAGCTGCCGTGGGTCCGGGTAGGTGACCCGGCCGAGATGACGGTCGACGGCGTACCGGGCCGCACGTTTCGTGGCACGCTGTCATACGTCTATCCATATGCGGAACGACGGACCCGAACGGTCAAGGCGCGTCTCGAATTCGCCAACGTCGATCACCTGCTCAAGCCGGAGATGTACGCGGACGTCACGATCCGGGCGCAAGCGAGGACCGACGCACTGGCCGTTCCGTCGGAGGCCATCGTGCGATCGGGTCTGCGCGATCAGGTCTTCATCGAGACCGGTCAGGGCCGGTTTGAGCCGCGGGAAATCGTCGCTGGATTGACGAGCGAGGGTTGGACCGAGATTCGCCGCGGCGTGGAGGCGGGGGAATCGGTCGTCGTCTCTGCGCAATTCCTGATCGACTCCGAATCCAAACTCAGAGAGGCCGCGTCGAAGATGCGAGAGATCGATGATGATTGAGCGAATCATCGGCTGGTCGCTTGCAAACCGGTTTCTCGTGGTGACCGGCGCTGTCTTCGCCGTGGCAGCGGGCATCTGGGCATTGAACACGACGCCTCTGGATGCGATCCCCGATCTCTCCGATGTGCAGGTCATCGTTTTCACCGAGTATCCCGGTCAGGCGCCCCAGGTCGTCGAGGATCAGGTGACCTACCCGCTGACGACGGCCATGCTCGCGGTGCCGCGAGCGACCGATGTCCGCGGCTACTCGTTCTTCGGGTTCTCCTTCGTCTACATCATCTTCGAGGACGGCACCGACCTCTACTGGGCGCGCTCCCGGGTTCTCGAATCGCTGAACTATGTTGCGGGTCGTCTGCCCGACAACGTCAGCCCGTCCCTGGGTCCCGATGCGACGGGTGTGGGGTGGGTATACGAATACGCACTCGTCGATCGGTCCGGCGGTCACGATCTGGCGGAGCTGCGCTCGATCCAGGACTGGTATCTACGTTATCCGCTGCAGACTGTGCCGGGGGTCGCAGAGGTAGCTTCCGTCGGCGGATACGTCAAGCAATACCAGGTCGAGGCGGATCCTAACGCACTCTCGCGATACGGAATACCGCTATCGGCTGTACGGCACGCCATCATGCGATCGAATCGGGATGTCGGCGGCCGCCTGATCGAGATGTCGGAAACGGAGTACATGGTTCGAGGCCGCGGCTACATCCGATCGATTGACGATCTCGAGCAGATCGCCGTCGCTGTAGACGACCGGGGNNTCGCGCGAGTCCAACTTGGCCCCGACCTGCGACGCGGCATCGCTGAGCTCGACGGGCAGGGCGAAGTGGCGGGCGGTGTCGTCATCATGCGCTATGGCGAAAACGCACTGACGACGATCGAAGGCGTCCGACGCAAACTCGATGAGCTGCGGAGAGGATTACCGGCCGGCGTCGAGATCGAGACGGCGTATGACAGGGGCGACTTGATCGAGCGCGCCGTGGACAACCTCTCCATGACGCTTGTGCTCGAGTTCGTTCTCGTCACGCTCGTCTGCGCGGTGTTCCTGCTGCACCTGCGGTCGGCGATGGTCGCGATCATTGCGCTGCCTATCGGCATCCTGATTGCGTTCGCTGCGATGCGACTGCAAGGGATCAATGCCAACATCATGTCGCTCGGCGGCATCGCCATCGCGATCGGCGCCATGGTCGATGGCCCGATCGTGCTGATCGAGAACGCGCACAAGCATCTTGCATTGGCGCGGGCCGAATTCGGGGCATCGCTGACAGCGTCACGGCGATGGTCCGCCGTCGCCGCTGCGGCGAAAGAAGTCGGTCCGGCTCTGTTCTTCTCTCTGCTCGTAGTAATCGCATCGTACTTCGCTATCTTCACGCTCGAGGGGCAGGAGGGGCGATTGTTCAAGCCGCTCGCGTTCACCAGCACCTACTCGATGGGTGCAGCGGCGCTGCTGGCGATCATGGTCGTGCCGCTCCTGACCGGATATTTCGTTCGGGGACGTGTCGTCGCGGAGGAAGACAATCCACTGTCACGACTGCTGCATCGCGTGCACGCGCTCGTACTGGGCGTTCTTCTGCGTTGGCGGGCAACGACGCTGCTCGCCGCCGCCGTCTTGCTCGCGGGCGCCATTTATCCGGTGGCCAGGCTCGGCTCCGAATTCATGCCACCGCTCGACGAGGGCGACATCCTATACATGCCCACAACCTTCCCCGGCGTATCGATCACCAAGGCGCGTGAACTCCTCCAGCAGACCGACCGGATCCTTGCGACGTTCCCCGAGGTCGAGAGCGTATTCGGCAAGGTCGGCCGTGCCGAGACCGCGACCGATCCTGCGCCTCTATCCATGATCGAGACCATCGCGAGGCTCAAGCCACGCGATGCGTGGCCGGATCCGCAGAAGACGACGTCCGATCTGATGCGCGAAATGGATGCCGCGATCCGGTTTCCGGGGCTCGCCAACTCCTGGACAACGATGCCGATCAAGACACGGATCGACATGTTGTCGACCGGCATCAAGACGCCAGTGGGCGTGAAGATCAGTGGCCCCGACCTGGATGTGCTCCAGCGAATTGCCGAGGACATAGAGCGGGCGATGAAGACCATCCCCGATACGCTTTCGGCGTTTGGCGACCGTGCGGCAGGAGGCTATTTTCTCGACTTCGAGATCGATCGCGGTGCGGTCGCGCGCTACGGACTGACCGTCGGCGACGTCCAGGACGTCATCATGACGGCTATCGGCGGCATGCGCGTTACCGAAACCGTCGAAGGTCTCGAACGATACCCGGTGAATCTCAGGTACCCGCGAGAGCTTCGTGACGATCCCGATGCCCTGGCACGTGTGCTGGTTCCTGCACCGTCAGGCGCTCAGATTCCGCTCGGGCAGCTGGCCGAGATCCACCTGCGTCGCGGTGCGCCTGTCATCAAGAGTGAGGACGCGCGTCCCAATGCATGGGTCTATGTCGACCTGTCAACGTCCGACGTCGGCGGATTCGTCGCACGCGCCAAAGACGTCGTCGCGCGCCAGGTCGAGTTGCCCGCTGGGTACACGATTTCGTGGTCTGGCCAATACGAGTACATGGAACGCGCCGCCGAGCGCCTCAGGCTGGTGATTCCATTGACGTTGCTCCTGATATTCGTGCTGCTTTACTTCAATTTCGGCAATGCCGCGAGCCCCACGATGGTGATGCTCTCAGTTCCGTTCGCGCTCATCGGCGGATTCTGGCTGGTCTACTGGATGGGCTTCAATCTTTCGGTCGCGGTCGCAGTCGGGTTCATCGCCTTGTCGGGCGTTGCTGTCGAGACAGGCGTGCTGGTGCTCACATTCATCCAGGAAGCCGTGACTCAAAAGCGCGAGGAGAAGGATGCCGATGCGGCGCCAGATGGCCTCGAACCCTGTCTAACGAAGACTGAGATCGCCGAGGCTGTACAGGCAGGCGCATCGCGTCGGGTCCGCGCAGTCGTCATGACGGCGACGTCGACGGTCGTTGGGCTGTTGCCCATCATGTTCCTCGATGGAACCGGTGCCGATGTGATGCAACGGATCGCGGCGCCGATGGTGGGAGGCATGTTGACGACGATGTTCCTGACGTTGCTGGTGCTGCCAGTCGTGTATTGCCTGTACGCGCAGGCCTTCGAAGATCGCCGGCGGCGCGCGAAAATTTGATGATCGCTTCCTCGCGGGCAGGCTCTGCGTCGAGTCAATGGCAGGTCAGGCAGGCATTGGGCCCGACATCGGGTCCGTTCGCTGTGATCGTCGGTGCGCCGTCGTCGTGGCAGGAACCACAATCAAGCCCGCGATGGAGAACGAGATCGTGTACCTCGCCAAAGTGCCAATAACCTGGCCGGTTGGCCGCGATGAGCGACGGCAAAGTCTCTGGCGGGATTGCGAGAGCGTCCGCTGGGACATATGCGGAAATCGAGCCAGATTCGCCGGCAACTGATCCGGCACCTGATTCCGTGTCGCTTGCGGCTGCAGCCCCCGCGAGGCGTCCTTGCCAAACAGAGGGGCCGAGAAAAGTGCCGGACATACCGCGACGACCGTTGATGCCGGCGACGCCGGTCACCTCGCCGGCAGCGTAGAGGCCGGTGATCCACCCGTCGCTGCTATCTAGCACGCGGCCGTCCTCGTCCACGGTGATGCCGCCAAGGTTCTTGCGCGTCATCGGTCGCAATCGGAGTGCACGCCACGGGCCCTCCATGCCGGACAGGTTCCTCCCGAGTTTTACTACGGGCATGCCCGTAGCGATCGACAGCGCGGCTACGTCGTCCGCGCGCAGAACGACTTCGTCGTCCTCCAGGATGTACTGGCGCAGCGTGTCGGGCGTCAGCCAGCTGGCGTCCCTGACCCGCAGCCGGCGCGTGTCGGCTTCAGCGAATACCATCCAGTAGCCACCAGGAGCAGATTCCAGTACCGCGGCTTCCACGACGTTGGGCGTGGCTTTTTCGTCGATGAAACGATTACCGTTGTCGTCGAGCCAGATCGAACGGTCGTTCGACACTGCGAGCGCGCGACGTTCCCCAGGGCGCGTCGGATCGACGAGGCCGTTCGGGAATATGACGTGCTGATCCAGCCGATGAGTCGCCGCACCCGCGCTGGTCGCGAGCGTGATCCCGCTGCCATCGGCGAACGTCCCCGCGCCATTCAGGAGGGTTGGGGGCCAGGCAGAGCCGGCCGGCCAGTTCTTGCGCACAGTATCCAGATCCCCCTGGAAACCGCCTGTTGCGATGATCACCGCACCCGCCGCGAGGGTCTGCTCGCGCCCTTTGCGCGTATCGACGGTCTCGACCCCGGTCACGCCCTTGTCGGATGTCCTGAGTCCGGTTGCGCGGTGATTGAGCAGGAAGGTCACATGGTCGAATGCGGAGATCCTGCGAAGCATCGGGAGAACGACATTCACGGCCGTACCCGCGGTGAAATGGAATCGTGCGACTGAAGCTTCGGGCGTGGGTATCAGTATCCGGAATTCGACACCGAGCGCTGTCAGCCAGTCATGAACTTCAGGACCCGATGCCTCGACATATCGCCGGATCCAGGTTTCGTCGCCGTCGACACTCCAGTCGATCAGGTCGGTAGCGGCGAGGTCCGGCGAATCCGCGATGCCGCGGCGCTCCTGGAGTGCCGTCCCGACCAACGCGAAACCACCCGCCTTCACGGCATGTCCGCCGGGCACTGAATTCGCCTCGACGACGATGACGCTTCGGCCGGCTTCGGCGGCCTCGATCGCAGCAGCGAGACCGGCGATGCCGGCGCCCACGATCACGATGTCGGCGTCGGGTTGTTCAACGTTCGTCGAGCAGGCCGCAAGGATGCCTGCGAGAACGACACAGACCGAAAATCGGAAGCCCGGTGGGGCCTTACCGTTCGCCATCCGTCAGGGGATCACCCGTTTCGAGACCGAGCAGGATACGCCCGGTCGGCGAATGAGCGTTGTCCCACTGCAGTGCGCCGTGCGTCGACATGGTTCGCGTATCCCGGAAATGCCGCTGTACGGGACACCTGCCGGTCTGCGCGGTGACGCCCATCATGTTGGCGAGACGCTGAACCGCGGAGAGGCAAAAGCGCGATGCCGACGCGGTATCGCGCCGGATCCGCAAGCGGTCGATGCCACGGATTTCGCCGCCGTTGCTGCCTGCCTCGTGCAGAAACCGGCATAGATCGTCGATGATCAGGTCAGCGATACGGATCTCCTCGTACGACTCACCGACGCGGATCTGCACCGGCACCTGCTCGACGATCGACTCACCGAGCATCTGCCCGGTCCGTTGTCGAGTCGCTTCGAGGTATTCCTCCATCGCACCGTGAGCCGTGCCCAGCATCGGGCCTGACAGCAGCGTCGCGAAGTACTGCTGTAATTCGATGCTGTAGATGTAGCTATCGTGCAGGACCGCGCCCGGAGGCTCGGCGCCCGCGACCTCTGCCGACACGACCGTGCGATGGGCCGGTACGAACTGGTCTTTGACCGCGATATCGTTGCTACCTGTGGCACGCAGGCCCTCGGATTCCCACGTATCGATGATTTTGTACTCATCGGGTAACAGGAGTGCCATGCGATAGGTGATCGGCTTGCCGCTACCCGGATCGACGTCGCCATATCGACCCGCAACGATCGCGCAATCGGCGTGATCGATGCCGCTCGAGAATTTCCAGCGGCCGGTCAGGCGGTACCCCCCCTCGGTCTCCTCCATGAGTCCGCCGCCGGCGAAGGCCGTGGCGACGATCGCGTCAGGGCAGCCCGGCCAGAAGTCTTCCTGGGCATCCGGCGGGAAGCGGCCGAGCACCCAGCTATGAGACATGACCACAGATGACATCCAGGCCGTCGAACCGCATCCGCGCCCGAGNNGTCGACATGTGTCCCCCAGTCCATCTCGAAACCGCCGTAGCGTCTCGGCGTGAAGATCTTATGGATACCGGCCGTCTTCAGATCGGCGATCGTTTCGTCCGGCATTCGCCGGAGATCTTCCGCGTCCCGGGCCCGCTCGCGCAATGCCGGTACGAGATCGCGGGCAGCAGCCACGATCTCCTCGCGCGTCGGCACGTAGTCCGGCGTTGGTTTCGTGGCTACCACGGTCTCAGTCGCGGCTTGAAGCCGCGCCTGCCACTACTTGACCTCGATAGTGACGCGGCCGTCGTCGTTCCAGTCCGAAACGTCGATTTCGACGCCCATCGCCTCGCCGTAGCCTTTCATCCTCGGAACGAGCCAGTTCTCGTGGATGTATTGCTCCGTCAGGTCGAACTGGCCGAGCCGGGTCGACGCATCGAGGACGCGTTTGAACGGTGACGTCCAGCTGCGCCGGTTTCCGTCTTTCTCGGTCTCCAGCACGAGATGATAGTGGCACGCCGTGCGATCGCAGATTCCGACCAGCGCCAGTTCCTTGTTGCCCGATTGCTCGATCATCTTGCCGACACGGGTGTTCAGCGGTTCCATGGTCTTCAGATCGTGGGCGATGTATTCCTCCATCAGCCCCTGATCCTTGGCGAACTGGATCGCCGTCAGCGTCGCCTTGACGAGCGCATCGTTCATCTCGTGGGGATAAGGGACTGTGTGTCCCAGGGTCCGGATGACAGAGGCGACGGCCTGGCCCAGTTCTTCTTCGCGGCCTTCGAAGCCGCTCTCGGTCGCCGAGACGACACCCGGCGGTGGTCCGCCGACGCCTGGCGGTGGTCCGCCGACGCCGGGGGGCGGCCCCCCTGCTTCCGACGGAGGTCCCTTGGGAATGTCCGGTCGTGCTTCCTGTGCTTGCGACATGTCTGCTCACCCGTCTGTCCGAGAGTAGTCCAACACTTATAGATGAGCCTTGCCGGGCGAGCGAGTGCTGATAGTCTCCACGTTCGCAGGTCGGGCGACGCCCGGCGATCGAGGTGGACCCGTGCGTCGCTGTGCGATGATCCGCCATCACGGAGGTCTGTCGATGTACATCAATTTCTGGTACCCGGTTACCCGCAGCAGCGAACTCGGCGATGCGCCCTTGACGAGGCGTATCATCGGGCACGATTTCGTGGCGTTTCGCGACGCAAGCGGCGTCGCTCACGTACTCGCCAATACGTGCACGCATCGCGGCGGCGCACTGGGCAACGGTAAGGTCAAGGGAGACTGCATACAGTGCCCGTATCACGGCTGGGAATTCGATGGGGCGGGCCGATGCCGGAAGATCCCGTCGCTCGGACCGGATGCGAAGGTCCCGGGCCGCGCGCGCGTGGATGCCTACCCGGTGGCCGAACAATATGGGCTCGTCTTTGCGTTCCTCGGCGATCTGCCGCAGAGCGAACGTCCGCCGATCATGCCGATCGAGGAATTCGAAGACGATGGATGGCGAGCCTCGTACCTGGAGTACGAAGTCGACTTCAACTATGAACGCTCGGTCGAGAACGGGCTCGATCCGGCGCACAACGAATTCGTGCATCCGACCCACGGGTTTTCCGGCGAGAACGAGGACTACAGCGTTCGCCAACTGCGCGACGCGCACAACGACTGGGGTTACGGGTTCTTCACGACATTCAAGTCACCCGCCGCCAAAGATCCCGAGATGGCGAAGATGAAGCAGGCGAGCGATTCGCGCGAGGCGGGTTCCGGCCACTTCGGCCCGAATCATCTGTGGACCCATATCGAATTCGGGCCCGGCAAGGCGATGCACCAGTACATGTTCGAGGCGCCGATCGACGAGACACGTACGCGAATATTCCTCGTGAACATGCGCAGCATGTTCCTGGACCCGGAAATGGACGAGAAGATCAACGCGGCCAACTGGGCGATCGCCCAACAGGACATCACCGTGCTCAATGATCTGCACCCGATGCTGACGCCGCCGACCAATACCAAGGAATTCATGGTGCCGGCCGACAAGATCATTCTCCTGTACCGGCAAAAGCTCAAGGAGTGGGATGCTAAAGGCTGGCGGATNNCAGCGTCGGCGCACTGCATTTGCCATCCCGTCGCCGGCACGGCGTGAGCGCAAGGGCTGGGTGCTCGACGCGGTGCCACTGCTACCGGCTTCTGCAGAGGCGCAGCCCGATCTCAAGGTTGCGGCCGACTGATCGCACGGGCAGGCTGTACGCATGGATCTCTCGCTCAAATCGCGCGTGGCGATCGTCACCGGTGCGTCGCGTGGCCTCGGCGAGGCTTCGGCTCACGCACTGGCGGCCGAGGGCGCGCATCTGCTGATCGTCTCGCGGAGCGGTGAC
>JABAHO010024033.1_pt1 | contig 14256 bp, 16 predicted proteins | sample 7062071 | NCBI WGS metagenome assembly JABAHO01 (sample SAMN14534356, study PRJNA622989) | marine sediment metagenome | biome: marine biome [ENVO:00000428]; feature: marine pelagic biome [ENVO:01000023]; material: deep marine sediment [ENVO:00002113] | place: India: Gulf of Kutch | collected...
CTCAAGGCATCGTGGTTCTCGAAGGTCGAGCCCCTCGGGCAAGGCGTTAGACATCACCGAGTGAAGGCGGCAGCACGTCGGGCCCAGACTCCACCCACTAAGCAGCAAAACCGGGTGACTCGGCGAACGCAATGTCGCAAGTAACAAAGGGGCACCAGCGCGGCTTCCCCGCGATCGTGCTGTCGACAGTCGAACTCAAGGGCAGACTGACCGATGGGAATCGTTGCCCGGCACGTACCGGTCCCACTCCTGCGGGGTGACGTCGCGACCCACGAACGCACAGGCGCGCTCGATCCACCGCTGCGGATCGAGGCTGAGTTCGAGCAGGCGCCCCTCGGTTGCGACCCAGACCGTTCCCTGTTCCGCGTCGAACCATGGCTGTGAGGTCATCACCGGTCCCGTACCAGCCCAGATCTGGCCAACCGGCTCCCCGGAGGCAACGTCCCAGAGGTGAACGGCTCCGTTGCGCTCGAAAACGACGAGCAGCTCGCCGTTGCGGGCAAAGGCGATGCTGGCGGCGTTTGCCACGCCGGGGATCGGCACAGCCTCTCCCGCCGCCGGGTTGGCAATGACGGCTCCCCCGACACCCCCGGCCGCAATGAGGCCGCTCTCGCTTGCTGCGACGGCCACCGGGAACCGGAGACCGGTTCTCGTCTCAGCCGCCCAGGCCCCATCGGCGTCGTAGGTTCGTATGAGCCCGTCTTCGTTGAGGACGTGGAAACCGCCGTCGGCGGCAGCGATGGCGCTGACGTAAAAACGGTCCGACTTGACGAACCTCGTCTCGAGCCCGCCGTTCTCCCNNCAGCCCGCTGCCTGTGGGGATGGGGAACGCGACGATCGCCCCACTCGGTGCGTGCGCCGGGCTGGGGGCGATGTCCAATCCGGCCAGCTCGAGGGGAGTGAACGAGCCCTCCTCGGCATTCGCCACGAGTTGGACGAGTCCGACGAGCTCGTCACCATCCCAACGACCGATCTCGGCACGCTCACCGAAGGCCACGAATCCCTCGTCTGTGGGGAATGCGGTGATCGGCGCGAACCCCGTCGCGTCCCGGCTGGGATCCACGACGCTCCGCTGGCCACGACGGAGATCGATCGTCTCGATGTCGCCCTCAGGCGTGACGAGCGCGGCCCGGCCTGCGCCGAGACCCGCTGCCGAGCCGGGTGGGATGTCGATTGACGATTCGACCAGCGCAGTCGTCTGTAGCTCGATCGTCGACACTTTCGTCTGATCTGGATCGACGACCGTCACCCTGCCGTCCGGCCGCACCACCGCAGCCGCTCCGGCGGCACTGTGGGAACCAACCCGAAGCGCCCCACCCACGGCGACCAGCACAGGATTGCCAACCCTCCCGAGTACGGGATCGACCAGCTCGACGCGGTCCTTCGAGACGACGACGGCCAATCCATCCGGCCGAGCCCCGATGGCGAAGATCCCGGAAGTCGACGATGCGACGACCTCAGAGAGAACCTCGCCGCGAACGAGATCGATGGTCGTCACGAGTCCAGAGAGGCCGCCCACGTAGGCCACACCTTGGCGGATCCCAATTGCTGTGGAGGGCTGGCCCACGCGGATCTGATGCAGCTCGTCCCCAGTTCTCCCATCGAGGACGATCAGTTGGCCCCCACTGGGCTCTGCGATGAACTGGCTCAGCACGACGAACCGGCCGTCATCACTGATGGCCCAAGCGTCTGGGCGGTAGTGGGAGACGAATGCCAGCGATGAGGTCTCGACGGCAGTAATAATGCTCGCCGATCTCAGATCGACCAGGAGCACTCCGCCGCCCTGACCATAGACCAGCATCCGGTCGCCGACGACGCTCCCCTGAGCGAACGAGCCTGCACGGTCTATGTCGACCGGCCGCAACTCCCCGTCCCACGTACCCGACCAGTGCTTGGTGATCGCGTGGGGGAAGCCGGACGTACCCTCGGTCACCGGGGGCTGTGTCACCCACCGGATGTCGGCATCCTCGTCGCCGGCCCATTGCACGCACGAAGCCGGTGCAGGTCCCCGGTCGGTGATTGCGCCAGTGGAGAGGTCAATGGTGAGGAGACGTCCGCCGGCGCTGGTGAATCCCGTTATCCCGTCCGCCGAGAGCATCAACCTGCTGTCGAAGGCGGGGCAGGGACTGGGGTCGGGCGGAGGCAGGTCGACCGACGCGACCCTCCCCGGTGCCGAGACGAGCGCGTGGAGCACCGCCCGCTCGGTTGCCGCTCCGGGCGATCTCCGATTCGCCTCGAGGGCGAGCAGGATGGCGAGATCGGGGTCCTCGTCGACCAGTGCCTCGGACTGGCCGATCAGGGCGGCGAGCTCTGCTGCATCGCGAGACCGTTCGACCTGGCTGCGCTGGGCGATCGCTATGCCACCCGCCACCAGCGCGACAACGAGCGCGATGCTCACGCCCACGTTGAGCTGCCGCAATCGTCGGACCCGTCTGCGTTCTCTCTGTTGCTCAGCGCCCGCCTGCGCCCGGGAGGCCTCGACGTATTCGAGGTCCAGTGGACGAAGGCGGTCCGGGGCAACGAGGGCAAGATCCACTGCTTGGGCGAGACGCCCACCACGGAGCAGGTCGGAGGGCTGCCGCCCGGCCTCGTCCCAGGTCGTGGCGGCCCACGCGAGACGCTCGACCGTGCGGAGGAGGTCGCGGTCCTCCTCCAGCCAGCGGACGAGCCGCGGCCATTCGCGGAGCAGTGCCTCGTGAGCCACCTCCACGGTCGGTGTGACGACATCCCGGTCGAAGGTCAGGAGACGCGCCGTATCGAAACGATCCAGCGTCCACCGCATGGCATCGGTATCGCCGAGGTCCTCGACCGGAACCCGACGCCTGAGGTCGGGTCGGTCGGCGCCGGCATCCGTCAGCCCCCCGAACAGGCGCCTCATCGCGGCCCGCTCGGCTTCGCCCGCTGCGTCGTAGATCGACTCGGCGCGCGCCGCGAGCGCAGCGCTGACGCCGCCGAGATCCTCATAGGCCCTAACCGTGAGGACCCGCCCCGCTCGCCGCTCGTGCAGCTCGGCCAGCACGTGTTGGAGGAGGGGCAGCGGTGACGGCTGGCCTATCGTCTCAGCTGCGATCCTCGCCACTAAACCGGTCTCGAACTCAAGCCCGGCGAGGCGAGCCGGTTCGNNTACTCGAGAGGACGGTGGTAGTAGTCCGCACGCAGCGTGCAGACGAAGCGCAGTGGGCTGGACGGGTCGTCGACCGCCACGGCGAGCGCTTTCAGGAATCGACCCGCTTCGGGGCTCGATCGACCGAGGAAGACCTCCTCGAACTGGTCCACGACCAGCAGGAGGACATCGCCTTCGCCGGGGAGGCACCGCCGCAAGCCGCGGAGGATGCCCCGCGGACCATCCCGCAACTGNNATCCGATCCAGGCACCATCGTCGTCGTGAACCAGACCGCCGAACCTGCCACCGCGCCGGAACGGAGTGCCGGCAGCAGCCCCGCTCGCACCACCGAAGACTTCCCCGACCCGGACGGACCCACCACGAGTAACGCACGGGACACCAGCACGTCGTCGGAGCCCAGCCGCTGGACCAGCTCGCTCACGAGACGTCTCCGCCCGAAGAACTGCCCGGCGTCGGCTTCGTCGAAGGCACGGAGACCGAGAAAGGGATTCCTGTCGATGGCTGGTGGCGAGGACGCCACGTCCGGCGAGTAGACGGGTGACCGAAGGGCGTCGATGAACTCAGCAACCGTGCCGAATCGGTCGTCCGGATCTTCGGACAGGGCGCGGGCCAGCGTCTCGGCGATGCGCGAGGGCACGTCCGGACGGATTTCCGTGACCAGCGGAACCTCGTGCAGCTGCCGGTCGAGGAGGATCTCCCCGGACGTGCTGTCCGAGAACGGCGCCCTACCCACCAGACACTCGTAGAGGACGACCGCCAGGCTGAAGATGTCGGATGCCGGACTCAGGGGGTCGCGGCGGAGTTGCTCGGGTGAGGCATAGGCAGGTGAGCCGGTGGAGAGCGCAGCTGCAGGTCCACTCGACTCGGTTGCCTCGAGGGCGATGCCGAAGTCGGCGAGGAAGGCGTTGCCGCCGTCGTCGAACATGACGTTGGCGCTCTTGACATCGCGGTGGACGATGTCGTGGGCATGCGCAGCGGAGAGTGCGGCGCCGATCTGTCCGGCGATCTCAAGCGTGCGGTCCACGGTCAGCGGACCGTCGTCCAGCAGACGCTCGAGCGTGCCGCCGGGGAGCCACCGCATCACCAGATAGGCGCCATCGGGATCGCGCCAGTAGTCGATGAGGGGAACGATGTGTGGGTGTTCGATGCGTGCGACGAGGTGCGCCTCCGCCTCGAACCGGCGGATGAACTCCGGCTGGGAAGCGAGCTCGGACCGGATCTGTTTGATGGCAACGGGGCGGTCGACCGAGGGCTGGATCCCTCGCCACACCACCGAGAAGGCNNTCGGTAGCCCGGCAGTGCAGTGGCATCGGCACGATCCAGCGCAGGGTCGCCCGAGAGGATCGCCTGCTCCAGTTCCACGATGGCAGGCGACGGGTCGAGACCGCTTCCTTCCGCCAGGAGCCGGCGGTGATCCTCGATCACCCTGAGCGCCTCGGCGGTGCGCCCGCTCCGATACAACGCCAGCGCGTATTGGCGGGCGGCGCGCTCTCGTAGCGGCTGCTCGCTGGTGAATGCGGCGAGCTCTCCTGTGATCTGCGTGTGACGGCCCAGAGCCAATGCCGTCTCCCACCGCTCCTCCAGCATCTCGNNCTCCGCCCGGGCCCAGTCGACGTCCTCCAACTCCCGGAAGGGCTCGCCCCGCCACATCTCCAATGCGGCGTCCAGCAGGCGTTGCGCCGTCGCCGGGTCGCCAGACTCGCGGGCCCTTCTCGCCGCAGTCCTCAACGCCGTCAAGCGATCGTGCTCGATGGCGCCGGGCGGAGCCAAGAGTCGATATCCCGACGCCTCCGTCACCAGCCACTCGCGGGCTTCCTCGGGGAACGCCTGCCGCAGCCGTGACACGTAGGTGCGGAGGGCGGGGGCCGTCGCTTCGGGCCGGTCGGCATCGTTCCACAGATACTCGGCGAGCCAGTCGATGCTGACCGTCTCGCCGGCACGAATAGCGAGAAGTGCCAGGAGTCGCCGCTGGCGGGGACCGCCGACGCCGATCGATCGCCCCTTCTCCTCGAGATCGACTCCTCCGAACACGCGGATCACCGGCGTAGCGGGGTCCAATGCGTCGACCATCGCACTCCTCGGGTCATCCATGCCGGAGATCGTTACTCATCGACCTTACAGACAGGTCACAACCGGTGAGAGGCCACCAGATCTAGAGCCCGTTCTCCTCAGACGCGGATCAAGGGAGGACCCGTACCGGCCCTCCCGAGATCCGCTGCGACCGTGCGTGTCACGGCTGGACCCGTGCGTGTCACCGCTGAAGGGCGCTCATCCGCTGATGCTCGGCAATGTCATCCGAGTCGTCGACTACCGGGGCAAGACCGCTGAGCCGGTGGAACTCGGCCATGTCGAACGACCGATCCAACGCCGTCGCCAGGGCCTGCATGCGCTGTGTCTCGGCGGACTGCCAGGAGACGTCGTCCGGCGGCGCCAACGCAGGGCGAGCAAGCTCGACGACGTCGTGCGAGCTGTCGACCACCGGGGCAAGACCGCTGAGTCGTTGCCACTCGGCCACGTCGAACGAACCATCCGACGCCGTCGCCAGGGTCGCCATACGCTGGGTCTCGGCGAACAGGTGAGAACCATCGTCGACGGGTTCAGAAACGGCGAACTGCGTCGCGATCAGGGCGGCGACGACTGCGATGAACACGGCCCCCAATGCGCCGAGGACCGCCCAGGAGACCCTCGCCGGCCGCCGGCCGGGCTCGAGAGCTGCTTCGATGGTGGGCTCGGTCCAGGTGCTGGTCTGGGGCTCGAGAAGCTTCGTCATAACTTTTCCTTTCCGTCCCGCCGACCATCGGCGAGGACGACACAACCGTCTCCAACGGCCATTACGGAGCGCTCACAGCGCATCACAACGAGATCACAGGACCATGCAGGGACACGCCGAAGCCCCTGACCAGCAAGGGTTTCGGGATGGCTCCGGGAGTGGACTAGGGAAAAGGACGTCGTCGGCGGGCCCGCTTCAAGGCAAGCAGGGCTCCAACCGCCATCATGGCCGCCAGCAGGTTGAAGAGCATGTCGATGGGATCGAACACCCGCCGGGGTATAAACAATTGGATGGTCTCGTCAACAACGCCAACGAGTGCCGCGATGGCGATCGCGAGCCACCCCGGCCACCTGACGGGGCGCCCGTGGCCAGCCCGCTCGGTGAGCGCTTCGTGGANNATCCCAATCTCAGCACCGCCCGGTCGCAGCTTGAACGCCAGCGCCAGAATCCCCGCCCCGATCAGCGCCATTCCCCACAGAAAGGCACCGTCGATTAGTTCGCGGTTTCGGAGTTCATCGGACAGTGTTCGAGCCAGGCCGAGCGTCGAATAGATGCCAACGACGACAACCACCGTCCACACCCAGAGACGTTTCTCCCGATCTGACACAAACNNAGTTTGCAAAGCAAACTTCCACGAACTCGCCGCAGTCGAGTTCGCATCATCTAGGTCAACCTAACGAGACTGTTACGGATGAAGTTTGCAAAGCAAGCTTCCACGAACTCGACACAGTGGAGTTCGCAACATCTAAGCCAACATAACGACACTGCGGACAATGGCGTCGAGCTCGCCTAAACGCGGCGCGGCAGGTACTGCCCCAGGGCCTTGAACAGAGTGGAACGGGGCAGGGTCTGGGAAGCGCCGAGCTCAGCTGCCCGGGCAAAGGCCTCGTCGTCAACATGGGGCCCGAAGGCTGTTACTCCCACACTCTGCTCGCCCAGCAGGACCAGCGCCTCGTCGGCGGCCGGGTGGGTCAGGTCCACGAAAGCTGCCGCCGGCCGGAAGGGCCGAAAATCTCCCTGGGCCGTCCAGACCTCGAGCCGCAGCCCGACTCCGTTGACCGCGTCCTCGAACTTGGAGCGGTCGACGAGGTCGCGAGAGACAAGTACGACCGAGCCTTCGTCGCCTGACACAAGCGGAGCCACTGCGGCTGCCTTCGCTACGCCCCAGGCAAGGTGAGCCTCGAAGGCTTCCTCACCCAGCGCGGACGATGAGGCCGGAGCGAGGCCATATTGATCACCGGGCAGAGCAGAGACTGCCACCGGATCACGCAGCGGAGGCCGGGCGCCTATCTCCGCCAAGCGGGCGTTGGGTCCCTCCAAAGCCTGTTGGAACACTTCGAGGGGCGACCGGGTCTGCTCGGTGAAAGGCAGAGACAACAACGCCGCCAGCTGATCATTGAGCCAATTGCGGGCTGCAGAAACCGTGTCGTCGTCGATCGGGGACAATCCCCGTTCGACGAGAATCGCTTTCAGGTAGGGAGTAAAAGCGCCGACGAAAGCCTTATGCAGCTTGCGCGCGGCCTCGTCCATGGGTTCAGCTTATCCACAGTAATCAGCACCTCTCCGCCTAGGGTTCCTCCCGATCCTCCAAAGGAGAACCGGTGAAGCGAGCGGTGTTCCTCGTCCTGCTCGGTTTGATCGCCAGCGCATGCCGAATCGACGTCGACCTTCGCGTCGACCTCAACCGAGACGGCTCCGGCAACCTGGACTTGACCGTTACAACCGACCAGGAATTCGAAAGGAACTTCGGCTTGACCGGCGATGTGTTCGAAGAGTTCATGGTGCAGCGTGGTGGCGACATCGGATTGCCATTTGCGGTCATCGACGGAGCCGAGAAGCAGTACATCGCCACCGCTGAGGGACTGTCGGCCGAGAGCATAGACCGGGTGCTCGAGCGGCTCGTGCCGAACCTGGGCACTGTCGACATCACTGCCGATGAGGAAACGTTCGTATTCACCGGCGACCTGCAGCCGCTCCCCGACGCCGACATTCTTCGCCCGTTCTTTGACCAGTTTGACGCCGCGTTGCTGGCCGAAAGCGCGGACATAACCGTCACTCTGACCGTGCCTGGAGAAGTCGACGTCTCGTCGGCAAGTCAAGTCGAGGGCAACCAACTCACCTATGAGATCCCCTTCGACAATCAGCCGGTAAGGATCTTTGCACGCACGCGCCTAGCCTCCGAAAACGGCGGATCATTTCCGTGGGCCCTCACGATCTTGCTTCTCGTGGGTGCCGGGGCTCTGGCGTTTCTAATCGCGATCAGGTCCCAAGCCGGCCAGACGGCAACCAGCACGTCGGACGGAATGTCCTCCGTTCCGTATGCGCCTGAGCACCAGCCGGTCGCACCACCCATCCAGCATCAGGCACCACCCCCTCCGATGGAGAAGGAACCTGTGCCTCCCGACGAAGGGTTGCCCTGGGATGACGCGAGGCCGGAAGCCGAAGTGTCGACTCACGCCGACGACCCCGGTGGAGTCCCACCCACTCCCTAGCCGGCGAAGACCTGGACCACTAACAAGCCGACCGGCCCATCGACCGCGGTGATACCCACCGACCCAAAGGCCGGTTCCCTTATGTTGGAAAGATGAGCGGGGCTGGCCACGAGGCCGTTGTGCGCCTCCACGGCATCGGCTGCCAGCGCCAGGTTTTCGCCCGCGATCGAGACCTCAATGCCGGCCGCCGCCAACCGGTCACCTACCAGGCCACTCTGCGGTGATCGATGTGAGAAGAACCCCTCCGTATACATGTCGTGAGCATGGGAGGCGGCTACCGATGCCAGCCGGCTCGACCATTCGAGAGGATCAAGACCGGCTTCAGCCCGCTCGTCGTTCAACCGGCCAAACAACCTGGTAGCTGAGTTGGGCCGTGATGCCAGAGAAGCTTCCTTGGCTGCCCCAAAATCAACGACATCCTCGCCTCTTATGATCGACCGCTTCCCATCGGTCAGGTCGTCGAGCCCCAACAAGACCCCGAGGACCTTGTCGCCCGACACTTGGGCGAACATTGTCTGCGGCACTCCATCCGGGTCGGTGAGCCGCGAAGCCACCGCCGACTCGTCGAGCTGAGAGGCAATTGCCTCCGGCAGCCGGAACAAAGACAGGACCGACAAAGCCAGAGTGGCGAGGAACACTCCCCACGCTACGGCCAGGCCGGCTCCGGTCAGTCGGTTGCTCAGCGCCAACCCTGGCAGCCGGGCTACCCGGTGCAGGTAATGAGCCACCACTGCCGCGGCGCCCCCGACGATCACGAAGAGGGCCAGTCCGCCGATTACTCGTGAAATGGCCGGACTCGAGCCGAGAATTCCGCCCACCACGGCCCCGGCAGCGGAACTGAGCCGAAACGCCACCGCCAGGCCGAGAAGCAGTCCGGCCAGGTCCATAGCTTCCTTGACGAATCCACGCGCCCAACCACGCAGAAGCAGAAAGGCAAAGAACATTCCGAGCAGGAGGTCGAGCAAGACGCACGCCTGAGTTGGGGAAGCTGCGGCGAGCCTAAATCAGCTAAGGACGATTTTCGCGCTTTTATCCCAACAAGGGCCTGATCAGCTGCTCGGCTGATCACCTCCGTGGAGCCGCTCGATCACCCGTCGCTGGCGGCTCTCGTCGCGCACCCGGCGCAGCCGGCGCACCGTCAGTGGGGCGAAGGCGAGCGCCTCCGGTACATCAATCACCCGGCGCAGCACCTGGTAGTAGCGGGTAGCGCTCAGATCGAGAAAGTCACGAATCGCCCGGTCCTTCGGTCCCGGGTAGAGCCACCAGGACCCCTCAAACTCGAGGATGGCCTTCTCACGATCTGTAAGCACGGAGCAAGAGTAAAGCCCACTTCGCGCGAGGAGTGGGATTTGCGCGCGGATCGCGCGAGGAGTGTGATGGCCCCTGGGGCGTTATTGCCATTACTCTCTGGAGCCTCAATGCTGGTGTAGCTCAGTGGTAGAGCAGCTGCCTTGTAAGCAGCAGGTCGTGGGTTCGATCCCCACCGCCAGCTCGAAAGCGATAGCGGGTGCTGGTAGCGTCCCCCAATGCTTCCCCTCGCCACCCAGCTGCGCCGGACCCCCCGCCTGTTGCTGGGCCTGGTGCTGTTCGGCGTCGGTCTGGCCATGTGCGTGCTCGGCGACTACGGATTGCCTCCCTGGGATGTGTTCCACCAGGGACTCTCATTTGAAACTCCGCTAACCATTGGAACGGCGGTCATCGTGGTAGGGGCCGTGCTGCTGATCGCCATCATCTGGCTGCGGGAACCGATCGGCCTCGGGACGGTGGCCAACGTCTTCGTAATCGGCCTGGCCATCGACGGCACTCTATGGCTGTTCGATGAACCATCCAACGCCGTGCTCCGGGTCGCGCTCACGATTACCGGACCGCTGTTAGTCGGCGTAGCAACCGGTCTTTACCTCGGTGTGCACCTCGGACCCGGACCGCGCGACGGGATCATGACAGCCCTAGCCAGGCGGGGAGTCCCCTTATGGATTGCCCGCTTCGGGCTCGAGGCCGTGGTCTTCGTGATTGGAGTGATTCTTGGCGGGCGAGTGGGCTGGGGCACGATCTGGTTTCTGGTGGCTATCGGGCCCGCCGTGCAATGGTCACTGGCGAGACTCTCGCTGCCGGCACCCTCCGCAACCTAGGCACATCCCGTGTTCAGCTTCCGGCCTTGCGGACCCGTGCCACCTCAAACATGGCGAGAGCAGCGGCAACCGAAGCGTTGAGCGACTCCACCGGCGAGGCCATAGGGATCGACACCAACTTGGAGACCCGCTCGGACACCAGACGACTCAATCCCAACCCCTCACTGCCCACGACTATCGCTACCGGTTGGTCGAGCAACGGCAGCCCGAATATGGATTCCTCGGCTGTGGCATCGAGGCCGACCGTCCACACGTCAAGCTGCTCGAGACGCTGGATGGCGTCGGCGATCGAGTTGACGAGCGCAACCGGAAGGGTCTCGAGGGCCCCGGCAGCCGCCTTGAAGACGGTGGCTCCCATCGGGGCTGCTCGCCGGCCGGAAACCACCAGCCCGGTGCTACCGGCGGCCAGCACAGCCCGCGCCACTGCCCCAACGTTCTGCGGATCCACCACATGGTCGAGAACAACCAGCGCTGGAGGCAAGCCGGTCGTAACCAACTCCTCGAGGGACTTAGTCGCGATCGGCCGGCATTCGGCCAAGATTCCCTGCGGAGCGGCCGTCGTCGAGAAGGCTCGGAGGTCATCCACCTCCTTAATTGAGATGCCCGGGTGCGACTCGAGCAACTCGGCTACGGCTGCTCCAGGCGGGCGTTGCACGGTTAACCGCTCAACCCGGCCTGACTCCAGGGCGGCGGCAACCGCGTGCAAGCCTTCAACCCTATCCCCGATGCCAGCGGGTTCCACCAGCCGTGTCCTCCATCACAATGCCGAGCTCCAGCAATTCGTCGCGCAGCTGGTCCGACAACGTCCAATCCTGGTTTTGCCTAGCTGAATTCCTCAGGGCAATCAGGCGGTCCACCAGCGCTTCTGGGTCCCCGCTCCCGTCAACATCGAAGCGGGCCACCAACTCGGCAAGAACCGCCCTTATATCGCCGAGTTCGGTCTGAGGCTCGGTAAGGCCGAGCACACCGACGATTTCGTCATAGGCGGCTATCCACGAATCGACATCCCCCCCTTCGTCTGCCCGAACGTTTCCTTCCCGGATCAGATCGAACACTACCGACAGCGCTCCGGCCGTGTCGAAGTCGTCATCCATGAAAGCTTTAAAGCGCTCGACCGCGCCCGGCAACGAGTCGGATTCCGGGGAGAAATCGAACCTGCGCCGAAAGGCCCAGATCCGCTCGAGTGAGGCGGAGGCGTCTTCCAGTGCTTCGTCAGAGAAATCCACAGGTTTGCGGTAATGGGTGCGTAGGTAGAAGAGGCGCATCGCCAGCGGGGGGTACTTTTCCAGTGCTCCCAGCAGGTCAACTACCAAGCCCGTGGACTTCGCCATCTTCTCGCCCTTGAGGTTGATCATTCCGTTGTGCAACCAGTAGCGGACAAACTTGTTCCCGTAGCCGGCCTCGGCCTGGGCGATCTCGTTCTCGTGGTGAGGNNCCCAGGGAGATTCCCAGCTTGGTTCACCCGGCTTCGCAGCTTTCCACAACGCGAAGTCGAGAGGATCGCGCTTCTCCTCCCCTGGCTCGATGCGGGCACCCGACACGAGGTCATCGATCTTGCGCCCGGACAGAGCGCCGTAGCTCGCAAACGAGCGGACGACGAAATACACGTCTCCCGACTCCGTTGCGTAGGCATGTTCTCGATTGATGAGCTCTTCAATCAGCTCGATCATGTCGGCAACATGCTCGGTGGCCTTGGGCTCAATGTCGGGCGGAAGAACCCGTAGTTTGCGGTAGGCGTCACGGAACTGGTCGGCAGCTTCTGCAGCAAGCTCTTCAGGCGAAATGCCCCGCTCGGCAGCCGAGGCGATGATCTTGTCCTCGATATCGGTGACATTCGCTACCACCGTTACATCGAACCCTCGCCATTCGAGATAACGCCGGATGACGTCGAAGGCCACGGCAGCGCGACCATGCCCAACGTGGGGAGCAGCCTGCACCGTGGGACCGCACACATACATTGCTACCCGCCCCACGTCCCTTGGCTCAAACTGCTCGAGGTTCCTCCCCAGGGAATTGAAGACCCGCATGCGGCAATGGTAGGGCCGCCGGCTTGGGCGCCAGTAACGTGACGTCATGCTCGTTCCTCCGGACCGCTTTCTCGTTCTCGGCCATAGAGGCGCCTCCGCTCATGCCGAAGAGAACACGATTGAGGCGTTCAAGTTGGCCGGCCAGCAAGGAGCAGATGGCGTGGAGCTCGACGTCCGCCGTACTCTCGACGATCAACTCGTGGTCCATCATGACGCAGTTCTGTCCGACGGGAGCGCGATCGTTGCTCGGACGCTGGAACAGGTCAAGGCCGTGGCCGCGCACGTGCCCACCTTGGACGAGGCGATGACTGCCTGCGAAGGCCTGATCGTAAATGTGGAGATCAAGAACTGGTCGGCCGAGCCGGACTTCGATCCTGAGGAACGGGTGGCGGCCGCGACCGCGGAATGGCTGGTGGACCACGACTGGGAGAGCCAGGTCCTGGTGTCATCCTTCAACCCGCAAACGATTGACGTCGTCAAGGCCCGATCGGCCGGCATCGCAACGGCACAGCTGCTCGGCACCGGCATGGACCCCTTGGAGACATTGCCATGGGTGGCCGAACGGGGGCATCAGAGCATCAATCCGAGCTGGGATTCAATCACCGATGCGGCCATCCTGGTCGCGGCGGCCCGGCAACACAACCTGTGGGTGCTGCCATGGACGGTCGACGACCTCGATGCCATCCGAGCGCTGGCTGAGGCCGGCACCACCGGCGTCTTCACCAACGATCCGCTCGGCGCGCGCGAGGCTCTGCAAAGTCCCTAAAGACTGACCTCAGCTCTCGAGGGTGACGATGGCGGCGGCGGCCAAACCCTCGTCGCGACCAATGAAGCCCATCCCATCGGTGGTGGTCGCCTTGACCGATACCCGATCGGGGTCGATGGCAAGCACCTTGGCCAGGCTCTCCCCGATCGCCTCCCGAAGAGGCCCCANNATTGAGCGATCACCGTGACGTCGACAAAGCTAATAACAGCCGCGGAACACATCTCGACCACCGATCCGAGTAGATCGAGACTGTTGGCGCCGGCCCACTGTGGATCCGTAGACGGGAAATGAGTGCCCAGATCTCCGAGACCACAAGCGCCGAGGAGTGCGTCGGCGACTGCATGGGCCACAACATCTCCGTCGGAAGTGGCGTGCACCCCCCGTTCGCTGTCCGCCACCACACCGGCCAACAGAATGGGCGGAGGCCCACCCAGGCGATGAGCATCGAAACCCCAGCTAACTCGCATGAATTGCTTCCAGCAACGCCAGATCGTCAGGGTAAGTCACCTTGAGATTCGTGAGCTCTCCATCGACTGTCACCAATGAGCCGCCGACCAGTGCCACCATCTCTGCGTCGTCGGCCGCATCCAGCTCGGTCTCGGCGTGGGCCCTCCGAAGCAGATCGATCGTGAAGCCCTGCGGCGTTTGAACCTGGACGAGGTCGGTTCGCTCCACAGAGCCGAGGACCTTGTCACCGGTTACCTGTTTCAGAGCATCCNNCACGAACTGGAATCACCGGGACGACGCCATCCACATCCCCCCTCGTCAGCCGGACCAGGACTCGATGCACAAGCTCGCTGCTCGCCAACGGCCGGGCCGCGTCATGAACCAACACGTAGGGCACACCCTCCGGCACCCGCTCGAGCCCGGAAAGAACCGAATCGCGCCTACGAGAACCCGACGGAGCACCCCCCTCGACGTCACCAACCACGACCACCTCGGAGACGC
>JABAHO010003451.1_pt2 | contig 14220 bp, 12 predicted proteins | sample 7062071 | NCBI WGS metagenome assembly JABAHO01 (sample SAMN14534356, study PRJNA622989) | marine sediment metagenome | biome: marine biome [ENVO:00000428]; feature: marine pelagic biome [ENVO:01000023]; material: deep marine sediment [ENVO:00002113] | place: India: Gulf of Kutch | collected...
GTCGGGAGACATGCCCGAAAAGACCATTCCGGCCTCCTTGAACCGGTCCCGGTAATCAAGGTTGAACTCGTAACGATGCCGGTGACGCTCTTCGATCTGCCGGCGTCCGTAAAGCTGACGCCCCTTGGAGCCGCTCGAGAGCAGGCAGGGATAGGCCCCCAGGCGCATCGTGCCCCCCATCTGCTCCACATCGCGCTGGGATTCAATCAGATCAATAACCGGGTGCGGCGTTTTGGCATCAAACTCGGTGCTGTTTGCATTTTTCAGCCGGCAGGCATTTCGCGCAAATTCCATCACTGCGCACTGCATACCAAGACAAATTCCAAAGAAAGGAATGTTGCGTTTACGGGCATAGCGAATGGCTTCTATTTTACCCTCGATCCCGCGGTCACCAAACCCTCCGGGTACGAGGATACCGTGTACGCCGCTCAGCGAGCGTGCCGCCCCGCGCGCCTCGATCGTTTCAGACTCCACCATCCGCACCTTGACCCGGACATTGTTAGCGATGCCGCCATGGGTAAGCGCTTCGTAGATGCTTTTATAGGAATCCTGTAAACCAATGTACTTGCCGACCACCGCAATCTCAACCTCACCGTGCGCAGGGGAAATAAGCGTGCGCACCATGGCGCGCCAATTTCGCATGTTCAGGCTGTTTACGTGCAGGCGCAGCTGCTCAAGGATGTAGACATCCAAATCCTGGTCCGCGAGATCAAGCGGCACCTCGTAGATCGTGTTGGCAACATCCTTTTCCTCAATCACCAGGTCCTTGTCCACGTTGCAGAAGAGAGCCATCTTTTCACGGTGCTCATCGGTCAGGCTGTGCTCACACCGGCAGATAAGAATATCCGGAACAATACCAATCGTCCGCAGGATACCTACGGACTGCTGCGAGGGCTTGGTTTTCATTTCACCCGCAGCCTTGATATACGGCACGAGGGTAATGTGAAGGAACAGACCGTTCTCGCGGCCGATTTCCTGCCTGAATTGGCGAATAGCCTCCAGGAACGGCAGGGATTCAATGTCGCCCGCTGTTCCGCCTATTTCCGTGATCAGGATGTCCACATCCGGACCCGACAGGGAGCGGATAGCACTTTTGATTTCGTTGGTAATGTGCGGAATCACCTGAACTGTTTTACCGAGGTACCCGCCCTCGCGCTCGCGGGAGATAACGGAGCTGTAGATGCTGCCGGTCGTGAAGTTACTGGACCGCGAGCACGGAATTCCGGTGAAGCGTTCGTAATGCCCGAGATCGAGATCGGTTTCGGCCCCGTCGTCGGTGACGTAAACCTCTCCATGCTGGTAAGGGGACATGGTCCCGGGATCCACGTTAAGGTACGGATCCATTTTTTGAAGCCTCACCCGGTATCCGCGCCGCTCAAGCAGGAGCGCGATCGAGGCGGCGGTGAGCCCCTTCCCCAGCGACGACACAACGCCGCCTGTCACAAAAATATGTTTCGTCATTGAACGTCCTGTCCGTCCGCTTAGGGTTTGGCCGGCAAATCCAGCTTGAGCTCCGGGGAAGAGACTTCCAGTGAGTACTTGCTGCGGTTGCCGGCACCGGGGTCGAGCGGATAATCGCCCGTGAAACATGCCCTGCAAAATCCCTGGTTCGCTTTTAAAGGCGCCAGCAACCCGTCCGGGCTCAGGTACCCCAGGGAATCCGCCCCTACAAACTCCCTGATTTCTTCAACCGTATTGTTACTCCCGATCAATTCCTCGCGTGTCGGGAAATCGATGCCGTAAAAACAGGGGTGCGCCACGGGCGGGCATGAAATGCGCATGTGAATTTCTTTTGCGCCGCACTCCCTGAGCCGCATGATTCGACGCTTGCCTGTCGTGCCCCGCACGAGCGAATCGTCCACGACCACTACCCGCTTGCCTTCTACAACCTCGGGCAGTATCGACAACTTCATGTCGACGCCTGCAGCACGATCCGACTGCTCCGGCATGATAAACGTGCGGCCCACGTAATGGTTCCGGATAAAGCCGTAATCAAGCGGAATACCGCTCTTGCGGGAGAAGCCCAGGGCGGCGGAGTTTCCGCTGTCGGGGATGGGAATGACGACATCCGCCTCGACGGGGTGCTCCTCGGCCAAACGGGCCCCGTATCCGAGTCGGACCTCGTGGACGTTGGATCCAAAGACCCTGCTGTCAGGCCGCGAAAAATAGACAAGTTCAAAAACACACTGGGCAAGACCGGATTCAACCGGATCCGTAAACATGGCACTGTGCATGCCGGTGTCATCGATGATGATCATCTCGCCGGGCTCAACATCCCGAACGTAGTCGGCCCCCACCTGCTTTAATGCGCAGGTCTCACTGGCCACCACCCAGCCATCGTTGAGTTTGCCGATAGACAGGGGCCTGAAGCCGTGCGGATCGCGCGCCGCCATCAGGCAGTTTTTCGTCATGATCAGGAAACAGAATGCGCCCTTCAGCTCTCCCAGGGCACGGGCCACACGCTGAGGCCGAGAGCGGTACATGGGATCCGCCAGCAGGTGTACCAACACTTCGCTGTCTGTACTCGTTTGAAAAATTGCACCGGCATTCTGGTACATGTGTCGCAGCGAATCCGCGTTGACAAGATTTCCGTTGTGCGCCACCGCCCATATGCCGTCGACACATTCCACCACCAGGGGCTGCACATTGTGAATGCGCGATGAGCCCATGGTGGAGTAGCGGATGTGCCCGATACCCAGGTGTCCGGTGAGAGCACTCCAGTCCTTGCGGCCGATGGCCTCTGGCAGGAGCCCCTGGCCCCGCACGGACTGCACATTGCATCCGTCCGCAACAGCGATTCCGGCGCCTTCCTGGCCGCGGTGCTGGAGCGAAAAGAGTCCTCGGTAAATCAGGGGAGCCGGATCCGGTATCCCGAAAACACCGAACAGGCCGCACTCCTCCTTAGGGTGATCGTCAAACTCTCCGCACTGCATTTGAACTGTGAACTCCAGGCCCTGGGCAACCGGTATTTTGTCATTGGAAATGCATGCGCCTGTCAGCTCAGACGCAATGAGACGCTAAGCTAATCGAAGCCCGATGGACAAGGCAAGAAAGATCAGTTGCGAAAGCAATAAAATCGTATTGCGGCCTGGAATGATCCTGCTTCGGAGCCCTGCAGGCTGGCAGCTTTTATCACAGAAAAGACCCGGGCATGGATTCCCGAAACTGGCGGGGGCAAGTGGATAACGCGATTATCATAGCGGTGACCGCGCATTCAGGAGAACGTCATTCACACATGCAGACCGCCCATAGCCGGCAAAAGCTTCAAACAGTGCACACCACTGCTTGCCAGGGATAAATTCAACACCTGTTATGGATAGAACACTCAACACCAATAACTGCGAATGAATATCAAAACGTCATGCCATTCAAAACGAGCGCAGCAACCGGTTTGACCCGCACAAGAAACACGGTAAACAGGACAAAGGGAGTTCGGTTGGAACACCCGGGCGTATCGATGCAATCAACCCCAATCCCCGGGACCTACCTCCAGCATCAGGCTTTGCCATCGACAAAAACCACATATACCGCACAGACAAATATCAAACCAGCAACCCAGATCATCGCTCCCCCCCGCCTTAACTAAACCTCCAAACGCCCCATACACAAGGAACGCCACTCATCAGGCTTTTTTCTGTTGCAGATTACATGCCAACTTGCACTTACAGACCCCTAAAGTCACAAGTCATTGATTTACAAATGAATACACAACAAAAAAACCAATACAGAACCCATAAAGACTGATACAAAAGATTTCAATATATCACATATGCGCTTTTTGTTGGTCATATAAGAGCATTTAAAGAGATAGTAAACATTCAAGATACCGAAACAAAAACCAAGCCGAAGCTTTTGATAGTATTAAAACTCAGAAAAAAGAACGGACGGTGCTCGAAGACACACCGTCCGTTCTCGTTTTTACGCGCTGGTACTAATTACCCGATCGCACTCGACCCTGTTTCACCGGTTCGAATACGAATGCAGTCAGCCAGATCCAGGACGAATATTTTACCGTCCCCGATCTTTCCGGTGCGAGCCGCTTCAATAACGGTGGCCGTGGTTGCCTCAACGAACTCATCGTTCACGGCAATTTCAAGTCGCACTTTCTTGAGCAGGTTCACCTCAATATCCGCACCACGATACGATTCGTGGTAGCCCTTCTGCTGGCCGCATCCCAGGGCATTGGTGACGGACATCTTGTGGATGTCTTTTTCAAACAACGCCTGCTTTACCGGTGTGAGGGCTTCGGGCCGTATGTATGCGATGATCAGTTTCATTTTGTTTTACCTTCCTTCGGGACTCATCCCGACCTTTTCAATTTGATCTGTCGTTATACACCGTAGTCCGTTACTGGGTTGAGAAGATCTGGAAACCGCCATAGGCTTCCATACCGTGCTCACCCACGTCCAGGCCGCCGAGTTCCTCTTCCTTGGATACGCGAATCCCAAGCGTAGCCTTGAGAGCAAGGAAGATAACCGCGGAGGTTGCGACACAGAAGACTCCCGCCGCAACAATGCCGGTCAACTGCGCCACGACACTCTTGTCGGTTCCGAAGATTCCGGCCGCAAGTGTACCCCAGATGCCGCACACCAGGTGAACGGAAATGGCACCGACCGGGTCATCGATTTTTGCACGGTCAATGGCGATGACGGAAAGCACCACCAGCACACCGGCAACCAGGCCAATGATGATGGACTCGGTAACCGAAACAGCATCTGCACCCGCAGTGATACCCACGAGTCCCGCAAGGGAGCCGTTGAGCACCATTGAAAGGTCAGGCTTTTTCTGCACAATCCAGGAGGTCAGCATGGCGCCAATGATTCCGGCTGCAGCAGCCAGGTTGGTTGTGACCAGCACAAAGGATGTGTCAGCAGCGCTGGCCGAAAGCACCGAACCGCCGTTAAACCCAAACCATCCCAACCACAGCAGGAATACACCAATCGTCGCCAGCGGCAGACTGTGACCCGGAATGGCGCGAACAGCCCCGTTCACGTACTTGCCTGTCCGGGGGCCGAGAATCAGCGCACCGACCAGGGCAGCCCAGCCACCCACGGAGTGCACCAGTGTCGATCCGGCAAAGTCATGGAACCCGCGCTCGGCCAACCAGCCGCCGCCCCAATGCCAGGACCCGACAATCGGGTATATGATCGCAACGTAAACAACGCTGAAGATCAGGAACGATCCAAGCTTGATACGTTCGGCAACCGCCCCGGATACAATTGTAGCTGCAGTGGCAGCAAACATGGCCTGGAACAGGAAGTCTGTCCAATAGGTGTAGCCGGTGTTGTATGCACTTGTATCATTACCCGGATCTCCCATGGCATTTGCAATTCCGAAATCAAATGCTCCCAGGAAATTCTTGGCAATCCACTCGCCGGGATACATGAGGTTAAACCCGATGACCGTATAGGTCAGCAGGCCAATCGCAATGATTCCCGTGTTTTTAAAGAGAATGTTTACCGTGTTTTTAGCGCGGGTAAGACCTGCTTCAAGCGAGGCAAAGCCAAGATGCATGGCAAAGACCAGAAAGGTTGCCACCATCATCCACACGTTATTAACCGTGAACATCTCTTCCGATACCGTCTCCTCCTGAGCCAGCACATACTGAGCTCCTATCAGAAGCAGTCCTGCAGCCGTCAGCCATCCATTCTTTCGCCGTGTGAGTCTCATCTGCCCTCCTTGTTGTTGGCGTTGTTAATACCCAGCGAAGATCCGGATTATTTAGCACCATGCATGCCAACCTATTTATCAAAATAATTTATTTCTCTTAAGTCATTATCCATAAGCGTTATACGTAGATTTTAAAAATCACAAAAAAACAAAGCATTATTATTTAAATACAATTTTGTACCCATTTTCCCCATACATACATTTTTGTATCTAAACGAATAATTAGAACCAAGCGAAGCCTGAGCTGATCGACAGGTAGGGAAAAAACGGTGACCAGGAAAGGTTCAGCAGGGCTTTCCAGGCTGACCGAAAGGTCAGGCCGGATTAAAGCTCAGATGCACTCGGCTCCGCGGAGGAGCCTGATGCCTCGACAAGGTCCGGGAAACAGCGCATCAGCTGCTCCTGCTCTCCCTGGAGATAGACCAATTTGAGATTAGGACCCGCATCCATGGTAAAGTAAACATTTAAGCCCCCTTCCCGGGCATCGCACACCCGATGCATCATTTCCACGCTGCCCGTGGTCCAGTAACGTACTGATGGACGCGCTGACATCATGGTAGCATGCATCGCCAGCGCATTTGCCTCTGCGGTCTGTCCGAGAAGATCAAAATCCCGGTTTTTGACGGCCTCGTGAACAGCGGCCAGATCATTGGCGACAACCGCGGGCCAGGAGGAGTAGAGCGGTGCGGTTGCCACGGTATGCCGCATCGCATCACGCGAACCGGTCTTTTTGGGTTCATCATCAACGACCAGCAGGCCAATTCGCAATTCGGGCCACTGCACACTGAGCGGTTCAGCAAAGGAGTCGAGGCCATCCTCGGCCTGTCCCGAATGCCATTCCACCAGGCCGGCATACACCGATCTTGAAGCGCTTCCGCTTCCCAGCCGCGCGAGGATGGAAAGCTTCTGCCGGTCAAGCCCCCAGCCCTCCAGGCAGTCCAGTGCCAGCACCAGCGCGGCAAACCCGGAAGCCGATGAGGCGAAACCCGCTGCAGTCGGGATGGAATTTTCGGCGTCAACACGAAACCCGGAGCCGGGATCATCCCGAAAAAGGTCCAGAAACCCGCTTACACGCCGCCTAAACTCCGTATCCGGGCCCATGGGACTTCCGCCCAGCGTAACCCGGTCATTGCCCTCACACCGCGACAAGTGCACCCTGGAGCCCAGACTGCCGAGCGAAAGCGAGAGACTGGAGGTCACGGGCAAGTTAAGAAGCTCGTCCCGCTTTCCCCAATACTTGACCAGGGCAATGTTTGCGGGTGCAAAAGCCTCGACCCGTTCAACCCGATTTGCCCCCGCTCCGGATAACACGGCCGCGACAGTATCCGCTTGTGTAAACATTTACAGCACCTTTACCTGCAGGCCCTCGCCGGTCACGGCAACATCGATTTTTTCCCATGGCCAGTCACGGCGAAGCGAAAGCCCCAGGCCCGCCACGCAATCCCCAAGCCCAGATCCCGAAATTTTGGCCCCCAGGATACCGGAATCCGATTCAAGCGCCGATACCATGTCCGCGAGGGTTTGGGTTGAGAGCCCCAGTTCACACATCAGCATTTGCGCCTCCTGCAGCTGCGATCCCAACTCCGGAAGCTGCGAGCGCTGGAGGGCACTAATGGCCCGCTCCGTGCAGGCGCCCATGGAGCTGAATATGCCCTCGCAACGCTCCCGCTCACGGGCGGCAAATGCATTCACCAGGCCGATTACTTCAGGCGTGGGCGTCTTGCTGCCGGAATACAAAACCGTCAGGGGCAATGATGCCACCAGCGGCTGAATTTCTATCGGATCCGCGCGATAGGCCAGCACACCGCCAAAAACAGAAGCCGCGGCATCCGCGCCGGACCCGGTGCCCTGCACCTGCCTGATGACGGCGAGAGCGGACTGGTGCAATTCATGGGAATTGATATCTTCCCCGCTCGAAGCCCGGATTGCCGCCAGGGTTGCCGCGGTCACGGCGGCCGAGGAACCCAGCCCGACGGTGCTGGACATTTCCGATTCAACGGCAATGGAAATCCCGCCCGGAACCTTTTCCCGGCAGGAAGCTACGGCAGTACATATAAACGCCATGGCTCCGTCAGCAGGAATCGATGCGAGCGGGAACTGCTCGTATCCCAGCGCAGAGGAAATGTGAACCATTTTGTCCTGGCGGGGTTCGGCCATGACATGGATGCGGCGGTTCACAGCACAGACCAGGGCCGGATATCCGCGCAAAACCGCATGCTCGCCCATGAGCATCAGGCTGCCCGGAGCAGAGGCATGCACACGGCGGAGGTTGTCTCCCGTCGTTTTCATAGGCTCCTGCAGGCTGGCGGCACCCTCAGCCGCCTAACCGACCAGCCGCGCACCAAGCGGTTCTCCGCGGACGGCGACAATTTCATAGCCATGACGACGACAGATTTCTTCCGGCGGATTTTCAGCCACAACGAGCACCATGCCGCCCCTGGCCCCCGTGACAGCGCCGGCACCGCTGATCTTTGCGGCTCCGCCCTGCTTCTCAACCTCGGCGACAAAGTGCTGCACCGGCTCAGGAACTACACCGATTCGGACAAGCAGGCGATGGTTTTCACGAATAACACGCTGAACGCCTTCCATGTCGGTATTAACCAGGGCCTGTTCAAGGGCATCGGTGACCCCCTCGAAGTCATCCCAGATGAGACTGGAGGCATACTGCTTTGCCACCTGCTGCACGCACTCGCCGGTGGTTACCTCAGGCTGGCCCGTCTGCACGAGAAAAATCGGCCATCGGGGGAGCGGGAGCCGCCGGGCTTCCCCGTCCTGGAACCGGGCACATCCGCCATGCAGGGAGATGTAGGAATCGACACCGCTGGCGCGGCCATGTTGAAGCTTTTCTGCATCGAGGCTGTAGCGGTAATGCCACTCCGGCTTGAAATCGACGCGAAAATAATGCCCGACAGCCCGCAATTCACTGAGAACGGTGGCTGCGGAAGAGCCCAGGCCGCAGCCGATGGGAATATTCGAAATAAGCTGCACACTAAGGCCCTGTTCAAGCTTCACATGCAAACCGTCCAGGATGGTAATAAAGGCATATTGAAACAAATCGACCGGTTTGTGCAGCACATCGCGAATCCCGATCTGGCCATTGAGGAACTGGCGGTAGTTATCCGAGACCCGTTTGCGAAGGTCCTGGAGCGCCCGCAGTGTAAAGGACTCTGAGTATCCATAATCGGAGAGACTGAACGAGACGAGCTCCCCTGCAACCGGGGAGACAATGGCCTGCGCACTGCGGTCAATAGCCATCGCCAGTGCGGGACGGCCGTAAACAACGGCATGCTCACCGCTCAGGATAAGTTTTCCGGGCGCAATTGCTTTCATCCCATTTTCTCGTAAATGCGTTTATGTCCACTGACACCGCCAAAGCGGAAGGGACCTGTCCTGTATTCGGCAAATACATAATCCCATCCATCGGCAGGTACTTTCAAATTAAAAATGTCCTCGTATGATTGGTAGGACAACTCCGTTCGATCGGAAAAAAGTGCCGCATGCCGGTCTGTCAGCAGGTGCTGACGGTAGCCCGGCTTTACGATTCCACTGAAAAACTCTCCCATGCAGCCGGATCCGTAACTGAAAAATCCGATACGGGATTCGGACAGATCTTCTTCTGCAGTATCGAGCATGCAGGCAAATCCTTCATACAATGATGCGGTGTAGCAATTGCCCGTCTGCGAGTTGTATCCGAGCGATTCATCGATCATCGCGTTGCCGTAATCCCTGGCGTTGGCACCGGCGGACCGGCACAACTGAACCTGGGCCTTACGGGCCATGTTCGTAAAGGGAAGGTGGTAACATATGCGCGAAAAATCAGCCAGGCTCCTTCCGCTTTCCTCGGCGTAATGCTCCCAGGTACGGGCAACCGTCGTCAGGTAGACCTTTGCAGAATACTTTCCATCGACCAGGGCCTCGTCCCGGTAATTGGGCCTCCAGAAATCCATCACGTCCTCCGCGTGAAGTCCGCAGGCATCCTCCAGTTCCAGGATTCGGGGCGTGGAATTTACAACCATGGCAACCGCGCCGCAGCCCTGGGTGGGCTCGCCGGGACTCCCGAGGTCGTAACGCGCGACGTCGGAGCAGATGACCAGCGCATTGCGACCGGGCCTGCGCTCCATCTCACTGGCTGCAAAGCGCAGCGCGGCCGTTCCACTGTAGCAGGCCTCTTTGACCTCCAGCACCCGGCAGCGACTCGGAAGCTGCAAAAGTTCATGCACAAACAGCCCCGCAGCCTTGGACTGGTCAACCCCCGACTCTGTCGCAAAAAGGACCAGCTCCACCGACTCGGGATCAATTCGCTCCATGAGGGGCAGAGCGGCACTGGCACCCATGGTCACGATATCCTCATCCGGCGGCGGCACGGACATCCGATGCTGGCCCAGGCCGATATGAAACTTGTCCGCATCGACCCCGCGTGCTTCTGCGAGCGTTTTGAGGTCAAGATAGTACTTCGTGGTGTAAAAACTGATTAAATCAATGCCGGCCTTCACAAGAACGTCCTGTCTCTTTAAACGGTTTGCAGCAGGTCATCATTTCCCTGCATGGTGGACACGGCCTGCATTCCGAGCAGAAACATGGCCGTCCGGAATTGACGCTTGAGACGCTCGATGACCGCAACCACCGCGTCAACGGATTCCTGTGCAGGCTCGAGGAACGGGCGGGCCAGTCCGCAAAGTGATGCGCCCAGGACCACGGCCTTGGCCATATCGAGGCCGGAGCGAATTCCGCCCGAAGCAATGAGGGTCAACCGGTCACGGCACTCCGCAAGTTCCCGCAGGGCAAGCGGAGTGGGAATACCCCAGTCCTGGAAAACCTCGCCGACGGACTGCGTTGCGCCCTCGGTATCCCGCTGCTGCTCAACACGGCTCCAGGATGTCCCGCCTGAGCCGGCCACATCCACATACCGAACTCCGCTTGCCACCAGAAGCTCTGCATCCGGGCGGGAAATACCGGCCCCAACTTCCTTGATGATCACGGGGCAGCCCACCGCCTTCACCACGCCGGCAATTTTTTCCGCCAGCCCTGAAAAATCGGTATCCCCTTCAGGCTGCGCGGCCTCCTGCAGGGGGTTCAGGTGCAGGAACAGCCCGTCTGCACCGGCCACCTCCACCGCTTCCCGGCACATATCGGGCGTCATGCCGTAATTCAGCTGCACGGCACCGATATTGGCAAACAACAACGCTGTCGGCGCGTACTGCCGCACGGCAAAGCTCTCGCGCGCGCCCGCATCACTGAACATCACCCGTTGCGAACCGACACCCATGGCCACGCCCGTCCGTTCGGCCGCCTCGGCGAGGTTTGCATTGATGCACCGCAGGGCTTCATTGTTTCCGCCGGTCATCGAGGAAATCAACAGGGGAAAACTCAGCCGCTTCCCCATGAATTCAACAGAGGAATCCACCGCCGCAAGGTCGAGTTCGGGCAGCGCACGGTGACGAAGCTGCACCGCATCGAAATAGAATTTCTGCCGGTCGGCACCCGGATCATTTTCAAGCACCCGAATATGCTCAAGCTTGCGGGCATTGATGGTTGCACTCATGAGGAGGCCCGCTCCAGCGTCTGGTGTGCACGCATCAGCTCACCCGGGTTGGTTTGTGCCGCCAGCAGCGAGAGTTCGCCGCAGAGGACCGTCGCACCGCAAATGGCGGCCAGTCTCCTGGCATTCTCACCCGGGGCGCGGGATTCAAGGCAGCCCAGTAACTCGAGGTTCTCCTGCACGAAGGGCAGGTCTTTCCCGTTGCCTACGGTACCGACAATGATATGGGGAAGCGCCACACTGAAATACAGGCCTCCGTCGCGCACCTCGGCAAGTGTGTATCCCTGGGAGCCCTCCACGATGTTGGCCGCGTCCTGCCCCGTCGCAATGTAAAAGGCCAGCAGGATATTGGCAAAATGCGCATTGGCCGAGCGGACCCCGCCGGCGAGGCTTGTGCCGATAAGGTTTTTCCTGGTGTTCAGACTGGCCAGTTTTTCAGGCGTCGTTTTTAACAGCTTTTCGCAAATTTCAGGGGAGAGTGTCACCTCCGCCACGACCGATTTTCCCCGCCCCAGGATGCCGTTCACGGCGGAAACTTTTTTATCCGTGCAGAAATTGGCGGAAATGGAGCCGTAGCTCAGCGAGGGGAACTCCGACAAAACCCACGCCATCACGCGGTCCGCGGCCAGGGTAACCATGTTATGCCCGGCAGCGTCCCCGGTCGATATCGCGATCCGCATGTAAAGCAGGTTTCCCACAACCTGGAAATGGATGTCTTTCAGGCGTCCATAGCGGCTGGTGCCCGATACAACCGCCTCGATTTCGGTGTGTCGCACCTCGAGACTGTCCCGCACGGCAACCGCCCCGGCGGCATCGGGGGCTTCAAAATACACCGAGCGGGACATCCGGTCGTCGGTGATGACCACCCCTATCCCGCCGGCCTTTGCACAGGCTTTGGCACCCCGGGCCGTGGAAGGCCACAGGGGAGATTCATAGGTCGAAAGCGGCACCATGAATTCGCCCGTCACTTCCGGCCCCGCAAGCAGGACCGGACCGATCAGCCGCATCGGCACCAGCGCATGACTACCCTTCTGTTTTTCCGCTCCGGACATAATCAGCACTGTAACGCTGCAAAGGAGTCCGGTTCAACCTTAGAAAATTACCGAGGCCGAGCCTCCGGCGAACCATTTCCCCGCTCCCCGCAGGCTTGACCCGCGATGGGTGCCTGCATACTCTGCAGGTCATGCAGAGCCCAAGGTCCCCAGAGAGCAAGATCATTTCCCGCGCGGATATGCCGCAGCGCATTGCGGAACTCCGGAGAAGCGGGCGTGAAGTCGTTTTCACCAACGGATGTTTTGACCTGTTGCACTGCGGTCACGTGGACTACCTGCAATTTGCCCGGGCGCAGGGCGATGCCCTGGTCATCGGCCTGAATTCGGATATTTCCGTTACGGCCATCAAGGGTCCCGACCGTCCGATTCTGCCCGACTCGGAGCGGGCGCTGCTCCTGGCGGCACTGGAATGCGTCGATTATGTCGTGCTTTTTGACGAGGAGGAACCCACCGCTCTCATTTCCGAGCTTCTTCCCACCGTGCTGGTCAAGGGGGAGGACTGGGCACATTATGTGGCAGGACGCGAGGTGGTCGAGGCAAACGGCGGACGGGTCGTTCTGGCCCCCCTGACCGAGGGCCGCTCCACGACAAACATCATAAAAAAAATCATCAGCATACATGAACGGAATCGCACGGCATGACGACTCACCCATCCTTTATTGTTACCGGCGGTGCCGGGTTTATCGGTTGCAACCTTGTCAAGGCGCTGAATGCGCGGGGGCACAAGGACATTCTTGTGGTCGACAGCCTGAGCCACCCGCAAAAGCAGAAAAACCTCGATGCCGTCGAGTTCGAAACCTACATGGACAAAGCCGAGTTCAGGGAGGCATTCCGATCCGACAGCGTGCGCCCGCCGCTTACCGTTTTTCACCTGGGCGCCTGCAGCGCAACCACCCAGCTGGACACGGAGTACCTGGCGGACAACAACCTGGGCTACACGCGGGAGCTATGCGAATGGAGCCTGCAGCGCAATGTACGGTACATCTACGCCTCCAGCGCCGCTACCTACGGAGACGGCGAAAAGGGCTACTCGGACGACCCGGCCCTGATACCGTCCTTTCATCCCTTGAATCCCTACGGGCAGTCAAAACAGGATTTCGATGTTCATGCGCTGCAGAGCGGCCTGCTATCGAAGATTGTCGGACTGAAATACTTCAACGTGTACGGACCGCACGAGGATCACAAGGGCGACATGCGATCGGTCGTCAACAAGGCCTACAGCCAGATCCTGGATACGGGCAAACTGCAGTTGTTTAAGTCCCACCGCCCCGACTACCGCGACGGCGAACAGGATCGCGACTTCATCTATGTGCGCGACGCCGTGGACGTCACCCTCTATTTCCATGACAACCCGACGGTTTCAGGCCTGTATAACTGCGGAACCGGCCGGGCGCGCACCTGGCTTGACCTCGCACACGCCATTTTTGCGGCCATGGAGCTACCCCCGCAAATCGAAATGATCGATATGCCCGACCACCTGCGGGAGCGCTACCAGTACCATACCGAGGCCGACGTTTCGAACCTGAGGGCCGCGGGATATTCAGCAGACTTCACCTCGATTGAGGCTGGTGTCAGAGATTATGTGCAGAATTTCCTCAGTCAAAATTAGCGCTCTGTCTGCGATTGCAGGACTCGCGCTCGTGATGGCCATGTCCGGCGGTTGCAGCACACCCGCTTCGAATGCCGCGGAAAGCGCGCCGGTTGTCGTTTCGGTTTCCTCATCCGGGCGCCTGGCGGTGAAAGGCAAATCGGTACCGTTGAAAAGTCTTAACCGGACACTGCGGGCGGCCGGGGCCAGGACGAAGACACCGATTCATGTTTCGCTGTCCCCCGGCACACCCGATGCCCGGGTGGCGGAAATATCTCGAACACTCGCTTCCGGAAAATTCCCGCGCGTGGTGTTCATCAGGCCGAAAAAACCCAGTGCGTCCGGCAAAGGGCTTTAGTCCCATCGGCATC